>Ga0070762_10000275_pt1 | contig 20535 bp, 16 predicted proteins | sample HubBroMetageREF2_FD_66726 | JGI IMG/M metagenome (GOLD analysis project Ga0070762, IMG submission 66726) | Reference soil microbial communities from the Hubbard Brook experimental Forest, New Hampshire, USA - Hubbard Brook CCASE Soil... | ecosystem: Environmental > Terrestrial > Soil >...
ACACCCGCGGCTCGGCGCTCGGGAAGGACTACTCCATCTGCTCCCGCCGCATCCGCCGTGCGAAGAATGGCGCCCAGGTTGTGCGGGTCTTCGACTCCATCCAGCACAACGATGAGAGAATACTGCCCGCGCTTCGCGGCCACTACATCCTCCAGATCGTTATACTGTTTCGCCGAGGTGACGGCGACCACGCCCTGGTGCGCATTGTTGCCCGCCAACTCGTCGAGTTCCGCTCGCGGCAGGACGCGCACGGCAACCCCCTGCCGCCGACACTCGTCGACTACATGCTTCAGGCGAAGGTCGTGACGCTCCTTGGCAACTCCTACCCAGGCAAAGGTACGTCCGCGCGCCTTCAGCGCCTCGGTCACGGCGTTGATCCCATAGATATAATTCATGCTCTCGTAGTTTAATTCACTAAACCAACCAGCGTCGTTAAGCGGAGCGTGGACGGCCCGGGAAAGTTCGAGAATCGGCTAGACTGAACTCATGTTTAGAACCAGATTTAAGAAGGAAATTGTCGCGGAATTCCTGCCTCCAGCTCGCTCCGGCAGCAAGCAGAAAGCGATTATTCTCTGCGACGGCATGCCTTCAATCCCCCGAAAGCAGTCGCTCGTCGAGTATTTGTCGAGTAAAGGCTATTGGGTTTTCTATCCGAGGTGGCGCGGAGCATGGGAGAGTGGCGGCCAATTTCTCGAGCGCTCGCCGCACGAAGACATCCTCGATATCGTGAGCGAATTGCACAAAGAAATCCGAGAGCTTGCGTTCGGCCAGAAATTCCGTTGTTCACCGGATAAGATCCTCGTCATCGGCGGAAGTTTCGGTGGCGCGGCTGCGATACTCTCCTCACTGGATCCACGAATCACAAAAGTGATTGCCAACTGCCCGGTCGTAGACTGGGCCATCTTGAGGAAAGAGCAAAAGAAGGAAACATCCAACCCAAGCTATGCAGCGTATATTCGGGCTGCGTTTGGCAACGGATACCGTCTCTCCGCGAAGAATTGGAACAAACTGCACGGCGGCGTCTTTTACAATCCCGCGCATCATGTGAAGGACCTCACTGCTTCCAAGATATTAATGTTTCACGCCAAGGACGATCCCTATATTCCGTGGAAACTGGTTGATAACTTTGCTAAACGCGCGGGCATAAAACTTAGACTTCTGTCACGCGGCGGCCATCTCAAAACCGAATACGTCATACAAAAATATTGGCCGCAGATAAAGAGATTCTTTGATTCGTCGCCGGGCTTGACTGTGTCCTCCGAAGCTTTGACGCGCATTGACTCATCTAAGACCTTGCTCGATCGAATGCTAGACTGAAACTTTGGAGGCAAAGTTGCCCGACGTTTACATTCTCTCCGCTGTGCGGACGCCAATCGGCAAGTTCGGAGGCTCACTGGCCTCGATGACCGCAGCCGACATGGGTGTCGTTGCAGCAAGAGCCGCCGTAGAGCATGCCGGCGTTCGTCCGGATCAGATTGAGGAAACGATTTTCGGCAACGCCCGCCAGGCCGGCGGAGGCCCGAATATCGGTCGCCAGATTTCCGTCCGCAGTGGCGTTCCGCAGGAGGTTCCGGCCTACACGGTCAACAAGGCGTGCGCGTCTGGCCTTAAATCCATTGCGCTTGGATACCAGGAGATTGCGACCGGGGATCTCGATTGCGTGCTGGCTGGCGGCACAGAGTCCATGTCGCGTCTGCCGTACTATCTCGACGGCGCGCGCTGGGGATATCGCCTGGGTAATCAGGAACTCGTGGACGGCATGTATCGCGATGGCTTTTTCTGTCCCCTGGCGAAAATGTTGATGGGGGAAACTGCCGAAGTGCTGGCCGAGCAATACAAAATCACGCGCGAAGAGCAGGATGAATATGCTTTGTGCTCGCAGACCCGGGCCGTGGCTGCCATCGATGCCAAACGATTTGACGCTGAATTAGCGCCGGTCACGCTTGAAACCAAGAAAGGCTCGCAGACATTCAACCGCGACGAACATGTTTTCGTCGGAGCCGCGATGGAGAAGTTGGCCAAGCTTTCTCCTGTGTTCTCGAAAACGGGAAGCATTACAGCTGGTAATTCTTCCGGCATCACAGACGGCGCTGCCGCAGTCGTGCTCGCGAGCGAAGACTGCGTCAAGAAAAACAATCTCAAACCGCTGGCTCGGGTTCTCGCGGTAACTTCCGTTGGCGTGGATCCGCGCATCATGGGAATTGGCCCGGTTCCGGCCTTGCGCAAGATGGAGCAGAAGCATCAACTGCGGCTGGCCGACTTTGACTTGATCGAACTGAACGAGGCATTCGCCGCACAAGTCCTGGCTTGCGATCGCGAATTGCATTTCGATCACGCAAAACTCAACGTCAACGGTGGCGCGATCGCGCTCGGTCATCCCATCGGCTGCACCGGAACGCGGATCACCGTCACTCTGCTGCATGAAATGCTCAGGCGAAACGCTAAGCGGGGTGTCGCAACTGTGTGCGTGAGCGGAGGCATGGGTATGGCGCTGGCGATTGAAAATACGGCATGAGGCATCGGGATGCAGCCGGACGATGTAACTGCGGCTACCCCCGAGAGAATCACGATGGAATTAAGGGAAATCGAAAGTGCGCTCGTTGAATGCCATCGGAGAATTCAGCGGACAGTTACCGCCGGAACAACTTGACGGCATGCGCGAATTGGCAAAAGCGGGCGAACCGGGTATCGCTTTGGAGAATTTCCTTGCCCAGATCGCAGAATACCAAGTGGCAGTAAACGTAGGCACGTTGGAAACGCTCCGGAAGCTCGGACTTGCGATGGGCATTGATCCGAAATATTGGAACAGAATTTGAGTTAAGTTGGTTTATGATTGCGCGCCCAACAGTCTGTAAATACGTAACTTAGGTCTAATCTGTACGACTCCGGGACCAAGCCTGCATCTTTTTGCTCCTCTCGACCGTATATCCGTTAGCATGAACGCCGCAGCCTGTTATCTCGTGAATGGCATGGTGTCCGAGACGAGCGTGATCGCCCGTGGTCTTCGCCGTCGCGACCCCGACCTGCTCGACCGTTTAATCGAGCAGTATCAGCACCGTCTGCTGCGCTACTTGATTTATCTGACTAGCAATCGCGAACTCGCTGAGGATATGTTCCAGGAGACCTGGATTCGGGTGCTGGAACGCGGCCACCAATACGACCCTAAGTACGAATTCAGTACCTGGCTGCTTTCTATTGCGCGTCATCTCACAGTGGATTACCTGCGGAAGAAGAAACCAGCAAGCCTGGACGGATTGCTGGATGAGGAAGAAGGAGTTTCGTTGGATCCGCCCGATCTTCGACCGTCAGCTTTGGAACTGATCGCGCAACAGGAGCAGTCCGATCAGCTCAGCGCCGCACTGGTCGGCATCGCAGCCGAATACCGCGAAGCGATTGTGCTACGTTTTCACGAAGGCCTAGCGCTCGACGAGATTGCAGCGGTCACGGGCGCGCCGCTGGGCACGGTCAAATCTAGGCTGTATCGCGGCTTAAACGCTCTCTTGCCACGGCTGAAAGGAGCGCAAGCTTGAGCCGCGACCCACACCAACAAGCGCGCGAATGGATTGCCTGTGGCTCACAAGGCCTCGCTGACTCCCAACAAACCTGGTTGCATATCCATCTTGACCAATGCGCATCCTGCCGCGACTACGCCCAAGCCGCTGAGCAGTTCGTCCGCTCGCTGCGGTCTGTACCGCTCGCCGCCGATCGCTCTCTGGTTCGAACAACGCAGATGCGAGTCCGCGCACACGCTCAGCAACTGCAGCAAAAGCAAGAACGTCTGTGGCTGGTGCGGATGTCGTGCATTTTAGTCGGTCTTTCCGCGGCCATCACTACGCCGCTATTGTGGCGGGGTTTCGAGTGGATTGGAGAGTCGGCGCACGTGTCCAGCCCGGTTTGGCAAGTGGGCTTCATGGTTTTTTGGATTTCGCCCGCACTCGCCGTCAGCCTGATTTTTTTGGCTCGCGGGATTCACTTGACCGACGCGAACGGAACGTCGCGCGGTTGAGGATGGGAAACGGAGAACTTATATGCAGTTAAGAAGCGACATACGAACCCAGTTTGCCGAGGAATTGCGTCTCATCCCCAAATGGGCCTATGGAGTGGCTGTCCTGCTTTTTGTTGGCGTCCAAATCCTCTTCCAGACCTTGATGGCGATTCAAAAAGATACGCCTTCGCCACCGGTCCGGAGCCTGCTTGGCTTTTTTGCCGGAACCATACTCGGCTGCTATTTCTTGCTGATCGTCTACGTCAACCGCGACGCCGCGCGCCGCGGGATGAATCGGGTCCTGTGGACGATCGTCGCGGCTGTGATTACTCACGGCCTGGGCATCATCCTGTATCTGGTTTTGCGGCAACCGCTGCTCAGTCGATGCCCGCAATGTGACACGGCGGTGCAAGGCGGATTCAACTACTGTCCAAAATGCAATCATCAATTGCATCCCACCTGCCCCCATTGCCAGCATGCACTTCAGGGCAACGACGTCTATTGCCCTTATTGCGGAGGAGCCGTCGCGGCCCCGGTCGGCCAACTCTCGCCCTCGCAAACCATGGCGCGAAGTTAAGTAAACGGAGGAAGATTGCGATTGTAGGGACCTGCTTACAACGTCTCCTTTTTGGGTACCGTTACAGTTTGACTAAGCCGCGCAACTATGGCACCCAACGGGCTGGTTCGTTCGGATCGTTGGTACCTTCCATTGCTTTGTCCATTCGATCCTGCATTTCCTTGAGCGCCTTTTCTTTCTGTTCGGCACTCTTACCAGAAAGCCAGATTCTTCCCGCCACGAGGAAAATTAAACCGAATACAAGGCTAGCTATGCCGCTTATCGTCAACTCGCGCATGCCGATCACGCTCCAGCCTCTTTCAGCTTCAATAATCCCACCAATTCTTCTATATGCAAAACGTGATCCGCTAGACCCGCTTCCATCGCGGCCGTCACTCTCAGAGGCGCTCGGCCATTGGGCGTAGATTTCAAACTGTAACAGCCCCTTTTCTGCTGCCGGTTGCGTTCGCGCTGCCAGCGCTCCTATACTTCTAAGTAGCGTAACGGAGCCTTAATGTCGCTATCAGCTGTAATCGTAGACGACGAGCAACTCGCTCGTGATGAACTCGCCTTTCTTTTGAAGAGCACCGGTGAAGTTGACGTGGTGGCCCAGGGTAAGAACGGCGTCGAGGGAGTTAATCTTATCCGCGAGCACAATCCCGACTTGGTTTTCCTCGATGTGCAAATGCCCGGCCTGGACGGCTTTGGCGTAATCAAAAAGCTTCTGGATCGAAAAGTTCTGTTGCCGAAGATAGTATTTTCGACGGCCTTTGATCAGTACGCCGTAAAAGCGTTTGAAGTGAATGCGGTCGACTACCTGCTCAAACCTTTTGACAAGAAACGGGTTGCCCAGTCGGTGGAGCGCGCGCGCGCCAAGCTTGAAAGCAGCGGCCCATCGTCGGAAAAGTTGGACACCCTGATGCGGATGCTGGAATCCCAGAAGCCGCAGACGTCCAAGATCCTGCTAAAGGCCGCCGGCCGGTTGTTCCTGGTAAATCAGAAAGACATTTGTTTTGCTTCCATTGAAGACGGCGTCATTACCGTCGTGACGAGCGGCGCAAGCGGCATGGAAGGACAATCCAACTGCCGCACGCTCGAAGAACTGCTGGATAGCCTCGATCCTAATCTGTTCTGGCGGGCACACCGTTCGTACCTGGTAAACATTAACCGGATCAAAGAGGTTGTTCCCTGGTTTAAGAGCTCCTATCAATTGCGACTGGACGACAAGAAACAAACCGAGATCCCAGTCAGCCGCGCCCAGACCAAGCGCCTGCGGGAACTCTTTCACCTATAAGCTTGTCTTGGGCTGCGCAATTGCTTCGGCGTTATTTCAGATAAGATTTCACCATCGCGATCACTTCGTCAGCAGCCAATGTCTGCCCGGCGCTGGATTTTTTTCCGTTGAGCACATGATTGCGGACGTGGCCCTCCAAAAGCTCAGCCATCAGACTGTTCATGGCTCCCCTCGCCGCGCTCATCAACTGCAAGACCTCTGAGCAGTCGCGCTCTTCCGCGAGCGCACGTGCCAGCGCTTCCACTTGACCCTGGATGCGCTTGGCCCTAAGAACCAGCTTTTCTTTGTCCTTGATGGTGTGACTCATCGTATTATACTATACCCCGTATGGTATCACTTATTTATCGGTCGCTCACGAAGTGACCCGCCCTAGGAGAAGCTATGAGTATTCCACAACCGCTTGAGAAACTCGACTTAAGAGCCGCTCCTCCCGGCGAAGACGGCCCGGGATTGCTTCGGCAAGTGAACCCTCACGATGCACCGCACCAGCACGATTCCGAATGGATCGAACTCGCACGGATTGCCTTCGTGGCGTTGGCCGCTGCGGCAGTTTGGTTTCGTGTTTGGGAGCCCCTCCTCCACCTCAGCGTAATCGGCATTTTAGCCACTCTCATCGGCGGATATCCAATATTCAAGGAAGCCTTCGAGAACATCGTCGAGCGAAAAATGACGATGGAACTCTCGATGACTATCGCTCTTTTTTCAGCCTTGGCTATCGGCGAATTCTTTACCGCTTTAGTGATCACTGCCTTCGTGTTAGCGGCGGAAGTCTTAGAGGGCCTGACGGTCGGCCGAGGACGGCGTGCTATCCAGAGCTTGCTGGATTTCCTGCCTCGAACCGTCGCCGTCCGACGCGACAACGAAGTGGTTGAAGTACCCGCCGACAGCCTTCAAGTGGGGGACTCGGTAGTGGTGAAACCGGGCGGACGCATCCCAGTCGACGGCCACGTACTGAGCGGGCGATCTTTTGTAGAGCAGGCCGCCATTACTGGCGAGGCCATGCCAGTCGAGAAGACGGCCGGGAGCGCCGTTTACGCTGGAACCATCAATCAATCGGGAGCCTTAGAAGTAAGAGCGGACAAACTGGGACGCGACACAACCTTCGGCCGGATCATCGAGGCCGTCGAACGTGCCGAGAAATCCCGTGCTCCGATCCAAAAGACAGCCGACCGTCTCTCCGGCTACTTGGTGTATTTCGCCTTGGGCGCCGCAGTTCTAACCTTCATCATTACTCACAATGTGCGATCAACGATATCGGTTGTAATCGTCGCGGGAGCCTGCGGCATCGCAGCCGGTACACCCCTTGCCATTTTAGGAGCGATCGGCCGAGCTGCTCATCACGGCGCGATCATCAAGGGCGGTCTTTACCTCGAAGCCCTGGCCGAGGTCGACACCGTGCTGCTCGACAAAACGGGCACATTGACTTTCGGAACGCCTCAGATTCGGGAGGTGGTCTCTGCCGACGGTCTTTCTGAGCGAGAGATTTTGACTGCCGCGAGCATCGCGGAGCGCAAGTCCGAACATCCCCTTGCCAAGGCAATCATTACGCGCGCGAACCAACTGGGTATACCCGCTGCAGAACCGGACCAGTTCGCCTACACTCCTGGAAAAGGCGTAACCGCTGTTTACCAAAATGAAGAGATTCTCGTTGGCAGCCGGATGCTCCTGACTGAACGTGGTGTGAAACGAATTTTGCCCTCCGGTGGCCACAGCACGGGAGTTTCCGAAGTCTATGTCGCAAAGCGCGGAGAATTGCTGGGCTCTATCCGCATTGCCGATGTCCTGCGTCCCGAAGCCAAGAGCGCGGTCGCCGCGATGCGAGCGATGGGATTGAAGACCATCTTGCTCAGTGGCGACGCTCAACCAGCCACTAAATCGGTGGGGCGTGACTTGGGGGTCGATGAAGCTGTGGGGGAGCTCTTGCCGGATGAGAAAGCGCAATGGGTCACCAAGCTTCGCGGAAGCAATCACAAGGTTGCAATGGTTGGGGATGGCATCAACGACGCCCCTGCACTGGTGCAGGCGAATGTCGGAGTTGCCATGGGATCGGGCACGGATGTCGCCCGCGAGAGTGCAGACGTCATCTTGATTGGAAGCGATCTAGCAAAATTCGTTGAAGCGTTGCGGATAGCGCGCCGCTGTCGCGGCATCATCATGCAGAACTTCGCCGGTACGCTGATCGTGGACAGCATTGGGGTGGGAATGGCGGCTTTCGGGTTTCTGAATCCCCTGCTTGCGGCCTTTATTCACGTCACCTCGGAGCTGGCCTTTATTCTCAATTCCACAAGACTGTTGCCACGAAGTTCCGAGGTCGGGCGATAGCCCGGATAGTTGATCGGCGCAGATAAGGAATCGGTAAACATTGTGAACCCCCACCGGAACTATCCACTCAAGACGAAGCGCCTCGTGATCGGGCAGGTTACAATCTGCCGCGGTTGCTGCTGCGGGAACACCGGCCGCGGTCTGCCAGAGGTGCCTGTTGAATGGCTTAAAAGCGAATGGCGGAAGCGAGGACTGCTAAAGCGAGTCCAATTGACAATCAGTGGTTGTGTAGGGCCGTGCGACGTGCCAAATGTGGTTGTAGTTTCGACCGCAAACGGGACGGAGTGGCTCGGCAGCATTGAAAACATTGAACAATACCGCAGTTTGCTGGAATGGGCTGTCCGATGCAGGGACGCGGGCGAGATATTGGCTCTGCCCTCGGAGTTTCACGATCGTAGAATCAATCCCTTTTTGTTCCTGGAACGATGACAACCTAGCGGTTGTCGCGTGCATCGTAGGAGCAAGCCGTGGTATATCTAAACCTTGTGATTGTAATAGGGCGTTCGATTTGATTTCTCCTGGATACAATTCGCGCAAAGACAGGTGGGTCGTAGGTCTGTCTTTATTATGTATCCTGCTGGTCGCTTTCACCGGTATCGTCCAAGCGGTCCACGTACACACTGACAACTCCAAGTTGCCGAGCCACGAATGTTCAATCTGCTCCGTGGCCCACGCCGGTGTTCTCGTCAGCACTGTCTACCGCCCGGTTCCGTTGTTTGTTCGCAGGGCCCTCGCGGTATCGCCGCAAGTCGATCACAGCTCGTTCGGTTTCGTCTCCTCTCTTCGCATCCGTCCTCCTCCAGGAGTCTAGGGAACTCGCACTCGAGAATTGATCTGGGCTTCGTCAGCCCATTCGTCGACCCTAGCTCTCTTTCCTTTGGAGGAATACATGTTGGCTTCTTACAAGAAGTCGCTTCACGCGGCTTTTGTGTTGGTTTTCTATTTGGCGTCGGGTCTTCACGCCAATGCTCAGTCCAACTCTGCGTCCCTTAGCGGCACCGTCCTTGATTCTTCCGGTGCTGTCGTTCCCAATGCAACTGTTGAAATTCATAACCCGGTCAGCCATTTCGACCGCTCAGCCACTACAGACGGCTCCGGCAAATTCAGCTTCTCGAATGTTCCCTTCAATCCCTACCATTTAAGCGTGGCCGCCGCGGGGTTTACTGGTTACGCACAAGACGTTGAAGTTCGTTCCCCTGTGCCTCTGGAGATCAAGATCAACCTCAAGGTCGCGGCCTCTTCAGAAACCGTCACGGTACAGAGTGAGGCCGGAGAGGATCTTCTGGAAAACGATCCGACCTTCCACTCCGACATTAACAAGGAATTGTTCGATAAGATTCCGCTCGAAAGCGCCTCGTCATCGTTGAGTTCGCTGGTTACTCTTTCCACGCCGGGAATCGCAGCCGATTCCAACGGCCTGTTCCACGGCCTGGGCGATCATGCGGAGAATTCCTTCTCCGTCGACGGCCAGCCGATTACCGACCAGCAAAGCAAAGTTTTCTCCAACCAGGTCCCCCTCGATTCGATTCAATCCATGGAAGTCATTTCCGGCGCGCCCCCTGCAGAATTCGGAGGCAAGACCAGCGTTGTAATCGTGGCGACCACACGCTCCGGCCAGGGTGTCACTACGCCCCACGGCAGCGTGTCCGCGTCCTACGGATCGTTTGGAACGTCCAATCTCGCCGCCGAGCTTGCTTACGGAGGTAAAAACTGGGGCAACTTCATCTCAGTAAATGGCATGAATACGGGCCGCTTCCTCGATCCTCCCGAATTCACCGTGCTGCACGACAAGGGAAATGAGCAAAACGCTTTTGACCGCGTGGATTATCAACTCTCCAGTAACGACTCGATTCACCTTAACTTCGGCTACAGTCGGAGCTGGTTTCAAACGCCGAATTCATTCGACGCTGAAAACGCCACGCCCTGGAGCGGCCTGAATGGGGTGGACGCGCAAGACGTAAACAATTACGGCGGCATCGCTCCGAACGGCATGCGAGTCGGCCCCACCGACCAGCGCTCCAAGATTGGGACGTTTAACATTGCCCCATCCTGGACGCATGTGCTGAATGCAAGCTCCGTATTCACTCTGGGCGCATTCGTCCGCCGCGACGATTACAACTACTATCCGAGCAGCGATCCTTTTGCCGATCTCGGGCCACCGAGTCTCCAAAGAGAGTCAGTGGGCCAGAACCGGACGCTCACGAACGCGGGGCTGCGCTCCGACATCTCCTACGTCAAAGGCGTGAACAACATCAAGGCAGGAGTTACCTACGAGCAAACATTTCTCAACGAAAACGACAATCTCGGTATCGTCGATCCAACCTACAACGCACCCTGCATAACCTTTTCCGCGGATCAGAATCAATACGTGGCTGCGCCCGCCCCCGGCATAACCAATCCTTCGCAATGTTCCGGCGCCTTCCAGCCAAACACCGCTCTCAACCCGAACGCGCCCAGCTCCACCCTTTACCCTAATTTCAACCCGGTCCTCTCCCCCTACGACTTGACCCGTGGCGGAAACGACTACGCGTTCCACGGCCACACTGACGTGAAGGAGCTGGCTCTGTACCTGCAAGACAACATCACCAAGGGAAACTGGTCTTTGAACCTCGGAATACGCGGCGATCTGTACAACGGTCTTTCGACTGCGCGGCAGGCCGAGCCTCGTCTTGGGGTCGCCTACAACATCAAGAAAACCAACACAATTCTTCGGGTTTCCTACGCGCGCACCCTGGAATCCCCATTCAATGAGAATCTGATACTTTCCAGCACCGGATGCAGCAATCCGATCCTATCCCCACTTCTTGCCTGCACCGGCTTGTCCAGCGGAGCCTTGAACCCCGGCTTCCGCAACGAATTCCACGCCGGCATCGAGCAGGCTATAGGGAGGTACCTCGTCTTTTCCGGCGAATGGATCTCAAAGTACACCCACAACGGCTACGATTTCAGTGTCCTCGGCAACACTCCGATCACTTTCCCTATCGAATGGCACAACTCCAAAATTCCCGGATACGCCGGCCGCGTCAGCGTGCCGAATATCCACGGATTCTCCGCCCTGATGGTCTTCTCCAGCGTAGCCGCGCGTTTTTTCCAGCCACAAATTGGTGGCGCCGGTGCGACCGTTGCGACTAGCGCCGGCCTCCCGTTCCGCATTGATCACGATGAAAAGTTCAACGAGACCACCCACCTGCAATACCAGCCCTGGAAGCGCGGGCCATGGATGGGTTTCAACTGGCGTTACGACAGCGGTCTGGTGGCCGGGAACGCACCTTGCTACGGAGTAGGAGCCACCAACGATTGCCCCCAGTCCACCACGTTAAACGGACAACCCGCCGTGCTGTTGCAAGACGTTTTCGGAAACCCGCTCAGCGCCGATCAGGAATTTCAAGCGGGCTTCACCTGCAACGGCGTTCACGCGACTCCGACCACTCCGCTGCCCTCTCCGTGCCTGGCCTCGCAGTTCGGATCCGGTCTCATCAAAGTGCCTGCAATAGGAACCGAGAACGACGACCACAATCCGCCGCGAATCGCATCTCGGAATCTCTTCGATGTCTCCATCGGCCACGACAACCTTTTCCACGGCGACCGGTACAAGTGGAGCGCTCAACTCACAGTCATCAACCTGGCAAATAACTACGTCTTGTACAATTTTCTTTCAACCTTCAGCGGAACCCACTACGTCACACCAAGAACGTTGACCGCGCAGTTGGGATTCCATTTTTAGGCAAGTGCGCAAAATGGCAAACGGCCGGGGAGGAGATCCGGCCGTCTGCCGTGGCTACATCCGTCACTATGCAGCCAGCGCTTCCAGCGCCGTTCGATTGCGGATCACCAAAGTCGAACCATCGAGGCGAATGAATTCCTTCTTCTTGAGATCGCTCAGCAACCGGGTGACCGTCTCACGCGACGAACCAATCATTTGCGCCATCTCTTCGTGAGTCAGGCTGGACCGGACGCGAATCTCCGGAGGCTCGAATTGTTCTCGAATCGGTGTCCACGAGAGCAGTAATCTCGCCAGCTTGCCTGCGGACGAGCGCGCCAGCACCAGGTCATGAATGTCCCGGTACGCCGACTGGAACTCTCGGCTCAGAGCCTGCGACGCATGCAGACCAAACTCGCCGTTCTTTTCCATTAGCCGGATAAGCGCCTCCCGTTCCAGGAAGTTCACCTGGCACGGTCCGGCGGTCTCGGCGGTTAGCTCAAACGGCTCACCGGCAATCACAGCACTCAGCCCCAGAACTTCGCCAGCTTCGGCGATTTTCAAGATAAGCACTTTGCCATCACGCGAAGTTGTGGAGAGCTTCGCTTTTCCCGAGCAAAGCACAAAGGCCCCGCGCGGCGTCTGCCCTTCGACGAACAGGACAGCGCCACCCGGATATGTGTTCAAATGGCTTGCCGCGTTCATTAACTTCAGTACGTCGGCCGAGAGCCCACAGAACCAGTGGTCCTTCCTCAACTTGCAGGTCAGACAGCTTTCCACGATTTCCAGCCCATACGGCGTATTCATTTCATCCACCTTGCTCGGTCTCTGCTCAACCGGTTGCACCTCGTCGCGCACAACCGGCTTACTGACACGAACCCGCGCTCGACGCAAATCCCGAACCAGAAGACGGGCGTGTTCTGTTCTCGCCAGCAATGCCGCGGCGATCGCTCTTGAGCCTTTATCCTGGGATCGCAGGGATTGAATCAATTCCCAACCTGCGGTGGCATCCCTGTGCCGATGCCACGATACGCCGCAAGCAAACAGATACAACGGATCGACCGATGCGCAGCTTTCGTGCGCTCGATTTCCCTTCGGCGCGACTCCGGTCAAACTCTCTAGCCTTGCGGAACCGGGCGGAAGCAACGTAGGAAACGACGGGCTCTGGCCGGGTACGTCCACCTGTCCCCGCAGGCGTGCACCCAACAAAATTCGCTCGACCCCTTCAAGACCTCTCCCAGCACCCAGTTGGACAAGCAAAGGATTCTCCTTTTGCCTCCTCGAACTCTGCGCAAGCATCCACGGGGACGGACGCCGCACAGATCTGCCATTCGAATTCTCTCGATCGCATTTGCACCGTGAGGACTTGAATTTTGACTAAACTGAATTCTCGGCGACTCCTTGAATTAAAATTTCGTTGGTCGCTCGGTCCGTCCCGTTGCAGTCCGAATACCAGACTCTAATTTGACTGCAACCTCGCGCAATGATTAGAGTTTCAGCGTGACTTCGAATCCAACATGCACAACTTTTGGGGCGAAAATGCCGAATCTGCGGCAGAATGCCGACATGTCGTCATAAAAACCTGTGGGGAATAGTTTGCCGGGAGCGCTGGATCTTAGTTTTCGTAGTCTCCGCGTGTAATACCCATTTTTTGCATTTTGGACTGGAGAGTGGTTCGCTTCATGCCCAGTCGGCTCGCAGCCCCGTGCAGACCCGAGACTACTCCGCCGCTCTCACGCAGCACCCGCAGAATATGTTCCCGTTCGAGACTCTCCAGCGTAGCATCGTGACGAGCGCCCCCGTAGGCGGCCCTCAACTCAGACAATGGGACGTTGAGAATGCTCCCTTGGGAAAGAATCACTGATCTCTCGATAAAGTTCTCCAGCTCTCTCACATTCCCGGGCCACTCCCAGCGTGCCAATGCATTCATGGTCTCCGACGGAATGGTTTCAATCTGCTTGTTCATGCGCCGTGAAAAGCGCTGAACAAAATAACGCACCAACAATTCGATATCTTTCCCCCGCTCGCGTAATGGCGGCATATGAACAGGAAAAACATGCAGGCGATAGTAGAGATCGCTGCGGAACTCCCGCGACGCGACGCTCTTTGCCAAGTCCCGATTGGTCGCCGCGATCAAGCGTATGTTCACCCGGATCGTCCGCACCCCGCCCAGCCTTTCAAATTCCTGATCCTGTAACACGCGCAAGAGTTTGGGCTGCAACTCTAGCGGAATGTCTCCTACCTCATCGAGAAATAACGTTCCTTTGTCCGCCAGTTCGAGACGCCCAATCTTGGCGCTGATGGCGCCGGTAAACGCGCCTTTTTCGTGCCCGAAAAGTTCGCTCTCCAACAGCCCGGTGGGGATCGCGGCGCAGTTCAGCTTGATGAAACTGCCATCTTTCCGTGAACTCATGCGGTGAATGGCACGAGCAATCAGTTCCTTGCCGGTTCCGGTTTCGCCTAGAATCAGCACCGTAGCATCGAGCGGCGCCACGGTGTTGACCTGCGTCAGCACATGCTTGAGTGCCGGGCTTTCACCCACAATTTCTTCAAAGTTCAGCACCGAACGGATTTCATCCTGCAGGTACAGCTTTTCCTTTTTCAGCTTGTCGGTAAGTTCTGCAATCTCGCGGTACGCCCGGGCATTATCCAGGGCGATCGCGACCTGGGCGGCAACTTGTTTCAAGAAGCTGATGTCCGCAGGAGCAAACGCGTGGTCCGTCGCGCTACCCAGGTTCAGAGTCCCGAGCTTCCCCTTCCGCGTCATGAGTGGGATGGAGCAAAACGATTGAATTCCAAGCTCCAGCATTCGCATCACGATAGGAGAGCCGATCGCGGTCAGATCCTCGCGATTGCAAACCTTGGTCTCGCCGGTCAGGAAAACCGATCCGGGTGCAGACTCCGCAATCGGCACCACCATATCCGGGCCGATCATCGCATCCCCGATTGGAGAATCCAACGCGTACACCCGCAGGCAGCGGTTGGCCTCTTCATAGAGGACCACGCTGGCATAGTCCTGCCGGATTACCCTTCGAATCAGACCCGATATCGCTGGAAACAATTGCCGTACATCCAGATTGGACATCAATGTCGTACTCACTTCCAGCAGCATTTGCAACCGTTGCTTTTCTTCCAGGAATGCTGCCTGGGTCATCGCGTTTTCTAACGCCAACGCCACCAGTTCAGCAACTCGCCGCAGCAGCTCAACATCATCCTCGCCGTACGCGTTGGGCCGGAAACTTCCCAACCCTAGAGCCCCGAACCTCCTCTGCGCGGTCGTCAGCGGCAACTCGCAGTAAGAACGAACTCCTTTCTCTTTCAGAAGATTCACCGCAGGCCGAAACCTGGTCTCCTGATGCAGGTCAGGCAACACGATCGGCCGTTGTTTTTCCCACACGAATCCGCAAGCCGATTCCTCGATCGACAGTTCAGCCAGATCCGAAAGGCGCTCGTTGCCTTCCCAGAAATGCATCCGCATCACATTTTTTTGGGGATCGTGAAGACAAAGACTGGCAATTTCAAAGGATGCCACGCTACGCAACCGCTGCGCTAATTCAGGCAACAGTTCAGGCACGCTGCGGTGGTGAACCACAAGGTCCGCCATCTGCAGTAACGCCTCGTAACGACCGACACCTCCATCTACTTCGAAGTGGCGACTAGGGTCCATTTGCGCGAGTCCACATAAGGAAGCCCCCTCGAGCAAACCTTCCCAGCAAAAACCCGAAACTAAATTGTCAAAATCATAAACCCAAACTAACCGTATGCAAGAACTTTTATTTTAAAAGATGGCATGATTGGTGCCGGGTTGGCACTTTTCGTGCCATTTCGCCTCGAATTCCCAAAACGGAGGCCGATCTTCACTGCATGCACGTCCCGCCTGTGCGGGAACTAGCCAGAAGCCGTGTTTCGAAGACACGAAGAATTATAATTTCCAGGTGGCACGCGGATGGGAGAGCAAATCGGTTGAGGAGCAGCAGGCTCAGGCGGTGTCAGTCGCAGGCCCACCTCAGCCACCGCTAACCCCGGAACAAAGCGCAAGTCAGCGTCAGCGGCAAGGTTTGCTCTTGTCCCGCCAGCACGTGCTCCAGCAACTCGAAGCTGCCCGGAACCCACGCCACCGCGAAATCCTGCAAAGCGCACTGGCAGACTTGGACTCCCAGATTGCACGACTGGTCTAAGCCAGTCGTGCACCACCCTCGCTGTGTTGCCTGACGTATAATGAGAAATCCCCAATGAAAGCCTATGTCTATGTTTCGCTGAAGAAGAGCGTTTTGGATCCTCAAGGAAAAACCATCCACGGCGCTCTCAGGAAGATGGGATACAAGGGTCTGGAAGAGGTTCGCCAGGGCAAGTATTTTGAACTCACCCTGGACGGCGGACTGACCCGGGCGGAAGCGGAAACGGAGGTTGGGCGCATGGCTCGCGAAGTCCTAGCCAATCCGGTCATCGAAGAATTCCGCTTCTCTCTTGAGGAGTGAAAGAAAAACAGACTAAAAGAAATGATGTCATCCTGAGCGCAGCCAATCCTCCGCCCGGCGGAGAATCGGCGGAATCGAAGGACCCCAGCGCCGCGTCGTTCGCTCATGCAGTATCAGGGAGTTCGCACCCAACAACGCGGTGCGAAGAGTTCAACGGAGTAAACCATGTGCGGCATTGTTGGATATGTAGGCAAGAAAAGCGTGGTGCCGGTCATCATCGAGGGGTTGCGCCGCTTGGAATATCGCGGCTACGACTCCGCCGGAATCGCAGTCAGTGGTAATGGCGATGGTCTTCAGATCCGTCGCGCCGAAGGCAAACTACGCAATCTCGAAGAAGTCATTCGCCTCAAACCGCTGAACGGAACCTACGGCATCGGCCATACCCGTTGGGCTACTCACGGTCGTCCCACGGAAGAGAATGCCCACCCACATCGCGACTGCACCGGGCGAATCGTCGTCGTGCACAACGGGATCATCGAGAACTACGTCTCGCTGAAGAAAAAGCTGATCGAAGAAGGCCACAGATTCACCACGGAAACCGATACTGAAGTTATCGCCCACCTGGTCGAGAAATATTTTGCCAAAACCAACGGCACTCGGCCCTCTCTGGAAGAAGCCGTACGCAAGACAGTCGGCCTCTTAACCGGCGTGTTCGCTCTGGGAGTCATCTCCGCGGACGCCCCGGACACCATCGTCGCCGCCCGCAACGGGCCGCCTGCGGTCATCGGCTTGGGCAAAGACGAGTACTTCGTCGCCTCCGACGTCCCGGCAATTCTGTATCACACCCGCGATCTGTTTTTCCTGGGCGACGGCGATCTCGCAGTCGTGACCCCCGAGGGTGTGAAGCTCACTGACTTCGACGGAAAACCCGTAATCCGCCAGGTCCAGCACGTCACATGGGATCCGATAGCTGCGGAGAAGGGCGGGTTCAAGCATTTCATGCTCAAGGAGATCTACGAGCAGCCGCGGGCGGTGCGCGACACTACACTGGGACGAATTTCGCAGGAGACTGGGCACATCTTCCTCGATGAAATGGAAATCAGTGAGGCAGAGTTTAAGGCAGCGAAGAAGATCAATATCGAGGCTTGCGGAACCAGTTGGCATGCGGCACAAGCAGGCAAGTTCATGATCGAGAGCCTGGCGCGCATGCCGGTGGAAGTGGATTACGCAAGCGAGTGGCGCTATCGCGATCCTATCGTCACCACAGATACGATCACGCTGGTCATTTCGCAATCCGGCGAAACGGCGGACACGATCGCAGCCCAACGCGAGGCCAAAGCCAGAGGATCGAAGACGCTGGCCATCTGCAACGTAGTTGGCTCCATGATCACGCGCGAAGCTGCGGGAACCATTTATACGCACGCTGGTCCGGAAATTGGCGTGGCGTCTACCAAGGCGTTTACGGCGCAGCTCACCGCTCTTTATTTGTTCTCGCTTTACCTGGCGCAAGTGCGCGGCACCATGAATAAAGAGCAAGCTACCGAGGCGGTTCGTGAGCTCACGTTGATTCCCGGCAAGTTGGAGCACTTGCTCACTCATGATCGCGCTTGCGAAGATTTGGCCAAGCTGTACGTCCGCGCGCAGGATTTCCTGTTTCTAGGCCGCGGCATTCATTATCCGATTGCCCTTGAAGGCGCACTGAAGCTGAAAGAAGTTTCCTACATTCACGCGGAAGGCTATCCCGCGGGCGAGATGAAGCACGGCCCCAACGCACTAATCGACGAGAACCTTCCGGTCGTAATTATTGCAACGCGTGATCCGAAGAATGAACTGTCGATGGTGCGCTACGAGAAAACTTCGTCGAACTTGAAAGAAGTGAAAGCTCGCTCGGGCATCGTGATCGCGCTGGCCACCGAGGGCGATGAAGAAATCAAAGAAGCCGCCGACCACGTGCTTTATATTCCGGCCGCGCCGGAAGAGCTGTCGCCCATTCTTGAAATCGTACCGTTGCAGTTGCTTGCTTATCACATCGCAGTGCGCCGCGGGTGTGACGTGGATCAGCCGAGAAACCTGGCCAAGTCGGTAACGGTGGAGTAAAGAGGCTTTGGGCTTCCGGCTTTTTTACTGAGCAGGATAGAATCCCGTGAAATAGTGCTGGTACTGCGATCGGTCGCAGGGTCCTTCGACCGCGTGGACGTTCCCATTCGCGAACGTCCACCTCGCCCAGGATGACAAGGTGTTTGCTAATACAGGGTCGTCGCGTCGTCGGCATACTTTCCGTCATCTACATTAGCGATGCCATTTCAAACTTTCACCGCGCGGGTTGTGCGCAGCGTCCTGCTCTCCGAACAAACCAAGCATCTTGAATTTGAAATGCTGGGTATTCCGCGCTTTGGCTTTGTTGCCGGGCAGTGGCTTTCTTTCAAAACCAACAAGGCCGATGGAGAAGAGATCGTCCGCGCTTACTCCATCGCTTCTCCTCCGGATGGTGACAACAGCTTCGCCCTGTGCCTGAACCGAGTGCAAGACGGTTTCATGTCCAACTTTCTTTGTGACATGAAAGAAGGCGACGAGATCGGCTGCCAGGGACCGTTCGGCGATTTTATTTTGCGTCCGCCGATGCGCGATACCGTTTTCATCGCTACCGGGACGGGGATCGCTCCTTTTCGTTCCATGCTCCGGTGGCTTTTGAATTCCAGCCTAGACTCGGCGCCGGACGGGCATGCAAGAGATCAGGGCAAGGAGCTTTACCTGATTTTCGGCAATCGGACTGAGAAGGACATTTATTATCACGACGAGTTTCTGCGTCTGGCCGGGGAGCATGCGAACTTTCATTACCTGCCGACTCTGAGCCGCGGCGGTCCTGACTGGCAGGGTCTTCGCGGCTACGTGCAGGAACATGTGCCCGCGATCGCTCAAGGCCGAACCGACATGCACGCCCACATCTGCGGTTTGGACAAGATGGTCAAAGCCAACCGGGACCTGCTCAAGTCGCTGAGCTGGGACCGGAAGTCGATTTTGTATGAAAAGTACGACTGAGGGCCGACTCGAGGCGCGAATAGTGTGCACGAATCAGGCGGCGACGAACGCATCCAGGGTAATCACAGCAATCCACGTTCTTCTCGTACCAGGCGGGCAGTGTCGTTTCGACCACAACGGCTTTCCTTCGATGCACGCGTTGCCGTAGTTCCGCTAGCGTAGGCCGTTCCTCGATCTCCTCCATCTCGGTCAGCAGGTAGGCCGACAGCGATCTGCCGGCCATGGCCGCGAGTCAGCTTGAGGGGGATTTCTTCCGGAGGGCGTTTCAGGTTGCACAGCTTACAAGCGTCAAAAGCATATTCGCGCTGGCGTTTGGCCAGGAGGCGGGTGGGATGGATTTCGCGCGCGGGCACGCCATCTGGCACCAGGCCTCACGGTATTTTTCATGCCTGAAATGGCGGGTGCCGTAAGGGCGAGACATACATTTGGGTGCGGTGCGCGGCAACGGAAATGGGAATGACGTACCAGAGATTTTCCGGCACGATATAAACCGCGATGAAGTCGATCTCTTTGGCGGTGTAGGCCGCCCTTGAGTTTGACGATGTAGCGGGAGCCGTCAAAATGCCGGGAGGACTCCACCTGCACACGCCACAGCCTTTGGCCGGAATCGAGGATGAAGTCGTAGCGTTTCGCGATCTCCCCAGGTTTTGGCGACGCCGAAGCCGAGGCTGGTAACTTTGGCAAGAAATGCGGCTTCGGCGGCTTCGCCGAGCGCTTTGCGGGTGGTGAGGCCGACTGCGTTGATTTCAGGAATACATCTGGTCATAGAGCCTTTCGGGGTTTCGGGAAATAAAAAGGGCGCGGCCCCTTGGGCCGCGCCTTTTGTCTACCTATTCTTAGGATATCAAGTTGGAGGGGGTAAATAGGGCATGGTTTTGAGATTTATCTTCGTGGTCGAATCAGCGGCGTAGGAAGAATTGAAGAGGTTTGGGGGCTTGACAAGGTTTTTCCGAATTGGGAAAACACGGTGGTGGAGAAACTCCGTACCGGAAGGCTGGCGTTCGGGTATATTCGGCGGGGTGGGTCGGAACATCGTTCTCGTGTCCGATAGAGAAAGTAAAAAGATTTTCCACACGCAGAATTGAACTGACGCGGACCAACACGTAAGTATTGGCGATACCAAGGTCCTGTGTCCGGCTCTAACTCTTCTGGTCTGATGCCTTCACACCGAATCAATCGGAAATCTGCACAGCGAAGGATAAAGGAGCCGAAAAGTGAAAA
>Ga0070762_10000276_pt1 | contig 20511 bp, 17 predicted proteins | sample HubBroMetageREF2_FD_66726 | JGI IMG/M metagenome (GOLD analysis project Ga0070762, IMG submission 66726) | Reference soil microbial communities from the Hubbard Brook experimental Forest, New Hampshire, USA - Hubbard Brook CCASE Soil... | ecosystem: Environmental > Terrestrial > Soil >...
TTATGGCGACGCTGCGCGAACAGATCGCGACCACCGCCCTCACGGTGACCAAGTTCCGGGAGTTGTTGCGCACTATGCGCGCCAACCGGCCCGGCGACGATCTGGAGCTGGTGCGCAAGGCGTACGAATACTCCCAAAAAAACCACGCTGGTCAGTTACGCGCCTCTGGTGAGCCCTATCTGGTCCATCCCCTCGGAGTTGCGCAGGTTTTAGCTGAAATGAAGATGGACGCGGTGGCCATCTCTGCCGGTTTGTTGCACGACTCTGTCGAAGATACCTCGGTCACGATCGTTGACATTCGCAAAGAGTTTGGCGAGCAGGTGGCGCACATCGTCGAGGGCGTTACCAAGATCAGCCAGATTGACTTCGCCACGCGCGAGGAGCAGCAGGCCGAGAACCTCCGCAAAATGATGCTGGCCATGGTCGATGACATTCGTGTCGTCTTGATCAAACTCGCAGACCGCTTGCACAACATGCGGACCCTCGAGCATCTGACACCTGAGCGCCAGCAAAAGATTGCCAAAGAGACGCTCGAGATTTACGGCCCCATCGCCCACCGCCTCGGGATGGGCAAGATTCGCGGCGAACTCGAAGATCTCGGGTTCCGCTATCTCGATCCCCTCACCTACGAACAAGTGCGTGACACGGTCGAAGCTCGCCGCAAGAAGGGCGAACAATTCCTGGCGCGGGTCGAGCAAACTCTCCGCGACAAGCTGAAAGAAGCCGGAATCACGGCGGAAGTGGAAAGCCGTATCAAGCGCCTGTTCAGCATCCACAAGAAACTGGTGCGGCAGAAAATCAGTGTGGACCAGGTCTACGACCTCTACGCCATGCGAGTGATCACTAAGTCATTGCAGGACTGTTACGGCGTGCTGGGGATCGTACACAATGTGTGGAGGCCGGTGCCTGGTCGAATCAAGGATTTTATCGCGATGCCGCGGCCGAATTTTTATCAGTCGCTGCATACCTCGGTGATTACCGAGGATGGCACGCCTTTCGAAGTGCAGATCCGAACCGAGGAAATGCACCACATGGCCGAAGAAGGCATCGCCGCCCACTGGAAGTACAAGGACGGCCCAGTCTCGGCCCAGGACGAGCAGCGTCTGGCATGGCTGCGACAGGTCGTTGAATGGCAGCGCGATGTCTCTGATCCCACCGAGTTCCTTTCCACCCTCAAGATCGACCTGTATCCCGAAGAGGTTTACACGTTCACTCCGAAGGGGAAAGTCGTAGTGCTTCCACGAGAGTCGACGCCTATCGATTTTGCCTATTCCATTCACACCGAAGTCGGCCACAGTTGTGTGGGCGCCAAAGTGAACGGGCGCATGGTGCCGTTGCGTCACAAGCTCCACAGTGGCGACATTGTGGAGATTGTCACCCAGCCAGGGCGCACGCCCAGCCGCGACTGGCTGGCCGTTGTGAAATCCTCGCGTGCCCGGAACAAGATTAAACATTGGCTCAACATTCATCAGCGCGAACGCGCCATCGAAATCGGGCGCAAGCTGATCGAGAAAGAAGCTCGCAAGTACCGAGTCGCGTTGAAAGAGATCAAGGACGAAGAACTGCGCAAGATCGCCTCCGACTATGGCCTCGGCCAAATCGACGACTTGATGGCAGGGATCGGATACGGCAAATATTCGGCGCGGCAAGTGCTGGCTCGTTTGGCTCCGAGTTCCGCCGCGCCTGTCGGTGAGACTGAGTCCGGCAGCATCGCGAGCGTAGTGAGGCGAGTTTTCGGTGGAGACAGTGGCAACAATGCGATCCGCGTGAAAGGCCATGGCGATCTGCTGGTGTATCGCGCCCGATGCTGTAATCCCATACGTGGCGAGGACGTCGTCGGTTACGTCACCCGCGGCAAAGGCGTCGCCGTCCACGCGGTCAATTGCCCCAACGTGATCAATCTGCTGTATGAGCCGGAACGCCGCATCGATGTGGAGTGGGCCCGTGACGAAGGAACGCCAAGTTCGTATCCGGTGAAACTTACCGTATTCTGCGACGATCGTTTCGGGATGCTGAAGCAGATTACAGCCGTGATCAGCGACGCCAAAACCAACATCCGGGACGTTCAGGTACGCACCTCGAATACGCAGGCCAACGTCGATGTCATTCTCGATATTGCCGACCTGAAGCACCTGGAAAATATCATTAACGGTGTTCGCAAGATTCCTGGCGTGCATGACGTACAAAGATTGCAGAAGGTCTAGCCGTTCGTCTTTGGTCGAGCCCACTGGTTCTCGAATCCCGCTCCATTTGACATCGTCTGCGTTCCTCTGCGTTAATCAGCAGCGGTGAGGTTCTGGAGGATAGATGCGAGACGTGATTTCAACCAAAGACGGCCCGCAGGCGATTGGGCCGTATTCACAGGCGATCCGGGCCAATGGATTTGTCTTCGTTTCTGGACAAGTGGCGATCGACCCAGCCACGCAGCAGGTCATCGGCGGCGACATCGCGGTACAGACTGATCGTGCACTTAAGAACCTGTCCGCGATCTTGCGATCCGCGGGAAGCGAGTTGGGGAAAGTAGTACGATCGACGGTATTCCTGAAAAATATGGGGGATTTCGCTGCTATGAACGAAGTTTATGGACGGTACTTCACATCATCCCCGCCGGCCAGATCGACAGTTGAGGTGGTGCGACTGCCGAAAGATGTGCTGGTTGAAATTGATGTGATCGCATTGGCATAGATTTGGCAGTTTCTGGAGCGCCAATTTAGAATCCAACGTTCCATTCTTTATTGAAAATTAACTACTGGAGAAAAATCTGATGCTGAAGAGCACGTGCTTGCTTGTAATCGTTGCCTTCGTTGCAACAGCCGTTTTTGCGCAGGGCGGCTCCGCGAAACCTGACACTAGCGCACCCACAAAAGTAACGGGAAAGCCTACGACTACGGTCGACGGTCTCGAGTTTTGGGACATCACGGTCGGCACCGGCCCCGTCGCTACCAGGGGAAAAACAGTCAAAGTCCACTACACCGGATGGCTTACCAATGGCAAGAAGTTCGACAGTTCCGTCGACCATGGCCAGCCATTTACATTCGACTTGGGAAGCGGCCAGGTGATCAAAGGCTGGGACGAAGGAGTTAACGGGATGAAGGTCGGAGGCAAACGCCAGTTACGAATCCCCCCTGAGCTTGGCTACGGAGCTCGCGGCGCGGGAGGCGTAATTCCCGCCAATGCAACCCTGATCTTCGACGTCGAACTGTTGGGCGTGCGTTAAGCGCATTAACCGCAGAGGACACTGAGATTCACAAAGGAAAAACTTGGACAAATATTTTCCTTTGTGGGCCGGAGCCGGCCCGGAGCAAAACGAATGATGCCCTTTGTGGTTTTAGTTCTTAGGCTTTGACAACTTTACCGCTGCGGAGGCAAGAGGTGCAAACGCGCATCCGCTTGGCTCCGCCTTTGACTTTGGCGCGAACCGGACGCAGGTTGATGTTCCAGCGCCGACGCGACACGTTGTGGGCGTGGCTGATGGTATTTCCAAATTGCGGCCCTCGGCCGCAGATATCACAAACTTGTGCCATGATGACTCCAGAGAGATTTAGAACTTGATGTGCAAAAGCTAGATTTTACCGGACTTGAGGCGGTTTCGGCAACCCGGCGGGCGAGGACGCCCGTCCCTCCATCAGCGCTCGAGTATCCACTCCCCGACCGCACCGAGCATCTCCGGCGTTTCCGGATCCCAGAGCGTGGTGTGAGGCACTTCCGGATAAATTTTGAAACTCTTGTCTGGCGAGGCCGAGAGCTTATCGAAGGCGACGCACTCCCGGTGGCTTACAACTCGATCCTTGCCGCCTTTGATCAGGAGCGTGGGAGCATGCACGCGAGGAGCGATTTTCCACCTCCAGCCGAAGACGATGCGCTGCACGTCGAGCAAGTATCCGAAGCTGACGTTTTTGTACGCAAGCGGGTCCACGCGGCGACGAGCGATGAACTCAGGGTCTCGAGAACTCTCTTCAAGACGTTTGCCTACGAGATTGATAACCGGTTCGCGGTGCGCCAGCGCGAAGTACGGCATCAGGCTCAAACTCTCCAGGCTGAGGAACTGGCTCATATCCAGATTCAGGGCCAGCGCGAGAAGAATCAAGCCGGCAAGCTCGCTGCTGTTCCGTTTGGCATAATTCAGGGCAAGACTAGCCCCCATGCTGTCGCCCAGCAGAAAAATCCTCGCCGAAGGCTGCTGCTGCCGTACGAAGGCGATCATGCTTTCGACGTCGGCTCCGACTTCGGCCGAGGTGCCCACGAATCCGCGGCGTCCCTGGGATAGTCCGTGTCCTCTGGAATCCAAGCCGTAGACGTCGGTGCCATGAGGATTCAACGCGTCGGCGACAACCTTGTAGGGCGCGCTGTGATATCCGATGCCATGCAGGACAACCACCACGCGACCGTTCCAGCCGGCGCCGGAGGGCCAGTGGCGATAGAAGAGCCGAGTCTCGTCAGCGGACGTAACGTATCCGTGCCGGTCGGGAATCTTGCCCGAAAGATGGGATACATCTTCGGCGCAAATGACCTCGGGCGGCATCGCCGCCTCTATTTGAGCGGAATCGAGCATTATGGGATTACGAACGGAGGCTAACGTCGCGCTTCCGGATATCGCTTTCGGGACCCTTTCGAGGTCGTTCCATTGATACTACCTATTGATACCACGGCACGACCGTTTAGGTCACCCATTTCTGGTTACTTTCGATAGTCTCGTGGCACGCGGACCGTCTCCGTGAGTCCTTGAAAAACGTTGAGGGCCCCTATGCGATACTGAATTCATGGCCGCCGCGACGGACCCAAAGTCGGTAAAAGTGAATCTGAGCACGGGCACAGGCCTGGACATCGAGTGGAAGGACGGCCACCGGTCGCATTATTCTTTTCCGTTTCTGCGCGATGCATGTCCCTGCGCGCTGTGCGACGAGGCCCGGTCCAAGACGCACCAGAAACCGGGAGAGCCTCCGAAACTTGCCGCCGGGGCTTTGCCGATGTACAAGCCCGCAGTCAAAGCGGTTTCGGCGGAAGGCGTAGGCAAATACGCGATCAAATTTCATTTCAACGACGACCACGAACTGGGGATTTATTCGTGGCAGTTCCTGCGGGACTGGTGTCCGTGCGAGGAATGCAAGGCAGCGCGTACGACACCAGTCTGATCCGTTGAGGGCCGGGCGTCCCCGCCCGGCTGGACGGGAGGCTCGCCCTCTTGAACTTCGAATCCTTGTAAAATCTAAACAGCTGGCTTTGGAGCCTTTCCCGACTTTGTCTTTCCTCGACCAACTCAATCCGCAGCAGCGCGAGGCTGTTGAAACTACCGACGGTCCCGTGCTCATCCTGGCGGGCGCCGGGAGCGGGAAGACTCGCGTCATCACCTACCGGATTGCTTATCTGATCGAGAATCTCGGGGTTATGCCGGAATCCATCCTGGCGATGACGTTCACTAACAAAGCGGCTTCCGAGATGGTGGAGCGCGTGGACAAGTTGGTGGGCGGGTTGTCGATTGCCAAGCCAGTGATCTCTACGTTTCATTCTTTCTGCGTGCGGGTCTTGCGACGTGATATCGAAGCGCTTCGCGTTCCGTCGACCGTCCCCGGCGCGCCTGCGATCGGACACACGAAGAGCTTCGTGATTTACGACGAGAATGACCAGCAGCAGTTGGTCAAGTCGGTCATGCGGCGCCTCGGGATTGACGACAAGCAGACCACGCCACGCTCGGTGCTGGCCCATATTTCATGGGCGAAAAATCACATGTTCGATCCGCAGGAAGTGTATTTGCAATCCGCAGATCCCAAGACCGAGCGAGTCGCCCAGATTTACGCCGAGTACAAGAAAGAACTGGCGAAGGCGAACGCGCTCGATTTCGACGACCTGCTGCTTGAAACCGTGCGTCTGCTGAAGGCTGTGTCCGAAGTGCGCGAATACTACAACCGGCGGTTTCAATACATTCTGGTCGATGAGTATCAGGACACGAATCGCCCGCAGTATGAACTGATGCGGTTGCTCGCGGGAACCCGGCACAACATTTGTGCAGTCGGCGATGAGGATCAGTCGATTTACTCCTGGCGCGGTGCGGACATTCGCAACATTCTTGAGTTCGAGAAAGACTTTCCTGAGGCGAAAATCGTTCGACTGGAACAGAATTATCGTTCGACACAGAACATTCTGCAGGCAGCGTCGGCAGTGGTCGCGAACAACCTTAAGCGCAAGGGAAAGAACCTTTGGACCTCGCGGCAGGGGGGCACCAAGCTCGGTTATTATGAGGCGCCGGATGGCGAGAACGAGGCGCTGTTTGCCGCAGACTATATTTCGAAGTATCTGCGGGAGGTCGTGGATCAGGGCGAGAACGCGCGAGCAGCTGTGCTCTACCGGACCAATTCGCAATCACGATTGTTTGAAGAGGCCATGCGCCGCTATCAATTGAAGTATCACGTAGTGGGCGGGTTTTCATTCTACGAGCGCGCCGAAATCAAAGACATGATTTCGTATCTGAAAGTCATTCATAACGTGGATGACTCGATCTCACTGCTGCGCGTGATCAACACGCCGGTGCGCGGGATTGGTAAGACCACGATCGAAACGTTGGAGCGGGTTGCCCTGGAGACTGGCGTTTCGCTGTGGGGCGCGCTCGGGGAGACGATCAAGCGTCAGCTTCTTCCGCAGCGGGCGCTGGCTGCGCTCAAGAGTTTTAGGAGACTGATTGAGGATGGCCGCGCTATGTTGGCTGGAACTTACGTAGAGCGATTGGAAGAAACGGCCAGTGGCGAGCCTCAAGACGAACTAGAGGCGGATGCCTCGCTCGTCGCGGCAGATGACACTGATTTCGATCCCGACAACCTGGCGTTCGACTTCGGAAGCGGGGACGAGATTGATCTGATCCAATCCGCTTCGCCGCCAGAACCGGGCGAGGGCGCCCGCTCTACACCAACTGCGGAGCCAGGCTTTCGCGCTCCGGGCGAGGCGGCAAACACTGCGGAGCTCTTGAAGTTCCTGATTGATCGAACTGGTTACATCAAGCAACTCGAGCAGGAAGACACACCCGAGGCGTTCTCGCGGATCGAGAACCTGCGCGAACTGGTGAATGCGGCTATGGATTCGCGCGACCGGGGCGAGACTCTGGATCAGTTTCTCGATCATGCGGCGCTGGTGAGCGATGCTGATGCTTACGATGAGCAGGCCCAGATCACGCTGATGACCCTGCACGCGGCCAAAGGCCTCGAATTCTCGCTGGTATTTCTGTGCGGTCTGGAAGAGGGGTTGTTTCCGCATTCGCGGACTTTTTTGCAGCCCGACGATATCGAAGAAGAACGGCGGCTGTGCTATGTAGGCATGACTCGAGCGATGGATGCTCTGGTCCTGACTCGCGCCGTGTATCGCCGTCGCTACGGAACGGATTTGCCCGAGGCCAGCGTGCCTTCGCGGTTTTTGGAAGAAGTACCGCTGGAATTGGTTGAGGAACTGGGAGGGTCGAGACGCAAGCGGGAGGCTTCGCGGACAAGAGTGCCCGCGCCACCCGAGCCTGAGCAACAGGCTCATTACGCTTACGAAGATGAAGATCAGAGCAGCGCGAACTGGGCGGCTCCGAGCAAGCCGCAGGCTCCAGCTTATTCTGGACGCAGCTACAATTCCATTGACAATATTGCGGAGTTTTTTGCGTCGCGGGGGAAGAAATTCAGTGTCCCTAAAACGCTGGTCGACGAGCCCAAGGGCAAGAAGGGTTTCAAGCCGGGGCAAAAGGTGCGGCATCCCAAATACGGCGAAGGGACGGTGTACCATCGAGAAGGTGAGGGTGAAGAAGCCAAGATTACGGTACAATTCCCTCGCTTCGGTTTAAAGAAGCTGGTGGAAAAGTATGCCCAGTTGGAACGGGCATGATTTAGGTGGCGATGCTCATGTGGCGCCAGCCGTCCTCGGCTGTCCAGCCGAAAAAAGCTGGGCAGTGAATCGCGAATCAGCTTAAGGAGAAATAGACAGCATTCATGGCAAATACGAAGAAACTAACCAAAGAAGAACGCAAGAAAGTAAAACGCACCGCCCGCAAGAAAGTGAAAGCAGAAAAGCCGCTGAAGCCACGGGAATACGCTCGCGGCTCGAAGAAGCGCAAAGTGAAGAAGATGGTGCGCGGCGCGGCGAAGCGGTAAAGCGCTTGGCAGTCGGCGCTTGGCCCGGAGGCTTCAGGGCTGAGTGCCGACGTAACTGCTCAGTGCTGCATTCGAGGAGACAACGCCTTTTGGCACAGACACCAATCACCACGAACCGCACCACCGAAGGCAGTCCGCGAACCTCCGAGAACCAGCTTTTCTGTTGCAAGTCGATCGATAAGCTGATCTCCGACTCCGAAGAGCCCGAGCGACGACTGAAAAAGACTCTGGGCCCGGTCTCGCTTACCGCTCTCGGAATTGGCGCGGTGATCGGATCGGGTATTTTTACCGTCATCGGGACCGCCATCGGGGGGCAGAAGTTCGACACTTCTTCCATTCTCAATGCTCCTCTGCTCGATTTTCTGATCACTCACCATGCCACGCTCGGACGTCCCGGCGCAGGTCCAGCGTTGGCGCTGTCGTTGGTTCTGGTGGCGATCGTCTGTGCATTTACCGGCCTTTGCTACGCGGAACTAGCGTCGATGATTCCAATCGCGGGCAGTGCCTACACCTACACCTACGCGACTATGGGTGAGCTGATTGCCTGGATTATTGGCTGGGACCTGATTCTGGAATATGCCGTCAGCAACATGGCCGTCAGCGTGGGCTTTTCTGCACACCTGGTGGGCATGTTTGACTGGTTCGGATTTCATCCCGCATTGCGATGGATTTCGCCGGCTTACCTGCCCGGAGGCCTCACAGATCTGAGGGGCAATGTGCTTTATACGCCGGGCCTTCACTTTGGTTTCAACTTCCCCGCGTTTCTCGTGGTCATGATTCTGACCGTAATCCTGGTTCGTGGCATTCGCGAGTCCGCGGAAGCCAATAACGTGATGGTCATCCTCAAGATCGCGGCTATCCTGGCATTCGTCATTGTCGGCGCGCAATATGTTCATCCCAGCAACTGGCATCCTTTTGCTCCGATGGGATGGTCCGGCATCCTGACGGGTGGCTCGATCATATTTTTCACCTACATTGGATTTGATTCGGTCTCGACTGCCGCCGAGGAGGCTCGCAATCCGCAACGCGACTTGCCAATCGGAATTATCGCCACGCTGATCGTTTGCACCGTTCTCTACATCGGCGTCGCGGTTGTGCTTACCGGGATCGTGCCGTGGGCGTCGGTGCGCGACGACGCCGCTCCGGTGGTCAACGCGATGAAGTTATTGACTCTGCAAACCGGTTCGCACACCCTGAACTGGATTCACTTGGGGGTCCTCTTCGGCGCGATGATGGGAATGATTTCGTCGTTGCTGGTTTTTCAACTCGGACAGGCGCGAGTCTGGTTTTCTATGTCGCGGGATGGCTTGTTGCCTCGGCTCTTTGGTCGCGTGCATCCCCGGTTTCGCACGCCAGCGACGGCGACGTGGATTGCAGGTTTCCTGGTTGGGATTCCGGCGGGCTTTCTGGATATTGGCACGCTTTCTGATCTTTCAAACATCGGGACGCTTTTCGCGTTCGTGTTGGTTTCGATCGGCGTAATCATTCTGCGTTATCGCGATCCCGGACGGCATCGCGGGTTCCGTGCTCCGGGGGGCATTGCCGCGCCGGTGCTGAGTGTGTTCTTTTGCGTGCTGCTTATGTCTGGTCTGCCCATTCTCACCTGGCTGCGATTTTTTGCCTGGCTGGCCATCGGCCTGACCATCTACTATCTCTACAGCCGCCATCACAGCGAGTTTTGCAAGAAACTCTAGGTTGCTGCGTCACTGGCGCGAGAAGTAGTCAAGACAGGAGAAGTTGGGGTCGACGGACTTCGGCTGGGCTACACGGGAACCAAGGCCATAATTTCTTTGTCGATTTTGCCCGCTTGCGCGAAACTTTCGAGCTTGATGAGAAGAGCATGGGTTACTTCCTGCCCATTGGCGACCACCAACATTCCAGCTCGATTTCTAATCTCCTGATGCAAGATCATGCCTGTAACCAGCTTTGAGACGGCAATCTTGCGCACTTCCATGGTCGCCCCCTCGGATTTCATATTGGTCAGGGCGTCAACCAATTCCTTTTCAAACTCGGTGTGCCGCTCGCGAAGACTGGCGATCGCCTGGCCTTCTGATTTGCCGTTCATCCTGTAGCTGTCAAAAGCGATTGCAAGTTTGAGCATCCTGGCTCCAGGTACGATGTCACCAGACATCGCAGCTGGTGAGTTATGTCCCGTTGGCAGCAGTTCCATCGTTAGCTGCTGACTGATCATCCAGGCGATTGGTTCGAGCCGGGGAATATGGACGAGCAAATCCCTGGCGGTTTGAGGATGAGCCGCAAATCGGGCCTGATCTTCAGGCGAAAGGCTTTTGCCGACGTATGCTGCCTGCACAAGTTCCGGATCAAGCATGACGCAGCCCAACTGCGATAGCATGGCCGCCGCTTCGAAACGCCACGGAGATCCCAGCCCGAACTTGCTGACAAGGTGGCCCACATATCGCGCAATCCGCTTGGATCTTCCAAAAGCCTCGGGGCTCGCCGCAGCTAAGACGTCAGTCAGCACCTTGATACTCCCCATGAGAGTATTTTCAAGGAGTTCCCTCTCGGCCATCACTAAGCGGTACTGAACCAATCCGGTGGTGATGGCTTTGCCCAGGACTTCCTTTTCACACGGCTTGGTAAGAAAGCGGAATATATTCCCCTCGTTTACTGCATCCATGGCTGCGTTCAAGTCTGCATGGCCAGTCAACAACATCCTGATCGTGTCAGGGGCCGTCTGCCGCACCTGAGCCAGGAACTGCGCACCGTTCATGCCGGGCATCCGCATGTCGGAGATCACAACAGAGAACGGACCCGTTTCGCGGATGGCGGCGAGAGCTTGCTCTCCACCGTTTGCGGTGTTTACGTCGAATTCTCGATGCAGGATTCGTTTGTAGCCCTCCAGCACGGCGGGCTCATCGTCTACGAAAAGGATCTTGTCAGGCATAACGCTCCCCGAGGCCGTTTCAACTCCACTGGCCCTTGGCGTTGTGCGCGGGCCGGGCCTTCGCTCTTCGATTCGTCGGCATAATGTGCACAAAGGATTAGCGGAATGGACCTCCTGTTTCGGGGTCGCGTATCGACCGTGCTGCCAATTTAACGTTAATCCGATGCAGTGCCGATAATTCTGAGATCAGGTTTCGCGCTCACGCCGCCGGCGTAGAAGGCGGCCAAGATCTGTGATGGACGAAGTTTCTAAAACCGGAGACCCTCTTTCCCCTCAGGACGCGCTGCGCGATCCGGACCCCAGCCATTCTGTTCCCCATCGCCCGCGGCCCCTGGCCTCCAAGCAAATCGCCTTTCGTCTGGGGCTGGCATTCAGCATTCTGGTCGGATTGCTTATCGTGGTTGGCAATCTGGGGTTACGCCGGATGGACCAAATCAACGATGACCTGCAAGACATCATGGGCAGCCAGTGGACCAGGCTGCGCTTATCGCGCGAAGCACTGGCTTACTCGAATCGCAACAGCCGAATCACCATGCAAGTATTCCTGCTTAAGGACGCGGGGCAGATCGACTCGCTGCTGGTCGCCCGGGCGAAAAACACCAGGAAAATCTCAACCTTGGTTGCGGAACTTGAAAGGCTTTGCAGATCTGACGAGGAGAAGCGGTTACTGGTTGCTATTAAGGACGCAAGAGGTCCCTACGTCGGCAGCTACCAACGAGCACTGCAACTCCTGGTCGCGGAAAACAAATACGATGCAGCGGCGGCCGTTATGGTACAGCAAACTGCTCCGGCCTTGCTCAAGTACCATGCCGCATGGGATGAGTTCGTGCGCTTCCAGGGGGACCAGCTTGAGCTGGCAGCCCGGCAAAGCAAGGCTCGCTATGCCGCGGCTCGTCGCCTTGCCATGCTCACAATTTTTATCGCCGTAATGGCGGCTGGGGCCATCGCGCTGTTTGTTATCAAACGCATGGTCCGCGAGATAACTACTCGCCTACAAGCCGAGAAAGATGCGCTGCGGACCGCTCACCTGGAAGCCGAGGTCTTCATCAACGCAGTGCCCTCTATTCTTATCGGCCTCGACCAAGACGCACGCATCACCCGCTGGAACCTTACAGCCTCCCGAACCTTTGGATTGCCTGGCCCTGAGGTGATTGGAAAACAACTGACAGAGTGCGGCATAACCTGGCTGCGGCCCAGTATGCTCGACGAAGTCCGAGCCTGGTGTTCTGAACATGGCTCCCGGCGGTGCGATCGGGTGCCGTGTGAGATCAAAAACGAAACCAGACTTCTGGGACTAACCATTACACCGATAAAGATGACCGATAGGAATGTCACCGAATTGCTCATCATCGGTTCAGACGTCACCGACCGAAGCAGCTTGGAAGAACAACTCCGCCAAGCGCAGAAACTGGAATCCGTTGGGCAACTCGCAGCCGGGATCGCGCACGAAATCAACACGCCGACGCAGTATATTGGCGACAACGTGCGGTTTTTGAAGGATGCTTTCCAGGATTTGAGCCTCCTCCTTACAAACTACGAACGGCTGTTGGCAGCCGTCAGAGGCAACACTCTCTCTCAGGAAACTCTTGAGCAAGTTGCGGCTGCCGTCGAATCCGCGGACACTCCTTACCTGATCGTGGAGATTCCCAAGGCCATCGAACAGACCCTCGAAGGCGTGACCCGAGTGTCCAAGCTGGTGAGTGCGATGAAAGAGTTTTCCCATCCGGGCACAAAAGAAAAGACGCCCGTAGACCTGAATCATGCTATCGAAAGCACGGTTACGGTTGCGCGCAACGAGTGGAAATACGTGGCTGACCTGGAAACCGAATTCGACCCGTCACTGCCTCTAATCGCGTGTCATGTTGGCGAATTCAACCAGGTAATCCTGAACCTGATTGTCAACGCGGCGCATGCCATTGCCGATGTGGTTGGAAAAGATGGATCAGGAAAGGGAAAAATCACAGTGCAAACCCGCAATTGTCCGGAGTACGCCGAGATCCGTATTCACGACACGGGCTCGGGAATCCCCGAAAGAGTGCGAACCCGCATCTTCGATCCCTTCTTCACCACCAAAGAAATTGGTAAGGGAACCGGACAGGGCCTGGCCATCGCACGCTCGGTGGTGGTCGACAAACACAAGGGCAGCATTCACTTCGAGACCGAAGTGGAGAAAGGCACAACGTTCATCATCCGCTTGCCTCATGATGGCAAAGTTCTTGCTGCGAAGGCGGTGTCGGCGTGAAACGTATTTTGTTCGTGGACGATGAAAGCAAAATTCTGGACGGTATTCGACGCATTCTACATGCCGATCGGAAACGTTGGGAGATGGAGTTTGTGGTCAGCGGCGAAGCCGCCTTGCAAGCCTGCGAAGCCCAACCCTTCGACGTGGTAATTACCGACATGAGGATGCCCGGCATGGATGGGGTCACGCTCCTTGGCCATCTTCAGGATCGCTATCCCAGCATGGCACGAATCATTCTCTCTGGATATTCCGAAGTCGCACTAGCCACCCGCGCCGCTCACGTGGCTCATCGCTTTCTCTACAAACCGTGCAATATTTCCGAACTTCAAGCCGCCATCGAACGAGTGTGCACGCTGCAGGACCTGCTGTGTGCGCAAGCAATTCGCGAGGTCATTGGCACTATTGGGGAACTGCCTTCTCTTTCGAGCACGTATAACTCACTTACCCAAACGGTCACCAATCCGAACGCTTCTATAGCGGAAGTCGCAGGCATCCTCGAACACGATATCGCCATGTCTGCCAAGGTCCTCCAGTTGGTGAACAGCGCCTTCTTTGGCTTGGCGCAGAAGGTCACGAGCGTACAAAGCGCTGCCTCGTATTTGGGCATGGAAACCATCAAGAATCTGGCTTTGGTTTCTGAGACCTTCAGAGTTTTCGTGCCCGATTCGCGAGTTCCACAATCAGTTTGCGAGTCCATTCAGCGACACGCCCAGCTGACGACAGCTATCGCCGCGGCGCTTCCGGCGGACGCAAAAACGCGTGAAGTCACAGTTGTGTCGGCGCTTCTTCACGACATTGGAAAGCTCGTCCTGGCAAGCAAAGTGCCAGATAGGTTTTGTGCCATGCTAGCGCTGGCTAGTGAACGGGGATGCGAGCACTTCGAGGCCGAAGAGGAACTTCTGGGAACCTCGCACGCCGAGATAGGCGCGTGCCTGCTCGGATTGTGGGGCATTCCTAACCTTGCGGTCGAGGCCATTGCGCACCATCACCGTCCCACTCGTATACCCCACTCGGGATTTGACAGTTCGATCGCCGTCTATGTTGCGGACCTGTTGGCCCACGAACTCGATGCTCACCCGCAAGGCTCTACAGGAATTGAGCTGCACGAATCGCATCGCACATCGTTTGAGGCGCTGGGAATTTTACCCAGACTTGCCGAGTTCCGTCAGCTTGCGTTCGCAGCGCAAGGGAAATCGCGCGTTCCTGCAATGTCGTCTTCTTAGCTGTCGACGGTTGCCAGGACTCGTCGCGTTTAGTGACGGAAAAAGATGGGGGTATCGAGGTGCCGGAGAGCGTTTGAGGATTCCCGCATTGCGCAAAGTCCGCGACAAAGTACTGCCAGCATTCATCTACCGAACAGATGAGTTGTAGAATCACTGTATGGCGTCTACCATCCCTAACGCCTTTATCGTGTCTCTCCCCAAAGCTGAGTTACATCTTCATCTCGAGGGTTCGATCGATCCTTCCACGCTGCTTGAGCTAAAGAAACAGCACGGAAGAAAAGGCACGCTCCCTGAGGTGCAACAACTTTACCGGTATAAGGACTTTACTGGATTTCTGATGGCATTCAAGGCCGTGACCGAAGAGTTACAGGCTCCCGAGGACTACGAACTCATTACCTACCGATTAATGGAAAAGCTCAAGAGCGAAAACGTCCTGCATGCCGAAGTCTACGTTTCGGTAGGAGTCTGTTTGTGGCGCAAACTGGATTTCCATTCGATTTTCGCCGGTCTCGAACGCGGACGCGAACGTGGGGAACGCGACTTTGGAATATCTGTGCTTTGGATCTTTGACGCCGTGCGCCAGTTCGGAGCGGAGAAAGCCCAGCCAGTGGCTGAATTGGCCGCGCGGTACAGGAGTCGGAGCGTCGTCGGATTCGGCATCGGCGGCGACGAACGGCAGGCTGCTCCTGAATTATTTCGCGATGTTTATGCCTACGCCGCCGCGAATGGCCTTCGACTTACGGCGCATGCAGGCGAGACTGCAGGGCCCGGATCGGTGTGGGGAGCGCTGAATCTCCCAGCCGAACGTATCGGTCACGGGTTCACCGCCTCGCAAGATCCCGAACTGGTTGAGGCACTTTCAACTCGCCAGGTTCCGGTGGAAATTTGCCTCACCAGCAACCTGCGCACCGGTATTTGCGCCACTGTAGCCGAGCATCCGGTACGCAATTATTTTGATCAAGGGGTGATGGTCACACTCAACACGGACGATCCCGCGATGTTCGAGACTTCATTAAGCCGGGAATATCAGCTGGCTCAGGATACCTTCGGCTTCACCGACGAGCACTTGCGCGAGCTGGCACGCAATTCCTTTGAGGCGTCATTCCTTCCAGCCGAAAAGAAACTGGCCTTCCTGAATTTGTTTGACGCGGCCGCAGCCAGATCGTAATTCTATTTTCCCGCTCGATGGAGCAACGGAATAATTGACCGCATGCCCACAATCTCAGGCGAAGACGATAATCGAAATCGAATCCAGCTGAAATTTAGCTTGATCCCCGGCACATTCGCGGTTTGTCGGCTAGCGGCTGACGCACCCACGCCAGACTGGGCTTGGCCCGGACCGTTTGCTTCCGTCACTCGAACCGCTGATGAGCTCTCGATCGTGTGCTTGGCTGACAACCTTCCCGCAGACGTTGCCTCCCAACATCACTGGATATGCCTTAAGCTCGAAGGCCCGTTTGCGTTTTCTGAGGTCGGGATTCTGGCATCATTCATTGATCCCCTGGTCAAGAAAGGAGTTCCGATCTTCGCCGTTTCCACGTTCGATACCGACTATGTTCTGGTCAGCGAGGACGATGCGGCGATTGCGACGCAAGCTTTACGGGACGCAGGTCACGAGTTGCTGACCTAACCGTTTAACCGCCAAATCCGTCCGATCGATGCTAGAAGTGCAACGTCGAGAGTTGCGTATGGTCTAATAGAACAATCGTAAACTTCATGCATGCCCGCCGAACAACTCTGCGTCGTCGCATGCTCGCGGTCCACCGCAATCTTCGTGGGGCGAGCATGATTGCTCGCGCCTTCGTGTCCACGGACCATCCCCTGCTGGCACACATCATTCCTATTCGCCGCTGCAATCTGGCTTGCGAGTACTGCAACGAGTATGACGATTTCTCGAAGCCCGTGCCGACTGCAACTATGTTCGAGCGGGTGGACAAACTAGCCGAACTGGGCACAGCGGTGATCACGATCAGCGGTGGCGAGCCGCTGCTGCATCCTGAGTTGGACGAGATCATTCGTCGCATTCGTAAGCGTGGGATGATCGCCGGGCTGATTACGAACGGCTATCTGCTGGTCGCGGAGCGCATACAGCGGCTGAATCGCGCGGGACTCGAATGGCTGCAAATCTCGATCGATAACGTCACCCCGGACGATGTGTCGAAGAAAAGCTTGAAGGTTCTGGATAAGAAGCTGGTACTGCTCGCTGAGCATGCGGATTTTCATGTGAACATCAACTCCGTTGTAGGCGGAGGCGTTTGCAATCCGCAGGATGCACTCACGATCGGCCGGCGGGCTCTGGGATTGGGTTTCAGTTCGACCATCGGCATTATTCACGATGGCAGCGGACAATTGCAGCCGTTGGCGGACGATGAGAAGCGGGTGTATCACGAAATGAAAGCGATGGAGAAGAGTAGCTTCACCCGCATCAACGGCTTTCAGGACAACATCGCGCAAGGTCGCCCCAACCAGTGGCGCTGCCGGGCTGGGGCGCGCTATTTATATATTTGTGAGGACGGGTTGGTTCATTACTGCTCACAACAACGTGGCTATCCCGGGATTCCGCTGGCGAACTACACCGTGCAGGATATTCGCCGCGAGTATTTGAGCGAGAAATCCTGCGCGCCGCATTGCACCGTTTCCTGCGTGCATCAAGTGTCAATCTTCGATTCCTGGCGGGCTCCGCAGCATGCGGCGCCGAGCACCCGCGATCTGGTGCAGATCCAGTAGATGGCCTGAGGGTCTAGTCCTGCTGGGCCTATCTGCGCATCGCGAATTTAGCTCTACTACTTGTTCGGCTGCGCTGTGGGTGGAAGCAGTCCATTCAAACGAAGATAAATAGCGACAGCGCTGTAGTGGTCCGCCCAATCGTTGGTTAGGCTAATCAGCGCGGATGCGACCGTGACTTGCCTTCCGCCAAAGAACTCAATCTGATTGCCGAGTTTTGAATCGTCCACTCGGCCTAAGGCAGCCTCGCAGTACAAGAACGATTTCGTGAGGCTTGCTTGCAGCCTAACCTTATCCGTCTCGGCCGCGGGTTTCATCGGCGGAGGCGGCATGCTCCCTGCCTTGCTGCACAGGTCGATGTTGGACATGGTCGTGTGCATCAGCAAATGGCCAAAGGTCATTTGCGCGGGTGTGGGGCTGTAGCCGAATTTATCGGCTGGCATCTCGTCAACCGCCGCAAGCAGATTATTCTTCTGGCGCGCCAGAATTTCTCTCACGGCGTCGCTTACCGGATTCTTGCTCGACGCTGTGCTTGTCTGCGCAGTTTTGGCTGGTTCGGTCTTACCCTGTTCGGACTTATCTTGTCCAAAAAGAAGGGTGGCCGAGAAAAACAGAATGACCAAAGGAATCGCTTTTTTCATGATGCCTCCATTGTGCCGTCGAAGGCTATCTTCGAGCAAGCCGCCTTCGACAGATTCAGCCGCGTGCCTCCCTAGGTTCGACCCCTCAGAACCGAGACTCACGAGACTGCAGCGGCCAAGCCCGCGCCGACGAATTTGTAGATCAGGTACAGCGCGGCGACGATGACGATCGCCGTCGAGCGCTTCACTTTGCTATTGCAGGCGAAACCAATCCCCATAAGCACGATGCTCCAAATGACAAAAACGTCGAGGGCCGACGCCATGCCATAAAAGAACTTGTTTCCCGAGGGATCCATGAAGTGCGCCGGATTCGTAGCCACGGGATTTTGCGCGTTGAACCCGGCCGGGTCAACGCCAGCGAACATAGAGATAATTCCCAAGGCCGCGCCAATAATGCCTGGAAGGCTACCGTAGGCCACAATTGCCAGCGACGTTTTAAAAGGCACGCTGGCCCCAGCACCAAAATTGAAGGCGGCCATCAGCACAGCCGCGATCACCAGGAAAACAATAAGGTTCACAACGGGCAGACTGTAAGAGATGAAGCGGGCAAAGGTGGTCGACAGTTGCAGCTGTTTGGCCTGCTGCTCGGGTGGAAGTTTTTCAAACTGCTCGGCGCGTGACGACTGCGCGATTGCATTCTTGCTGATCTGCTCGAACCCGATCTGCCTACTCATTACGAAAACAAAGAGCAGCGTCACAATCGAAATGAGGATCCAAGGTGCCCACCAACTCGAGTTGCGCCTTAAATCGGTAAAGGTCTTGCTGGGTGCGATGAACGTGTCGATGATGCGAGCGCCTTCAGAAAGCGACGGTTCCTCGGGTTGGGGCGTGGGCATCGGGGTTACGGGTAAAGCGGCCATGCGGGCCTCCTTAAATGCCAGCGAAAGAATTCCGGCGTGAATTGTAATGCGCAGACCAAGAAGGAGACAAGCGTCTTCAGACCGAGACCGTGGCAACTAGTTGTCGTATTATTCGGAATCGGCGGATTCGTAGCGAAATATCTCCTCCAGTGGCAGGGCGAAAAACGCGGGCGATGCGAAAAGCCAACTCCGAGGACGGTGAATATTTGCCCCGGCTGTACCGCCGAGATGCGCGTCCTTTTACTGGCTCACTTCTGGGGTTGCTTCGAGCAGACTGCGCGTGTAAGCGTGCTTTGGGCGGTCCGTGATCTGCTCGGTTGCTCCCACCTCGACGATCTTTCCCCGATACATCACGGCGATGCGAGTCGCGAGGTAACGCACCACGGGCATGGAGTGCGAGATGAACAGGTAGGTTAGGCCAAACTCGCGTTGCAGTTTGACCATGAGATTCACGATCTGCGCGCCGACGCTTACGTCCAGAGCGGATACGGGCTCGTCGGCCACAACAAACTTCGGACGCAGAGCCAGGGCCCGGGCAATTCCGATTCGTTGGCGCTGGCCGCCGCTGAATTCGTGTGGGAACCGGCTCATGGCCGATTGATCAAGGCCCACGGCGCGCAGCAACTCACCCACGCGCGTGCGCAAGGCGGAAGAGTTCATGGTTTCGTGGATGATTAGCGGCTCACCGATGACGTCTTCCACGCGCATGCGGGGATCGAGTGACCCAAACGGGTCTTGAAAGATAATCTGCATGTCGCGGCGCAGGTGCCGCATCTCCCCGCGACCAGCCGCGAGCAGGTCGCGTCCTTCGAACATAATCTTGCCTGAGGTTGGCTGAATCAACCGAAGTACTAACCGTCCAAGCGTGCTTTTGCCTGATCCCGACTCGCCCACCAGGCCAAGGGTTTCGCCGGATCGAATATCCAGCGACACATCATTGACGGCCAGAACCTGGCCCGTCGCCCCTCCACCAAACACAGATTCGCCCAATGGAAAAATCTTGGTCAGGTTGCGGATCTCAAGCAGAGGCACGAGGAAGATGGTAACAGCAAGAACAGTTTCGGATTCCCATCTAAATTCTTGTTTCACCGCCACGCGATCATCGGCACAGCCAACAGCGCCGCGACCATGCCCAGGGCCTTCCAGCGTGTGAAGTGTTCCTTCAGGATGAAACGCGCGAGCAGTACGGTGACCGCCGGATAGAGCGAACTGAGCACCACTGCGGCGTCGAGGCGGCCAGTCTGGCTCGCGCGGATGAATAGCACGCTGCCAATAATGTCGAGGCAACCCGCGACTATGCCCAGAACGATCCCGCTGCGGTCAATCTCGCGAGCACTCCGTCCGATCACAACCATCAAGCCGGTTAATGTGAACGATGCGACTTTCGACGTTGCCGCAATCCAAAAGGCTGAAGCATCTCCAGCCTGTTTGACGCATAGATAAAACCCGGCAAAGCCGATGCCCGCCAGCGCCGCCATTGCAATTCCTTCCGGAGGGCTATTGTCTTCGGTGCGCGAGATGAGCCAGATTCCTATCGCGGCCAGCGCGAAACCAACAACCTGCGCAGTCTGTGGCAGCCCTTCGCGGAATATTCCGAAGGCCGTTGGAATCGCAGCTCCCAGCACCGCCGCAACCGGCGCAGTCAGGCCCATTCTTCCCGAAGCCAGTGCGCGATAAAAGATCGCCAACGCGCCGCCCCCGGAAAGGCCTCCCATCAGCGCCCACGCGACCGCAGTTCGCGAAGGGAATGGCGAATGAGTGGCGAGCGCCACCCCTGTCACAAGGACCATGCCGCTAAGATG
>Ga0070762_10000278_pt1 | contig 20451 bp, 18 predicted proteins | sample HubBroMetageREF2_FD_66726 | JGI IMG/M metagenome (GOLD analysis project Ga0070762, IMG submission 66726) | Reference soil microbial communities from the Hubbard Brook experimental Forest, New Hampshire, USA - Hubbard Brook CCASE Soil... | ecosystem: Environmental > Terrestrial > Soil >...
CGGCGGTTCGCTGCGGATGAACGCCGGCACCGATCGTGAAATCGGCGATTTCGTCCGTCACGTTTGGGTTCAGTCGCCGAGCCGGCCGGAGCCCCACTCTGTGGGCGTACGCTATTTGTATCGGCATTCGACGTTGGAGCGTGACGTCGTCGTATCGCAAGTAACGCTCGCATTTCCTCGCGCGGACTCGCGCGCGGTACGCGGCGAGATGCAGACGCGCCTCGTGCGGCGCAAAGCGACTCAACCTATTGCGCTTCCCAACGCCGGATCGTGCTTTCGCAACCCCGATGGTGGAAAGGCCGCCGTACTCATCGAATCCGTCGGCGCTAAGGGATGGCGGGAGGGCGGCGCGGAAGTCTCGTCGCTGCACGCAAACTTTATTAACAACGTTGGCGGAGCGACGGCACGTGACGTCGCGACGCTGCTCGCACGAATCCGAAGTGCGGTTCTCGAGCGCTGCGGCGTCGAGCTGCAATTGGAAGTGCATCTAGTTGGAGTCTTTATCGATGCAACGTAACGGTGGGTCCAGGGCGCGGGTTGCCGTAGTGATGGGCGGCGGCAGCGCGGAACGCGAGATCTCGATCCGCTCCGGCGCGGAGGTCCTACGCGCGTTGCAAGCGCTGGGTTACGAGGCCCGATCGCTCGATTACGACGAGCGGTTCATCGACGCGCTGCACCAATACAAACCCGACGTCGTCTTCATCGCCTTGCACGGACCCGGCGGCGAGGACGGACACGTTCAGGCGCTGCTCGAGTATCTGTCGATTCCGTACACAGGCAGCGGTCTGGAAGCGGCGGCGCTTTCGATGGACAAACATCTCACCAAGAAGCTGCTCGCGGCGGAAGGCTTGCCGACCCCGGTCTGGGATCTCTTCGATCTGGCAGGCGGAACGCTGCCGCTGTTGCCGGGATCGCTCGATCTCCCGCTGGTGATCAAGCCGCGCTACGAGGGGTCGTCGAACGGGGTCACGATCGTACGCACGCACGAAGAGTGGACCAACGCGATGCTCGAGGCCTCGAAGTCGTACGCGCAGATACTTGCCGAAGAGTACGTTGAAGGGCGCGAGTTCACGTGCGCCGTTCTCGGAGAAGAGGCGCTTCCGATCGTCGAAATCGTTGCCAACCGCGACGGTTTTTACAGTTACGACGCAAAATACGAGCCCGGCGGCAGCACGCACGTCGCTCCTGCGAAGATCGACGACGACCTGGCGGCACGCTTGCAGATGTTGGGACTCTCGGCTCACCGGCTTCTAGGCTTACGCGATTACTCTCGCAGCGATTTCATCATTCGTGCGGACAACCGTCCGTATCTCTTAGAGATCAATTCGCTCCCCGGCTTAACCCCGGCGAGCCTGCTTCCCGACGCGTGTGCCGCGGTCGGAATCGGCTTCGAAGCGTTGATCGAACGTCTGCTAAACTATGCATTGGCGCGCGCACAACTTCGCGACGCGGTAGCCTAACGCGAAGGTCTCCTACGGAAACGCCTCTTTGTCGTCGGCAATCAGCAGATCGAGCCGCGACGACTGCGGAGCCAACCGGTTCGCCACGGGATAGCGTTCTAGGAACTCTGGGTCGTCGAGCCGTTCGCCGATCGTCGGCCGTTCGAGCGATGCGTTGACCTCGGCGTAGCGTTCGGGCTCGCTATGCTGCACGATCCAATCGGCTACCTCTCGATCTGAGCCCGCCTTCGCGATCGCTTCGCGAAGCAACCCTTCGACGATTCCAAGCTTATTGAGGAGGCGGGAGCTGAAACCGGTAATTTGATACTGACCGAGGTTTCCGCCCGGCAGCGTTGCTCGAATTTTGTCCACGGTCCTCGCGGCCATCAGGAGATCGAGGCCGGGCAAGAGCTCGCGGGGACTACGAGGCGGTCGCTGCGTGAGGTCGAGTGCGTCCATGGCGATGCTCTTCAACCAGCCGGGGCGCCGAGGCCTTGTGAGACGAGGCGCCTTTCTGGGGAAGTCGAAACTTGCAACCGTCGAAAGACGTTCTGTACCTTACCACTCTTTGGAGGATTCCTTGCCAACCGTTGTCGATCGGGGTCTCGAAGGCGTCGTCGTCGGGTCTACCGAGCTTAGTAATGTTGAAGGTGCGATCGGCCGCTTGACGTATCGCGGCTACGACATCGACGATCTCGCGCCTAATGCGACGTTCGAAGAGATCGTCCACCTTCTGCTCTACGGCCAGCTTCCCAACCGCCACCAGCTCGAAGAGTTGAAACGCGAGCTGGGCTCCGGCCGCGCGCTTCCCGAGCCGCTCGTCAATGCGATGCAAAACCTTCCAAAGACGGCGTGGCCGATGGAGGTTCTGCGCACGGTCGTTAGCGGTCTCGGACTTTTTTCGCCGGTGAACGCTGCGGGCGAGCATCTTTCCGACGTCCACACGGCAATCGAACTGATCGCAAAAATGCCGACGATCGTCGCCGCCTGGGACCGGATTCGCCGCGGTCTCGATCCCGTCGCTCCGCGTTCCGATCTCTCGCAGGCCGGAAACTTCATCTACATGCGCTCGGGCAAACCGCCCCACCCGATCGAGGAAGACGCGCTCGACACCTATTTCGTGCTGCTGGCCGATCATTCGTTCAATGCGTCGACGTTTGCGGCGCGAGTCGCCGCATCGACGCGCGCCGATATGTACGGTTCGGTAACGGCGGCGCTTGCGACGCTGCAAGGCGATCTGCATGGCGGAGCTGCCACGGCCGCCTATCGCACGCTGACCGAAGTGAAGACGCCCGAGAACGCCGAGCCTTTCGTTCGCGACATCCTTGCACGCGGACAGCGCATTATGGGCATGGGGCATCGCGAGTACAAGGTCAGGGATCCGCGCGCAAAGCATCTCGAGGCGATGGCAAAGGAGCTTTCCGCGTACGCCGGCCGCGATCGTCTCTACGAGACCGCGCACGCCGTCGAGGAGGCTAGCCGTAAAGTCTTACAAGAGAAAAGGCCGGGCAACACCATCTACGCAAACGTGGATTTCTACACGGCGCCCGTGTTGGCCGATCTCGGAATCCCCGGCGACGAGTTTACCTGCCTCTTCGCCTGCGGGCGCATCGCCGGCTGGACCGGACATATTCTCGAGCAGCTTGCCGACAACCGTCTCATTCGCCCGCAAGCGACGTACGATGGGCCGGTCGCGGGACCATACGTGCCGATCGAAAACCGGGCGGCGAACGGCGCGCGGGGCTAACGCCGCGCGTGCTGGTCGTGCCTGCGATCGACTTGCGCAACGGCAAGTGCGTTCGAATGAAGCAGGGCGATCCCACGACCGCGACCGAGTATGATGGCGACCCGGTGGAGCGCGCCATTGCGTTTGTCGGCCAGGGCGCGCGGCGGTTGCACGTGATCGATCTCGACGGCGCCTTTGGCTCCGGCGAAAACATGGCTGCGGTGGAGCGCATCTGCAAGGCCGTGGAAGTGCCCGTGCAGACCGGCGGCGGATTGCGCACCGTGATGCATGCAGAACGTGCTTTTGCGGCGGGCGCCTGCGAGATAATTCTCGGTACGCTAATCGTTGAAGACGAACGGCTGGCGCGCAACATCGTCAACCGTTTTCCGGGCAAAGTGATCGCCGGCATCGACGCTCGTGGGACGCAAGTTGCGACCCATGGGTGGCAAGAGCGTACGCCGGTCGATCGCGACGCATTGGTACGCCGCGTCGCACAGTGGGGCGTTACGCGAATCATTTTTACCGAGATTCGGCGCGATGGAATGGGCGAGGGCTACGATATCGACGCACTCTGCGCGGTCGCGAACGCCGCCCCCGTCAAAGTTACCGCGAGCGGAGGCGCGCGCAATATCGACGATCTAGCGCTGTTAAAGCGCTCGGTTCCGCCGGCGGTCGACTCTTGCATCGTCGGCAGCGCGCTCTACAACGGAACGCTCGACTTGCGCGCAGCGATCGCCACCGTCGCCTAGAGAAACCCTGATTTGGCCCATGTCGTTGTCGGCTCGGGTCTCGATTACCAAAGTAAACTTCGACCCTCGCCTCCTAGACCTGAACCAAATCAGGGCTTCTCTTCGAACTCGGAACGGCGCATCGCGCCGAAAAAAAACAGCTCGCATATCGTTATCCTCCAAAGCGTAGTCCTTGGGAGCGGTTATCCTCCGCTAGCGAACGTACTCACGAGTGAGTTCCTCGGGCAGGCGCGTGACGATCTCATAGTTGATCGTGTCACACCACGTCGCCCAATCGTCGGCGCTCACTTCGCTCCCGCCGTCCCGGCCGATGAGCGTCACCGCCGAGCCGACGTGCGCGCCCGGAGCGTTCGACAGATCGATTTGCGTCATGTTCATCGCGACTCTGCCGACTATGGGGCAGAGCACGCCGTCGACGACGAACGCACCGCGATTCGACAAAGCGCGCGGTACGCCGTCGGCGTAACCCGCCGGGACGACGCCGACGCGCATTTCGTGCGGCGCGTGGAAGCTTCCACCGTAACCGACCGAAGCACCCGCGGGCACCGTACGAACGACGATCAGCTCCGAGACGTATGAGAGCGCGGGGCGCAAATCGAGCGGCCGCTCCTTCATCGCAGCGCTCGTTTGCGGTGACGGCATCAATCCGTAGAGCGCAATCCCGAAGCGCGTCATGTCGAGGTGGGTTTGTGGCCACAGCATGGCGGCTGCCGAAGCGGCGATATGTCGAATCGGCGCGAGCCCGCTGCGGTCGAGCAACGGTTTGACTCCAACGAGTGCCCGCTCGAAGGCCTCGAGCTGATGCATCGTGTAGGGCGAATCGATCTCCTCGGCTGCGGCTAGATGCGAGAAAATGCCGCGCACCGCGATTTCCGAAAGGCCGCCGAGTCTCTCGAGGGCACCGCCCAGCTCGGGCGGCTCGACCCCAAGGCGGTTCAGATCGGTATTCACTTTCACGTGGACGAAAGCGCGGGTTTGACGTCTGCCTGCCGCCCCGGCGAGCCGTTGGGCGAACGCATCGGCGTTCCAAAGGGCAAGCTCCAGGTTCGCACCCATCGCCTCGTCGAGCGCTTCCGGCGGAATCGGCCCGAGCACGAGTATCGGGGCCGTGATTGCGCCGGCCCGCAGGGTCAGCGCCTCCTGGACTGAGTAAACGCACAACCGCGCCGCCAGAGGCTCAATGGCTCGGGCCGTCTCGAGCAACCCGTGCCCGTACGCGTTTCCTTTGACGACGAACGCCGGCCGTTGCGGGCCGACCAGCCGGCGCAGCACCTCCGCGTTGTGGCGAAGAGCCGCCAGCGAGATGCGCAATCCTCCGATCATGCCGCGCCCTCGCTCCAAACCATGCCGCAGCATTCGCTCAGGCGCGGGGGCGGCCTGGGCTGTCCCGTTGCGGGAGAGCACATAAGCGCTCTCTCGCCTCGCTTATTGCAACCCTTGCACTCCTCCACGGAGTCTGCTAGGATGGCACGGCTAGCGCTCTTGCGCTAAGAGTGCTAACTTTCTATAAAAGTACGAAAAGTACGAAAAATTACCAAGCTGTGGAGGTTTCCGTGAATCTCAAGCCCTTGTTCGATAACGTCGTTATCGAGCACGTAGAGCAAGACGACAAGACGACCGGCGGCGTCTTTCTTCCCGATACGGCCAAGGAGAAGCCCCAAGAGGGCGTGATCCGTGCCGTCGGGAGCGGCCGCGTGACCGATAAGGGCACGAAGGTCGAGATGCACGTCAAGGTCGGCGATCGTGTGCTCTACCGCAAATACTCGGGGAGCGAAGTCAAGATCGAAGGCACCGAGTACCTCATCATTCCTGAAAAAGATATTCTCGCCATCGTCGACAAAGTGCCGGCCGGCGTCTAAGGAGTTCATTTTTTAAATGTCTGCAAAGCAACTCGTATTCGATGAAAGCGCGCGCCGCGCGCTCGAGCGCGGTGCGAACATCCTCGCCGATGCCGTTAAAGTGACGCTCGGCCCCAAGGGTCGCAACGTCGTGCTCGATAAGAAATTCGGTTCGCCGACGATTACCAACGACGGCGTGACCATTGCCAAGGAGATAGAGCTGCCCGACGTGTTCGAAAACATGGGGGCGCAGCTCGTCAAAGAAGTCGCGTCGAAGACCAACGACATTGCCGGCGACGGCACGACCACAGCGACCGTGCTCGCGCAAGCGATCATTCGCGAAGGCCTCCGCAACGTGACCGCAGGCAGCAATCCGCTGCTGATCAAGCACGGCATCGAAAAGGCCGTGGAGATCGCGGTCAAGGAGATGGAGTCGTTCAAGAAGGACGTCGATACCAAAGAGAAGATTTCCCAGGTCGCCTCGATCTCGGCCAACGATCCTGAGATCGGCGAATACGTCGCGGAAGCGATGGAGAAGGTCGGCAAGGACGGCGTCATCACGGTTGAGGAGTCGAGGACGCTCAAGACCGAAGTCGAGACCAAAGACGGCATGCAGTTCGACAAAGGCTACATTTCGCCGTACATGGTTACCGACTCCGAGCGCATGGAAGCCGTGCTCGACAATCCTTACATCCTGGTAACGGAACGGAAGATCTCGGCGATCGCCGACATCCTGCCGCTGCTCGAGAAGGTCGTTCAGGTACAGAAGCCCTTGCTCATCATCTCCGAAGACGTCGAAGGTGAAGCGCTCGCGACGCTGGTCGTGAATAAGCTGCGCGGCACGTTTACGTCCGTTGCGGTCAAGGCGCCGGGCTTTGGCGACCGCCGCAAGGAGATGCTCAAGGATATCGCAACGCTCACCGGCGCCACGGTGATCTCCGAAGAGCTCGGACTCAAACTCGACAAGGTGACGCCCGAACAGCTCGGCCAGGCCAAGCGCGTGACGGTTACCAAGGAAGAGACGACGATCGTCGACGGCAACGGCAAACCCGATGCCATTAAGGGTCGCATCGAGATGATCAAAAAGCAGATCGAGGAGACCGATTCGGACTTCGACCGCGAAAAGCTGCAAGAGCGCCTTGCGAAGCTTTCCGGCGGCGTCGCAGTGATTCAGGTGGGCGCGGCCACGGAGACCGAGCTCAAAGAGAAGAAGCACCGCATCGAGGATGCTTTGAGCGCGACCCGCGCGGCCGTGCAAGAAGGCATGATTCCCGGCGGCGGCGCGTCGCTCATTCATGCGATCAAAGCGATCGATCGCTACGAGCCCCCGAAAACAAACGGTCACGCCTCGACGTGGGCCGACGAGAAGATCGGCATCAGCATCGTGCGCAAGGCCCTTGAAGAGCCGGCCCGTCAAATCGCCGACAACGCGGGTTTTGAAGGATCGGTTCAGGTGAATGCGGTTCGCATTAAGAGCGCGCCGTTCGGCTTCGACGCAATGAGCGGCGAGGTCGTGGATATGTTCGCCGCGGGCATCGTCGAGCCGCTCAAAGTGACGCGCGCAGCGTTACAGAATGCGGCCTCGATCGGCGCGTTGATCCTCACCACCGAAACCCTCATCGCCGATAAGCCGGAGCCCAAGAAAGAGGCGATGGGCGCGCCCGGCGGCGGCATGGGCGGCTACGGCGACATGATGTAGGCGTCGCTCTCGGCGACGAATACGAAGGCGCGTCTCGCGACGCGCCTTTTCCTTACCCGGCCGACGTTTTCCAGAACTTGGGGCAGAGCAGCGTATCGGTTTGATCGCCCGCGAGGCCGTCGACCATATCCTCGGTGACGTTGAGGAGAATGCTTTCCGGCCAACCGCTCCAAGGAACCGGAAACGCCATCGGTATTCGCACGTAATGATACTGATGCGTCGGGGTGCGTAGACGCAGCGTGAGTTGTTGCGGGCTGCTGCCGGACGCGTCGGAATAGAGCGACGCGTAGTACGAGTCCTGATCGTTCTCCACGACGATGTGCGTCGGCAGCAGCTGCGGGATCGGCTTCCCGCAGGTCGCCGCGCTCTTGTCGAAGAGGACGAAGGTCGGTTGCACGTAGAGGAAGGATTGCGGCGCCGTACCGGAGAGCAGCAGCGGCATCGGAGGCGCAGGGGCGGGCGAGTCGCTGAGTTTCTCCGTTATGTTGCGATCGTATCCCGGGATGAAGTAAACATAATCCGTCGCCGAGCAGCGATACTTGGGAGCCGTGAGCTCGAGGCGATAGAGCCCGAAAGCGTTGTCGAACTCGACGATCGCCTCCTGATCGTCGCCGCGCTCGAAGTGAAAGACTTTGTCGACCTGCGGCCGTCCGATTCGGTCGGTCACGCGGGCGCGCAGCGCGATGCTCGTCCCGGCCGGCGCACGCGCGATCGCGCCGCAGAAGCCGGCATGCAGAACGACGTGAGCGAGCGCGAGCATTGGCGAGGTGTTTCGGCCTTGCGCTCCCGACTCCGTTCGCCGGAGCAGCCGCTCGCCTTGGCGGGAGCAGGCCGCACCGTCAGGACGGATAACGTCACCATCATGTCAGTGCGCGCCATCAACGATTTTACGATTCGCGTGGCAACGGTCAACGGTTCGGGAAGTCAATCCTCCAATCTGGTGCTGACCAACGCCATCGCAAGCCTCGGAATCCCCGTCGCTCCGAAGAACGTTTTTCCCTCGAATATCGAGGGCTTGCCCACGTGGTTCGACGTGCGGGTTTCGGCGCTGGGATACCAATGCCGCGCGCGCGACTTCGACGTGCTCGTCGCGCTCAACGCGGCGACGTGGCAGCAAGACGTCGCGGGCGTCAAGCCCGGGGGTGCGGTCGTGCACGAGGAGAGCTTTCCTTGCAAGGGCGACACCCTGCGCGAGGATCTTAGCTACTACGCCGTTCCGTTTACGGCGCTGGCGAAAGAGCACTTCGCCGACAAAGGTGACCTGCGCAAATACTTGATGAACATGATTTACGTCGGCGTGCTGGCGCAGCTCCTCGATATTCCCGAAGGGTCGCTCGAAGAGAGCTTACGCTCGCAGTTTCGCAGCAAGGCCGCGGCCGTCGAGCTCAACCTTTCCGCCGTGCGCGTCGGCATCGAGTACGCTAAGCAGCATCTCGAGAAGCACGACCCTTGGCGCCTCGTCCCGATGAGCGGAAAGACCGAAGGCCTGATGTTCATGGAAGGCAATCGCGCCGCTGCCCTCGGCTGCGTCATGGGCGGCTGCACCGTTGCTGCCTGGTACCCGATCACGCCGTCTTCCTCGCTGTGCGAATACTTCATTCAGTATTGCGACCGTTATCGCGTCGATAAAGAGAGCGGCGAACGTAACGTTGCCATCATTCAAGCCGAAGACGAGCTCGCTGCCGCCGGGATCGTTTTTGGTGCGGGGTGGGCGGGCGCGCGAGCGATGACGTCGACCTCAGGCCCGGGCATCTCGTTGATGGCCGAATATGCGGGCTACGGATACTTCGCCGAAGTCCCGGGCGTAATCTTCGACGTACAGCGCGCCGGACCGTCGACCGGACTGCCGACGCGAACGATGCAAGGCGACGTGGCCTTTGCGTACACGCTCTCGCACGGCGACACCAAGCACCTCGTACTCTTGCCCGCAACGGTGGCCGAAGCGTACGAGCTTTCGATGGAAGCGTTCGATCTCGCGGAACGCTTTCAAACGCCGGTCTTTGTGCTCAGCGATCTCGATCTGGGAATGAACCCATGGCTGACGCCGCCGTTACAGTATCCGGAGAAACCCTTCGACCGCGGAAAAGTGCTTGGCGCCGACGACTTGAGCTCGATGAAGGGGTGGGGACGCTACCGCGACGTCGACAAGGACGGGATTGGCTATCGCACGCTGCCCGGGACCGATCATCCCGGGGCCGGGTTCTTCACGCGCGGCACCGGCCACGACGAAGAAGCGCGTTATTCGGAGCTCCCCGAAGTTTGGCAGCGCAATCTCGATCGGCTTAACCGAAAGACTGAAACGGCCAGGACGGCCGTACCGGCGCCGGTCGTTGCCGAGAAAACCACCACCAAGATTGCGATCCTTGCGTACGGGACGACCCACCACGCCGTCGTGGAGGCCCTCGATTTTTTGCGCGAATCCGGGATAGAGCTCAACTACATGCGCGTGCGCGCGCTGCCGCTGTCGCCCGACGTCGCGACCTTCGTAAAGCGTCACGATCGCGTTTATGTCGTCGAGCAGAATCGCGACGGACAACTGTACGGCATTCTGCGAACCGAGCTCCCAACTCACCTGATCGGCCGCCTGGAATCGATCCGTCATTACAACGGCGTCCCGATCGACGCACACGCAATTATCGACCCCCTGCTCGACGCGGAGCGCGCGCCGGCGGTGGTCGCGGAATAGGATGACAGCATGACCGTAAACATCGTCGGCCTCACTCGCGAGGTCTACAAAGGGCTTCCGACCACGCTCTGTGCGGGCTGCGGGCACAACTCGATCACGAATCATTTGATCAAGGCGCTCTACGAGTACGGCGTCGAGCCCCACAAGCTCGCGAAGATGAGCGGTATCGGCTGTTCGTCGAAGACGCCCGCCTACTTCGTCGAGCAGGCGCACGGCTTCAACGGCCTACACGGACGCATGCCGTCCGCTGCGACGGGAGCGAAGCTGGCCAATAGCGACCTGCTCGTTCTCGGCATCAGCGGCGATGGGGACACCGCGAGCATCGGCCTCGGACAGTACTGTCACATGATCCGGCGCAATCTGGACTGCACGTATATCGTCGAGAATAACGGCTGCTATGGTTTGACCAAGGGGCAGTTTTCGGCCACCGCCGATGTCGGCTCGAAACAAAAAGGCGGAAAGACCAACGAGTACGCGACGATCGATATTTGCGGGCTCGCAATCGAGCTGGGCGCCACCTTCGTCGCGCGCTCGTTTTCGGGAGATGGTAAGCAGCTCGTGCCGTTGCTGCAGGCCGCCTTTTCGCATCGCGGCACTGCCATCCTCGACGTCATCAGTCCGTGCGTTACGTTCAACGATCACGAAGGGTCGACCAAGAGTTATGCCTACGTCAAGGAGCACGACGTCGTGCTGCACACCGCCGACTATATCGCTGGAGGTCGCGAGATCACGGTCGATTACGAACCTGGGACCGTGCAGGACGTTACGCTCGACGACGGCTCGCACGTGCTGCTCCGAAAACTCGATGTCGAGTACGATGCGACCGACGGAATCAACGCACTGCGCGTGATTCATGAGACGCGAGCGCGCGGCGAGTTCGTTACCGGACTGCTTTATGTCGACACGACGCAACAGGATCTCTGCGCGCGCGAGCACCTGGTGAAGCAGCCTTTGGCGCAGCTCGACGAAGAGTCGCTGCGAATCGGGCGCGAGGAGTGGCGGAAGCTGATGGAACCGGCAACCTGACCGCCGGCGTCATCGCCGCGTTACGGGAAGCAAGGTCCGTTTTCGTCCTGACTGGTTCGGGCATTTCGGCGGAGAGCGGCTTGCCGACGTTTCGCGGCGTGGGCGGTCTTTGGCGCACGCATCGCGTCGAAGAGCTCGCTTCGCCCGACGGTTTCGCGCGCGATCCGGTTCTGGTCTGGACCTGGTATAACGAACGCAAGGCCGCCCACGAGCGAGCCCAACCCAATGCCGGCCACTTCGCGATCGCCCAGCTGGAAGATGCGCTTGACGATTTCACACTCGCCACGCAGAACGTGGATTCGCTCCATCTGCGCGCCGGCTCGCGTAAGGTACTCGAGCTGCACGGCAGCCTGCGCGAGGCGCGTTGCAGCAACTGCAATGCAGGCCGCCCGCTCGGTGCGGCCGGCCTTCCGCTCGATGAGATCGACCACGCGTGCGGCGGGCGCTGGCGCCCCGACATCGTCTGGTTCGGCGAGTCGCTACCTCAAGATGTTTGGCAAAGAGCACGAGAGGCCGCGGCACGCGCCGACGTCATCTTGGTCGTCGGAACGAGTGCGGTCGTCTATCCGGCGGCAGCACTCGCGACCAACTATAATCGTGGGGCCTTCGTTGCCGAAATCAATCCGGAGGCGACTCCGATAAGCGACCGAGTTGCTTGTACGCTGCGAGGATCCGCAGCCGAGGTGCTGCCGCAAATTGTCGAAGCACTCTCTCGAGACGAAACGGCGTCGCCGGATTTATCCGTTCGACCCCGCGGTTAGCGAATAAAGCCACCATCGTGGCGAGGCGCTTCGCGGTCGAAATAGACCTCGAGCCTTTCGCCGGACGCGCTCTCAAGCTCGAACCAGTGACGCTTGAGATAAACATCGCCGCGATCGGTCCTGGTCGTACGCCACGATCGAAGAACCGCGGAGACGTCGAACGTTCGGTCGTTCCAGCGAAAAGCACGCGGGACGGGAGGCTCGCTGCCGTTGGCGGGAGTTATAAAGCCGTCCCCCGCCGGCGCGATCGACTGGCCTACGAACTTCCGCATGCGCGCGATGTTCCAACACGTGGCGCGAGCGCCCCGCGTCTGGAAAAAATGGCCGAGGCACGCGGGACTCCCCTAGCTGCCGCGTGTAAGGTGGCACTATGCAGCGAGAGCACACGCGCACGGTTCGGGATTTGGTCGAGGTCGTCGCGATCGTTCTCGCGGGGGCGTGGGCGCTGTACGTTTTTGTTTTTCAGAACGTCATACTGCCGGGACTCGCCGAGCCGACACCAACGTTTGCAGTTACTATGCGCCACGTCGGAAACGACGGGCCGTTTGCCGTAGTTCGTTTGGAAGAGAGCATCCGAAATATTGGGACGGTTCGCGTCCACTTCATCGGTCATTCGTTGACAGTTCTCGGCATGAACGTTGTTCCCGCCGAGCCGGGGCCAGCCTTGCGGCGGGCATCGGCTGCGCTCTATTCCTACTCGCGGTTCACGCCGTCGCGCGTTGTGTACCGCGACGCGATCGTGACCGCGTTGGGCGACGACAACGAGCACCGCGATCTCTTTGTCGAGCCCGGGCAGGAGATAACGATCTCACGAGAGTTCTACGTCCCGCGGCATTCGTTCGACCGTTTGGAAGCGTGGCTCGTCGCCGCCTTTACAAAAAACGACCAGCAAACGATCCCAACGACACTGTCGTTCCGAGCCAACGGCGTCCCGCGCTTTACGTGGAAGGGGAGTGGCATCTTGTCGGCGATGGAGGCTCTAGCCCAACTCGATCTGAAGGCCGAGTGAGAACGCGTCTCTTTGGGAGTTCCTCTACCTCGAGTTAGGATTGGAGACGTTTCGCGAGCAGCTCGCTGAGCTTGCGCTCCACGCCGCGCAACGTCGCGTTCTCGCTCTCGGCGTCGCGCAACCGCGTGCGAAGGTCGACGGCGGCGATGTGATCGTACCCTGCCGACGCGGCGGCCGCGAGCTTGCGCAGAGTGCTGCGCTCGTCCGGGTCGAGATCCTCACCGGTGCCATGGCCACCGTAGAGGGCGATGGCTTCGAGATGGTGACCGACGATGATCGGGACGGCGTAGATCGCTTGCCGGTCGCCGCCCGGCAGATCGGTGCGCGGCCAGGGCAGGTCGCTCGGGTCTATGGCGACGAGATCGGCGCGCAATCGCAGTGCCAGCGCGTCGTCGGCATCGAGTTCGGCCGCTTCGTCGTCCGTCCACGCGTGGGCCCGAACGCGGCGGTACCTCCCCTTTTCGTGACGAAAGACGGCCGCCGACGAGAGTCCCAACGCGGCTACCGGCTCATCGACCAGCGCGGCCTCGATCGCGGCGGCGGTCGATGCGTGCGGCAACGCGCGCGCCACGGCGGCTAGGCGTTGCTCGGCGAGATGCCGCTGCCTGAAGAGGAAGCGATCGATCCAGTCCTCGAGGTGACGGTGCAAGAGATTGAACGAAATGCCCAAACCGACTGCGGCCAAGATGTTCAGAATCGTCGCGACACCCTGATGCTCGAGCTCGCGACCAAAGACGTACTCGATCAAAGCAAAGAGCGCCACCGCTCCAAAGGTCAGAATCGTGTAAACCAGCGTGCGGCTGATGATGAAGCTGATATCCATCACGCGGTGACGGACGATTCCGTACGCGACGGTTATCGCAATGAGTGCCGGCGAGAGCGAGAAGAGTAGGGCGAGCGTAAAGCTCACGGTGTTATTGGTCGTATGCTCGCCGACAATCTGCTGGAGCACGTCAGCCAAAATGAGCAGCACAAAACTTCCGATCACCGGCACGAGCCGGCTGCGTGCCGCTCCGCGTGTGGTGACGTACGTGGATATGAGGGCGAGCAGCGCGGCGAGCCCCGGGATGACGACGGAGAGATCGTAGAGCGAGAACAGATGGACCGGCGGGGCGTGCGAATAACGCACCTCGAGATACGCATAGAGATACAGACCGGCAATCGCGACCCCGGACGGCAAGGCGAGACGGTCGACGAGGCGTGCCGTTCCCGTCGGCCGGTCGCTGGGAAAGCGGCTCGCAAAGATCATGATCGCGGCCGGTTGCATCGCATATATCAGCGCAACGAAAACGTCGAACAGCGTTGCGGCGGCCCCTCCCGACTGCTGCGCCCAAAAGAGCCAGGGAAACGGCAGCACCAACGCGGGAGCGATCAAGGCGAAGGCCCAGGTCATGCGGCTGGGTCGCAGCAGTACGAGGACCAGCCCCACGATTCCCATTGCGAGTCCGGCGATCGCGTACGTCAACGATTCCGTCTGCCCGATCGCGAGAAGATCGGTGGCGCGCACGGTGACCCAGCGGGTCCTAGCACCGTGAACGATAGCAAAGGCGATCGGCGCTCCGCCGGGGACCTCTTCGTTCAGAATGGCGTAGCGGCGCCCGCGCAACGGCAGCGTCTCGTAGAGTAATCGGTCGCCGGTGACGATGCCGGCGCGCGCCGTCAGCGACCCCGGATCGATCTCGGCAAACGTCACGTCCTTGCTCAGCAAGAATCCGTAGGTGCCGATCGGTTTTTGAAAGGAGCCGATCGAGACGGCGGCTGCCACGATCTCGAACAACGCCAAGACCGTTATGAATGCGACGCGGGCGGCGTAACGCACGCTACTCTGCGCCTGCCGCGCGCTTGCGCGTGAACAGTGCGTAGACGGGCAACCCTGAGAGTAGAATCGCGATGCCGATGCCGGTATCGTGCGGCGACTTCAGGACGGTATCTCCAACGATATACCACGCGGCGGCAAGAAAGAGCAGCGTGGTCACCCGGTGTCCCGGCATGCTGAAGACGGGCTTGGGCGCCTGCGGATCGCGCGCGTCGCGATTGCGGAAGACGATGAGTGCGATCGCGGCAAGCCCGAAGAAGATATAATCGTTGCAGGTCACGTAGTTTAGAATCTGGTCGTAGCTGCCTGAGAGCGCGATCACGATTGCGATCAGCCCTTGCAGTAGGATTGCGAGCACGGGCGCGTGAGTACGGGCGTTCACCCAAGCGAGCTGTTTGAAAAACGTGCCGTCGGCGGCCATCTGAAAGTACACCCGGGGCGACGTAAGAATCTGGTTGCTCAGAAAGCCGAGCGTCGACAGCGCGATGACGGCGGCCATAATCTGCAAACCGATTGGACCGAAAGCGATTCCCGCAACCTGCGACGCCGGCGTGTTTGTTGCTGCCAAGCCGCCGATGCCGAGCGCGCGTAGACAAGCGGCGTTGACCGCCAAGTAGAGGATGACGACAACACCGACGCCGGCGATCAAGCCGCGCGGCAGCGTTTTCTGTGGCTGGTGTAACTCGGCCGTCATAAAGCTCGACGTTTGCCATCCGCTGTAGGCGAAGAGTACCGGCACCATGGCCAGGCCGATCACGGCAAGCGTACCGCCAGACGCGGCATGCGCGGGCAGCGCTGCCGCACCGCCTGCGGCGTGAACCGCAAAGAGGCCGATGGCCGCAAACGCCGCGATGGCGAGGACTTTGAGTACCATGAATGCGTTTTGCGTCGTCGTACCGGTGCGAACGCCAAGCGCATTAATCGCCGTGAACGCCGCAATCGCAACGACGGCGACTCCTGCAGTTGAAGCGTGCCAGCTCGTCAACGTTGCAAAATAGTTGGCGAACGTCACGGCGGCGGCAGCCATTCCGCCGCTTTGCGACACGAGCAGCAGCGTCCAGCCAAAGATAAATGCGAGCGCCGGATGGAACGCGTCCCGTAAATACGCATAGAGGCCGCCGTCGGCGGGACGGCGCGCCGCCAGCTCCGCGAAGATGCCCGCGCCGAGGAGTGCGATCAGACCGCCCGCGACCCAAACCGCCATCACGAGAAATCCGCTGCCGACAAACCGGGCGACGACCGACGGGTTCATAAAAATGCCCGAGCCGATGATGCCGCCCATCACGATGAGTGCGGCATCCCGGCCTCCGAGGAGACGTACGAGTTTGGGTGCCGGCGCGCTCATCGGGGGAATGTCCACATTCCAGCGAAGAGGCGCGTCATGTTCGCAATTGCAACCTTCGTCCTTGCCGTGCTCGGTGTCACCGTAGCCCAGATGCCTCCTCCGGGGCCGGTCTCCCCTCTTTCGCAGCCGCCGCTGGAAAATGGCTCGTGCCTCGATTCACCCCGCGCCGTCCCAAGGGTGCTTATGAAGCCGGTTTCGCGTGCCATGCAGGTAGTCGGCATCGATGCAGTCGTCTCGACGGCGACGATGACGTCCAATCAGACGATCGGCTTCCTGTATACGACCGGGGACGGCGGCACGTGGCTCGGCGAGCGCACCGCGCTCTACATGTCCGCGGCCAATGCCACCTCGATCAATGCGGTCTTGGCCGCAACCCACGTCGCGGGTGTCGCGAAGAATGAATTTCCCCCGCAGAGCCGCTATGGCGAGCCCACGGGGTACCCGCAATTCTTTAGAGTGCAGATACCGCCCGACGCCCTGGCCGCCTTGCGAATCGAACTCGTACCCTGCGTCCGCTGGCCAAGCGCGCGCCCGCTTCCCGATCCCACGATGTAGCAGTTAGCAGAGGCCGCATCCGAGTGCTAAGATGACGGGTTATTGGGCCTGATGGAGTTCGTGGTTCGAGCTCGCCTGGGAGCTTTCGCGCCGAATGCCGACGTCTTCGTCGACGAGGATCAGCGGCGCGTCGTCGTGGTCGTAGAAGTCGCTGGAGCCGATCCCGAGAGTCTGCGCGTCGTCGTCGACGAGCGGTTTTTCATCATCGGCGGACGCCGCCGCGAGGCCGCGCGGTTGCGCAATGGTTCCTTCGTACAGAAAGAGATCGCGCACGGCGAGTTCGTCAAACGAATCGCGCTGCCGGTCGCGGTGGAATACGATTGCATCGCGGCGACGTACGAGGACGGTTTCTTGATCGTCGTCGCACCGATTGCGGCGACGGCCTACCAACCAACGGCCCGAACCGAACTCCACATCTTGGTAAAAAGGACGCATTCCTAAATACAGATGGCTCAGAAATCTAGTCAAAACATCGTTCCCGCCAATTTGATCGGCATTCTGCCGCTCCAAGAGGCGGTGCTTTATCCGCATACCGTCATTCCGTTGGCGGTGGTCAAGAAATCCGGCATTCAGCTCGTCGAGGAAGCGTTGCGCGAAGGAAAGCCGATCGGTCTGACCGTTCTGCGCGATCGCGAGATCGAGGACCCCGGCCCCGAAGACGTGCAGCGGGTCGGTACGATCGGCGTCATACAGAAGATGCTGAAAGTGCCCGACGGCACGCTGCGGTGCATCGTTGCCGGTCAGCAGGTCTTCCGCATCGAACAGTTCACGCAGGTCGCACCCTATATGGTCGCGGCTTACACCGAGTTGCCTGACTTAACGGTCGAGAACGAAGAGCTCGTCGCGATGCAGCGCAATTTGGCGGGACTCTTCCAAAAGCTGCTCTCGTATCTTCCGCAAGCGCCGCGCGAGATGGAGATGGAGGTCGCCAACATCACCGATCCGGTGGTGCTGACCTACTTCGTCGCTTCGACGATGCGTTTGGAGACCGCCGATCGTCAGGCGCTTCTCGAGGAGCGCGACACGGCCAAGCGCATGCGCAAGCTGACGATGCTCCTCACAAAGGAGCTAGAGGTCGTCGAGCTCGGCCATAAGATTCAGAGCGACATCCAGCGCGAGATGGAGAAGAATCAACGCGAGTTCTATCTTCGCCAACAGCTTCGCGCAATACAGGAAGAGCTTGGCGAAGTCGATCCGCAGCAGGCCGAGAACAACGAGCTGCGCGGCAAGATCGACGGTGCGGCGATGCCGCCCGACGTAAAGAAGGCGGCCGATCGCGAGCTCGACCGGCTCTCGAAAGTTCCGCAGGCCAGCCCCGAGTACAGCGTGATTCGCACGTATCTCGATTGGCTGGTTACGTTACCGTGGAAAGAGGAGACGCCCGATCACATCGAGATCGCGACGGCGCGCGCCGTGCTCGACGAGGATCATTACGACCTTGAAAAGATCAAGGACCGGATCGTCGAGTACTTAGCCGTCGGAAAGCTCAAGAAGAAGTTGACCGGACCGATCCTCTGTTTCGTGGGACCGCCGGGCGTCGGAAAAACCTCGCTGGGTCAGTCGATCGCTCGGGCGATGGGGCGCAAGTTCGTGCGCCTTTCGGTGGGCGGCGTTCGTGACGAGGCCGAGATTCGCGGCCATCGGCGGACGTACATCGGCGCGATGCCTGGCACGATCATTCGCGCGATTCGCGACGCGGGAACGCGCAACCCCGTGTTGATGATCGACGAGATCGACAAAGTGGGCGCGGATTTTCGCGGCGACCCGCAGTCGGCATTGCTCGAGGTGCTCGATCCCGAGCAGAATAACAACTTCCGCGATCACTATCTCGATCTGCCGTTCGATCTTTCGCAAGTACTCTTTATCTGCACTGCAAACGCACTCGATACGATCTCGCCGCCGTTGCGGGATCGCATGGAGATCATCACGCTTCACGGCTACACCGAGCTCGAAAAGCTCCAGATAGCCAAGCGATATCTGCTCAAGAAGCAACGCAAGAACAATGGCGTGCGTGATTCCCAAGCTCAGATCAGCGACCAGGCTATTCGCGCGATCATCAACGACTACACGCGCGAAGCGGGCGTACGAAACCTCGAGCGAGAGATCGGAACGGTCTTTCGCAAGATCGCGCGCAAGATCGCGGAGAACGCGCGTTACAAGGCGCGCGTCAAGCCCGAGAGTCTCGTTGAGTACCTCGGCAGGCCGAGATTCTTCAACGAGGTGCGCAAGCGCGTCGCCTCGGTCGGCGTTGCGACGGGCATGGCTTGGACGCCGGTCGGAGGCGACATTCTCTTCATCGAGACGCAGTCGATGCCGGGGACGGGCAAACTCGTCCTCACCGGACAGCTGGGCGACGTCATGAAGGAGAGTGCGCAGGCCGCCGTCTCGTTCTTGCGTTCGCGATCGGCGGAGTTGGGCTTGCCGGACGATTACTTTGCCAAGCACGACATTCACATTCACCTTCCCGCCGGCGCCACGCCGAAGGACGGTCCATCTGCGGGAATCGCGCTGGCAACTTCGATCGCTTCGATGCTGACCGGGATCAAAGTCGATGCGAACTTGGCCATGACCGGCGAAATCACGCTCACGGGGCAAGTGCTGCCGATCGGCGGACTCAAAGAGAAGGTTCTCGGCGCAAAGCGGTCCGGCATCACGAAGGTTTTGCTGCCGCGGCGCAACGAGATGGACCTCGACGACATTCCCAAAGAGGTGCGCGAGAGCATGACGTTCGTTCCGGTCGACGAGCTTTCCGAAGTCCTCCATCACGCATTAGGGAAGCGGCTGATCTCGCCGGTGCCGCTCGGTTCGGACCACGAGCGGGTAAGTAACGTCGTTCCCCTTCGCCTGCGCACGGGCCAGGCTAAACGGCGAAACGGCGTGGTCAAACGTGCTCCGGAGCGCAAGCGTCCCGTTAAGCGATAACCTCGATTCCGCTCCCGGAGCAGACTTCACCGACGACCGCAGCCATCGTGCTGCGGTCGCTCAATTCGGCAACGAGCATCGCAAGATTCTCGCGTGCGATGCTGATGAGCAATCCGCCCGAGGTCTGAGCATCGGAAAGACCGACGCGCACATCCTTTGGAACCGACGGCGCGAAATCGGTAAACGTCGCATGCGTCTGCGCGTTGTGACGCGTACCGCCGGGCACGACCTCGTCAGCGATCAACGCGAGAACGCGCTTCATGAACGGCACTGCCGTCGAATCGAAGGTCAGCCGCACGCGCGAGGCACGCGCCATGTTTTCCGCATGCCCGAGCAGCCCGAAACCGGTGATATCGGTTGCCGCGTGCGCGCCCGCGGCGAGCATCGCCTCCGCGGCGCGATCGTTGAGCGTCGTCATGGCGGCAATCGCTTCGCCCAGTTCTTCGGATGCGAGCGAACCGCGCTTGCGCGCCGTCGTTAGGATGCCGGTTCCCAGTGGTTTTGTGAGCACGAGTGCGTCGCCGATCCGCGCGCCGGCGTTGGTGACGATCCGCTGCGGATCGACAATCCCGGTAACTGCCATGCCGTACTTCGGCTCGGCGTCTTTGATCGTATGACCGCCAAGAATCGCGACGCCCGCGTCGCGCGCGACGCTCGCCCCGCCTTCGAGAATCTGCGCCAAGATCGAGAGGTCGAGATCTTCGGGAAAGGCGACGATGTTGAGCGCGCTCAACGGGCGCCCACCCATCGCGTAAACGTCGGAGAGCGCGTTGGTCGCGGGCGAGACGCGTTCCATTACGCTGCGCAGCTCCGCCGCACCGAATTTCGCGGCGCAGCCGGCGCACGTGGAGAGTTCGGTCAAGCGGATGCTCTCGACGTT
>Ga0070762_10000285_pt1 | contig 20297 bp, 18 predicted proteins | sample HubBroMetageREF2_FD_66726 | JGI IMG/M metagenome (GOLD analysis project Ga0070762, IMG submission 66726) | Reference soil microbial communities from the Hubbard Brook experimental Forest, New Hampshire, USA - Hubbard Brook CCASE Soil... | ecosystem: Environmental > Terrestrial > Soil >...
AGGCCAACCGGTTTCCGGGAATTGGTCGGGCCAGAAGTCGGCTTACAGGAAGCTTCACTAGTTATCCAGAAACGGGCTTCGAGGAAGTTGGCCGGATTAGTACCGGGAACCGTGCAACTGGCGTTTGTCAGACAGGATGCAAAGGAACGCGGGGAGAGAGATGATGCTGGGCGCGGGTCGGATGACAGCTACAGCCCGCGCCGACATTGGTGCTCGATATTCAAGCCCGACGGTGAAGCGTGGGTCCGAGGTTTGCGTACAGACGTGTGATGACGTACGTCGTTCTCGACGACGATCTCGATTGGGAGTTTGCCCTTGACTCGGGCCTCGGGCATCCGACCGCAATGATTGGAATACCAGCGGGTTGTAGCGGCCTCGAATGAGGCCGGCGTATTATCAAGCGAATTAGTTGGCGGTGTTGTGCGCCCCGCGTCCCTCCCACAGCAAAGTGAGTTGAAGGCGCGATTCTCAGGGTACTCGAATAACTAAGCAAGATGTCGAGTGACCCGAATCACTGGAGGCAATTTGAACGGATTTCCGACGTTTGATCTGACGGGTCAAGTGGCACTTGTAACTGGTGCTGCCCGAGGTTTAGGTAATGCCATTTCGCTTGCCTTGGCTCATGCCGGCGCAGACGTGGCACTTGGCCTGCGTGACGTGCACGCACAGGGAAGCCTGCCGGCTCAGATCGAAGCTATGGGCAAACAGGTCATTCCGCTACAGATGGACGTGAGACACCTTGATCAGATATTTCAGGCGGTTGATGACACCGTGCGGCATCTCGGACGAATCGACATCCTCGTCAACAATGCGGGACTCGCACCAGACAACCTCGCGGAGAACGTGCGCGAGGAGGACTTTGATCTGACGCTGGCCGTCAATCTGAAGGGAACATTTTTCGCTAGTCAGGCTGCCGGGCGCGTCATGATCCGGCAGAAGAGCGGTTGCATCATCAATCTGAGTTCCCAGGCAGGATTCGTGGCGCTGCCGACCGAGTCGGTGTACTGCATGACCAAAGCTGCCATTGCGCATCTGACCAAATGCCTTGCGGTCGAGTGGGGTAAGTACAACATCACGGTGAATGCGGTCGCACCGACATTTATCCGTACTCCGGGGACGGAGAGCTGTCTTGCCAATTCCGAGTTCCACTCAGACGTGATCGAGCGTATTGCCGCGCTTCACCGAATTGGTGACCCAATGGATGTGGCGGGCGTGGTCGTATTCCTTGCCTCCCGCGCAGCGTCCCTTATCACGGGCGAGACAATTCTCATCGATGGCGGGTGGACAGCCAGGTAAGCAAGTACAGCGTCGCTGGGCATCTGAGGGGTAACTAGGTTGCCCGTCGCCGTACGGGCGCCATTGGTACCTCTGATCGCGCTGGTCGCAGCCTCCTTGCTGCGCCATTGACGCGTTCCCGCCGGGGTGGTGTGTTACTAAAATTGGAAATGATGAGACCAATCGAGAGCTCGAATCTGCGGGTGGATGGAATCGTCGAGACCTGCATCAATGTCGCGGAGATCAATCGCGCGCGTGAATTCTATCAATTGCTATTCAATTTTGAGGCTATGGTCAGCGACGAGCGCTTCTGTGCTTTGCGGGCTGGTCCGGATGTGCTGCTGCTCTTCACTCAGGGCGGGTCCAATGATCCGGTCGTCATTCGCGGAGGCATCATCCCTCCGCATGAGACACGCGGTTCTGGCCACCTCGCCTTTGCCATTTCCTCGGACGCGCTCGAGAGTTGGCGAACGCGACTGCGCGAGTGTGGAATCGCAATTGAATCGGAAGTTCAGTGGGAGCGAGGCGGTGCCAGTTTGTATTTCAGAGATCCGGATGCCAACTTGCTTGAGCTCGCCACTCCAGGCGTCTGGCCGAACTATTGACCTGCGAACATTCCTGTCCTGCATTACCGTGCGTCCCGCCCCGGTTGTCAGTTATACGCGTATAATCGCGAAGCCGAGTATCCCAGGCTGCAGACTATCCGCAAGCCGGCTCCGCACGCGGTCCAGAAACGGGCTTCGAGGAAGTTGGCTGGATTAGTACGACAAGTCGGCCTCGCTCCAGTTAACTTCCGGATGGCCCGAAATTCGCCAATAGGCGGGGTTTGCCGCCAACCTACTCAAGCCACACTGTCTCGAAATGCCGGGTTCAGATGGATGTCGATCTGCCGGACTAGATCGTCGTTCGCACTAGCCGAACTCCATCTGGGGAACGCGCTCTCCGGAATCGGAGATCGCATCCAATCTGCAAAGTATCTCCACTGCCCCAACAACGGCGTGAGGTTAGTTTCCTGCGACTCGGGGAGACGACGACGGTAGGTGATCTGGCGGCCCTTCGAAGTTCCCCAATCTTGAAGCGGATTCTTACACAGGCAGGCAAGCAGGACCTATCGGCTCAAAAGACTTATAGGTGAGGACGAACTCCTGATGTCCGAGGCTTTCGGAGCAACTCTGTGTCCCCGCAGCCACGTCCAGCACCTTGCCGTAGATCTCCTCGCCAACTTCGTCCACACTGGCTTCGAGGCGCAGGATTTTCCCTGCATTGATATCCATGTCGTCGCTCATGCGCTCGTAGGTCTCGGGATTGGCGCAAATTTTGATTACAGGTGAAATCGCGGAGCCCACAACCGACCCGCGGCCGGTGGTGAACAGAATCACATGAGAACCGCAGGCGATTAGTTCGGCAATTTCTGCATTGTCGTTTATATTAGGGAACCCGAAGCGTGGCTCACCATCCGGCACGACGTCCAGCAGGTACAACCCACCTCTTCGCGGAATATCGCCTGGTTTGATAAGCCCAGAAATTGGCGAGTCGCCACTCTTGCAATACGCTCCGATCGACTTTTCTTCGATGGTAGTCAACCCGCCCTCGGCATTCCCGGGTGCGAAACTGGCGTGACCCATCTGCTTGTAGTAATACGCGGCTTTTTCGACTGACCTTTTCAGCTCGTGGCCAAGCTCCGGCGTGATCGCTCGGGCGGACATGACGTCTTCCAATCCGATCATTTCGCCGGTTTCCTCGAAGATGGTGGCCGCACCTTGCTTCACCAGCATATCGAAGGCGCGTCCGACCGCGGGATTAGCTGAGATTCCGCTGGTTGCATCGGAACCGCCGCACACCGTTCCCACTACGAGTTCGTCCACCCGCAGCGGAGCTCGCGGCACTTCGGCAATCTGCCTCAGGGCATTTTCAACCCACGTCTTGCCAGCGTCGACAGATTTTCTTGTTCCACCGGTTTGCTGGATCACGACGGTGCTCACGGGACGGCCGGTCTTCGCAATATTCTCCTCGAGGCGATGGCGGTTGAAGCTCTCGCACCCCAGAGACAGCAGCAACGCACCACCGACATTTGGATGCGTACACAGCTTGTTCATCATCCGGTCAGCGTAAGCATTGGGGTAGCAGCCCCCAAAGCCGATCAGGTGAACCTGTTGAGCTTTGAAAGAATCCACGATCTCGCGGGCTACGTGATGAGCGCATTCCACGAGGTAGGCGACAACGATACAGTTTCGGATCCCTTTTCTTCCGTCGGAACGAAGAAAACCTTGCAGCGTGGGCGAGTTATTTGACCTGGAATTACTTGACGAAGACATGATCTTTGTCCAGAGTGTAGGTTGCGATATAGTCACTCTTCAAGTTATGCAGATGAATGTGGGCTCCGCCCGGAATCATCTCTTTCGCGGAGCCAATCGGAACCCCACACTTATACACCCTTTCTGCGGCCTTAATATCACCAGCCGCGACTTTGTGCCCGATGGCAATGCTTTCAGTAAAGACCACTTCACGGCCGTCGATCACATCCCGATCGCCAGGCCTTATTGGCGCGACCACAATGAGCACGTTATCGTCGCGATGGATTCGCAACAGCTTTCTTGACTTCCCTTCGGTTTGCATCAAAACATTCCCTGCGACAAGTAAGCCGGCACCGGATCATACACCACACAGCCTAGCACCTTCTCGTAGACGAGCGTTTTGACGATGCTCTACTTTGGTTGCAGTTGGTCCTTGAACTTTGCAGGATCGCGATACTTCACGGTCTGCAAATGTTCGCAATAGAGAACCAGTTCCCCGGGCACCTTGAACACTTCGTATGAGACCTTCACCATGCCCAATTCCGGATACTTGGGCCACTTCTCGAGATGAGTGCGGATGGTGTAAATCGTGTCTCCCACAAACACCGGTTTAATGAATCGCAGCTTGTCATATCCGTAACTGAAGGTGTGGATATTGTTGTGTGCCATCAAGCCAAGACCGAGGCTAAACACCATTGCGCCGGCTACCAGTCGCTTGCCAAACATGCCTTCCTCTTTTGCGAACACGTCATCCGCAACATAAGGATGCATGTCGAGCACGATGGCGTTGAACAACATGCTTTCGCCCTCAGAGATGGTGCGTCGAATCGAGCGCGCCAATTGGCCGACCTGGAAGTCTTCATAGAGCCAGTCTTCGGCGTTCCAGACCGGAATTTCTCTGTGTTTAGCGGCATCGGGATTGGGGTTGATCACGAATTCTCCTCCGGCCTCAGGCGATCTGCCGTGCGGAAATGCGTTCGGCGGCATAGCGGTCGTTGAGCCACTGGACCAACATCGCGTCTGCCAAGTCTCCTCGCAAGCAGCGATTGATTTCGACTCCGGCCGCTTCGAAAAAGCGCACGAATCCGTCGAAACGCGGACGCACATAAGCGGTCTGTAGGGTTCGAAGCGTGCCGGAAAAGAAGCCGTTAGCGGCGGCGTCCACCGAATGATCAGTCCAGGCCGTCAAACTGGCGGGCTGGCCGCCTTTTCGGAAGTACGTTCCTTTTTGGTGCTCGGGGCCGGCTAACCATTTGGCGTAAGCAGTTGCTTCCGGTAGATGACTGCTGTGTCTGCTGACCGCAACCCCGGTGCCACCAAGCATGGTTCCGGCACATCCGCGCTGGCCCGCCGCAGGAGCGTTCGTGAATTTCAGGCGGGGTGAATTTCCTATGCGGGAGTAATTGGAATATCCGAAGCCGTAAGGACAGTAGACCGCGTCAGAGCTCGAAACCATAAAGTCATAAACTTGAATCGGGTTCCAGTCGACGGACTTGAAATGAGCCAGTGAGATCAGCGCGTGCAGGCTATCGAGCACCTCATCGGCAACGAGGTCGCTGACAAATTCCTCGGAATCTTCCGCAATGGGATGGCCGAGATTGGCAGTCAGCGTGAAGAAAAGACTGATCGCGTCGGTTGGGCACGCAGGCACGATGATGAAGTTTCCGGTAGCGCGAGCTTTCCCGCCGAGTGCCAAAACCTCTTCAAAGGTCTGAGGAACTACGGTGAAGAATTTCAATAACAGATCGGAACGATAAGAGGCAACTTGCGTCGCAGCATCGACAGGCAAAGCCCAGAGTCCTCCTCCGTACCAATAGGATTGCCACGATGGTCCGACGGAATCACGGGCGAAACCTTCTTTGTCCACTTCGCTGAGGCAAGCAGCCAGATCGAGGAGAACTCCATGCGACGCGGCGAATCCGACGAATGGATGATCCACGATGAGCAAGTCGTAATGGTCGACATATTGCTCTATCGGAGCCTCGCCAAAGTCGCGCAAGGTCCTTCGGTCCCACTGAATCCTGATTCCGGGACGACGCTTTTCATATTCGGAAGCTCCTTCGATCAAGGGAGCATATCCACGGGGATGGTCCCATGTAAGCCCCTTCAGCGTGATGGGTGTTTTTGTTTTCAGCGCCTGTCTCCAGAGGAGCGAAGTTCTAGTACTTTACCGAAGTGGCCGGACGTTTCTCGGCGAGCAGGATGTGCTCGCAATACATCACCACCTCATCACGCTGGTTCAGCACTTCACATGCCTCGATTATTCGTCCATGGCCCTTCCGCTTGGAGTCTTCTTGTTTTTCTTTCACGGTGACCCGGGTACGCAGGGTGTCCCCAATGAACACTGGTTTTGGGAAGCGCAGCTTGTCATAACCGTAGGTAAAAGCGACAGGATTGATTTGGCTCGCAGTCAGACCGATGCCGATGGCGAAGGTCATCGTACCGTGGGCTATCCGCTGGCCAAATGGAGTTTGACGTGCAAACTCCGCATCCACGTGATGGGGAAAGTAATCTCCAGTGTGTCCGGCGTGGATTACGACGTCGGTTTCGGTAATCGTGCGGCTGGACGTCACTCGATGCTCGCCTGCAACGTATTCTTCCCAATACTCGGTTCGGGTCATCATGGCAATACACCGGAATTGAGTGCCAACTTGTTTCCGCCGATGGCCGAGGACAGTGTTCGGCTTGCCACGTCGAGAGCTTCCTTCACCTGCGGCGGACCAACGCTGTCTCCGATACGCGGGAGGAAAGGAACGGCCATCGCCGCAATCGCCTCTCCGTGCTCGTTCAAGATCGGAAAACTGATGTTTACGACACCATGCACCTGATAGCTTGCCAACTCTTCGTATCCACGTCGGCGAATTTCGTCGAGATGGCGTGTTAGCCTGCCAGGAATTGGTCTCAGGGAGCGGAATCCCCACGCAGCCAACACGCGGGTACGGACTTGATCGCCCTGAAAAGCAAGGATGACGTGACCGGAGGCAGTGTTCAGAAGATCGACGTTGGCGCCAAGCCGGACCGAGAAACCCATATTGCGCGGCGCATCCACTTGGGCAACAACCACCACCTCTGCGCTGTTAAGCATGGCAAGATGGCACGATTGTCCGGTGCTATTTGCAACTTGCTGCAACAGCGGGCGCGCCTGGGCGATCAGTCGTTGCAACGGATGGTGTTGATGAACAATTTCAAACAACTTCAGGGTCAGCTGATACCGCTCGTCGGAACCCGTGCGGGAGATGTAGCCGCGCTCTTCGAGACATACGAGCATACGGAACACCTCATTGATTGTACGTCCGAGATGGCGGGCAATCTCGCTATGGGTTAAAGCTTCTGACACGGAAGCAAGGAGCTCCAAGACATCCAAGCCTTTTTCAAGAGCCGGTGCTGCATAACGGACCCGCCTGGAGTTCGCTTGCCGAGTTGGGAGGGCACGTCGGGTGCTCATAGCTCAGCCTTAAACAGCCTACTACAAATAATTTCTCTAATGAAAATATAATTTTACGAATAGAATCGTTAAGGGAGCTCTACTTCTGTGACGACTTCGGATCCTGGCAAAGATGGAAATCTCGAGAAGCCGCTGCGAGGACTTTTGGTGCTGGATTTCAGCCAGTTTCTTTCCGGCTCTCTGGCGACTCTTCGCCTGGCGGACATGGGTGCCCGCGTCATTAAGATTGAGCGCCCGGGAGCAGGTGACCTTGGCCGCTCGCTTTATTTGAGTGATACCGATGTGCACGGTGAGAACACTCTCTTTCACGCTATCAATCGCAATAAACAGAGTTACGCGGCGGATCTGAAAAGCCTTTCTGACTTGGAGAAGCTCCGGCACCTGATCACGCACGCCGATGTGATGGTGCAGAACTTTCGTCCGGGCGTGATGGAACGGCTTGGGTTGGGTTACGAGAGCGTGTCAAAGTTCAACAGTCGTTTGGTCTATGGCGTGGTTAGTGGATATGGAAATGCCGAAGCCTGGCGCGATCGTCCGGGGCAGGATCTACTGGCGCAAGCGCGCTCCGGAATCATGTGGCTAAGCGGCAACGAAGACGATCCCCCGACACCGATGGCGCTAGCGATTGCCGATATGCTCGCGGGACACAATCTATGCGAAGGAATCCTGGCTTGCCTGGTGCGGCGAGGAGTGAGTGGGCGGGGAGGCCTAGTGGAGACCAGCCTGATCGAAGCATTGCTCGACTTCCAGTTTGAAGTGCTCACCACGTATTTGAACGACGGAGGCCGGCTTCCTCGGCGAAGCTCATTTCGCAACGCGCACGCCTATCTGGCCGCGCCTTACGGCGTATACGACACGTCAAACGGATATCTGGCGCTGGCGATGACGCACTTGCCGACCTTGGGTAAGTTGTTGGCCTTGCCCGAACTCGAAAAGATTTCCGATTCAGCTGAAGGCTTCCGCCGCCGCGATGAGATCAAACGCGTGATCGCCAAACGCTTGAAAGAAGATTCCAACGAACACTGGCTGGAGATTTTGAACGCAGCCGACATTTGGTGCGCCGAAGTCATGGATTGGCCGAAACTCCGTGCCTCAAAGGCCTTTGAGCAGCTTGCCATGTTGCAGACTCTGACCGACGGTCGCGGAAGTGAAATTCTGACCACACGATTGCCGATTCGCTTCGACGGAGGGTTGCTCACCAGCGAACGCCTTGCGCCGAGAGTGGGAGAACATACGGAGACGATTCAGAAAGAATTTGGGCTTTAGCTCAGGCGGTAGACGCGAATTGCATTGTCGTGGAATAGTTTCTGCTGATTCATTTTTCCCGCGCTCTGTGTGATTGACTTCAAGGCGTCTACCCACTGCCTGTAGCTGGCGGAGAGCGTGCACACTGGCCAATCGCTGCCGAACAACACGCGGCCCCAACCGAAGCAGGCAATCACGTGCTCCACATAAGGCCGCAGATCCTCCGCCGTCCACTTCTTTGGATCCGCATAAGCGACGAGGCCTGAGACCTTGCACACGACATTGGGAAACTTGGCAATCTCGCCGATGTGTACACGCCAGGGATCGAGCATTCTTTCTTTCACCCGCGGGACGCCGCAGTGGTCGAGAACGAAACTCACCCCCGGGCAGCGTGAAACCAGTTTGACCGCAATGGGAAGCTGCCGGGCGAGCACGCAGATGTCGAAAGACAGGCCATAGTTGGGGAGTGCGGCTACATTTTCAATGAATGTTTGTCCCCGACCCAGTTCGTCAGGCTGCGTGTGCAGCACGCGGCGAATCCCTTTCAGTTTGGAATGGCCTGCGATCCTGTCCAGATAAGACTTGAAATCCCTATTCTCCGGCCGGCCACAAGCGACGATTCCTTCCAGCGGATTGTCAATCTGATCGGCGAGTGCGAGCAGGTGACGTGTTTCGTCCAGCATGTAGGGCTCATCAACGTCTGCCTCCAGATGAACCGACTTCACGACGTTCAGGCCCTCTGTAGATCTGAGGTAGTCCGGCATGCGGAACGAGCGGTTCAACGCCGGAAGTGAGTCGAGCCACGAATAACGAAAGAAATCCAAATCCCAAAGATGCTGGTGCGTGTCGACGATCTGCATACGGAGCGGAAATCTATCTGGAGATGTAGAAACTGTCAAATCAATCGACGTGAAAGACTTCTTCCATGTTCGCCCACCATTCACCCGCGGCACGGGTTTCTAGCGGTTTCTGCATCGGCATCATGATGGCCCACCATTCCTGCGTCTTCGGGTCACCCGCCATGGTCGCCATATCAGCGGCGTAGTCTGTACCGTGATATTCAAAAAAGCCGAAGAGAAAGTCGTCTTTCAAATAGATGGAGTAATTGCGGATGTTGCAACGCTGGATCATGGCTAGAACCTCGGGCCATACGGCTGCGTGATACTTCTTGTACGCCTCGATGAATTCTGGTCTTACTTTGATCACAGAACCATAACGCTTCATTTCTGCAGTCCTCTCGAACGTTTGCATTCTCTAAAGCCGCTCTACTATATTCGATGACTTTGACCGCTGGCTACGGTTGGTGAGGAGCGCGGCGGAATCCGGGCGAACCGAATATGACACAACATCGAATCAATTCTGTCCAAGTCCGAGACGTGCGTTTTCCACTGGAGCATGGGGCAGGCAGTGATGCAGTGCACTCCGGAGCCGAGTATGCGTTTGCCACGACATTGCTCGACTACGACAAGGAACTGTACGGCACCGGCATCGTGCTAACTCTCGGCCAGGGAAACGAACTCGTCTGCCAAGCGATCGAATTGCTCGGCAAGGAACTAGTCGGCCGGGAAATCGAAGAACTCATGGCGGAGTTTGGCGTGATCGCGCAACGGCTTGCCCAGCATCCGCAGCTTCGGTGGCTAGGGCCGCACAAGGGAGTCGTCCATCTGGCCCTTGCTTCGCTTACTAACGCGTGTTTCGATTTATGGGCCAAGAGCCGAGGCGTTCCGCTGTGGCGATTGCTTCTTGACCTCGAGGTGAAGGACGTCGTCGACCTGCTTGATTTGAGCTATCTGGAGGATGTGCTCACGCGAGACGAAGCCGAACAGATGCTGTGGAAGCATATGGGTTCGCGAGCAGAACGGGAAGGCATCCTTCGTACTGGCTATCCTGGGTACGACACATCTGTGGGTTGGTTCCAGTACGAAGACGCGCAGGTGAAGGAACTGGCGAGGCAAGCCATGGAGCGAGGCTTCCGCGCATTCAAACTCAAAGTGGGATCACGCGATGGTCAACGCGATGTGCGGCGGGCGCGCATGCTGCGCGATCTCGCCGGACCCGATGCGCTAATTATGCTGGATGCCAACCAGCAATGGACGCTGCCCACGGCGCTCGAAATGTGCCAAGCATTGCGGGACATGTCGCCATATTTCATCGAAGAGCCAACCCACCCGGACGACATTCGAGCGCACCAGACTCTCGCTGAAGCGATGCACCCAATTCCAATCGCGCTGGGCGAACATGTGTCCAACCGGATTATGTTTAAGAACTTCATGCAGGCGGAAGCGGTGCAGATCGTCCAGGTCGACTGCACGCGCGTTGCTGGAATTTCAGAGTTTCTCGCGGTGAGCTTGCTGGCGCGAAAGTTCGGATTGAAGGTAGTTCCACACGTCGGCGATATGGGGCAGATTCATCAGCACCTGGTCTTGTTCAATCACATCGCAATGGGACATGAAGCGGTATTCCTGGAGTGTATCCCTCACTTGCAGGCTCACTTCGTGAATCCAGCCCGCATTGAAAATGGCGTTTATGTAACGCCGCAAGAACCGGGCTGTTCTTCGGACCTGAAAGCGGCACGCCCGGGAACGTAATCGCTTTTATCCGGTGATTTCTTGCGGACGGACGGCACGCTTTTCAATCATGGAACGGTACTGTGCGAACACAATTTGCAATGTGCGCAAGTTGTCTCGTCCGCTGGTCTCTGGTTCGGAACCATCTTCGATCGCACACATCAATGAGGCCATCGGGCCGACGAATGCATCAGGAATCCACATGCTGTCCAGGCGAGCAGTGAACCAGTAGTTGGGGCTTCGTTTGGACATAAACTCCAGTGTGTCAGGCCGGCCAGTTGGATAGTTGTACATGAGACCGATGGTGCCCCTGATTACGCCTTCCGTGCCCTCGAAACGAAAGATCGCATAAGGGTCGTCCTGCCAGGTCGTGTGGCACACGTCGATGAGCACCTGAAGGCCGGATGTGTACTCCCAGACTGTGAGCGTCTTGGTTTCAGCACTTGTTGTTTCGTCCGGCGCTCGGCTGCCGCTGGTGAAAACGTGGGTGGGTTCTCCCAGCAAATAACGAAGTGAGTCGATGTAATGAATGCTGTGGAACATAATCTCGACGTGTTTTCCCTGATAAATCCACGGCCAAAGACTCCAATCAGTTTTGCAGTGAACCTGAATGGTGGCGTAGGTAGGGGTTCCGAGCCAGCCATCCTCGATCAGCAAACGAGAGCAACGGATCCCTGCGTCCCAGCGCATTTGCTGGTTGACAGCAAGTTTGATGTTGGCACGTTCCGCAAACTCCACGCTTCGAGCCGCTTTGACGTATTCGTCAGATAAGGGTTTCTGACACAGCACATGTTTGCCAGCGGCCGCTGACTGTTCGACGATGGCAAACTGTTCTGCTGGGTATACGGCGATGTCGACTATTTCGACATCGGTGTCGCGCAGAAGGTCATCAACGCCGCCATAGGCCTTAGCGATTCCGTGTTGCTTGGCAGTTCGCTCCGCCTGTTCACGATTTCTGTCAGTGATGCCCACAACTTTGAATCCGGCCTTTTTGTAAGCGGGCAGATGTGCGTAATTGACAATCCCTCCGGCACCGACAATGCCGATGCCGTGGTCCATGCGCTGCGGCAACTGTGGTTTGTAGTCGAGTTGTGGGAAAACATCAGATACTTCTGAGGCTCTTTTCATAACTATTTAGGGGCGAATGCTCTCGCGCAATCGCACTCTAGCAGTAACTGTGGACTCAGACCAAATTAATCTTTCGCGAGAAACATTTCGAGCCATTTTGTGGCGGCAATGCGTTTTAATCCTTGAAACGAGTGTTGGTTTTCTAAAATCTTCACATCCCGGACTTGCGAAGTTGAATCTGTTGATTTAGCATTGCCCCTTTTTTCGGGGTGTTGCCCATCGAGCACGCGGCGTCGCCGCATGCCGATCAAAAATGGAATCTACCTGATGAAGCTGATCCGATTTGGCGAGCCGGGTGATGAGAGCCCGGGACTTATCATGGAGGACGCGTTGCGCTTAGATGCTTCGGCCTTCACGCGAGACTATGACGAAGCGTTTTTTGCAGATGATGGCCTCTCCCGCCTGAACCATTGGCTGAGGGAGAACGCTGTCTCCGCGCCGCGAGTTGCGCAATCTGTCCGCTTGGGATCACCGATCTCCCGTCCCAGCAAGATTGTCTGCATTGGGTTGAACTTCCGGGATCACGCGCGAGAAAGCAAGATGGAGATTCCAGAAGAGCCTGTCATATTTTTCAAGGCTAGTAGCTCTCTCGTCGGTCCGAATGATGATCTGGTAATGCCGAAGAATGCGAGAAAGGTGGATTGGGAGGTGGAGCTGGCTGTCGTGATGGGGAAGAAGTGCAACTACGTCGATCCGGGACTAGCCCTCGAATATGTGGCAGGCTACGTACTGCACAATGATTATTCCGAGCGCGTGTTCCAGCTTGAGCGTGGCGGACAGTGGGTCAAAGGAAAGAGTGCAGACACGTTTGCGCCACTTGGGCCTTTTCTCGCCACTCGTGACGAGATTCCGGATACGAGCAAGCTAGGGATGTGGCTGAAGGTTAACGGTGAGTTTCGGCAAAAAAGCTGCACTGCTGAGATGATTTTTGACGTACCTACCCTTGTCAGTTACGTCAGCCAGTTCATGACTCTGCTGCCTGGCGATATCATCAGCACCGGAACACCAGCCGGTGTCGGGCTAGGGATGAAACCTCAGCAGTACTTGCAAGAGGGGGATATTGTTGAACTGGGAATCGATCAACTCGGCGTGTCAAGGCAAAACGTAGTTGCGTGGAAACCAACGAGCTAACACAATTGCAACTTTCATCACACGATGAGGCGGCGCAATCTCTCCGCGATTCTGCTTTATGATGGTTCTCGGCGAACCAGATGCAAAGCTCTCGTGCTCTCCTGTTCTTTGTCGGTTCTCTTGCATTGACTGCTTGGCTTGTCGCACAAGCGGTGAAACCAACGCGACCATCTGAAAGGATCAAACCCGGCCCTGTCCACTTCGAGGACATTTCCCAGCAGGCGGGATTGACTACTTCCAACGTCTACGGGGGCGACACTCATAAAGAATTCATCATCGAGACCACAGGGAACGGCGCCATCATCTTCGATTATGACAACGACGGCTGGCCTGACATTTTTCTTCCCAACGGTTCGACGGTCGAGGGATTCCCCAAAGATCAAGCTCCAACCGGGTATCTCTACCACAACAATCACGACGGCACGTTCACTGATGTAACTTCCCGCGCGGGGTTGGCTCGCTCCGGTTGGGGACAAGGAGGCTGCGTCGGCGATTACGACAACGATGGCTACCTCGATTTGTTCGTCACTTATTGGGGACAGAATGTTCTTTATCACAACAACGGTGACGGGACATTTAGCGATGTGACGGCTAAGGCCGGCCTCAGCACTTCCCGGGACGAATGGAGTACCGGTTGCAGCTTCGTTGACTACGACCGCGACGGCAAAGCGGACCTTTTTGTCGTGCGCTACGTGAACTTCGCTTACGATTCCGTGCCCCGGCCAGGCGAGGGGCGATTTTGCCAGTGGAAGGGGGTCAACGTAATGTGCGGCCCGCGTGGATTGAAGCCGGGGGTGAATGCGCTTTATCACAATAACGGTGATGGTACGTTCAGCGATGTCACGCAAAAGTCAGGAGTTCTTAATGCATCCGGATGTTATGGGTTTACATCGCTGACGGCAGATTTCGACCACGAAGGGTGGCCGGATATTTATGTGGCTTGCGACTCCACTCCCAGCCTTTTATTTCACAATAATCATGACGGCACGTTCGCGGAAATTGGCAGGAAAGCCGGCGTGGCGTACAACGAGGACGGATCCGAACAGGCAGGCATGGGTCTTTCCGCAGACGACTTCACGCACGCCGGGTATCAGGATATTGTCAAAACCAATTTCAGCGATGACACTCCCACTCTCTACCTCAACCGCGGCGACAACAACTTTGACGATGTCACCTACAGCGCCGGATTGGGCAAGATCAAGACGTGGCTGGGGTGGGGAGTGAAATTCTATGACTTTGATAACAGCGGGTGGCCGGGAATCCTAATCGTGAACGGACATGTGTATCCGGAGGTCGAGGGCAAAGCATTGGGAACCAGTTATCGCGAACCGAAGGTTGCATACTACAACCTGCGCGACGGGACGTTCGCCAACATTACTGCAGGTGCGGGTTCGGCTCTGAGCCAGCCACACTCTGGTCGCGGCATGGCGCTTGGCGATCTGTTCAACGATGGACACCAGGAGGCTCTAGTGAACAACATGAACGAGAGACCTTCGCTTTACTACAACACCGCGACGATTGGGAACTGGATCAGCTTGCAACTGGTTGGCGTGAAATCGAATCGCGCAGCGTTGGGCGCCGCGGTCACCTTGAAACAGGGTGGTGATAAATACGAGAAGGAAGTGCGCAGCGGAGACGGCTACATCTCAGAGAGTGATCTGCCGCTGCATTTCGGCTTAGGTGGCGCGTCCAAGGCAGAGAAGATCGTGATTCGCTGGCCAAGCGGGCTGGTCGAAACCCTCTCCGATCTTCCCTCGAACCAGTACTACACTGTGCGGGAAGGCAGCGGCATCGACAAGAGCAAGACTCATGGGGTTAGCCAGGTGCGAATTCAAGTTTCGGCCGCAAGTGCCAAGTAGCTCACTCAGCCCGCATTCCCGGCGGAAATAACCGCGATCGCGAGTAGCAGGACTCCGACTCCGGTCCAGTTGTAGACCAGAGCCCGACGACTCGCACCCTTCCATTCGCCCGACACAGCTCCCCAGAACAGAGCAGCGATGATATCGATGGTCATAAAGATGGGCCACCCCACGATGTTGCCTAGGGAACCCAGGGAAGCTGCGCCCATCCCATAAAACACAATTCCGCCGAACCACAGCAAGCCCGCCAAGATGCCAAGCAGCCAATAGGCCCGGTTTCCTCCGCGGAACACAGCCCACGTCCGGTTCTTGTTCAGCAGATACGCGCAATAAACGAAGTTAGCAACAAAGCCGCCAGTTACCGTGAGCGCCCAAATTGGATTCGCTGCCATTGCGCTGCTCGCTCCCGACTGGAGAGCACGTACCCTGAGTTCCTCGCCGAAAACGAAACTGAAGTTCATCATCGAGGAGAAAATTCCAGAAAAGATACAGATCACCAGTCCGACCGTGAAACCAGAACGCACACCGTTGCCAGTTCGAAGATCCTGCTCGCGAGCGCGCCCGGCAAGTGCGAGAAAGACGAGCCCCACGACCATGACGGCAGTGCCGGCGATTAGAGCCAGCCCGCGTTTTGCCACCAGTTGCTCAGGATGAAGCATCGCCAGCGGGAACAACGAGCCAAAGGAAGCTGTAATGCCCAAGATCAGCGCGAACCCGAGCGCCATTCCCACGCGACTGATCCCGAGACCAAATAAAGTCGCGCCTACGCCCCATAGCAATCCGAATACAAACACCTTGATGAGAGTGGACAGAGTCGCCCCTGAATAAACACTGGTGACGTTCGGCACGGTCGCAAAGTTGATAATCCAGGGAAATACGATCAGTCCAGACAGCGCGAAGAGCAACCAGCTGTTTTCCCATTGCCACCCGGACATCCGCTTCATGGGAGCGGCAAAGCTTCCCTGCAGAATACCTGCCAACGTGACGACCCCGATTCCCCACAGCAACGCCGGGTTCATTCAACCTCCAAGGTAAAGGCTGCAGAATGGACCACACCGCCCCTGGTCGTCAAGCAGGGGCATCGGCAAAAGTCTGGTTGCGTTCAGAACGATGTTTGGACTAGAGTGCGCTGAATGTTGAAGTGGGTGCTTCTGATCGGGATTTTTATTCGTACTTTGATGCCTGCGGCGGCTCAGGACATCGATGCAAATATCACTTCTCAGAACCGCAGGCCGTTAACGGTGGCCGATCAGATTTCGGACCCGGCCGAACGATCGGGCTTTCTGGCGCTGTTCCAGCCGACACAACCTGAGCAGATGTTGGAGCAAGCCAAGTCGTTCCTCATGCGATTTCCCCAATCCGCTTTTCTCTTTCAAGCTTACGACGTGGCAGCCCGCGCCAGTTTTGATCTGCAGGATTACAACTCGGGGCTACTCTTCAGCCGGGAGTCTTTGACGCTCTTACCCGAGAATCCGCTACTTCTCGTCGCGACCGCCGACGTCGAAGCGCGGGAGCACCATAACGATGCGGCCATCTCTGACGCTCAGGATGCACTCGAGGATCTCGATCGGTTCTCGGCGCCTAGCAGCGTTGCACCGGAGAACTGGCCGGATCTCAAACGCAAACTGAAAGCGACTGCAAATTTCGCCAAAGGCCGCGCGCTTCTGGGGCAGGCCCTCGAGGCGCCGATGGGCGAACCACGTACCGCTCTGCTGAAAGACTGCGAGTCTTCCCTGGCGGCAGCGCAAAAGCTAAATTCCTCCGATACCGAAACAACGTATTTGCTTGGGTTGGCCCAGTTCTCAGCCGCAGAATTGCGACCGGCGGCTGACAGTTTTTTCTCAGTCTACGAAGCCAAGGACAGTCTTGCACCCAGGGCACTAGAGAACCTGCGAGCCATTTACAAACAGCTCAAGCTGGATTCCGCCGTGACTTTTGAAAAGTTTGTGCAGCAGGTGGAAGGTGACAGAAAAAACTTGTCATACGATCGCAGCGTACAAACTTCTCCGAGCGAGGATCGGCAATGGCGTCCCTTGCCAGAGTATGCGGGATCCGAGGCCTGCCGAGGCTGCCACGGTAGTAGTTACCGTGCATGGTCTGAAACCGGGATGTCGAAAATGCTGCGTCCCTATTCTCCGCAAAACGTTATCGGTGATTTTCAGAGCAACAATCAGTTCTACTTAGGTGATGACGCCGAATATTTTAACGGCAAGTTAAATGTTACCCGGGGCCGGAATCGCACTCGATTTGCTCGCATGGTGATACGCGATGGGCGGCACTATTTCGACATCGAGCAGTCTGACGGCAAGTGGCACGCGTACCCTGTGGACTACACAATCGGATCAAAATTTCAACAGGCTTACGCGACCAAGCTGCCCAACGGAGAAATCCATGTTTTTCCCATCCAGTACAGCAGGCTGACCCAGCAGTGGATCAACTACTGGAACATTATTGACGCCCCGGGGAGCGAACGAGCCGATCTGCGAGCTTGGGAGAAGTTTGGCGCCGCTACAAGTTATCAAGCCATTTGCGCCGTGTGCCACACCAGCCAGTTACGAAATGTGAAGGGCGGTGGCTTCGACGTTACTAATGTAGAGTTCAGAGAGCCTGGAATTGACTGCGAAATGTGCCATGGTCCTTCTGCGCAGCATGTCGCAGAGCTGACTGCGAATGAGCCTTATCCGAAAGAGCCGCTTGATCCGCCGGTGAATTTCCGTGATCTAGGAAACCGGGACTTTGTGCGCATCTGTGGGCAATGCCATATGCAATCGGCCATCCGCACGCCTGGTCCGTCCGGCGAATTGAACTACTCGCGCTCGGGTGGGTTTTATATTCGCAACCCAAGCATCCCGTTCGGCGAGTTCTCTCGAATCGGTTTCTACAAGGACGGCCGCTTCCGGCAAACAACATTTATTGTAGAGGCGCTGGAACGATCGCGGTGCTTCAAGAAGGGTCAGATAACCTGCGGAACCTGTCACGATCCGCATGGACACGATGCTGATTCCAATCTGACTTCCGTAAAGTTTCGTGATCAGCCGGACTTGATGTGCACAGGATGCCACTCGCAGTTCCAGAACAGCGCAGCCTTGGCGGCACACACTCATCACCTCATCGAATCTGAAGCGAGCCGCTGCGTCTCCTGTCACATGCCGCGCATCATGGATGCCGTTCTTTTTCGCGCCCGCACGCACCAGATCGACGATATTCCGAATGCTGACATGACGCAACGATTCGGGCAGGACAAAAGTCCCAATGCCTGTTTGTCTTGCCACTCTGAAAAAAGCGCAGGTTGGGTCAAGCAGGAGTTGCAGACATGGAAGTCCGCGTTTCGGTAATGAAGTCTTCGAGTGGCACCAGAGAAAGGCCAATGCGAGCGATCGCAGCCAGTGCGGCGTCGATCGCCGCAGCTCTGCTGCTTCTTATGACCTGCGCCGGCTTGCAAGGCAAGTTGCCAGGAACAACTGCATCGGCAGATCAGATCTCCCTGCACGGCGCCGGTTATATCGGTTCAGGAGCCTGCTTCAAATGTCACCCGAGCATCTATGAATCCTTCTTGCGCACCGACATGGGTCGATCCATGTCGGAGATAACCCCGTTGCTCTTGGAAAAGATGCCGACGTTGGCCAGCATCTTTAATCCCAGGCTCAATCGCCATTTCGAGATCGCGGCACGCGACGGAAAGCTCTATCAGAGCGAGTACGAGACGGCCACCGATGGAAAGGAAATTTTCCGCGAGACCCACGAGGTCGGTTGGATCATTGGCTCGGGTGCGAACGGCAGTGGAGCTGTTGTGCGGCACGACGATTACCTCTTCGAGGCCCCGCTTTCCTTTTACGCGAAGACCCGTAGTTGGGATCTTTCTCCCGGATATGAATTTGGAGATTACGGTTTCAATCGGCCGATTCTGCCTGGTTGCATTGTGTGTCACAGCGGCCAGCCTGAACCCCTTCTCGCTGAAAACGGGCGCTTTCGAGACCCGCCTTTCATGGAACTGGCCATCGGTTGTGAGAACTGCCACGGTCCGGGTCAGTCGCACGTGGCCGCTGCGCAGATGGGCTCTCCGCTCGGCTCGATTACAAACCCGGCCAAACTTTCGCCTTGGCTGGCGGACAACATCTGTATGTCTTGCCATCAAACTGGGGACGCACGTGTCCTGCAGGCCGGAAAGACATACCGCGATTTTCGCCCGGGCACTGAACTGGACGACACGCTCAGCATTTTCCTGGTTCCATTCACTCGCGAGTCTGCGCCCAAAGATGATCTGTTGGAGCACTACCTCTCCATGCGCCTCAGCAAATGTTATCTGAAGAGCGGCGGACGGCTGGGTTGCAGCAGCTGTCACGATCCTCACGTGCAACCTTCGCAGCAGGAGGCTCCGGCGTACTTTCGCACCAAGTGCCTCGCCTGTCACACTGAGAAAAGTTGCGCAGCGCCTTTGTCTCTGAGGCAGCACAAGACGCCTCCCGATGATTGTGCTGGCTGCCATATGCCCAAGCGGGACGTGGCGGTGATCTCGCATTCCGTACTCACTAACCATCGCATTGTGGCAGAAGCCGAAGAACCATTCCCCGACATCGCGTTCCACATGACGACTCCGCAGCTTCCTGACTTGGTTCATCTCAGCGCCAATCCTGCAAAGCAGGAAACTCCGCCGCCGTTGACCCTGCTGCAGGCTTACAGCCAAGTCATACTGGCTCATCCGGAATATCGAGCGCGATATTGGGCCGTGGCAAAGCAACTCGAGGTCACTCAGCCAGAAAACGTCTACGTCCTGGAGGCGCAAGCTGATGAAGCCCTGCAAGAGAAAAATTGCAAGGGCGCTTCGGGTGCGATTCGATATCTCGAGGACGCAATCGAGCGTGGCGCGACGAACCCAGCCGACTTCGAAGAACTGGGAAAGTTGCTAGTTGCGGCCGATCGACAATCTGAGGCCCCCAACGTCTTGCGAAAAGGGATGCAAGTAGCTCCCTATGACGCCGAACTCTATCGTCTTAGCGTCAAAATATACTTCGCGCTTAACAAAATGCAGGAAGCTTGCCAAGTTGCTGCCGAAGGAAGGCAGAAATTTCCGCAAGACGACGCCATCAAGGATCTTTCAAACCGGTGTAACAGTGTTCCGGCGGGAGCGAAGAATTGAATTCCGGCTTGATTTGCTCGCAGGTCAGGTTCGAGCCGAAGGGGTCCTCTCCGCGCGGCGGAGAGTTGCCGTTTCGGGTTCGTGCTGCGAGAATCCCATCGCCACGGAAATGGCGCGCGCCGCAGAGCTGACTGCTCCGGCTAACGCAGCAACCTGGTTGGGGCTGACCCTGGTTACGGGTCCAGACACACTTACAGCGGCGATAGGTTCACGGTC
>Ga0070762_10000287_pt1 | contig 20186 bp, 13 predicted proteins | sample HubBroMetageREF2_FD_66726 | JGI IMG/M metagenome (GOLD analysis project Ga0070762, IMG submission 66726) | Reference soil microbial communities from the Hubbard Brook experimental Forest, New Hampshire, USA - Hubbard Brook CCASE Soil... | ecosystem: Environmental > Terrestrial > Soil >...
GCGATTGCCCAGCAATACGAAGACTCCGAGGGATTCGGGGCGACGACCTTGCGTGCCACAGCTGAGTCGGTACTGCGGTCGCGCCAGTATATTCCCTCCGCAGTGCATGAGAAATTAGCAGCGCTTCCGTTTTCGCTGATCGTGACCACCGGCCAGGATGCACTGCTGGAAAACGCCCTCAAAGCGGCGGGAAAAACACCCCTTACGCAGCGCTATCATCTTCGTGGAGACCGACGAGATAACCCCGAATTCGTGGTGCCGGGTTCACCCAATTCACCCGTGGTCTACCATCTGTTCGGAAGTGCGGATGAGCCGTCCTCACTTGTCCTCAGCGAAAACGATATTCTCGACTTCCTGATCAAAGTGGTTTCCGAACGGCCCTCGCTGCCAAACAGCTTACTGCGGGCGCTAAAGCGGGTAGGCCAGAGTTTCTTATTCGTGGGCTTTGGCATCCGACACTGGGATTTGCGAATTCTCTTGAAAGTACTGCTGCGATCCCTGGAACTCAACCGAAGCGGTCCCGCGATTGCTGCCGAACCACTCTCGGGCCTTCTGCCGCCGGATCGTGAGGAAATGATTTTTTTTTATCAACGAGGAACCCGGGTCGAACTGGAAGACGACGGCGTGGAAACATTCCTTACCAAGCTCTCAAGCAGATTGGAAGCCGAAGGCGGGTTCGTGGGGCAGGTTGCGCCTTTAGGGCCTCGTCCCCGGGTGTTCATCAGCTATGCCAGAGAAGACGGCGCACTCGCCTCGAGGGTATTCGACGCGCTGCAGAAGGCCTATTTCGAACCCTGGCTCGATCAGGAATCGCTGCAGGGCGGCGATGACTGGGATGAACGGATCGAGGCGGACCTGGAAGGGTCAGACTTTACTTTAGTCCTGTATACACCATCCTTCAGCAAGAAGACCGATAGTTATTTAAACAAAGAAGTTGCTCTGGCATCGGAGCGCGCGCTACGAGTAAGGGGATCGTTCCTGATTCCTCTCCGCACAGTCGACTTTGCCGAGACAGAAAGGGTCGACGCTCTTCGGAAATATGATGAGATGGAGCTGCGAGAAACGGCATTCGACGAAGACATTGCCAAAGTGATTTCGACGATGAGGCGCGAATATCAGCGCCGCAACCGGTAGAGGATGATGACGCAAATCCTCCATCGCTATCCTGGAGCGCAGCCCTTTCGGGACGACGAGTTCTCCCGCCGAACCTTTTTCGGGAGGGAACCGGCTTCGATCGCTCTCACCGACCAGATCCTTGCGAATCGCCTGGTCGTTGTCTACGCAAAGTCGGGCCTCGGTAAGACCTCGCTCCTGAATGCCGGCGCTGCACCTCGACTGAGGGAAGCGGCGAACATGCCGCTATTTGTAAGAGTCAATAACATTGAGGAAGGTCCGCTGTTTTCGGTTTTCGAAGGGGTGCGGGCGGAAGCGGAGCGCCAGCAGGTGGAATATGTGGACGGCGATCGCAGTTCCCTCTGGAGCTTTTTTAAGACGGTGGAATTCTGGAGGAACGACCTACTTCTTACTCCGGTCTTGATTCTCGACCAATTTGAGGAATTGTTTACTCTGCAATCCCAGGAAAAGCGTGAGAAGTTCCTGTCGGAACTGGGCTATCTGATCCGTGGCGTGTCGCCTCAGTCTCACCAACCCGCGGAAGCTAATCTCAGCGACGCTCCTCCTTCGCTTCATGTGGTTTTGTCCTTGCGCGAAGACTTCCTTGGGTTGCTCGAAGAAGCATCGGATCATATTCCGGAGATCATGGATCACCGCTACCGGTTGGCGCCGCTCAGTTACGAGATGGCGTCGAAAGCGATCACGGAGCCGGCCGCCATCGACGACAAAGAGATCGCGACCAAGGCGTTTCGTTTGAAACCGGATTTTGTGACCTCGATCCTAAACTATCTGACCAGATCGACAACCGGACGGGGGACACCCGGCAGGCAGGTCGAGCCCTTTCACTTGCAGCTCATTTGCCAGCGCATCGAGAAAATTGCCGCCTTCAAGCAGCAGTCGGAAAGCGGAGAAATCGTGCTTAGCTTCCAGGACATTGGAGGTGAAGCAGGGCTGGCGAAGACGCTGGAGAATTTCTATACGAACGCGATCCACTCGATTCCGGGCCGGCATCTGCAGGGTGCCGTCCGAATTTTGTGTGAGCAGTTTCTCATCAGCCCCGAGGGACGGCGACTGAGCATTGATGAACGCGAACTGCTTCGTCAACTCAAATTACCGCGCGAAACATTGAGCCAACTGGTCGAGAGTCGGCTATTGCGCACCGACCGGCGGTCCGACAGCACCTACTACGAATTAAGCCACGACGCCTTGGTGCAGCCGGTACTGGCCAGCCGTCGAATGCAGGCCCTAGTCGTGGGCTGGTCCGCACTAGTAGCCGGGGCGATCATAATTTTGTCTTCAGGCGGGCTGATCGCGCTCTTCGTCTGGTATTCATTTTCCAAAGCCCGCGAGACCTCTGATTACGCAGCTGCCTCTTTTTTCATAATCTTTTCGCTTTTCTTAGGTACTCTCGGTAGAGCATGGTTTCGATCCGGATTGCGGCGGCGGAAGCGTTATCGTCAACACACTCCCAGCGAATTCGCTAAATCGTTGCCCACTCTTCTGCCCCTAAAGCAAAAGATATTAGGCTGGTTCATGATGGTGGCGGGGCCTATTCTCCTCGCTGTGTGGGGCCTGTATGGACTATTCGGCTTAATCAAATACGCGACCGCCTATTTCACCCGTGGCAATGTCTCCCCCAAGCTTGTCTCAATTTTAGGGGACATCCAAGAAGCGTTCCAGCTGATGCACGACCATCCGGCCAAGGAAGCAATGTGGTGGTTCGTCGAGCATTCCACAATTGTAGCGTTGGGCTGGTTGTTAGTCCGGCAAGGGGCCCGCACGCTGTGGCCACATAAGTTTCGCGGGCGATCAAAAGCCTTGGCCGTTCCCGGTGTTGACCAATCCCCTTCTTTAGTTTTGGCATCTGTTAAGGCGCTTTGCGGCGTCTTCGGGCTGGTTGGGTCTTGTCTGGGCTTTCTTACACTGAGGGCGTGCTCCTCTTTGCAAGAAAGCATCCCGTACTGGCTGAGCTGGGCGATCGTCAGCTACCGGCTTCACGATGCCTGCCAGGACATTTATCAAAAGGGTTGGGGCTGGGACGCAATTAGTTTTGCGCTGTTTTTCTTCGCGGCGTTTGTCTTTTCGTTGGCCTTGGTCCGAGACGGAGTTGGGGACGTAAGCACATCGCTGCGCCCCCAGGCAGTCCGGCCAAGGTGGGCGATGCTCATCGCCTTGGCATGCGCGATTCTGGTCGCAACCTCAGTTTTTTTCAGCGCGCGCGCCAGCTTGCGTTCGAGAAATCAAACCGGCAGGGACGAGCAACGGCAGGCGCAAGCCGCCACCGCAAATCCCAATGGCAATTCACCACCGTCGGGATGGGCAGTGGGAAGTGATGCGAAAATCCTGCACACGGAAGACGGGAACACCTGGAAGGCACAAAACAGCGGTACCGGCGAGTTTTACTCGGTAACGTTTCCCGCGCGGCAGTCGGGGTGGGCAGTTGGGGCCGGAGGGGCCATCTGGCACTCGGAGAACGGCGGTGCCAAGTGGGACGTGCAGACCAGCGGCACGCTAAAATCCCTAAGTGTGGTAGCTGCGACCGGACCCGCTTCCAGCTGGATTGTAGGAGACCACGGCACAATCCTGCACACGGAGGACGCCGGCAAAACGTGGGAGCAGCAAAGCAGCGGCACTCACGAGAATTTGTTTGCCGTGGCATTTGCAACTCCGCGCTTGGGTTGGGTGGTGGGTCATGCCGGCGTCATCCTGCACACCGAGGATGGCGGCAGGAATTGGAAATCGCAAATCAGCGGAAGCTCCTCCTCCCTGGACTTCGTGGCTTTTGCGACGTCACAATCGGGCTGGGCGGTGGGGAGCGGTGGCACAATCCTGCACACAGAGGACGGCGGCACAGTTTGGCACCCGCAGATCAGCCGAACCATCCGTAACTTGAGCGGGATTGCATTGGTCACCTCGTCATCCGGCTGGTCGGTAGGAGAGAAGGGCGTCATCTTGCACACCAAAGACGCCGGAATAACTTGGACCTCGCAGGCCAGCGGCACGCGGGTGGATCTGTCGGAAGCGGCATTTGTCACACCGCTGTCCGGATGGGTGGTGGGACATAGCGGCATCATATTACATACCGAAGATGGCGGTGACACATGGGTACAGCAGGCCAGCGGCACGCGGGCGGACTTGCAGTCGGTAAGCTTTGTAAGACCTTATGGCATGATTGGCGTTGTAGTGAACGGCGGGAAGGACCGGGCGCAGGCGAGCGTTTGCCCCGCCCACAGTGCAGCTATAATTAGCGTTGTTCTTGACGGCCCCGCCGACAAAGCCGGCCTGAAAAAGGGAGACTGCATTGTTGCGTTGAACGGCGAACAAGTCAACGATGGAGACGAACTGGTGGGCAGGACGGCCGCTCTGCCGCCAGGAACTCAAGCGAAACTCGCTTACGTTCACAAGGGCAGGCCGGAGACTGCGACGGTAACCATCGGCGACGGATCGAAACTATCCGCCAAAGGCGTTGCGCGTTAGGTCGCCGTCGAAATTGGAACGTGAGGAGCGGTAGAGGACAGTCTCCTTGCTCGTTCTGTCCACCTTGAACACAATGCCTTAGCCCGCCATCGCCGATGTAGCAGGGGCCGCTGCTACCGCCGTTTTGAGTCGTGCCGTAGAGGTTTCCAGCTGCATCTCGAGCCAAGCGGCTTGCATTAGGCGTGTCTCCGTCTGATCCTCCTTTGAAGCTGTATAGGACGGTGTGCTTGCCGGCTTTGTCTAGCTCGAACACGGTTCCATCGCGGCCAAACGCACCGCCATCGCTGGTTGTCCCGTAGAGGATTCCGGCCTCGTCTAACAGCAAGGCACCAGGACCACCTCCGTCGGCTCCGCCACGAAAAAGAGCACCTGATAGCGGGCTGTTGGTGATTGAATGGCTGACTCCTGCGAAACGGCCAGCGGCTGAATCGTCAAAGCCATAAACGCGCTGGTCGCAATCAAGGCTTTTTATCATTGTTAGCGATCCCTGCGCGAATGACGCGAGCTCCGGCGTCTTTCATAGCATCGAGGATGGTGTCCTTGCTCCTTGGGCGTCAATCGGTCAGATTGGTTCACAAAGTTACGCAAAGCACGATGTCATCGGCCCGTGCCGGAGCACGGAGATGTGAGAGCATGCATCCGAGAACAGCGACGAGGTATGCGAATTTCTTCATGCCATACTCCAGAGTTACATCGGCGCGATCGCCCATCGCCAGCTTTTGGTCAGCACCGCAGAAGAAAACACTGCAGGGATCTGGTCGTCAAGATCGCCTTGCCAACTCCAGAAAATGACGGCTTTTAATCGATCCACGAGCTAGTATCCGTCTACGAGTTTGACGCCGGCTCCGACCGATCGCGCGGTATGCACGTCCCGGACATTGTTGTTGCTCGACAGTACCTCCAGCCCAGTGCCCCCATTAAGCAGATAGGAAAGGCCCGTGTCATGTCGGCCATTGGCGCCAAGAATCGTGTTGCCGACCACGTTCATGACGCCCGTCCCATAGTTAACCCGCGGGACCCCAATAAATACAAAGTCGCCGGAAGGAGGCTCTTTGGTGAACATGAACACCTTATTTCCGCTTATCACGGAGGCCGCTCCGCCACCCACGGTGCATGCTATTCCGTACCAGGTATTCGACCCGCCCGAGCCGCCAAAATCCTCGATGTAGTTCTCGTCGATAGATGTAGCCCAGCAGCTATTGGCAAAAATGGCGTGCTGCTGGATGCCATAGACATGATTGCCCCGCACCGTCCAACCAGCTGCATTATCCATGTAGATTGCAGATTGGCCGGAATAGGCTACCCAGGAATCAAGAAGACTCCAGTCGGTGACACTGTTGCCGGGGTCAACTACGTGAATTCCGACTGATCCGGAATTGGTTACGAAGACATTGCTGATATGCCCGTTGACTTCAGAACCCTGCAGGCCCACCCCATTTTTGCTGAGGCTGGTGATTTGAACACCGTCGGCTGGAGCGTTCTCGACTTGTATGTCTTCAATGACCGTAAGCCATGAGCGGATGACGAGCGCATTTGTGGCGGAATTTGCGGAACTATTGCCGTCAAGCGTCACCTGGGCTATGCGAATGGGATCGCCGGTGTAGGTCCAGTCGTCGTTCCGGCTATCGGAAGCGACTAACGCGGGCAGGTTGGAGCCGCTAGCTTGGCGAAGAATCGTCCCCGTTCGCGAATCGCCTTCATAAGTGCGATCGCCGAGGAGAACGATGGTAGCGTTGAGCAGGCAGGTTCCGTGAATCTGGATCCGGTCGCCGGAATGGCTATTCTCAATGGCCGTATTCAGCTTGACCGCGTCCGCGGTTGTGTTAGTGCAGGTCACATTCACCTGCCCGGCGAATGCACCCGCACGGGTTATGAGAAGCAGACCGAAACAGCAGGTTCGAATGGCAACCCCGAGCTTGCGCATGGATTTGTCTCTCATTGGCAGGTCACAGTGAACCGGCCCACATAATTGCTGGGCCAGCCTCCGCTTCCGCCGTATGTGTAGAAGAGATAAAATTGTTTGCCTAGGATGCGCGGGTCTTCTCCCATACCCACCGGCATCACGTAAGTGTTGGGCTGACCGCTGAACTGATGGATGAGCACAGGGGTAGTCCATTGCAGACCGTCAGGCGATTCTGCATAGGCAAACAGCACGCCTTCGCCAATGATCATTGCGTAGCGTTTCAGATCGGCGTTGTAAGCGACCTGCAATTCACCGCTGTAAGGCGCGTTGGGATTCAAGTCGGTCGAGTAACCGCCGATGCCCGGCTCAAGCCTCCAGTCGCCGGCATAGTATTTCTGGAAGAGCGCCGCGTGCGGTTTCGAGCCGAAGGCCGCCGATAGAACTTCCGCAATCGGCGCGCGGGCGACAGAAACCAGCGTGACTGTGTTTTCCCAATGCGTAGTTCCATTGGCCAGCCAATCTCGGAAATAAATGTAGAAGTATTTGCCATCGGGCGAGGTCACCAGCGGCGGATCGCCGATGTCGTAGCCGTCCAGATCTTTACGGTATGCCTGATTAACGCGAATGATCTCGCCCAGGTCGGTCCAACTCATACCGTTGTCGGTCGATGTGGCTAAGGCCAGAACCGCATAGAAACTTTGCGTAGTTACCGTGTTGATTTCAGCGTGGTAAACCATCAGTAAATTGCCCGCTCCCGGCATCCCGTCGGGAACTTTGTAGACCGGACCGCCCCCCATGTAGTCATAGCTCGAATAGTAAGGATTCACTGCTGGATCGGGATTGGGAAGGATGGTCACGTCAATCGGAGGGGCTGAACCGAGGGGACTATCTAACGTACCAATCGTGCGCGTGGCCGATCCATACTTATTGTTGCCATACCAATGTTCCTGCCAGAACTGGCGGGAGTGCAGTCCGCCATCGCTGGCGTAAAACTCGTAGCCGTCATCGGTCTTGATCACGCCGATGGGCGTGTCAGGCCAGGCAAAGCCATTATTTTGGTCGGTGAGTGGAGGCTCTGCCTTCTGCCCAGCTTCGTAGCGTTGCTCAGCAGAAGCGACCGTCTTGCTGGCGATTATTTTGGGCCTACACAACTGGGTGAGAGTGGACGCCGCGCTTTGGGCAGCGATCTCTTTCGGACTGAGCAGCAGGATATTGCACAAAATGAGAAACGGAGCAGCAAGGTGCAGCTTTTCCGGCATGCAGGTTATCTCCGAGAGCAAAAAACACATAATTTGCACCAAAGTCGCGAAGACAAAGGGATTTTCATCCTAGTGAAACAATTAGCCGATTGTCCCCTCAAGCGGCATAATCACCGAGCCGCGTCACCGGATTGCCGCAGTGCGATTGGGCTCGCGTGCGTCAATGGTGCAGCGAGTGCTGACCTCGGTCGTGGTGCGATTGGGTCACATCCCCACCGGACTCAAAGCACCTGCGATCGTGCAGCCGAAAGGCTTGCCGTCGGCGGAGCAGGTGCGTAACGAGATCGGGGAAAGATGGTGGCGATGGATGCGATCATCGCGCAGTGCGAGGCGCGCTTCGGAGGCAGGGTCCACGTGCTCGACCATCCGATTCTGGGCCCTTTGAGTGCGGCGCAGTGGAGAAAGCTTCATGTAGTGCACGGGCAACATCACCTGAAACAGCTTGTCCGGCTTCGCGAAAGCACGACCAGGCAAATTGCCTCGACACGGGCAAGCGAACCATTTTCTTGTGAACAGGATGCCAGTTAATGGCCGATCTATCAGGAATCACTCTTGACCTTCCCATTCCTCTCGTTAAAGTGCTTCTAGGGTACGAGGAGCTCAGTCAAACGATGGCTGATAGAAAGAGCGACGCCATAGTTGCCGACGATGCCGAGGATCATTGTAAACAGTGCAATAATAATCCAAGGCGACGTGAGGTGGCGCCGACCAGCCACACGCCACTCGATCAGTCGCTCTAAGCGCACGCCGATCGAAGTTGATCCGCTAACAAGCCCAGTCGCAAGCGCAGGCTCGGCCCACCGCTGAGAGGATCTGGAAAGTTTGATCAAGGCCGCCGCCAACGCCAACGCTTCCCGACGATTCGTCACCGCCGAGTCATCCGCCGCCAGTTCGGCCGCCTGACGCCAGGCATGCTCAAGGGTGCGCATTCCGGGAAACGGGGTCGCACTTATTAAAGCCTTTTTCAGGTTGTCCAATGAGCGCATATGCCCTAGCTCGTGGCGGACCGCTACCTCTAGCTCGTCGTCACAGAGCACTGTCACTGCAATATCGGAGACCATCACCTTGGGTCTCCGAATACCGACAAGAATTAAGGGGGGTGCACCGTCCGAGGCCTTGGTCGTAGGAGCGATCCTACCCACGTCGCCGCTGTTCGCTGACGATTGCCACCGAGTCACTGCGCGGTTCGTTCTGGCCTGGGCCCATAGCATCCGAAACAAGCCAGTCCCTAGAATCAGTAGAGAACACAACCCGAGAACGAAGGTTCCGGTGTCCTCGTCGAGCGATCTCCGCTCAAGTAGCCAGAATGATGGAAAGGTAAAGAACACAGTGACAGCCACGGAGAAGGCAAAAGGTAAAATCCGCAGTCCGAACAGCAAGTTGGCCGAACTCGATGAAGGCTTCCAGCACACGCGGCGGACACCCACCCATGTGAGCACCACCAGCGCGGATACCAATGAGTACACCACGGCGAAAAACGCAAGCGAGACAAGAACCCCTCGCGCGGCAAATGTCACTTCTGTTCTCCCTTCCCCAGCTGTGCGCGCTGACGCTCGACCAGAGCCTGCAACTGGTCAAGCAGTCTTGCGTCGTGCGCGCCGACCGCCTCCACAAAATACGAAAGATGCAGCAAGGCGTACTCAGATTCTAGGATCTGTTTGATGCTGCTCGCCGCACTCATGCTCTGCAGTTCCTTCGGGCTGTACCGGGCCGAATAGCGAAACGCCCTCCCGTCCGGAGTGCGGTCGAAGAGCCCCTTCTTAAAGAGACGGTCCATCGTCGTCATGATGGTTGTATACGTCTGCCAGATCGCGACATCCTCTCTCACTTCATGAACGGTGGCACTTCCCCGGCCCCACACCGCCTCGAGGACTTGTCGCTCGAGCGGTCCGAGTTGGGCCCAGAGAGTAGTTTCGAAGAAGGAACGAAGCGTGTTCATTTTGTCGATGACAAACGCGTACTTGAGGCACTGGCAGAACAACTTAGCCCGATACGGAGAAATTCGCCCAGTACCTCGTCGACACACAACACAGTCAGTCTAATCTTACCAGCGCTGTATGACTTGGTGATGACCACAAAATTAAATGCTCGTGAATTCCTTGAGCCGCAATCAGAAAAATTGCAGCTTGGGTCGACTGCTCATGCCCTCTGAGTCGGGATCGACGAGTGTTCTGCGAACCCCCGTCCGGCCTATCCGCGGTTCGACCACCGACATGGCTACAGGTGTTGACCACGTATAAATACGATTCGCTGGTAGTACCAGACGACATTTGCTATTTTTCCGCTTCGATGTGCCCGCAACGTAGCGCGGCGAAGTGTTCCAAGCGAACTGAGGAGTTATGGAATGCGGCGAGAAACGAAGCGAAATCTTCCAGTCAACATCGAGATGGCTCTCGCCGACGATGCCCGATTATTATTGGGAACCGAGATGAGAAGTGAATCTGTCATTCGACCAGGCAAGAGAACGCTTCCGATGGCCCATGGGCGGGTATGCAGCGTTTTGGTCGTATTGGCGAGCTGCGTATTGCTCACCGCCCAGAACGCGGTTTTAACGGGCGCGCTCGGCGGACGGGTCACAGATCAGAGTGGAGCGGTGGTGCTGGGAGCATCCGTCGTTGTGCAGAATCTCCAGACTGGGGTAAAACAATCTACTGAAACAAACCATGCGGGACTTTACCGCTTTCCGGTGCTCACGCCGGGATACTATTCCATCGCGGCAACCCTCAAAGGTTTTCGCGATGTCCAAGCCTTGGTACGGGTGCTGGTGGGAAACTCAACATCGCTGGACATGAAGCTGCAGGTGGGAGCCAGCGCAGACGCGGTTAAGGTAATCGGGACGACGCCGCTGCTGCGGCCGGAAGAATCCTCTGCCAACACGGTGCTGGAGCATTCGTTCATTGAAGAATTGCCGCTCAACGGACGAAAGTACACCAACTTGACTACGCTGGCTCCGAATACCAGCTACGATGGCGATACCGGTCTGGTGAGCATTGCCGGACAACAGGGTGGAGAGGACTCCGGATACGCCAACGGAAATGGCTCCAATGCTTTCACCGTCGACGGAAGCCACGCTACCAACAACTACTTCGCCGATATTATAGGCCGTTACCGCATCCCGTACCTGTATGGCGAGGACGCGATCCAGGAGTTTCAGGTCTCGGTGAGCCCATACTCCGCGATCTATGGAGGTGGAGCGGGCTTCGTCAATTCTGTGACCCGGTCGGGAAGCAACGCGTTCCACGGCAGTGCGTTCTATTACAATCGGAACTCCGCCACGGGAGCCAACGACGCTATCGACAAAGCCAGCGGCTTCCCTAAACCGCTGGATGCTTTGCAGCAATTCGGCGGCGGCGTGGGCGGGCCGATCCTGCGAAACCGTCTATGGTTCTTCGTAGACTATGAGCAGCAACTGCGGAACAATCCAATTTCCGTCGTCAACTCTGCGTTGGCGACGACGCCGGCGAACTTACCTGCTTTTCTGACTGCCAATTTTGGAATTCCGGCGGGTACGACGCTACCTCCGCCCAACGGGCCCTGGCCATTACCGGGCAGCGGCTCAGTGCCCGACCCGAGTAATCCGGTATACCTCCAGCAAGTCTCGAACACCGTGAACGCGCTGAATTCCAATCTCGGCACCAAAGCAAGACAGCGCAATGATTGGGTGATTACGCCGCGGCTGGATTTTCAGCCCACTCCCCGCGATGGCCTGTTCCTAAGCTTGAATTTAAACCGGTTCAACTCGCCCGGAGGCGTCATCACAGACCCCATCGTGGGAAACTACGGGACGCAAACGCTGGCCAACGCCTATGTGCATACCTTCCAAGTCGGCTTGGGGTGGACGCACACGTTCTCCTCCAACCTGCTGAACGAGTTTCACCTCGGCACTTCGCAAGACAACGAAATCTCGACACCCACCGGGTTGGCTCCAAACATCCCCACGTTGATTCTGGATAGCCCGGCCGCTTTTATCTTAGGCAACGCTCCTTTCTCTGTGGGAAGGGTTTTTGAACGACAGTACTCTCTCTCCGACCGGGTTGACTACGTAATCGGCAAACACACCCTGCAGTTCGGTTTCGATATGAATCGCGCCTGGGATGCGGATAACAATGATGGCGGTGCGGACCCGAACGCGGCCGTGCAGTTCGGGTCGTTCCTGGGCAGTTATGAATTCTCGAATCTGGAGGCTTTTGCGCTCGGTCAATACAACGTCTTCAGTCAGTCTTCCGGAAACCCGACTTTTTCTTTTTCCGTGCCTTACTACGGATTCTATGTGCAAGACTCGTTCCGGGCTTTGCCGCAGCTGACTCTGGAGATGGGCTTGCGCGAGGACTTCCAGGTTTACCCGCAGCCGGCAGAAAATCCAGCGTTCCCGCTGACCGGCCAGTATCCGAACCAGTTCCGACGCCTGGCCCCACGCTTGGGATTTTCCTGGCAGCCCGCATCGAAGACCGTGGTGCGCGGAGGATTTGGGGTGTTCTATACCAACATGAATGGCCTGAATTACCGGAACGCGGTGGTCTCGAATGGGCTGGCGTCACAGCAATCATCGGTGAGTATCGGTTACGCGGGAGGTTCGCCGAATCAGCAGGCTCCGACGTTTCCGAATATCCTTCCGGGTAATTCCCCCCTGTTCCAGGCTTCCCCGGACATTTCCCTGATTTCTCCGCAGTTTCGGGTGCCGTATATTTTGCAGGCGAGTTTGCAAATTGAGCGAGAGATCTTCCGGAACACTACTCTAAGTATCGGCACCATGTGGAATCACGGCGTGCATCTGTTTTCTAGCAGCGCTTATGACTTGAACCTGAATCCGTTGCAAGGCACGACGACCTACATCGTCTGTCCTCCCAGCGCAACCACAGCACCCTGCAGCGGGCCGACCATCACCCTGCCCAATATGGACAATGGTCTGCTGACCGAAGGCCGCATCAACCCTAAACTGGGTCAGATCAACGAACTCATCAGCCATGCGCAAAACCATTACAATTCGTTCTTCGTACAGTTGCAGCGCCGCATGACAGAAGACGTTTCCCTGCAATTTGCTTACACGTTTGCCAAGAGCATCATGCTGAATGGGATGGACTTCAACAATCAGTTCGACTTCAGCAATACCCACGCTCCTTCGCTGTTGGACCAACGGCATCGAATTACCTTTGCCGGCGTCTACTCGCCCCGCTTAGAAAGACTAACGGGTTCAGACACTGGTCGCGCGCTGCTCTCAGGTTGGACGCTGAGCAGTGTCATGGAGTTCTCTTCCGGTCGTCCGTACGCGGGGTTGTTGAGTCCCGCCTGCACCAGTTCGACTATGTCATTCAACAACTGCGATGGCGCCAATGGAAACTTGAACGACACTGCCTTTAACGAAAGCACCGCAAACACCGCGGGGGGCATCAATGGCGGCGGTCCAACGCCCGGAATTGGATTGAATTCTTTCTACGGCCCGTGGTTGGAGAGGATCGACGTTGGACTGGCCCGCAGTTTTTCACTCAGGGAAGGCAAGGTACTGCAACTTGAGGCGCAAGCGTTCAATTTGTTCAACCACGCCAACTACTACGTGCAGAATGGCAACGGGATCAACCAGTTGCAATATAACCCGATTGGGACCAACTGCGGTGACGGCGCAACCCTGAAGCAGACTTGCTACCTGGTACCCAACTCCGGCCCGGGCAATTTTGGCACGCTGCAAGAAATCAGCCCAAACGGCCTTCCCCGCGTGCTGCAGTTTTCGGCACGGTTTACATTCTAGGTTCCGAACGAAAGAGGCTCAGACTCGCCACGGAGGCTGTTATGCCTGTCGAATCATGCATCCCGGTCATTCCGAGCGCAAACCTGGAGAACAGTTTGCGTTTGTGGACTGATGGTCTCGGATTCTCGATGAGTTCAGAAATGCGCAAAGACGACAAGCTGATCTTCTGCATGCTTCGGAAAGGCGACCTACGTTTCATGCTGAACCAACGCGCGGGGACTCCGGTCAAGCCGGAAGACTACGAGGGCATTCGACTCTACTGGGCGCCGAAGGATATACACAAAACCAGAGAGCGATTGAAGAGCCTTGGGTACGGTGTTTCAGAACTCGAAGATCGAGACTACGGACAGACCGAGTTTTTCCTTACCGACGACGACGGCTATTCGCATTGCTTCGGCGTCCCTACACAAAGATAGATATCCCACTATGAAAAGAGCTTTTGAACCTGCTCTCCGGCCAACGCGCAAAATTGCCGGTCGCTGTATTCACTCCAGACTTTCAACTCATCAGAATCCAGCCGCCTCTGGAACCTGAACGTCCGACAGGATGGAACCACGAGTAAGAGTTCAGAGATTCGATTTCTTCGTGAGGCGCATTGCAACACTCATGTCGGGATGTCCGACGAGCGACATCGCCTCCCGTTGGAGGCATGAACAAAAAACCCTCCCCCCGGTTATCGGGGAGAGGGCCGTTGCAATCGGAACGTGTTTTATTCGTCCCCGTCGTCGTCTCCGTCACCAGCGGGTGCCGGGTTGTTAAATTCGCTCGCGGGTCGAACCGTGCTCTCGCCGGGATATGGCTGCTTAAACCCGGTCGCCTGGTACCAGTTCAGATGGTTGACGGTGTCCGGGTCTTCGGCGTCGGGCTTGGTCAGTTTGCCGTCAAAGATCTCCGCCTTCTTCTGGAGCCAACCTGCCCTCAGGGCCTTGATCTTAGCGCTGTCGTTTGGGTTGGTTTCGTCCGCTCCAACGCCCTGGTCCAGCGGGACCCGGTTCCGCACGTGCGTCCACGGGTCGAAGTTCTTCTTGGGCGGATTGTTGACGAAAGCTGTCCTCATCGGCGACGCAATGAGGTCAAACTGGTTCATGGGCGTCAGACCGAGGATTTGCTCGATCGTCCGAGTCATATTGACCTGGGTGTAGTAGTAGGGTTGGGTGGGCCCGTACTGCACGGCATACGGGCTGACAACATAGCCAGGGCTGCGATGCCCGTCGACGTGGTCGACGCCGTTCTGCGCGTCGTCTTCCTCCATGAAGATCGCCGACGAGGACCAGACTGGGCTATGGCTGATGGTGTCGATAATGCGCCCAACCGCCAAGTCATTATCGGCTTGTTCGGCGTCCACGGTCGGCGGCCCGCCGGTGTGGTCGCACATTACCCACAGGATGCTCAACGCGGGCACCGTACCGGCCTTGATGTCATTATTGAAGTCCTGTATCCAGAGAGCGTAGCGGAACTGGTCGGGAATGTTCAGATCGAACTGCGGGAAGTTCTTGATGAGGTGGTTATACACGGCCGGGATAGAGGACTCTGCCTGAACCGTGTTCTGATAGTACAGCGTCGTCTCTTTCCCAGACAGGAAACGCTGCGCGTCGTGGTAAAACTGACGCCAGGTCGGCTCTTGATGCGACCCGTTCGGTGGGTTGAACGTATCGTTCTCGACGTATTCACCGTAGAGCTTCAGCGGCAGACCGGCAGCCGTCGCTTCCGAGAACAGGAAGCCCTTCTTCTGATAGGCAAGTGCATCGCCGGCGTTCCCGCCGGGATAGCTGCGGACCCAGTCAGGCGACTGGATGTCGTCGGCGTAGGGCGCCATGCCCTCGGTGATCCACTGGTGACCGTCAGCCGACTGGCGGCTCGGGTCGTAGAAATTGTCGAAGAGAGGGAAGCGCTTCACCAGCTTGTGCACGTTCGGCGTGTCCAGGTGCGTCTTGCCGTCGTAGCCGAACACTGCCAACCTGGCGTCGCCATTGCCGGCGGCCACGTCGCCCAGGATCTGATCATAGGTGCGGTTTTCACGGACGATCAGGAACACATGCTTGATCAGCGACGGATCGCCGATCTTGGCCGGGATTGCGACCGGCTTGGTATTCGGGTTGCCACCGCTGGCAGACGCGATATTTTGCGACAGATCCCAGTGGTTGTTGTAGATAACCTGCTGCGTCATCGCCTGCAAGGTCCCGGGAAGCGGTACGGGGACGATGCTGACGGTGCCATTGTCCTGGTGGGTATTGTAATCGCAGACGTTGTAATCGCATTCGTACGAAAGACGGGTGCCAATGCCCTTGTCATTGCCCACGAGGAGCGTGTTATTGGACTTGTTTAGCACGACCGAGCTTGGCGCATAGGCTACCGGGATCATGCCCAAGACGGCATTCGTCACGCCCTTGGCGAGGTTGACCACCGCGATCGCGTTGGCATTGTACAGCGCGACGTAGGCAACGCCATTCTCGGCATCAACGGCAATCGAGCTCGGACCGGCGCCATAGGCCGGACCTTGGCCGGGCACTCCGATCGGCAGCGCAAGGTTGATAGTCCGCGCTACCACGTTGGTGGCCGTGTCGATCACCGAGATGGTGTCGCTATAGGTATTGGCGACCAGCAGGTACCGTCCGTAGAACGCCATCGCGGTCGGGTGCAGACCCGTCGGGATGTTAGCCGTGACCGTCATCGAGGGCAGATCAACCACAGAAACGGTACCGGTGATCGCGGCGCCAACCACTGAGTCGGCGACGATTTCAGTGCCGGCGGACCAGATCTGGAAGTCCGCTTCCGTAGCGGCCCGGCCACCCTCGTTGCTGACGTAGGCGGTCGTGCCTTTACTGTCGATCAAGACGCTGTGCGGCGCGTTGCCGACGCGGATCTGCGTACCCTGCGTATCCGTGGTCAGGTCGATCTGGGTGAGCGTATCGTTCTGGTTCAGCAGGGCGTAGGCGCTCTTGCCATCCGTTGAGAGCGCGAGGCCGCCGGGATAAGAAGTGCTCGGACTATAGAACGTGCCGCAGGGCACCGCATAAGCGCCCGGGGGGCTGTTCTGAAAGCAGGTGATGAAGGAATTGTTCGCCGGTACGTTGATCTGTGCGTTGTCTTCCAGCAAGCCCTCTACAGTGACGTTGGTGATGGTGACATTGCTGCTGTCCTGGCTGAACACCAGGTGCTTGCCGTCCGCCGAATAGGCTATGCCGCTATAGCTGCCGCTCGCATCTGTTCCGAACGTGGCGTAGTTCTGCAGGACATTGCCGTTGTTGGTGTCGAATATTTCGACGGCCTGCGTCGCGCCCAGGACGAGGACGGCAGCGGTGTGAGTGCGGAGATTGGGGTTCAGCGCAATAGCCTTCGCGCGGACCCGGATGCCGAGGTCGACTTGGGTGCCAGTTGGCGTTATGACCGCGCCATCGCTGACGACCCACGAGCCGTTCGGCTGCGGGCCGGTGACATAGGTCGGGTAATACTTGGACTGAGCAGCGGCGAGCCCCGGAAGGCTCAACCCCGCTGCCAGCAGGCCGGCGAGTGGACGCAAACGGTTGATCCGCGACTTATTTCGAGACTTAACTCGAAACATTTTTCGAAACTTGGATGTTTTTCGAGACATGTACCGTTCTCCTCTTTGGATTTTTTGCATCACGCAATTGGGATCGGCTGTGCGACATTGGGGTGGAAATACGAGCGGGGCTAATCTTGCCAGCGCCAACTTTACAGACGACCTACGACGGCTCTGTGACGATCCGGTGAATTTTCCGTTAATTGGGACTTTTTTTTCGCGTATTGTGGCGCGCGCAACGGATAATGAAACGCCTTTTCAGAGGAAGACTTATGTCCAGCGCTCCCCAGCCCCGTAAGACATTCAAAATTTCCGAATCCCTTAACCGGCAACTCAATACGTATGCGCTGGTGGCGAGCGCAGCCGGAGTGAGTGTGCTGGCACTGGCCGGGGCCTCCGAGGCGAAAGTTGTCTATACGAAAACGCATCAAGTGACGCACACAGGCTTTCCCTTATACATTGATCTCAACCACGACGGCATCAAGGATTTTGTACTGCGCACGACGTATTACGCGGGCACGTCGTACTTCAAGGTAGGGGTCAACGCATCCGGATACCGCAATATGAACAACGCGGTCGCCGGGAGACGTTTTAGTCGCAGCAGCTATTTTTTTTCCGCTGCCTACGCTTTGCCCGCAGGCGCCCGAATCGGACCAATAAGCAAGTTCCCCGTTCACCACCCATTTATGGCAGTGGAGCTTTTCAAACGGGGTGCCCGCACCAGCCAGTATTCCGACTTAGGCCCATGGGTCGGCAAAGGTAAGGGTGTCAGGAATCGATATCTGGGACTGAAGTTCGTCATTCACGGCAAAGTTCACTACGGCTGGGCCAGATTCAGCGTGACGCTTGGGCACCACCGGCAATATGACGATGTCAGCGGCACCCTGACTGGCTACGCTTACGAGACCGTCCCCAACAAGCCGATCATCACCGGCCAGACGAAGGGCCGAGATGTGATTACGGTGGAGCCTGAAACGTTGGGCGAGTTGGCGGGCGGAACAAAATAGCCTCTCATCTCAACTGTTGCAAAATCGCGGTTACACTCAAATTCCCTCAAAACGTGTAATGCCTTGATTTCAACCACTACGCCGCGTGTTTCCGGGGATAAACTTGTCCAATTGTGGTCACTTAACCCGATGCCTCAAAATCAGCGCAGCGACGAGCTGCCGCATCTCTATGATCGGGCACTGATGCTTCATGGCAGCAAGCGAAATGAAGTGCTCACCCTAGCGGAAGTTAAGCGATACGGACTCGACAGCTTTGCGGATGCCGATTACATCAGCATTTACGGAATGCCGCCGGAAGAATGGCACCATCGCGGCATCCGTGTGCTCGGCCGCACGGCGGTAGAGTGCACCCGTGACGCACTCGGCGATCGTGTTGGACTCGATGTTGCTTCGGTTGCCAAACGCATGCCATCGAATGAATTCGTGGTGATCGATCCATTCGCCGGTTCCTGCAATACTCTATTTTGGATCGTGCGACATCTGCCAAACTCAGAGGGCATTGGGTTCGAATCCGACCAGCAGGTGTTTGCACTCACGCACCGCAACCTCGCGGCGATCGGACAGAGGATCGACCTCGTCCATGGCGAGTAAGTAACGCTCCTTGAAGATCTCCACGTACCGCACGATCGAGGTATAGTTGCCTTCGTTGCGCCTCCGTGGGGCACCGCCCTGGATGAGGTGAACGGCTTGGACCTTTGCTGCACGACACCTCCCATTACTGAGGTGATCGACCAAATTGCACGCCGATTCTCTGGGTATAGCATCCTCTTCGCAATACAGGTACATGAGAAAGTGAGTGCCCCTTCACTGCGTGACGTCCAAACACGACTGGATTGGTCCGACTTGCGTATCTATGACATCAACGCAAAAGGAAAGAATCACGGCATTCTTCTGGGTACGAAGGGTTGGGCGCTTCGCTAGTTGACGGCGCGGAATGTGGGGACGACCGGAATGTGGGGACAGTCTCCGTATTTGTCACGCCTTCTTGTGCTACGCGCAATTGACCTAGCTCCGCATTACTCATGGTGTGCTCAAGGGCCAGATGGCAAAATTCACGGAAAATTAATCGAATCCATAAAATTCTTTGACAACTCGACGGGCCTCTGAACCTAGTATCCACACCATGCGCAAACCAAATGGAACGAGCAAGGCACGCGCTGTAGATCGGACGGCCAGCCGTCCATGAAAATCTGACTCATGAAATTCTGACTAAGGAGACACCATGAATACCAAACCCGACCGGCTTCTCGCGCTGGCCGCAATCCTGGGGCTTGCCCTCGGAATTCTTCCCAGCCTGGCCCAGGCTCAGTCTTACTCGTTGACGAAACTCACCTCCAATGTGAGCGGAGCCAAGCACACCGACTCGCTGCTACAGAACCCATGGGGACTGGTTTATGGCCCCGGCCAGCCTTTCTGGGTCAGCGATGAAAATGACGGCTGGTCCACACTCTATGATGGCTCAGGAAATCCCCAGTCTCTGCAGGTTATCGTTCCAACCTACAACGGATCTGGCCGTGGCAGCCCGACAGGAATTGCCTACAACGGATCGAACCAATTCCAGATCGATAGTTGGGCCTCTGCTTTTCTTTACGCAACTCTTGACGGCTCCATCCAGGGATGGTCGCACTTCAACCGCTCTTCAACACTGGTTGCCGTAGACAATCATGCCAAGAATGCAATCTACACCGGTATTGCTGTAACCGCGTACACGTCGGGCAACTTCCTCTATGCTGCCAACTTCCATAGCAACCAAATCGAGATTTACGATGGCAATTTCAACTTCGTAAAGTCCTTCACGGATCCAAAAGTACCCAAGGGCTTCTCGACCTTCAATGTGCAAGATATAAACAAGATGCTTTATGTGTCCTTTGCAGCGGTCAACGGTGGGCCCGGCGGATATGTCGACGTCTTCCAGGAAAATGGGACACTGGTGAAACGACTGATTCATGGCAACCCGTTGAACCGGCCTTGGGGCTTCGCGATGGCGCCAAAGAATTTTGGTCCACTGAGCAATACCCTGCTGGTGGGTAACGACAATAATCTAACCAGCACCATCAGCGGGTTCAATCCTACAACTGGTGCTCTCGTGGGCACGATCACGAACTCGAAAGGCAAACCCATCAAGATCGACCAACTCTGGGGC
>Ga0070762_10000288_pt1 | contig 20130 bp, 17 predicted proteins | sample HubBroMetageREF2_FD_66726 | JGI IMG/M metagenome (GOLD analysis project Ga0070762, IMG submission 66726) | Reference soil microbial communities from the Hubbard Brook experimental Forest, New Hampshire, USA - Hubbard Brook CCASE Soil... | ecosystem: Environmental > Terrestrial > Soil >...
CGAGATCCTCGCCTTCGTGGAGGTAGTCGAAGATCTCTGGCCGGAGCACGAAGTAGCCGCCGTTCTCCCACTGCCGCAGGTTCCGCATCGGAGTCACTCGGGTGATCAAACCGTCATCGCCGATGTCCACGACATGGTGCGAGGACTGAAGCGGAACCGCGAGCAGGCCGGCCACCGCGCTGCTGGCCTCGAAGCGGCTGATCATGTCGGGCAGCGGCGCGTCCGTGAGCACGTCTGCGTAGTTGGCCATGAACATCGGCTCGCCCTCCACGAAGCGGCGCACCCGGCGCAGCCGCTCGCCGATCGGCGACGTCAGGCCGGTGTCGACGAAGGTAATCCGCCAGTCGGAGATGTCGGTACTGAACAGGGTGACGTCCCGCGCGCCGTTCTCCAGCACGAAGTCGTTGGACCGCGTTTCGTCGTAGTTCAGGAAGAAGTCCTTGACGTACGAGGCGCCGTAGCCGAGGCAGAGCACGAAGTCCGTATGGCCGAAATGCGCGTAGTAGCGCATGACATGCCAGAGCAGGGGACGCTGCCCGACCATCGCCATCGGCTTCGGGCCGCTGCTGACGCCATCACGCATCCGCATGCCGAAGCCACCGCAGAAGAGGACGACTTTCACGACGAACTCACCACTCAGACTGTCTCTAGCTTGGGAATCGGAAAGATCAGTCGCCCTCCCCAGGACCTTACATAGGCGAGCTGATCGCTGATCTCCTCTCTGAGATTCCAGGGCAGAACGAGAACGTAGTCCGGGCGCGTCTGCGCGATGCGCTCAGGCGCGTAGATGGGAATATGCGTGCCCGGGAGGAACTGCCCCTGCTTGAGCGGATTGCGGTCGACGGTATAGGAGAGCAGGTCGGAACGGATGCCGCAGTGGTTGAGCAGCGTGTTCCCCTTGCCCGGTGCGCCGTAGCCGGCCACGGACCGGCCTTCCTTCGCCGCGGTCATCAGGAACTGCACCAGATCGCACTTGACCTGCAATACCTCATCGGCGAAGCCCTCATGCCCGGCCATGGTGTGCAGGCCGGCGGCGGCCTCTTCGTCGAGTAGCGCCGCGACGCGCCCGGTCGGCTCACCCGTCCACTCTTGCGGCCGGGCGTACACGCGCAGTGAGCCGCCGTGCGTGCTGAGCTCCTCGACGTCGACCACCCGCAGCCCGGCGGTAGTCAGCACACGGGATGCGGTCAGCAAGGATAGATAGGAGAAGTGCTCGTGATAGATCGTGTCGTATTGCCGTCGCTCGATCAGGCGCAGCAGGTGCGGGAATTCCAGCGTCACCAGGCCGCTGTCCTTGACCAGCGCACGGAGACCCGCGGCAAAGCCGCGTATGTCAGGAACGTGGGCGAAGACATTGTTCGCGGCGACGAGGTCGGCCCGCCCGTGACGCTGGGCAATCTCCTGACCCGTCTCGGGACCAAGGAACTTGACCTCGGTCTGGATGCCCCGTGAGCGAGCGGCCTCGGCCACGTTAGCGGCCGGCTCCACGCCGAGCACCGGGATTCCCGCCGCCAGGAAATGCTGAAGCAGGTAGCCGTCGTTGCTGGCTACCTCGATGACCTGGCTGTCGCGGTCGAGCTTCAGGCGATCGATCATCGCGTGCGCGTACCGCTTCGCGTGTGCCACCCAAGAGTCGGAATACGAGGAGAAGTACGCGTAGTCCGAGAAGATCTGCTCGGCAGCTACATAGGCGGGGAGCTGCACGAGCAGGCAGGACTCGCAGACGCGCACGTGCAACGGATAATAGGTCTCGGCGTCATCGATCCGATCGGGCGGGACATAGCTCTCGCACAGGGGGGACATTCCCAGGTCAACGAATGTACGCATGGCAGTCGCACCGCAAAGACGGCACGTGTAGAACGACGACATGCTTCCCCCAAGTCACGCAAGTTCTTCAGAGCGATCCGGGCTAACGCTTAGAGCAAATGAAGAAGTACTCAACGGCCAAGATCCGGCTGACGAACGGAATATTGAAATTTATGTACATATTTGCTGCTCTTATCAGCTTCCGGCTAGGCTCCAGGTGATTCCAGTTATGCGAAGTCGGGAAGAACCTCTGTATGGTGAAATAACGTGCCAGGCTCTGGCGGAAATCGCCGCCTGCTTGCACATTGCTGTACGGCCAGTATACGTTCGTGTTCCGGTGGCCGAAATTAACGTATGACGCGATAAATACGCCGTTGTCGTTCAGGAGCTCAGCTATTTCAGCAAATTTCCGGGCCTGGGAGTCTCCTACGTACTCGAAGACGCCCTGGGCGACCACGATGTCGAACGTCTTATTGCCGAATTTGATCGGCGATTCGACGAAGTCGGCTTCTACCAGATTCGGGGCCTTGGCGTGTATGGCTATATCTATGCCATGGTACTGGATGTTCGGGCGCAGGAGGGACATCAGAGTTGCCGGGCCGCAGCCAACGTCAAGCAGCGTGCATTCCTTCCCTTGCGCCATTCTATTTATAATTCGCGCCGACTTCTCCAGCCTATGGTGCGGCTTGCTGTACTTAAGGTTCTCCTCACTCCAGAAACCCTTCTTGTACAGCGTGCCGCTCATGCCGCCCTCGGGTACCAGGCTCTCGCTATTCGTCTGATCAGCCATGGCACGCCCGCGCCTTCACTGCGCACCTACACGGGCGCGCCTTTGCCGGGCCGGAGCGTCTGCCGATCCGGTCGGCGGGAAGAGCGAATCGGACAACTTACCAAACTGCTGGTCGAGGAGCCGCGTGTACACCGTGTTGCGTTCGTTCAACTGGTGCCGCAGTTCTGCTGAGCGGCTCTCCAGCACGGTAAACTGCTCAATCAGCCGGTCGACGTCCAGGTCACGGGCGGACTGGCAGAACTCGCCCAGCCCCATGTCCGTCATAAGCGCGCCGAATTTAGCCGCGTAGCCGACCGATAGCGTTGGCTTAGCCAGCTTCAGCGCGCACAGCACGTTGTGAAAGCGCGAGGCGACGACCGTGTCTACGGTCGCCATCTTGCGCATCAGCTCGTCAAGAGAGGACGTCGGCTCAGCGAGGATCTGTGCCGAATCGAGCCCCGGCCGGCGTGCGCGCAGGTCGTGGACGATCTCGTGCATGACCGGCTCATCATGCACGTCGGTCGTGAATAGACGTACCGGGCGGCCGTTGTCCGCCAGCCACAAGACAAAGAGCTTCATCTTCTCGACGTAGGCGGTACGGATCTCGGCCGCCTGGTGGCGGTCCTGGTTTCCACCGGAAAAGTCCATGACGCCGACACCCACCGGGCCCGGGCTACCCGGATCGCCAGGAGGGGTCGAAGGGGTCGAAGGGGTCGGCAGGGCGAACGCGAGGTCGGGATAGACGGGGTCGTCGGAGGCGCGCAGACCCATTCGCCGCATCGCGTCTCGTGAGAAAGAATCTCGATAGGACCGGTAATGAGCGAGCCGGGCCGCCATGGTAACCAGCCACCGCATGGCTCGCTGGTCCATAAAATCCGCTCCCACGCTTACCAGCGCGACCTTCGTCCCGAAAAGCCGGCCGGTCGCGCTGAGCAGGAACATCGAGTACGGCGTGTGCCATGCCCGCAAGGGCAGGGTTGCCTCGAGCACGCCCATCCCGGGCACGATCACCACGTCATGGCGACGTACCCACGAGGCCGTGTGAAACCCGTCCATGACCAGCCCGAGCGTCGTCTCCATGCCGGCGCGGGCGAACGCCAGTGCGCCAGGCGTCTTCCCCGGTGGGGCGTTGTGCCAGCGCAAGCGGACTGCGGGGATGCCGTACCGCGCCGTCATCTCCTCCGGTCCCCCGCACATGAAATCAAGGATCGCGTCGGGATGCGCAGCCCGGAGGTAGCCCAGTACGGCCTCGAGCGAGCCGTCGTTACCGAGATTGCCCTGGCCGAGGAGCCCGAACAAGCCCACCCTGGGGGCGCCACGGGAATTGCGGCTTCTGGTGCGGGCGAGGCTATGACGGTTCATATCGGCTTTCTCGTCCGGCCACGACCGCATCGATCGGGATGACGACCTGCGGAGCGTAAGGCGGCTCCATGACATTCCGGATGCGGCCCGGGCTATCCCGGCTTACCAGCCACCGGACGAGGTGGTTATAACACTCACGCTTCTCGGCCGCGGACAGCGGCGCACCTCTGATCGCGGCGACGTAGCCCCAGACGTACTCGGCATAGAGCCGGATGGCCGGGTTCAGCCGGTCGTCCCGGCGCGGATCCAGATTAGCGCACCAGGCGCGCACCGTCTTGAACGCCCGCTCGGCGCGCCCAGGGTGGTCGCGGCGGAAATACAGCCAGTCGGGGACGTGGTAGAACGGACCGCGCAAGCCGAGCGTGGCGATCAAGGTCCGGTCCGCGTGGTGGTAACTGGCGAGCAGGGGCATCTGCCTGAGAACGCTCATCCGGATGACGCCGCCGTCGTCGTCACCCCCGTTGCCGAACAGAAGGCTGCGGAACCGCTCTGGCGCTCGCGGAGAATCTGTGCTCAGTGAGTATTCAACGGCACCCAACACGGCGCCTGCGCCATCGATCCTGGCCGTCCATGAATGGGCGAGGATCACATCCGGGAACTCGTCGAGCGCGTCTATGCAGCGTTTCAGCAGGTCACGAGCGTACAGGTCGTCGTGTGATGCCCATTTGAACAGCTCCCCGCGCGCCTGCCCGATAACATAGTTATGGTTCGGAGCGGCACCGATGTTGCGCGGCTGCCTGACGTAGCGGATCCGCGATTCCAGCTTTTCGTAGTGACGGCAGATGTCAGCGGTGCTGTCGGTCGAGGCGTTATCCGAGATGATCAGCTCGAAATTCTCGTAACTCTGTCCAAGCAGGGCTTCAATCGACTCAGCGAGGTAGTTCTCACCGTTGTAGACGGGAAGCCCGACGCTCAGCCGAGGCGCCGCTTTCATCCTCCCATCTCCTGCCTCACCCATCGACAGCGACTGCGCCTGATACGGAAGGATTCACGTGTCCCCGGCCTCGCCGACCAGCACGGGAAACCGGGACGCGCGCTCGCGCCCGGCGGTTCCGTACCAGAACCGCTGCAGGCAGTGACGCTCCCCTCGTGCTCCCCATACCTGTGATGACGCGATCCCCTGCGCCAGGGTTCAGCGGTGTGGGTAACAAAACGGTAAGTATGGTCCGATGCCTGGCCTCGATAGTGCGGTGACGCGCAGCTACTCGAGCCAAGGGCGCGGCCAGAATCGCCCGCCCAGGGTAGATCACCTAGTTCCCGCGGTGCCACAAACGCTCGATCCGGACCGCTGATGGGGATCACTTCAGTTCTCCTCGGTTTGCGAAGCCACCCCCCAGGCGGGGTTAACATGGTTTCACGGCCGTCCCGCAGGCTACCCTCGCTGGTCACCGTGCGCATCGACGAACCTGGCAAGGCCCGCCCCATGTAGGTGCCCCGATGCGTGCCATACGTCCTTTACAAGGATCCGCGACGGCTCACTCCTGATACATGTGGGTGCCTCCTTGTTCCCCCGTACGCATGAGGCTGACGTGCTAGCAAGTCGTCGGCGCTGTTCGACTCACTCATGCCAGTCACCGGAGAATCTGGCCCCCGGAGCGTGCAGGGCTCGTCAGGCGTCAGCCGGTCGAGCGGCGATCGTCTCGCTATCCACCACCCATCGGCCCCCGGCGGCCTCGACCTCAGGGAAGGCGGCCCGGACTTCGGGCAGCAGATCAGGGACGAGAAGCAGCACCGTATCCGGCAGCCGGGCAAGGAGCTCGGCAGGACCCACAATAGGGATATCGGTACCGGGCATCCGCAGACCCTGTTTAGCCGGTGAGACATCTACCACTGCAGGCAGCAGAGTTCGATCCACTGCCGCCCGGCGCAACAGGGCGACCGCGCGGGAGGCGGCACCATAGGCCAGAGTGGCTCGCCCGGCACCGCGCTCGGCGACGAGCCAATCGTGCAGTCCGTCGGCCCGAGCTTGCGCGCTGTGCTGCAGACCGGCGAGCATTTCCGGGTCGCGGACACCGATCTGCGCTTCCTCGGCTAGTAGCAACGGAACCGAGCCGTCCGGCCGGACCGATGCGTCGGCGGGCCGGCTTGCCGCCAGCAGCACCGTCCCGCCGTAGAGGCCGAAATGCCACGCCATGCGAGGGTGGAAGCCGGAGCGTCTGAGCATTTCGCACAGTGCGGTTGTCGAGTAGTACGCGTAGTGCCCGTGCCGGAGCGCGTTCCATTGCCCAGAGCGCATGATCGTAGCCAGCGAGTGGTACTGCAACAACAGGACGCCGCCCTCGGTCACGCGGGCTGCCCGCTCGGCGAGCGCTTCGGACTGGTTCGCTGCGTGCATCATGCCGAAACAGTCGAGAACGACATCGGCGGGCTCGCCGTCAGGTACCGGCGTGAGCCCTCGGAGGGAAAGCAGATCGAGCCACGAGCCGCCATGCGGGCTACCGTACTCAGCGACTCGATACCGGCCCGAGAATAGTTCTGCCGCGGCCACCCGCTCCACGGCATCTGCCGCCTGAGCTGCGAGCGCGGCCGGCTCGGCGCCCCTCGGCTCCTCAGGGACAGTCGGATCGGCCACCAGCTGGGCCAGGCCGCACGAAGAGCACAGCCACATCTGCAACGGGTAGACCGGGTCCGGCCCGGCGGCGTCGGCCCGCGGGAAATAATCACAGGCCGGCTGCTGACCAAGGTCGAGCACCAGATGCCCGGTCCGGCCTTGACATGCCCGGCAGGCTAGAGCGTCCATAATCGCCGACGCCCGGTTGAGACCCCGGCCGCAGCGGGTACATCCCGGAGCCTGGCGGCACCGCAGGTCATTCGGAGCGCAACCGCCGGCGCCAAGTCGATCTCACGTCGACGGTAGGTCAGTTGCACATGTGACACGGTTAACTGGGCTCCAGTGAGCGTGCGGACGACGCGGCCCCGCCGGGCGGAGGCAGACACGATGCTGGCCATGCTGTGACGGGCGTCGCTGTGACGGGGCGTCGTCCAGAATGTATCAGGACCGGACCGGCGCAGGTCCTGTGGCTTTGCAGGCGTACTTCGTACCCGGCTGGTCGGCGAGATGTGAGGTGATGGCTATGAGGGTGCTTGTGGTGGGGGACCGCGGATACATCGGCGCCGTACTGGTACCGTTCCTGCGCGCGGCCGGGCACCAGGCGAGCGGGCTGGATCTGGGTCTGTACGAAGGATGTGATTTTGGTCCCGCGCCGGAGGAGACCGTCGGTCCGCCTCGCGACATGAGGGACGCGTGGGCCGGCCTGCTGGCCGGCTACGACGCGGTCATCTGCCTGGCCGCGCTGTCCAATGACCCGCTGGGGAACCTGAATCCGGCCGCGACCTACTCGGTGAACCTGGACGGGACGCTGGCCATGGCACGGGCGGCCAGGAACGCCGGAGTGGACAGGTTCCTGTTCTCATCCTCGTGTAGCCTCTACGGCGCTGCGGGCTCGGCTGAGGTAGCCGAGGATGCGCAGCTAAGCCCGGTCACGCCCTACGGCGAGGCAAAGGTGGCGGCCGAGCGGGAACTGTCGTTGCTGGCCGGCGACTCATTCAGCCCTACCTACCTGCGTAACGCCACTGCCTACGGCGTCTCACCGCGACTCCGGCTGGACATCGTGGTGAACAACCTCACCGCCGCCGCGGTGACAACCGGGCAAGTACGCCTGGAAAGTGACGGGTCGGCATGGCGGCCCCTTGTGCACGTGGAGGACATCTGCCGAGCGTTTGTGGCCCTGCTCGAGGCTCCGCGCGCGCTGGTGCATGACCAGGCATTCAATATCGGCCGCCCGCAAGATAACGTGCGGGTCAGTGACATCGCCGAGCTGGTTCGCGACGCCGTTCCCGGCTCGAGGGTGACGTTCGCCGAGGGTGCCGGGCCGGACCTGCGCAGTTACCGCGTCGACTTCTCCAAACTGCACGACACCTTTCCGGATCTAAGGCTCCGCTGGGGCGTGCAGGACGGAGTGGATGAGCTCGCTGGGGCATTCGCGGAGCATGGTCTGACTCGGCACGACCTCACCTCATCGTCTCGATACGTGCGGCTGCGGCGGATCCAAGAGCTGCTCTCCCTCGGCCTGATCGACGAGATGCTGCACCGGAAAGGCAACAGGCAGTTTCCTGTGCCTGGCACCGCCACCGCCGAAGAGGCGCACCTGAGGTGATCGTGCTGGCAGCCTGGATGCGCCTGGAGGGGCGTTCTCCCCGCGGAGCGAGCGCGCTGCCGCTGGCGCGGCCTGGGAGGAGAGCTCGTGGACGTCAGCCCCGTCCCGCGCATCGCTGATGCCCTGCTGTTCCGGCCATCCCCGCACCGGGACGAGCGCGGCTTCTTCTGCCGGACCTTCGACGCGGACGTGATGCGTGAGGCCGGCGTCGATCCGAGCTCGTTCGTTCAGGACTCGCTATCCCGCTCGGTGCGTGGCGTCGTGCGCGGCTTGCATGTGCGCCGGGGAGATGGCGAGGCGAAGCTGGTGCGATGCTCCTACGGAGCGATCTTCGACGTGGTCGTGGACCTGCGTCCGGCCTCGCCGACGTACGGCAGCTGGGAAAGCTTCGAGCTTCGTGACGACGAGCAGGTCACGCTCTACGTGCCGGCCGGCTGCGCTCATGGGTTTCAGGCGCTGACCGACCCCGCGGACGTGTCCTACCGGATCGACCGCGTTCATCACCCAGCTGACGACGTCTCGATCGCCTTCGATGACCCCGAGCTGGCCATCCCGTGGCCGTTGCCGGTCACCCTCAGATCGCGGCGGGATCAGCTCGCGCCGCCGCTGGCCGACGCGCTGAAATTGCTGGCGTGAGGGTGACATGTCAGGATTTAATAGCATAATTGTCGAAGAAACCCGTATTAGCACCGCCTATAGGTGGGTTGATCTTGACTGAGACCGGATTGGCCGATTAAGGGCGAACCCGTGGACAAGCGGGCCCTTCCCAGCGCAAGCTCCAGTCGGCCCACTGCCGGGAACTGAGGCGCTCCCACAACACCGGCACCTTGGACCACAGCGCCTCGGTTCCTGCTCATACTCCGGCAAGCGGCCGACATCATGAGCTGATCTCTACGAGTTAAGCCTGGTTAGGAGTGCCCCCGGTCGGAGTCGAACCGACACTGGGGACCCTTTTAGGGGGCCGGCCTCTTCCCTTGGGCTACGGGGGCGGCTTCATAATACCGCCCGTGCAATTGCCTGAGCATGGAGTAACTCCAGCTGTGACATTATTTTTGCCGACCCGGACATCCTTTCGAATGGTAATGCAGAGAGTAACTAATTACAAGATCGACATTAGCGCTCAGTAACCACTGGCGGCAGCCGGGCTGCGTCGCGGGCGCGGATAAATATCGTGTCAAGCATTGCCGGGGTGACCCGGCCGGTGAATGTATTCTGCTGGCTCGGGTGATAGCAGCCGATAACCAGCACGCCGTCCGGCGCCCCGGCGCTGGTCAGCCGCACCTCGGCGCCATGGCCGAAGGCCGGCCGCGGCCTCGGCCAGGCAAAGCCGACGCTGGTCATGGCCGGCCATATCGCCTGCCAGGCGAATCCGCCGAGGCACACGATGGCCCGCAGGTCAGACACCACCAGACGGAGCTCGGCGACTAGCCACGCAGCGCATGTATCCCTCTCGGCGGGCTCCGGCTTGTTGTCCGGTGGCGCGCAGCCGACAGCCGCCACCATCCGGGCGTCCAGCAGGCGCTGGCCATCCCCGGCTGCCACGCTGGTTGGCTGGACCGCGAAACCGCACCGGTACAGCGACGCGAAGAGGAAGTCGCCGCTGCGGTCACCGGTGAAGATCCGGCCGGTCCGGTTCCCGCCGTGGGCCGCGGGCGCCAGGCCGACGATCAGCAGGCGTGGCCGTTCCGACCCCCAGCCGGTAACCGGACGACCCCAGTAACGCTCGCCGCGGAACGCGCGGCGGCGGGTCACGGCTACCTGCTCGCGCCAGGCGACCAGGCGCGGGCACGCACGGCACACCGACTGGCGCGCGGTGAGCTCGCGGAGGGTGACGGCCCCGTCGGCCAGCTCGGTTACCTCCCCGGCGCTGTGCGCGACCGGCGTATCGGGCCCGGCCGGATCGTCCGGCCAGCTGCCCGGCGCGACCAGGTCGCCGGCGCTCTCCTCTGCTGCGGCCACCGGCCCGCTCAGTGCCCTGCGCCAGCGGCCAGCGACCAGGCGATCCCGTCCAGGATGTCGTGCTCGCTCACCAGCACCTCGCTGAACCCGAAACGCCGCATGATCCGGTCCAGGATGAGCGCGCCACCGCCGATCACGTCCACCCGTCCCGGGTGCATGACGCCTATCGCGGCCCGGGCGGCCCGGGTCTGGGCCAGCAGGCTCCGGGCGACCTCATGCACGTCGGCCGCTGATACGCGCGCGTGGTGGATACGGCCTGCGTCATACGCCGGCAGGTTCATGGCGATGCCGGCCACCGTGGTGACCGAGCCCGCGAGCCCGATCAGCGTCCGCGCCTGCCGGACCGGAACCGCTTGGCTCACCGCGTCCAGCGCTGCGTCGATATCGGCTGTTGCGGCGGCCAGCTCAGCACCGGTCGGAGGGTCACCGGCCAGATGCCGCTCGGTCATCCTGACGCAGCCGATATCGACGGAGATCGCGTGCACGGCGGGCTCGCCCGGCATGCCGAGTACGAACTCGGTGGAGCCGCCGCCGATGTCGGCCACCAGGAAGGGAACCCGGAAGCGGGCAGGGCCGCGAGCGGCGGCCAGTTCTGCAGTCGCCCCGGTGAACGACAGCATGGCCTCCTCGGATCCGGTCAGCACCTCCGGCGTGACCCCGAGTATCTCCTTGACCTGGCGGGTGAACTCGTCCGTGTTGCTCGCGTCCCTGGTGGCGCTGGTAGCAACCATCCGCACCGGCCGAGCCGCCGTGGCCGCGATGACCTCGGCGTAGTCGCGCAGCACGCCAGCGGTCCGGTCCAGCGCCTCTGGCGCCAGCCGTCCCGTCTGGTCGACCCCTTGCCCCAGCCGGACGATCTCCATCCGGCGAGTCACGTCCGTCAGCTCGGCACGGACGAGATCGACGTCCGCAACCAGCAGCCGGAGCGAATTCGTGCCGCAGTCCACGGCGGCGACCCGGCGGGTCATAAGCACGGCTCGGGTACGCACGGTCCCGGCCGCCACCATTCGCCGAGGGCGTCGAGCGCCTCACGGCCGAACGGATTCACTCCGCCCGCAGCGAGTTCGTGGGCGACGAGCGCATGCAGGCACTTTACCCGCTCTGGCATCCCGCCCGCCGACTGGGTACCGGGCGGCAGCGGCTCGACGCCCGCTGAGCGCGCCGCCGCCGCCCGCCGGGCCAGGTAGTCATGGTGCGCGGACTCGTAACGGCTGCGCAGTACCCCGTCGGCGAGCCTGGCGGTCATGTCCCGCATGATCCCCGAGGCCTCCAGCTTGCTTACCGCAGCATTGGCCCGCGGGCAGGTCAGGTAGTACAAGGTGGGAAACGGGCTGCCGTCGGCCAGCCTGGGCGCCGTCTCCGCGACGTCGGGAAGGCCGCACGGGCAGCGGTGAGCGACAGCCAGCAGCCCGCGCGGCGGGCGGCCGAGCTGAGCGGCGATGACCGCCGCGTCCCGCGGCGCTATCACTTCGCTGGGCCGCTGTCGGCCTGCTGGACTGACCGCCAGAGCTTGTCGTACCAGGGTGCCGGTCCTGACCGCTGGGTGCCGACGCTGCCGGTCGGGGACGGGCCTCCCTCGATCACATAGCACTGCGCGCCGGGAAAGCACATGTCGAGATCCTGGCGGGCCACCTGTTCGATATACGAACGGTTAGAGAGCCTGACCTGCTCCGCCTCCAGGCTTCTCACCTGAGTCAGCATCGTCTGCTGTTCCGCCACCAGCTGATCGATCTGCCGTCGCTGCGCAACGTATTCACGGACCGGGTACGCCAGGCTCAGCGCGATCGCGCAGATCACCACGGCCAGGACCGCAGCCCGGCCGGTCAGCCGGGTGACCCGGGGAACAGCGGCCGGCCCGGACATCAGCCGGTGCTGGCCCGTGTCGCGAACCTCGGATAGGCTCCCGCCCCCGCGTATGTCGCCGCGTCGCCCAGAAGCTCCTCGATCCGCAGCAGCTGGTTGTATTTCGCGACTCGTTCACCCCGGGCGGGCGCGCCGGTCTTGATCTGACCGCAGTTCGTCGCCACCGCCAGGTCCGAGATCGTGGTGTCATCGGTCTCGCCGGACCGGTGGCTGATCACGCAGCTGAACCCGGCGCGGTGCGCGAGGCTCACCGCATCCAGGGTCTCGGTGACCGTGCCGATCTGGTTCAGTTTGACCAGCAGGGAGTTGGCGGTGTGCTCGGAGATGCCCCGGCGAATCCGTTCCGGGTTGGTGACGAAGATGTCGTCCCCCACCACCTGGACCAGGTCACCGACGGCCGCGGTGAGCTCTCGCCAGCCCGCCCAATCCTCCTCGGCCAGCGGATCTTCGATGGACACGATGGGGTAGGCGTTCAGCCAGTCGGAGTACAGGGCGGTCATGTCCGCCGACGTCCGGGGCTTGCCCTCGAAGCTGTACGCCCCGTCGGAGTAGAACTCCGACGCCGCGGCATCCACCGCCAGCGCCACGTCCTGACCAGGGGTGAACCCGGCCTTGCCTATCGCCTCGACGATCAGATCCAGCGCCGCCCGGTTGTGGTCCAGGTCCGGGGCGAAGCCTCCCTCGTCACCGACGCCGGTGGACAGCCCGCGCTGTTTGATCACGGACTTGAGCGCGTGGTAGACCTCGGCGCCCCAGCGCAGCCCCTCGGCGAAGGTCGCCGCGCCGATGGGGGTGATCATGAACTCCTGGATGTCGACGTTGTTGTCCGCGTGCGCGCCGCCGTTGAGAATGTTCATCTGCGGGACCGGGAGCACGTGCGCGTTCGGCCCGCCCAGGTAGCGGAACAGCGGCAGGCCGCTGGAATCCGCGGCAGCCCGGGCCACGGCCATGCTGACGCCGACGATGGCGTTCGCGCCCAGCCGCGACTTGTCCGGCGTCCGGTCCAGGTCGATCAGCGCCTGGTCGATCAGCCGCTGGTCATCAGCTTCATGACCGAGCAGTTCCGGCTGGATCTCGTCGATGACGCCCTGGACCGCATGGCTCACCGCCTTGCCGCCGTATTCGGAGCCGCCGTCCCTGAGCTCGACGGCCTCGAACGCGCCGGTCGATGCCCCGCTCGGCACCCCGGCCCGCCCTACGGTCCCGTCGTCGAGTGCAACCTCAATCTCGAGGGTCGGGTTCCCTCGGGAATCCAGTATCTGCCTGGCATGGATCGCTTCAATGGAGGCCACCATCGGCTCCTTGCCTAGTGTTTAGTGTCAAGCGTCGTCTGAGCCTGAACCCTGTAGTCAACCCTCACACGAGCCTAATAGAGCGGCGAAGCTCGGGGGCGCAGGCCACGCCGGGCCAGCCGCCGAACACGCGATAGCGTGCCTGACCTCTATGAGCAATGGCACCAGGGCTGACACTGCGGAGGACGGTCAATTCCTCGGGTGACCGGCCGCAGGCCACCGCGACCTCCTCCTGCCCAGGTTCTCCCCGCAGCCTCCTGCCCAGGTTCTCCCCGCAGCGATTTTCCGGCCGTAGAAGGCTGCATAACAGCAGGTCACGCGCCAGAACGCAGTGGAGGATCGTGGCATGTGGCGTCATTTACCGCCTTACCCGGTTCATCACGGAAAAGAGCTCAGGTGTAAACTGCCCGTATGGTCTAGAGGGGGGCCGCAGCATGGCTTGGAGGGGGGCCGCGCGTCAGTCGCGCGGACAGAAGCTCGTGCGCCTACTGCGCACGTTCGCTACGGATCCGGTCCGCGTGGGTCGGGCTCTGCCGGGGGAGTTCCGGCAGTGGTACCGATGGCGCTACGGAGGCAAGAAGGCTCCGGAGTACCAGGTGGACGAGAGCTGGGAGGAGCATCTGCACGGCTTGCTCGACGTTCCCTGGCCTTGCCCGCAGGGTCAGAGGCTCGATGAGCTCATGGCGGACATCAATGCGCTGCTGACCGAACGAGGGCTCGGCTCGGGCCGTTCCACCTACGCGTACTACAGCGACGCGGAAATCCTGCTGTGCCGTGCGGTATGGTGCGCGGTGCTGCATACCCGGCCCGAGGTCGTGGTCGAGACAGGCGTCGCGCACGGTGTCACCAGCCGGATCGTGCTCGAGGCGCTGGAGCAGAACAAGCGCGGGCATCTGTGGAGCATCGACCTGCCGTTCCCGTTTGACCACCAGTTGCATGCGGAGACAGGCGCGGCCGTTACCGATGCGGGCCGGCCCCGCTGGACATACGTGGAGGGCTCGAGCAGGCAGCGACTGCCTCCGCTGGTCTCCCAGGTCGGTCACGTGGAGATCTTCATTCACGACAGCCTGCACACGGCCCGGAACACACTGTTCGAGATGGAGCAAGCGGCGTCGGCGATGCCGGTGGGCGGGGTCATCGTGGCCGACGACATCGGCTCCCATGAGGCCTTCGCCGTCTTCGCCAGACGGCACCCCGGTTTCCGGACCATCGTCTGCCCGTCGAAAGACCAGATCGGGATCTTCGGCGTCGCGGTCAAGTGCGCCTGACCCGGACTGGGCACGCAGGCAGTCATGGTGTACCGGGTCACCAGCGTCCGCGAGCCCGCCGGGTCATGCCCAGGGCTGTGAGGAGCACCGAGTTACCCCGGTACGGGCACCAGATCGTTTGAGGCTACACTTCGGCACGGCGTTCATCCTGGTTTCGGTATCAAAGCCATGCCTTGCCGGCTCCTATGGACGCTGTCGTGACAGCAGGTGAGCCAGGCCTGCTAGCACGCAGGACTAGAGGCCTGGACAGTCGGTGAGGGGGCGGGAGCGATAGCGCAGAAGGCTCGTGCCGCGGCGGGAGCGTCCGGTACCTATGACATTCTGGTGCTCGACGCCAGCTACAAGCAGACCCTGGTCAGTGCCAGGAGCCTCGGCCGGGCGGGGTTGCGCGTCGCGCTGGGCGAGTGCTTCGTGGAATGCGATCCTTCGCTTCCCGTCCTGGCCTTCAAGTCCCGCTATTCCGCCCGCAACGTTGTGCTGCCTAGCTACGCAGCCGATCCATCGGCGTTTGCCGACGCCGTCGTTCAGTTCGTCCGTGAGCACCCGACACGCGTCGTCCTTCCCACTGGCGACGGCGTCATCACCGCCCTGATGCCGCGGCGGGAGCAACTCGCCGAGCTCGGCTGCGTGCTGGCGCTCGCACCGGATTCCGCGCTGGATATAGCGCTTGACAAGGACCGCACGTTGGAGGTCGCGCGCAAGCTGGGCATCGACCAGCCCAAGACAATGCGCATCGACACCATCGACGACCTGCCGGCCATGCTCTCCGAATTCGAGTTTCCTTTCGTCCTCAAGCCCACCATCTCGTGGTCGGAGCAATTGGGCGACCGTCTGGTACCCGTCGAGGTTATCAACGAACGTGAAGCCATCGATGTGACCCAGCGGTTCCTCACCGGGGGTCTGGGCGTCCTCGGACAGGAATGGGCATGCGGTCGCCGCGAGGGGATGACGATGTTCATCGCAGACGGCGAAGTCCTGGCCAGCTGCGGGCACGTTGCGCACCGGACGAGCCCTCCCTTGGGCGGCGCCTCGGTGATGCGGGAGAGCATACCAATCCCGAAGGATATCTACACCGCGTCCGTTCGCCTGGCCACGGCCGTCGGCATGCAGGGCGTGTGCGAAGTAGAATTCCGACGGGATGCAAACAATCGCGCGTTGCTGATGGAGATTAATCCGCGGCTTGCCGGAACGATCTACAATGCTGTACATTCCGGTGTCGATTTTCCGCTCATGATCTGGCAGTGGGCGACAGGACTTCCGATCGATCGTGTGGAAAGCTACCGGACCGGCGTGCGGACCCGCTGGCTGCATGGTGACCTGCGATGGCTGCGGGACAATAACCGGCGGGTCGGCAGGCCAGACAGCATCTCCCGCGCTCGGGCATTCTGGACCTTCACAAGGGAATTTACCCGAACCCGTCATTATGATTGTTTCGACGGGCGCGATCTTGGCCCCGTTCTGGCAGAATTGCGGACCACGGCGGCGGCCATCCGCGAGTCGCGGAACCGGTCGTCATCCTCACAGAAACCACTCCGGAAGGGGGCGTTACATGTCGACTAGCGAGGTGCTCATTATCGGCGCCGGGCCATTCGGAGTATCTATCTCCGCACATCTTCACGGCCTAGGCGTGAACCATCAGATCGTGGGCCGTCCGATGGACACCTGGCGCGCGCGAGTGCCGGTCGGCATGCTCCTCAAATCGGAGCCGTATGCCTCGGAGATAGCATCCCCGACGGGCGGATACGACCTCGCGGCGTACTACAAGCTGCGCGGATGGGACTACATCGACCGGGCGGTGGCAACGCCGGTTGACCGGTTTATTGGCTATGCCGACTGGTACATCGAGAAGCTAGTGCCCGGCATACGAGATGTGACGGCAGCCGAGATCGACGCGCTCGACGGGGGATTCCGGGTAGCGTTCCAGGACGCGGAGCCAGTGACCGCCCGTAAGGTGGTCATCGCCACCGGCGTGCTCCCCTACGCGCATATTCCCGCCGAGCTGTCGGGCCTGCCGTCCGACCTGGTCACGCACGCCTGCGAGCACCATCATCTGGATCGGTTCCAGGGCCGCCGGGTCGCCGTGGTCGGCGCGGGCCAGTCAGCGCTGGAGACAGCGGCGCTGCTGCACGAGGCAGGAGCCGACGTCACGATCATCGCGCGGATTCCGGAGATCAACTGGATCAGCCCCAACCCGGCGACGCTGAGCCGGCTCGGGCACATCCGGCGGCCAGTGACCAAGCTCTGCGAGGGATGGCACTGCGCCTTCTGGAATACTCCGACGGCCTTCCGCCAGCTGCCGCGGGAGATGCGGATCACGAAGGCGCGGACCGTGCTTGGACCCAATGGGTCCGCATGGCTGAAGGATCGCGTGGACGGCGTGATCGAAACGCTCACCGGCAGCCGGGTGCGGGAGGCGGCGCCGCAGGGAAGCGGTGTGCGGCTCGTCCTTGACGGCGAGAAGCAATCGACCATCGAGGTTGACCACGTGGTCGCCGGGACCGGATTCCGCGTCGACCCGGCCCGGCTACCGTTCCTGCCAGACCGGCTCCGGACCAGGATCGCGACGGTGAACGGCTTCCCGGTCGTATCACGCGCGGGCGAGTCGACCGTCCCGGGTCTGTACTTCGTTGGTGCGCCCGCCGCTGTCAGCAATGGGCCATCGACACGATTCATCGCGGGCACGCACAACATGGCGGCCAAGCTCGCCCGGTCGGTGGCGCACGGCTCGAAGCCGGGACGCGGCTATCCGGCAGCAGCCGAGGTTAGCGATCAGGTCCGGCAGTCGAGTGATGACGCCGCATTCCGAGAGACAGTCTGAGCGATCTTCCGATATCGCAGCCGCATCGCCCGGGCTCAGCTGCTGGCAGGTGGCCGCCGCCATGAGGCGACGGCCACCCCGGGCGGTTCGGGGCCCCGTACGGGTCCCTGGCGGTGCCCGGCCCGGATGGGTTACCCGCTGGCGGTGCTGTTGCGGTAGTCGCGCCACCCCGCGCGGAACTGCCACCAGTTGATCAACGCGCCCACCCACGCCGCGACCGCGGCGCCGCTCACCGTCCCGACGGCCCCTCCCGCGAAGGCGCCCGCCAGGCTGAAGACGACGAAGACAACTGCACCGGCAAGCATGGCCCGCACGCTGCGCCGGGCCGCCGCCAGAGCGTGCAGGCCCACCAGGGCGCCAAGGCTGGCACCCAGGCCTACGGTGTACAGCGTCTGCGGCACCACCAGCGGATAGGTCGGCCGCCAGGTCGCGCCAAGCAGCCAGCTCCCCAGCCCCTTGGGCAGGGCAAGGAGCAGCACGACTCCCCACGCGACCCCGGCCACGGCAAGTCCGCCGCTGACGAGCCCGCAGAACACCGGCATATGCCGCGGTGAGCGGCGCAGGACCCGGGCCGCCTCCGGGATGGTCGTCAGCAACATCCCGAGGAAAAGGACCTGCATGGGACCGGTCAACGTATTCGCAGCCTGCACGTAGCCGACAGCAGCCAGGCCCAGTATGAGGCCGATGCTGTAGACGCGCAGCTGAGCCGAGACGCTGCTGGCGGTGCCCTCCACGAGATAGCGCGTCCCGAGGTCTCGATGCTTGGACAACCACTCCGATATGCCCGGCAGCTTGGGTACGACGTGGGCCTGCAGAGGTCCGATGGCGGCGGCGATTCCCGCCGTCGCGCCCCAGGCCAGGATGAACCAGAACACATCGGCGTGGCCGGTCCGGTGTAGCAGGACCAGGGCCGGCACCAGCGTGGCGCCCCACAGGAGATCATTAAAGAAGGCAAGGTGGCCGCGTCCGAGCGCGAAGAACGAGTACCGCCAGCTGTCCTGCAGCATCAGTCCCGGCAGGGTCAGACCCAACGCCAGGAACCCGGACCCTGCGGTGCCACGCATCACCGCCGCTGCGGCAATCGCGCAGGCGCCGGTGACGAAGCCGACGACCGCAGCGGTCCCGGTGCAACGCGCGACAGCGCGCCGCCATGTGGCCGGGTTTGTGGCGCTGTACCTAACCATGAGCGGGTCGGTAGATAGGCCGCGTGAAGCGTTGAGGGCGAAGGAGTAGGTCACGTAGGCGAGGCTGAACACGCCGAACTGCACCGCTCCTAGCGTGCGGACCACGTAGATGCTCACCGCGAAGTTGGTCAGGCTGGAAATCATCTGGTCTGCGACACCCCAGCCGAGACGGCGGACCGCCAGGGCTGGCAGCTTCCAAAGGGCCGCTACCCGCGAGCGGCGCAGACCGGGCTCCGCTGTGTCTGTGCGCGTGGCGGATTCAGTTGCCATGCACGTGGCCAGGGGAGATAGCGTTCGTGGTCAGGCTGCGGGCATGCGGGATACCTGTGAACACACGGGCGCCGTCCCGCAGATGCCCCGGCGACCGCTCCATGCGCCCCCCTCTAGTCCACATCGCACGCTATATGACCCTTGCCGGCGCAGTCTTGATACGTCTGGCGGCTCGGAACAACATCCCACCACACGGGATCTAGCCGCCCCGGCGGGATCGCCGGGACCTGGCCCGCGGTGGGCTGATCAGCTTGCCGACATGATTCGGATCGATCTCAGAGGCATTGGTCGTATCACGACCACCCGCTCGGCGCTCCTGTAGCTACATGCTCCAAGAGCGGCAAACCGAGTCAGGGACGTGAGGAAGGTTGCACTGCTCAGTATCGGCTGCGTCGGCACGAATGACAACCGCGTGCGCGGCGGGCCCGGCTGCAGCCTCTAGGAAGCTGCCCTCGGTGCCGCTAAGGTGACTATCAGATCTGCGCTCGGAAGCCTGTGTGGCGCGGCCGCTCTAGCTGCCCTCTCAGTAGGTTCATAAGCCGATGAACTCGCCCGTCGTCCAACTCCGCCCTCGCCGGGGGGCTCCACGCCCCGGCTGGGGGGACCCGCTGCTGCTGTCCGCACCGGCCAGCGAACGCTCGGTCCGGCGCAGGATCGGCTTGGTGTGGGGCCTGGTGGTCCTCAACGCCATGACCTACTACGGATCCGTGTTCCTCCCCTCGGCGGTGGGCAAAGGCATCACCCAAGGAGCGCTGCCAGCGGCGCTGATAATAGCGCTGAGCGTAAACCGTAAGTTCGTCATCCGCCCGAACCTTTTCCTCAGCCTGATAACCCTGCTCGTCGTAGAGGCAGTCGTCACCACCCTGCAGCCTCAGCACGTCGGCACCATCTACCGGACCTTCCGGTTCTTTGAGTTCGTCGCCGTGCTGTGGCTGATTACGCCCTGGTGGGGTCGGCGGGACCTGATGCTCGTCCGCTACCACCTGACCGCAGTCTGCGTGGTACTCGGCTCGGTACTGCTGGGCCTGCTCGTGATGCCCGGCCGTGCGCTCGACGAGGGAAGGCTTGGCGGTGCGCTGTGGGGCACCCCGCCCACGCAGGTCGCGCACTACGCGGCGATCGTGTTCGGGATGGTCCTCGTGCTCTGGCTCAGCGGCCATCTCCGGGGTCGGACCACCTTGATAATGATCGGCCTGACCGGGCTCATCCTGCTGATGACGCATACCCGGACAGCGCTGCTCGCCTTGGCCATCGCGATCCTGGTCTCAGGCCTGAGCCTGATAACCGTCAAGGCACGGGCACTCAAGTTCTTCACGTACGCAGGCGTCATAGGGGCGGTCTCGATCCTGACACTGTCGAGCCTCATCACTAGCTTCCTCGTC
>Ga0070762_10000289_pt1 | contig 20123 bp, 18 predicted proteins | sample HubBroMetageREF2_FD_66726 | JGI IMG/M metagenome (GOLD analysis project Ga0070762, IMG submission 66726) | Reference soil microbial communities from the Hubbard Brook experimental Forest, New Hampshire, USA - Hubbard Brook CCASE Soil... | ecosystem: Environmental > Terrestrial > Soil >...
GTGCGCATGATGTCGATCGCTGTCCTGAGACTCGAAGTCGTTACCGGCCGGGTCCCGCCCTGCGCGCGATACATCAGCCGGACACTCACATTGGCCTGTCGATGCGCCGAACTAGTCGAGTGCTGCGGGCTTGACGAGCCACATCCCCCCACGCCAAGCGCCAAGACGACGGCACCCAGCAGCGAGGCCGCCGACAGCTTGTGTCCTGCTCGCCATGCCGCTCTGCTGCTACCATTACGGAAATCCAGTAGGAACTTTTGCAGGGTATCTAATGTACTATCAGGAGGCCGAATGACTGGCCCGAGCGTCGCACGTCCCATAGACCCAGACTTCCCCTCGCCTGGCCGCACAGAGGCGCTCTATGCCCGCATCGTCAACGAGGTCCGTGAAAGCGGACTGAGTACAGCCGACATCGCACGCCTAGTTGGAGTCGCCGAACGCCAGGTACGTAACTGGACCTCTGGAGGCAATACACCCAGCGGGCGTAACCGCGACCGCCTGCTCGAACTGCATTACGTGACGCAGGCTTTGCGCGACCTCTACACGCACGAGGGCGCCGAGATCTGGCTGCACGGTCGCAAACGCAGCCTCGACGGGCGCCGCCCGGTGGACATGCTCGCCGACGGCGCCTATGAGGAGGTACTCGACGCCATCGAGAGCAAACGCGCGGGTGCCATGTGAGGCAGCGCGACCTTCTGGCCGCGATCTCCAAACTGCAGCCGATCCACCTTAAAGGCACATTCGAGCGGCACACCTCGCTGCTCTGGGGCGAGCTGCAGCCCAGCGCTGCAGGCGGACGCTGGGGCGCACGTCGAACCTACGAGGTGCTCTACCTCGGGCGCCCTCGCAGCAGCATCGTGATCGAGGCATACCGCCATCTCATCGATGACGAACTCGACGACGGCGCGGCGCTAGCGGCGAGCGTCCTGGAGCGCCGCGTCGTGACTTGCGAGGTAGACATCGCCAACGTGCTCGACATCCGGGCAAGCACCGCTCTCGGGGCCGTCTCCCTCGTGAGACGCAACTCTTTTCGGATGTCGGCGATTACGCCGCCTGCCAAGCCGTCGGGACTGCCGCGCACCAGCTCGGACTCGCCGGGCTCATCGCGCCGGCCGCCAGCGGGCAAGGAGAGACACTCGCACTGTTCCCCACCAACCTCCCCGACGAGCAATGGCCCAAGATCACCAAGCGTGATATCTGGCGAGGTCTCCCACCCGATCCTCGGCGCCTTCGGCTCGTGGACGAAGCCTGACAACGCTCACCGACAGGGGAACGAGCCGGCGTGTGGCCGCGAGCACAGCGCGCGTCGATTTTGGCCCACCGAGGCAACTTGGTGGGCCAAATCCACCGGAAAGCGCCGTAATCCGGGGGGCAGCGCATCAAGGTGCACACCCGGCGCGTGGCTTGCTAGAGCCGTTTCTTGCGCTTCCTCGAGAGTTTCCTATCCCGCTTCACACGCGAGAGGTCGCAGGTTCGAAACCCGCCGCGCCCCTTGGAGAGCCTGTATCAACCTCGGCGCCCGCTGGATGGACCACGCAGTGCCTTGGGCCCATGCTGTGCGTTCTTGACCTCAGCTGTAGCGCGGGGCGTACTGACCGTGACGGTCGCGGTGTTTGGTGCGAGCTCCGCCCGCAGCACAGCTGTCCCGTACACAGCAGCGATCGCGCACACCTGAGCGACCGCCTGCTCGACGCCTGGCGAGGGGACCTGGCACGTCTCCAGGAAGCGTCGCACATCGCCTCTGTCGAGTTCTTGAGCGTCCGCCTCCAACTCCTCGATGTGCGTACGCGTAGGAATTACGGTCATCTCGGGGACAACGATGCAGGCCGCCATGTCATCCGGAGTGAAAAGCGCTGTCGCTCTCACCTTCGCAAGCAGCTTCGCCGCATCGGGGCGGGAGCCGAGCGCGGCGAGAATCTCGCTCAAGCGTTCGCGTCCAAGCAACTCATTTTCCTTGCAACGAGCCTCGACCAGCCCATCGGTGAAGAAGCACGCGACGGCGCCAGGGGGCAGCGACACCGTCGTCTGACGACGACCCGTCGGCACGGTCCAGCCGATCGGCGGGGAAGCGCAGATCGCAAGCGGCGCACGCGTCTGCAGACCGTGCAGGATCGGCACGGGGTGACCTGCGCTTGCGTAGGTCAAACTGCCCGCGCGCGCGTCATAGACGCCGACCGCGACCGTCGCGAAATTCTCCATCGTGCGGTCTGCCAGAACCTGGCCGGCGAGCGCTAGCGCCGCACGCGGCTGCATTCCAGCCTGCAGGTATGCGCGCAAGGTGTAGCGCGTGAGCGCCGCGTGCGTCAGCGCTCGATGCCCATGCCCGACGACATCACCAAGAATGATCGCGATCTTGCCCCGTTCTGGGGCGAAAATGTCGTAAAAATCACCCCCCGCCGCTGGGCCGTCGGCGGGCCTATAAGCAACCGAAACCGCCAGTCCACCCACACGGGCGGGGACCTCCGGCACCAGCGCTGCCTGCATCGCGTCCACGTCCCGTAGCAGCGTGGCACGCTGGCCCTCCAAACCTCGCGCGCGACGCCCCAGGATGAGCGAGCGCACGGCAAAGCCAATCGCGAGCAGCAACAGCAGCATGATGATCGGCTTGCTCCAGTCCGGGACTGGCAACGGCAGGGGAATCTGTCTGCCGATCGTGTCCAGTGGGTTGCTCGCCTGCCCGCCTGCCACGTGCGACGCGCGAGCCGTCATGTGCGAGCGCAAGCCAGCCGCGCCTGGCGTGGATGCAGCAGTCGCGATGCTGGCCACACCGCTGGTCCGATCGTGCGCCCGCGCGGACGCGTGTGTCGAGTGCCGCCCATTCCGAGGTGACAATGAGCCACCGTTATCCGTAGCGGCATGGGAGCGCGCAGCGGGAGCGGGCGCAGCCGAGGACGCGCCCTTGGTAGGACCCGACACGGCCGCCGCGGTCGCGATATCGGAGCCATTACCCCCAGACGATGGCGGACCGCCGCCGCCAGCCCCGCCGCCTGACGTTCCGCCACCGCCAGTGCTCCCGCCGCCGCCTGACGCTCCGCCGCCGCCAGTGCTCCCGCGGCCTTCGCCTTGCCCACCTTCCGGGCTCGCCGGCGCGCTGCCTTCCGTCGGCGCTTTTGCAGGCAAGCTCGGCGTCGTCACTCCCACTTCCGGCGTGGACACGGTGACGCCCGGCGTCGAGACGTTCACTTCCGGCGTCGTCACACTGACGCCGGGGAGCGATACGCCGACGCTGGGCACCGTTACACCTACGCTGGGCACCGTTACCCCGATACTTGGTAGCGACAAGCCCGTAGACGAGGTGCCCGAGGAGCCGGACAGGCCCGGCAGGGAGATGCTGATGAGGGGCCCCCCACCGGCGGATGCCACGCCGATCGCCGATGAGCCCATCACGAGGGCGCTTGGCGCGCTCTGGGCACTGGCGGCGTCAGCAGTGCACAGCGGCGCGCCAACGACGATGAGCAACATGGCCGCCGCGATTCCCGCTCGCCGTGACCGCCAGGCTGCCATTATCAGCTGCGCTCAGTTGGGGGGCGAGCACTCACACGCGGGCCTTGGACAGACGTACGGTCGTGCTGCCGGAGCCAACGCACAGTTGCACTGCGTCCATCACGTGGGCCATCAAGGCGAACCCGCGGCCGCGGTCAGCCCCGAGAGCGGCAATCGGGGCATACCCGGAGAAGGTGCCGTAGTCGCGAACGGCAAGCGTCAGACGGTCACCGTCGGCGCGCACGCTCAGATGTATATGTCCATGCGCATCGGGGCTACCGTGCCTGATCGCGTTGGTTACGGCCTCGTTGACCGCAAACGCGAACTCGTGGCAGCGATCGACGTCCAGGCCAAACGCCGTGGCGGCCTGGTGCGCGTATTCCCGTGCCAGGCCGAGCTTTGCGGGTTGAGCCGGCAAGCGCAGCTCGCCGATCACCAGGGTTGCGTTCTGGTCGATCGGCGCACCCATGTCAACCAGCCACAGCGAGCTCCGCGAGAGCCTCCTCGCGCGTTCGATGCAAAGCGATCAAGCTGTCGACCCCCGCGATCTCAAAGATTCGCAGCACCCGTCTGTTCTCCTCGGCGCAGACAACCGCTAGTGAGCCCCCGTCCAGCTCCTGCAGCTGCATGACCGCCGCCACAAGGACGCCAATGGCGGTGGAGTCAATGAACGTCGTCCCTGAGAGATCGAGGACCAGCCGCCTCATGCCAGCGTCGATGCGGCTCCTGAGATGGTCTCTGATCTGTGGGCTTGCCGCGTAGTCGAGCTCGCCACCCGCGACCAAGACCACGACATCGTCGCCATGATGCGCAACCTCAGCGGGCGCCTCATCACCGATGTAGAAAAACCCCATCTGCTGCTCCAATGCTCGAATGGCTCAGAGCACCTTGCCCAAGAGCCTACCGTTCTAACACGTCGCGCATATATCACGATATAGAATGTGCGCTCCCTCTCTGGCGTAAGAGAGCCGCGACTCGACACTTGTACTACGCGTCTAATCGCACACGCGCCTGAACTACCGACCGCAACACCAGGGCGCCTGCCGGGTTGGCCTACAACAGGGGCTCGATCCACAACAACAGGGGCTCGATCCACAACAACAAGGGCTCGATACACACCGCCACGCTTCGCGAGAGAGGATGGGTCTGAGGGACATCGTTGGAACGCTCGAAACTCCGGGCCGCGGCCACCGCGCCCGCGTCGCGCTGTCCATGCTGACGCTCGTACTCGCACTCGGCGCGTCGTTCGCACCGACGTCCGCCGATGGCGCCCCGTCGCTCAACTGGTCCGCGCCCGCGACATTCGACTCGGGCAAGGCGCCGAGCGCCATCTCGTGCGTGTCCGAATCGCTTTGCGTAGCCGTCGACAGCCAAGGGGACGCCATGAGCACGTCGGACCCGACAGCCCCCGACCCATCGTGGAGCACAACTGAACGGGACGCTGGCGAGGCCTTCACCGCGGCATCATGCGCTCCTACTGGCCCATGCATAGCGGTCGACGGCCGCGGGGACGCGTCGGTCGGCTTCAAATCCGGTGTGCCGAACTGGTCCGCGCCGGCGGCAATCGACCCCGGCAAGGCCCTCACTGGGGTCTCCTGTCCCACCGCGTCGCTGTGCGTGGCGGTCGATGAGGCTGGCGATGTGCTCACGAGCACGAGCCCTGTCTCGGGTTCTTGGCAGGCGGCGAGCATCGACCCCGAACATCCCCTGCTGACGGCGGTGTCGTGTGCCTCCTCCTCCCTGTGCGTCGCGGTCGACGCTGCCGGTGACGTGCTCTCCAGCGCCGACCCCGCCGGCGGCGCCGCGGCGTGGCGCCTGCAGAAGATCGACTCTGGAGAACTGCTTGGCGTGTCCTGCGCAACGACGGGTGCGTGCGTCGCTGTCGACGCGAGCGGCCAGGCGCTCGCGAGTGCCGATCCGGCTGCTTCGCCTGCCACCTGGAGCCTTACCCCGGTAGACGGTGAACGCCTCGCCGCTGTGTCCTGTAGCGCATCGGGGCTGTGCGTCGCCGTGGATGTCGATGGCGCGGCGCTTGCAAGCGACGATCCCACTGCGGCCACCCCGACTTGGAGCGCGTCGAGCGCCGACTCGGGGGCTCTCGCGAGCATCTCGTGCCTGCCAAGCGGCTTCTGCCTGGCCGTCGATACGACCGGGCATTCGGTCGCTGCCCGTGTTCCCGCACCTGGTGCTACGACGCTGGCGCCAACGGAAGTGACCGACACCAGCGCGACCCTCGCCGGCGCGATCGACCCCAACGACGCGGTACTTGGCGCGTGCATCTTCGAATACGGCACCGGTGCCGGCGCTCTCTATACCCAGGCGATCCCGTGCTCCGTGCTGCCCGCACCCGGCGCCAGCCCGCAGGCGGTCTCAGCGCAGCTGTCGAACCTCGCGCCGAACACCACCTACCACTACCGTGTGCTCGCCTCGAGCCAAAGCGGGACGAGCACTGGCGCCGATGAGGCCTTTACGACGCCCATCTCCTCACAGGTGGCGCTCGTCCATCCGAACCCCTCGATCACGGGCACACCCGCGAACGGCCAGCAGCTCACATGCCATGCGGGCCTGCCCGCCGGCGCCGCCGCGCAGCTGGGCTACGCGTGGCTGCGAGACCTGATCCCGATCGCGGGGGCCAACGCGTCGACTTACACCGTCAAAGGCCAGGACACCGGCCACCATCTCCAGTGCCAGGTCACCGCCACCGACGGCGGCGGCAGCGCCACTGCCAACAGCTCGTTCGTGACGATCCCCGTTGGCGGTGTGCCAATGTCTGCCGGAGAGACAACCGTCGGCAAGGCAGCATTCAAGAACGGCAAGCTGAGCGTGCCGCTTGTCTGCTCTGCGCAGGCCAGCGGGGGCTGCCGGGTTACTCTGCGCCTGGCAGCCGTCGAGACGCTCAGCGGGCATCGGATCGTTGCGGTCGCGGCGCGATCGTCCAGCGCCCACAAGAGCTCAGCGGCCCTGCGCCATGTGACGCTCACGCTCGCGAGTATCCATGTGCAGCTTCCCCAGGGCGCGCACCGGACGGTCCTCGTCACGCTGAACACGGCAGGCAGGCGTGCGCTGGGTGCCGTGCACCACTTCAGCGCGTACGTGTACGTGACCGGAACGGTGATCGGCGTGATCGAAGCCCAACTCGCCCAGCAGTTGCTCGCGCTCAGCGCGCCCCCGCACAGCACACCCGGCCATGCCGCGCGTCGTCGCTAGTCGCTGGCACACGGCAGTCGCGCTGCTTGCCGTCACGCTCGCGCTCGCCGTGCCACAGCCCGCCCGCGCGGCGAGCGTGCTGGCGGCAACTCCATATATGGGCTGGGACACCTACTTTGCCCTCGGCGGACGCTACAGCGAGTCGACCATCCTGCAGCAGGCAAGCCAGATGCTCTCGCTGGGCCTGAAGCGGCGGGGCTACCGCTACATATGGCTCGATGTCGGCTGGTGGCACGGCACTCGCAACACCAGCGGCGAAATCACGGTCAGCCCGGCCCAATGGCCGCATGGGCTCGCGTGGCTAACGCGAACCCTGCATGCGGCTGGGTTTCTCGTTGGCCTCTACACAGACGCGGGCCCCAACGGCTGCGGCGGCGCTGGACAGGGCAGCTACGGCCACTACCAACAGGACGTGAACACGTTCGCGGCCTGGGGCTTTGACGCGGTCAAGGTCGACTTCTGCGGCGGCTCCGAATACCACCTCAACCCAGCTGCCGCGTACTCCGAATTCCACACGGCGATCGAGGCCAACTCGAGCCACCGCCCGATGCTGCTGTCGATCTGCAACTTCCTGCAGCCCGAACAGTACGGCGAAGGCCGACCGCCGCTGGAGGAATCCGCGTTCTCCTCTTACAGCTTCGGGCCGAGTGTGGGCAACAGCTGGCGCACGGACACTGACGTTGGCTTTCCCGGCAACGTGCCTTTCGCTGACGTCCTGCGCAACCTCGACGCTGACGCCGCGGCGCCGCAGGCCGCTGGACCGGGCCACTGGAACGACCCCGACTACCTAGCCCCCGGCCAGGGGATGTCCGCCGCCCAGTTCCGCTCGCAGCTCAGCATGTGGGCAATGCTCGCGGCGCCGCTGATGATCAGCGACAACCTCACGAACATCAGCCCGGCGAGCCTCGCGGCGGTGCAGAACACCGAAGTGATCGCCATCGACCAGGACCCAGCTGGAGTTCAGGGCACGCTCTTGTCCACCACTGGCAACGGGCAGGTATGGGTGAAGCCGCTGCTCGATGGCTCGCGCGCTGTCGCGCTGCTCAACCGCGGCTCGAGCCCTACCAGGATCGAAACCAGCGCCAGCGTTATCGGCCTGCCGTCAGCCTCGAGCTACGCGCTGCGCAACCTGTGGACGCACACAACAAGCTCGAGCGGTGGCCCCATCAGCGCTGAGATACCTGGCGACAGCACTCTGCTGCTGCGTGTCTCCACAAGGTAGCCCGACCCGCAACGCCCGCTACGTCAGGCCTGCAACTCGCTACCTGGAGCCACCGCGGGGACCTGCTGGGTGATGCAGTGGATGTTGCCGCCACCCAGGAGGATCTCGCGTGCGGGGACACCCACGATCTCACGCTCGGGGAAGCAACCACGCAGCACGTCTGCGGCTTGTTCGTCATAGCGCTCATCCAGTAGCGGATAGACGATGCGCGTGGTGGCGAGGTAGAAGTTCGCGTAGGACGCCGCCAGGCGATCGCCCACGCGGCGCGGCAGGCTGCCGGCAACTGCATCGACGCCGCTGGCCTCTTCCGCGGTGATCGTGATCGGACCAGGCGAGGGCAGGCGAATCACTTCGATCGGGCGGCCGCGAGCATCCGTCGCGGCTTCGAGGCGCTCCTGCGCGGCGCGCGAGATCGCGTGCTGCGGGTCGGACTCGTCGTCCGTGTATGTGAGCAACACCACGCCTGGGCGCACAAAGCAAGCGAGGTTATCGACGTGCCCATTGGTCTCGTCGTTGCAGACGCCGTGGCCAAGCCAGATCATCTTCTCGGCGCCGAGGTAGTCGAACAGCGCCTGCTCGATCTGCTCGCGTGAGAGCTCGGGGTTGCGGTTCGGGTTCAGCAGACACTCTTCCGTGCTGAGCACCGTCCCCTCGCCGTCGACGTGGATCGAGCCGCCCTCGAGCACGAGCGGGGCGTGGTAGCGATCTGTGCCTTCGATCTCCAGCACCTTGCGCGCGACTCGATCGTCGCGGTCCCACGGGAGGTACAGGCCCCCGTCGAGCCCACCCCAAGCGTTGAACTGCCAGTCCACGCCACGCCGGACGCCGTTGTCGTCGACGAGGAACGTCGGCCCTGTGTCGCGGATCCACGCATCGTCGGTTGAGAGCTCCACTACGCGTATCGACGACGAGAGCAGCGAGCGGCAATCTTCGAACTGAGCGTCTGAGACCGCCACGGTCACGGGCTCGGAGAAGTTGATCGCCTCGGCTACCGCCGCGTAGGACCGCTGCGCGGGCTTGGCCCCCAGACGCCAGTTGTCTGGGCGCTCGGGCCACGCCATCCAGCAGCCCGCGTGCGCCTCGAACTCGCCAGGCATGCGGTAGCCATCAGCGGCCGGCGTTGAGCTGAGGGTTACGCTCACGGCTGACAGCCTAGAGTCATTGGAGATGCCCGAGATCCGCGTGATCGTCGCGTCCTCACCCGCCACCTCTCCAGCCCGCAAGCGCCCGCCGCGACGCGCACCTTTCCGCATTGCCGCGGTGCAGGAGCGCTGGCACCCCGACCGCGGCGAGCACGAAGCTGCTCTAGCGGCCGGGATCGCACTTGCCGCTGCGGAGGGTGCACAGCTGGTCTGCCTGCAGGAGCTGACGCTCAGCCCGTACTTCGCGATCGACCCCGCCGGGCCCGAAGCTGGCCGGGTCGAGCCTGAGGAGCTTCCAGGAGGTGACACCTATCGTTTTGCCGCACGCGTCGCGCGCGAGACCGGCGTTCATGTCCACGCCTCTCTATATGAGCGCGCGCCTGAGCGCGCGCCGGGCGACGATGGTCTTGGCTACAACACTGCGATCGTCGTCGCGCCGGACGGCGAGCTACTCGCCAGGACTCGCAAGCTGCACATCCCCGTGACCGCCGGCTACCACGAGGACCGCTACTTCCGTCCGGGTCCCGGCGATCGCGAGGCCTTCCCGATCGTCGCGCTCGGCGAGGCTCGGCTCGGCCTGCCGACCTGCTGGGACCAGTGGTTTCCGGAGCTCGCCCGCGCCTACAGCTTGGAGGGCGCCGACGTGCTCGTCTATCCAACCGCCATTGGCTCCGAGCCCGACCATCCGGACTTCGATACCCAGCCGCTGTGGGAGAAGGTAATCGTCGGCAACGCGATCGCCAACGGCATGTTCATGGTCGCTGTCAACCGCATCGGCGCGGAGCCGCCGCTGCGCTTCTACGGCTCGTCGTTCATCTGCGATCCGTACGGGCGCAAGCTCGTACAGGCGCCACGCGAGGAGCCTGCCGTGCTCGTCGCCGACCTCGACCTCGACCAGCGCCACGACTGGCTCGAGCTGTTCCCGTTCCTCACCACACGCCGCCCCGAGCACTACGCGCGGCTCGCCCGCCAAGCAAGTTCTTGAACATCGCGTGTCTCCCTTGTCGGTAGCTACAAAGCTAGGAGGTGAGCGCCCGCACCGGGGCGAACCTCGAGCGCGTCGCTGGGCGGGCTGACATCCGGCGCGAATAGTCCGAGAACGCTGCCACCGAAGCCACCGCCGACCACCCGCGCCCCAGCCGCGCCAGCCCGGCGCAGGCGCTCGACCGCCGCCTCGACGGCGGGGGTGGAGACCTCATAGCGCTCACGCAAGCTCTCGTGGGAGGCATCGAGCAGGCGGCCGATCGCAACGAGATCGTCTGCTCGCAAGGCCGCGACAGCCTGGTGCACCCGCTCGTTCTCGCCGATCACGTGCAGCGCGCGGCGCCGTAGCGGCTCGGGCAGACCCTCGATAGCGGCGCTGCTGGCATCGCGCAGCGACTCTACGCCCAGCAGCTCGCAGGCCCGCGCACACTCAGCGCGGCGCTCGTTGTAGCCAGAGCTGGCGTGCAAGTGGCGCTCGCCGGAGTCGAGCACGACGAGCCGCCAGCTCCCGAGCCGCAGCGGCACGGGCTCGATCGCAAGCGTTTGGAAGTCGATGCACAACGCCGTATCGGGCGCACCGTAGAGCGAGGCGAGTTGGTCGAGCAGGCCCGTTTGGGCGCCAACCCAGTCGTTCTCCACGCGCGCACACAGCTGGGCGATCTCCGTGCGCCGCACGGCCTTGGCCTTGCTTGGCGAGCTGCGCGATCCGAGGTCGGCGAGAGCGAGGCACAACGCGACCTCGAGCGCCGCGGAGGAAGACAGGCCGGCGCCGGGCGGCAGCTCACCGCTGATCTCCAGATGTGCGCCCGCGAGTGGAAAGCCCGCGCGGGCGAGCTCAGCAACGGTGCCGCGTACGAATGCACGCCACCCTGGCGCTGGGACCGGGTCGGCGAGCGCAAACTCGTCGCGCTCGTCCAGCTCGTGCGTGTAGGCGCTGACACGCGCATCGCTGGGCGTGTCAGCGGGCTCTACGGCCTGTGCGCGGACGGTGATACCGGCGGCGATCGCGAACGGCAGGGCGAGTCCCTGGTTGTAGTCGGTGTGCTCGCCGATCAGGTTGACGCGCCCAGGCGCGAACGCGACGCTGCGCTTACCCGGCACGGACGATCGCCTCACGCAGCTTGGCGGCGGACTCCTCGGGCAGCGTGTCGGAGATGAACGCGCCGGCGCCCTGCTCGGAGCCGGCGAGGTACTTGAGCTTCTCAGCGGTGCGCAGCGGCGGGTAGAACTCGACGTGCAGGTGTCCCTGGCCGGCCGCCGCCGCTGCCGGGCGCGACGGCGCGGCGGTGGGTGCCTGGTGGACGGCCATCACATACGGAAAGGGCCTGTCGAACAGCGCGTCATATCCGCGCGCGAGCGTCTGCAGCGCGCCGGCGAGCTGGCGCAGCTCCTGGGGCTCGCACTCGAGCAGGCTCGCCCGGTGGCGGCGCATGACCACGTGGGCCTCATAGGCCCAACGCGCTGCATACGGGACGTAGACGACGACGCCGTCGTTCTCGAGCAGCACACGACGTCCGTCCTCGAGCTCCCGCCGCAAGAGCTCGCACGGCGCGCAGCCGCCAAGGCGCTCGTCGGCTGCGAGCTCGAGCCGTGGCACCGGTGGCAGGAACGGGTAGCCATAGATCTGGCCGTGGGGATGGTGCAGCGTGACGCCGACCTCAACGCCACGGTTCTCGAAGATGAACACGTAGTCGATGTCCTCGCGCGCGCCTAGCTCCGCGTAGCGGTGGCGCCACACCCACATCAGCGCCTCTGCGTGCTTGCGCTCCAGTGTGCCGAACGAGGCGTCGTGGTCGGCCGTGTAGACCACGACCTCAGCCGCGCCGTGGGGCGCCTGGAAGGCGGGGAAGCGATTGTCGAACACGGCGATCTCAAACGCGGGGAACGGAATCTCGGTTTCCTCACCGCCCGGCTGCGTGGGGTCCAGCGGGCAGTGTTCGCGCGAGGGCAGGAAGGTGCGGTCCTGGCGATGAATCGCATAGGTGACCTGCTCGCCGCGCAGCTCCTCAAAGCGCTCGCCGATCTCCGATTGCTCGCTCACGCCTGAGACTGGGGGCAGACGGTGTAGAGGATGAGCGCGCGCCCGTCGGCTTTGACGTGGCGCGCGATCGCCACGGGGCCCAAGCGTTCGTCTGCGCCGACGGGCTGCCCCTCCTGCTCGCGCCGAGCATCGGGCTCGTGGCCGTGATCGTTCGGCTCGCCGGGCTTACCAGCCATGCTCCGAGGGTATACCCCTCTCGGGCGAGGCCCGCCCGTGATGGGCGTGTGCTCATTCGTGACATTCTGCCGACTAGGATGCGGACATTCCGCACTTAGTCTGAGTAAGGTTGTTGGTTCAGGGGGAAATCTGTAGCCGATGCCGCGCCGGTAGTTGCGGCCCAGCGAGTAGGAGGAGGAGCACCATGGCAGATACCGACCAGGCCCACGAAGCAGTGGAGAGCCTCGACTACCTCGACCGGCCGGACGTCGGACGAGGTGGCTTCGATCGCCGCGCGTTCCTGCGCCGTACCGCCCTGACCGGCATGGCCGCCGGCTCGGTGGGAACCCTGTTGAGCGCGTGCGGGTCAAGCGCCTCGAGCGGCAGCAGCAGTGGCGGCAACTCCGCCGATGTCTTCGGCTCGCACCCCAGCTACAAGTTCGTGTTCGTCAACCACGTCACGACGAACCCGTTCTTCACGCCCACGCAGTACGGCGCCGCGGACGCCTGCAGCCTGCTGGGTTGCAGCTATCAGTGGACCGGCTCGGAAAACAGCAACGTCAGCCAGATGGTCGACGCACTGAACAGCGCGGTGACGGGTGGAGCCGACGGCATCGCTATAGCGCTGATCGACCTGCATGCCTTCAACGCACCCGTCGAAGCTGCCATCAAGGCGGGCATCCCGGTCGTCGCCTACAACGCCGACGCCCCTGGGAACGCGCGGCTCGCCTACATCGGCCAGGATCTGAAAAAGGCCGGCGAAGAAATGGGCGTGAGGATCGTGGAAGCAGTTGGGTCCGGCGAAGTAGGGCTGTTCATCGCGACACCCGGCTCGGCCAACCTGCAGCCGCGGATCGAAGGCGCGGAAAAGGCCATCAAAGACTCCGGCAAGGCGATCACAACGAAGTCGATTGCGACCGGAGCGGCCGTCGCGCAGGAGGAACCGGCGATCGAAGCGTGGTACCAGAGCCACAAGAGCGCCAAGGGCATGTACGCCGTCGATGGCGGCAGCACTGAAAGCCTCGCCAAAGTGATGCAGAAGCTCGGTCTCGCCTCCAAAAGCGTCAAGGCGGGCGGCTTTGATCTGACCGAACAGACGCAGAAGCTGCTCAAAGAAGGCAACATCGAATTCACGATCGACCAGCAGCCCTACCTGCAGGGTTTCCTGCCGGTGCTGGAGCTCTTCCTGTACAAGGTCTCGGGCACGCTGACGGGACCCGCGGAAGTCGACACGGGCCTGAAGTTCCTCAACAAAGAAACGGTCGCCCCGTACGTCGAATCGAAGTCTCGCTTCGAGGGCACCGCCACGACGGCAGCAGTCGTCAAGTAGGCGCGCGAGCGGAGTCGGGGAGGCATCGTGGCAAGCGCGGCCCAAAGCCCCGCCCAGGGCGGTTCCCCGACCCCGCAGGAGGATGGCCGGGAGCACCACAGCGTGGCGCTTCCGGCTGGGCGCGAGATTCTGAGCCGCCTGATCTCTCTGCGCGAGGGCAGCATCATCGTCGTCACGATCGTCGTGGCGATCTACTTCTCCGCCAACACCAGCAGCTTCCTCACGACAGCCAACTTCAAGACGCTGCTGCCCTACTTCGCGCCGCTGGCACTGCTGGGCGCGGGCGAGGTGTTCGTGATGATCCTGGGGGAGATCGACCTCTCGATCGGCGCGATGTACATGTTTGCTCCGATCGTGTTCTACAAGCTCGACCAGGCGGGCCTGGGCCTGGTGGCGTCGATGATCATCGCGCTGCTCGTCTGCATGGTGGTGGGTGTGATCAACGGCGCCTTTGTGGCGATCGTCGGCGTCAGCTCGTTCGTGACGACCCTGGGGATGCTGTTCAGCTTTGAGGGACTCAGCCTGATCCTCTCCCACGGAACCCCCGTCGCGACCCCGGGCGCTCAGGTCACGCAAACCGAAGCGAAGGTCCATCACATCGTCAATGGGCACAACATCGTGTTGAGCGAAAAAATCAACCACATCGGGACGTTCGCCAAACTCTTCGGTGGCGGCGTCTACTCCGAGTTGATCTGGGCAGTGGCGATCGTGATCCTGCTGCAGGTCGTCCTCACGTTCACCCGTTGGGGGCTCTACACCGTGGCCATCGGCTCGAACAAGCTCGGCGCGGCCGAGGCGGGGGTCAATGTCAAGCTGGTGACAATCCGCAACTTCGTGCTGTGCGCGCTGCTGGCCGCGATGGTCGGGATCTTCGAGGCCATTCGCTCGCAGACGATCCAGCCTGACCCCTCGGGACCGAACGAACTTCTGCTGATAGCCATTGCCGGCGCGGTGATCGGCGGCACGCTGCTAACGGGCGGCTCGGGCACCGTTGTCGGCGCGCTGATCGGCGCACTGTTCCTGGGCATCCTCGATGACGGCCTGATCTTGCAGGGCGTCAACGCCAACTACAAACTCTTCTACACGGGCCTTGCGATCATCGTGGCGATGACCGCCAACGTGTACGTCGGACGGGTGCGCAGGGGGCACAGCGGAAGTGGCTGACGCAGCGACACCTAAGACAGGCGTGGTGGGCCCGACCTCGGCACCCGACGATGTGCTGCGGGTGGAACACATCGCCAAGCGCTTCGGCCCGGTCACCGCGCTGAAGGACGTCAACCTGCACCTCAAAAAGGGCGAGGTGCTGGGGCTGCTCGGCGACAACGGCGCCGGCAAGTCGACGCTGATCAAGATCCTCTGCGGCTTTCAGAAGCCCGACGCGGGAAAGATGTTCCTGCACGGTCAGCCTTTCGAACCCAACAGCGTCGACGAGGCACGGGCGGCTGGTATCGAGACCGTCTATCAGGACCTGGCGCTGATCGACGAACTGTCCGTCTATCACAACCTGTTCCTGCGCAAGGAGCGCTTGCACCGGCCGGTCCCGATCCTCGCCAACAGGCAAATGAAGCGCGAAGCGCGCACGGCGCTGGACGAGATCGGCATCAACATCCCCCGCATCGACGTGTCGGTGGCGCGGCTCTCAGGCGGCCAACGCCAGGCGATCGCTGTCGCCCGTACGGTCAACTCCGACGCCGACATCATCCTCCTGGACGAGCCGCTGGCGGCGATGGGCGCCAAAGAGGGGGCGCAGATCCTCGACTTGGTGGCACGCCTGAAAGAGGAAGGCAGGGTCTCGATCATCATGATCCTGCACAATTACGTCCACGTCCTGCAGGCCTGCGATCGGGTCAGCATGATCCAGGACGGCGCCATCGCGCTGGACAAGCCGACCGCCGAGACGTCCGTCGAGGAGCTGACGGACATCGTCGTCAATGAGTACCGCCGCGCGCGTGAAGCAACCCACAGAGAAGAAGCCGCGCGTCCAGCCGGCCCGTAGTTGTTGGCCAGGTCGAAGTGCTACGCCTCCGCACCGGCGCCCGCCTCCGCACCAGCGCCCGCCTCCGCGCCAGCGCCTGCCTCCGCACCGGCGCCTGCCTCCGCACCGGCGACGAGCGGGAAGCGCACGCCGGTCAGCTCCTCTGAGACCTCCCAAAGGCGGCGTGCCACGTCGACGTCCTTGGCGGCTTTCGAGCGCCCGACGAGCTTGGGCTTGCCGCGCATTTCCATCAAGCCGCCGGGTCCGGCGAAGCTACCGGCGGGTACATCCGCGACCGCGGCGTAGAGGCTGGGCAGCGCTCCGGCCCGTTCATCCTGTGCGAACACACGGTTGCCGACGCCCATGAGCAGATCAAGCGTCCGGCGGCCACTGTGGAACTGGAGGTTGGTCGCGGCATAGCCGGGATGCGCGGCGGTGGCCAGAACCGTCGAGCCCAAGGCTGTCAGCCGGCGCTGGAGCTCGGCGGTGAACAGCAGGTTGGCAAGCTTGGACTGGCCGTAGGCGCGTGAGGCTCTGTAGGGCTTGCGCTCCCAGTTGAGGTCGTCGAAGTCGATCGTGCCGATGCGATGAGCGCCGGAGGACACGGTCACAACCCGGCCGGTGACGTGCTCGAGCAGCAGGTTGGTGAGGGCGAAATGGCCGAGGTGGTTGGTGCCGAGCTGCAGCTCGAAGCCCTCGGCAGTGCGGCTCAGCGGCGGCACCATCACGCCGGCGTTGTTGATCAGCAGGTCGATGTCGCCGTCCCAGCCGGCGGCGAACTCACGTATGGAGACGAGGCTCGCGAGGTCGAGCTGGCGGACCTCGGTCTCGCCGGACATGCTCGCGGCGGCCGCCTGGCCCTTGTCGGTGTTGCGCACGGCGAGCACCACGCGGGCGCCGGCGCCGGCGAGCGCGCTGGCGGCGGCGCGGCCGATGCCGCTGTTGGCGCCGGTGACAATCACATTGCGACCGGTCATGTCAGGGATCTGAGGAGTGCTCGAAGTAGTCATGAGCAACAATGTAGCCAGGCGTCGCTCGACGGCACGGATCGCACGCGGCTGCATAAGCCAGCGAGCGATGGCCCGTCAACGCGTATCGTCTGTGAATGGCGAACACGGGCCTGCAGGCCTCGAGGGTGGAGCATCTGAGCGTCGCCGAGCGCAGGGCCCGCGGCAAGGCCGCCCGCGCGCGGGCGCCGCGCTCGAGCCACGCCGTGTTCGAGCCCGCGCCCGATCGTGCCGACCCGGTCGAGCTGCTCCAGCGCCAGGCCAAGACGCGCGTCCCCGAGCTGGTGCCGATCCGCTACGGACGCATGCTCGTGTCGCCGTTCGCGTTCTACCGCGGCGCGGCGCTGATCATGGCCAGCGATCTGGCAAATACACCTCGCTCGGGGCTGAACGTGCAGTGCTGTGGCGACGCGCACCTGTCGAACTTCGGCGTGTTTGCCTCGCCCGAGCGCCGACTGGTGTTCGACGTCAACGATTTCGACGAGACGCTTCCCGGGCCATGGGAGTGGGACGTCAAGCGCCTGGCGGCGAGCATGCTGATCGCAGCGCGCGAGAACGGCTTCGCTGCCAAGCATCAGCGCAGAGTGGTGCGCGACACCGTCGAGGAGTATCGAACGGCGATGACGCGCTTTGCCGCGATGACCAACCTAGACGTCTGGTATGCGCACCTCGACGTCGACGCCACGCTTCAGGAACTGGGCTCGCAACTGCACGCCAAGATGGTCGAGCAGACAACGAAGGCGCTGGCGCTCGCGCGCACACGCGACAGCATGTCTGCCTTCTCCAAGCTCACGCGCGCGGTCGACGGTCAGGCGCGTATCGTCGCCGACCCGCCTTTGATCGTGCCGCTCGACGATCTTGCACAGGGCAACGAACGCGCTGACATGTTCGACGCTCTGCACGAGCAACTGCGCTCCTACCGCGCCACGCTCGAGCATGATCGGCGCATCCTGCTCGAGCAGTACAGCGTGAGCGACTTCGCGCGCAAGGTCGTCGGCGTGGGCAGTGTTGGTACGCGCGCCTGGATCGCACTGCTGCTGGGCCGCGACGGCGTAGACCCGCTGTTCCTACAGATCAAGGAGGCTCAGGCATCGGTGCTCGAGGAGTTCCTCGAGCCGAGCGAGTTCAACAATCACGGTGAGCGGGTTGTGAGCGGTCAGCGACTGATGCAGGCCAGCAGCGACATCTTCCTCGGCTGGCTGCATCTCCAGTCCGGGCTCGATCGGCAGCCACGCGACTTCTACTGCCGCCAGCTGCGCGACCAGAAGGGCTCAGCGGAGATCGAGCGGATGACCCCGAGGGGCATGCGCACGTACGGCCGCATGTGCGGCTGGACGCTGGCCCGCGCGCATGCCCGCAGCGGCGACCGCATCGCGATCGCGGCATATCTCGGCAAGGGCGCCAAGTTCGATCGGGCCCTTGTCGAGTTCTCGCACGCGTACGCCGATCAGAACGAGCGCGATTACCGAGCGTTGCTGGCAGCGATCAAGTCTGGACGGGTCACCGCCGAGACAGGCGTCTGACCGCAGCTGCCCACTTGGCACGCGCGGTGCTCAAGTGGGCGGCGGCTCGCTCGCGTGCTCGCTGCCCAGCGTGCCGGAGCCGGCGGCGTAGGCAACCGGGTCGCCGCCGCCACCCCGCAGCACATACGCGCAGCCGACGGCGATGCACGCGCCGGCGAGCGGACCGAGCACATACACCCAATAGCTGCTGAAGTCGCCGCTCACGAGCGCGGGACCGAAGGAGCGCACGGGATTCATCGAGGTACCGCTGACCGGCGCTGACCACAGGCCGGCGAGCGCGATGTAGCCACCGACGGCCAGTGCCGCCACGCGACCGACGTTCTGGGCGGCCGAGGCGGTCCCGAGGATCACGCTGACCAGCACGGCGGTGAGGACGACCTCCATCAGGAGCGCCTGCCAATCCGCGTAACCCGGACCGGGCAGCGTGGCGCCGAGATGCTGGACATTGCCGAACACCGCCTCCAGGAACAGGCAGGCGAGTGTGGCGCCGAGGAGCTGGACGAGCACGTAGCCGGGAAGACGCTTCCATGGGAAGTCGCGGCGCAGGGCAAACGCGAGCGACACGGCTGGATTCAGGTGCGCGCCCGAGACGGCACCCATGAACAGAATGATCGCCATGACCATCAGCCCAGGTGCCACCACAGCCGCGGTCAAGCTGATCTGGCCCTTGCCGTGGAGGATCCCGCCGCCGGCTGCTACCAGCACGAGCATGAAGGTGCCGAGCAGCTCGGAGAAGAGCCGGCGCCACTCCTGGCTGGGATCGTCGAACTGGGCCTTGGAGCCGAACTCCAGTGAGAGTAGACGCCGGGTCCGTGGAGCTACCAGTTGCTGGCTGAGGCGCTCCCACTCGCTGGCGCGCTCATCAGGCACAGCCACAACCTAACAACCGCGCCAACACCCGGTGCGCCCACGACAGTCGCTTACGGCGCGCCGAGCGCCTGCTCGCGCTGATGGCGCCGCCACACGCGCCGGATGCCCAGGAGCGCCAGGAGCACGAGCGCCAGCGGGATCAGCACGGCTGCGGCGATCAGCAGCACGACGAGGACCACGGTGAACACCCGGCCCGCGTCGTGCAGTCCGCGGTGGAGCGTCAGCCCTTCGCCGCGCGCATGCGCGTCGCCGAGGATGCTCACTTCCACTTCGGCTGTGCTCGCGCGGCGCGACACCGCTTCGAGCGCAGAATGCGCGCTGGTGATCGCGCCGCGCGACTGCGCTAGTCGTTCGCGCAGGCTGTCTATCTGTCCTTCGGTGCTGGCCCTGGAGAGCGCGCGCAGCAGCGCCTGGCGTTCGGCGTCGGCATCGGTCAGTCGCTGGCGCGCGGCATCGTAGGAGTTGGTGATGTCCTGCAGCGACTGACTCTCGTCGCGCACGGGCGCGATCTGTTCGAGTGAGCCGAGGGCGGCGCTCAGCTTTTCGCTCGGCAGCTTCAGCATCAGGCTCGCTTCGCCGTCATGGCCCTGCTGCACCTGCACGTGTGAACTCTGCACGAAACCTCCGTCGTGCACGACCAGACGCGACACACGATCGGCTGTTTCCTGGACGCTCGCGGGCGTTACCGCCAGCGTAACGCTGGCTCCCAGTTCTTGCACGCGCCCTGGCGCGGATGAAGGTCCGCTGGCGGAAGGTGTCGCGGCTGCGCTGACCGACTGCGTCGCTTCCTCATCCGCCTTCGCGGCCGCTTTGGTCGCAGAGCTCGACGGGGCGCGAACCACTGCTTCAGCTGCGTCAGCATGCGCACCCGGGGTCGGCTCGGATAGGGCTGGGATGGCCTCTGGCCCATGAGCGACGCGCCAAGGTGCGACGATCACAAGCGCCACGACCGCCACGGTGAACGCCGCGGCAATCGCGCCGATCGCCGGGCGACCAGGGCGCGGCAGCCGGAGCTTCAGCCGCCGCGGAGGGGTACCGCGCTCGAGAATCCGCTCCTTGAGCTCACGCTCGAAGCCCTCCGACATCGCCGGCGCCAGCGCGCGGACGTCCGCGCGGAGCTCGCGCCAGGATTCAGCCGCCGACCCTGGGGCAGCGCCGTCGAGGGCGGACTCCAGCGCGGCGA
>Ga0070762_10000292_pt1 | contig 20012 bp, 20 predicted proteins | sample HubBroMetageREF2_FD_66726 | JGI IMG/M metagenome (GOLD analysis project Ga0070762, IMG submission 66726) | Reference soil microbial communities from the Hubbard Brook experimental Forest, New Hampshire, USA - Hubbard Brook CCASE Soil... | ecosystem: Environmental > Terrestrial > Soil >...
CTGCGCCACGCTGCCTTGTGACGCGCTCTCCGCGTTCCTCGCCTTCTGCGACCGGGTCGTCTACCCGTCTTATCTTTCAGCGCCGCGAATCTTTGCCTGGTCGCCGCTCGCAGACCAGCAGTGCGCAGCCGCTCTGACGTGGGCCGCGGTAACGATCATCCTTGTGATACCGGCCGCCGTTGTTACGATGCGGATTCTAGCACCACAGGAAGCGCGATCATCCCAGGAAGCTTTTGCGCGGCTGCGTGGTATAGCGATCCGAGCGTTCGAATCTTCCGCGCACGAGGTGAGCTGAGCATGGCCACCGAACCTAACATCGCCATTCTGAACACTGGTGCGGTTGGCGTGCGTCCGGACTGCGCAGAGCGCCGGCAAGAATCGATCGGCGATTATTGGGCGTTGACCAAACCCGAAGTGAATTTCCTGATTCTGATCGCGACCTTCGCGGGTTTTTACCTGGCGCCTACGCCGGCAGCCGCCGGCTTCCAGACTTTGCGTATGAATTGTACGCTGGTGGGCACGTTGCTCGTCGCCAGTGGCACCGGCGCGCTGAACCAATATCTGGAGCGCTCGTTCGACGCGCACATGCGCAGGACAGCGCGGCGGCCTGTGGCTTCGGGCAGAGTCGCGCCTATCTACGCGCTGTGGTTCGGAATTGGAGTGTCGCTGGCAGGCGCGCTGTTTCTGGCCTTGACCGTCAACGTACTTACATCGTTGCTGTCCGTGGCAACATTGCTCAGCTACCTTTTTATCTACACGCCGCTGAAACGGAAAACTCCGCTGTGCACGTTCATCGGTGCTTTTCCGGGTGCGGTGCCCCCGCTGATTGGTTGGGCGGCGGCGCGCGGGCACCTGGACTGGGAGGCGTGGATACTCTACGCTGTGGTTTTTCTGTGGCAGTTCCCGCACTTCATGGCCATTGCCTGGATGTATCGGGAAGACTATGCGCGCGCGGGTTACCATGTGCTACCTGCTGGCAGGTGGAGAGAGAGGGCCGTAAATTGGCAGAGTGCTGCCGTTTCGCTGCCGCTCATTGCGGTCAGCTTGATTGCGGCGCTCGCGTTCAAATTTAGCTTCGGCTGCTCCATCGGAATCGTCCTGCTGGGCTTGATCTTTTATTATTACAGCGCGCGCTTTGCATATTGGAAATCGAATGCGTCCGCGCGACGGCTGCTCGCCGCCTCCATCATTTATCTCCCCTTAATTTTTGTCTTGATCATGCTCAACAAATAGTGACGAGAACCGGCGGCGAATTCGCGCCGCCGCGCAAAACGCCCGGGATCACGGCGGCGTTGTGGGGCGCGCATCCTGAAGAACTGGAAGCTGTGGCGAGCGCCCAGGACTGGAAGCTCGGCCCGGATGCGCTGGCGGCAATCGATCAGATTCTGGGGCAGACGATCGCTAGTCCGGTGGGACCTGAATTCATGGCGCCGCCGGCAAGAAGCGCCGTCGCTGCCCAGGCCACGCGACACCGGCGTTCGAATTGAATTTATAGGTTGCGGAAACCAAGGTCCGACTACAGGGCGAGCGAGTAGGCGACTTGTGAAAATTCTCGAACTTAGGAGTAAAGCGATGAGCAGAATAAAACGACTGGGCTGCGCGCTGGTATTGATTGGAATCACCGCCCTGATGGTGCGTTCGCAGGATACGCCAGGCGAATATGTGAAGCCGGCGGAAGCCGTTCCAACGGGCAAAGCTCCCAAGATGCAGGTGCAATTGCTGAACCCCGGAGAGGCGACTAAACAATATGCCGTCATCTCCTACCAGGGCGACGAAGTCTATTCCGGGCTGCAGGAGTCTGCTGAGAAGTATCACGTCACGAACGCGCATTTCATCGCTATCGGAGCGTTGGATGACGCAACGGTGGGCTGGTTCGACCCGCAGCGCAAAATGTACAAAAAGATTCCGATCAGTGGTCAGCACGAGTTGATTGGCATGAGCGGCGATATCGCGCTCTATCAAGGGAGACCGGTAGTTCATACGCACATGGTGGTGGGTAGTCCAGACGGAACAACACGTGCCGGGCATGTTCTGGAGGCATACGCATCACCGACGGTGGAAGCGATGGTCACCGTCGATCCGGTATCCATGCACAAGCGTTTTGATCCCGCGACCGATCTCACGCTGATTGACCCAGCTTTGAAGCAGTGGCTTCATGGCGCTTTTCATGGTTTCGATACATCTAAGGCGGTGTGAGCGACAGGTGACGTGATGCGGTGGAAGATCCAGGCCTACTGGATGGCACGGAGCACAACGCGGCGGAAGCGCAGAAAAAATGCGAAAGGATGAGGTGTAACAGCCATGGCTGACATACGTGTGATTGCAAGATCGGTGGCGCGCAGTGGAAAGGAAAACCGACTCAGAGAGCTGCTGCGCGCGATGTTGGCTCCCACGCGGGCCGAATCGGGTTGCAAGGGGTATGAATTGTATGAGTCTGACTCGCCGGGGCGTTTTTGTTTTTACGAAATATGGGAGAGCCGGGCTGCGCTCGAGCAACACGCGGCAAGCGCTCACTTTAAACATTTGCAACAAAGCGTTGGCGAATTAGTGCAGGAGCCTTTCGAGGTAAACATCGTACAGACGATTCAGGCCGGCGCCGCTGCTGCGTGACGTTTGCTTGGGTGCAAAACCCTAGTGCGCGGCGGAATACAGAAAGGAAGATTACGCCATGCCATTAATCAAAATCGATGCGATTGAAGGAAGAAGCCCATCCGAAGTGGCGACCCTGCTCGACGCGGTGCACAGGGCCGTGGTGAAGGCGTTTCAGGTGCCGGTGCGAGACCGTTATCAGGTCTACCGAGCCCATCCCAAAGGGTTCATGGTTATTCAAGACACTGGCCTAAACATTTCCCGGACCGACAAGGCCCTGATCATTACGGTGATAAGCAAAAAGCGCGACGAAATTCTGAAACGCAGATTCTATAAGGAATTAACGGAGGAGCTGGCAGGCTCAGCTTCGATCGCTCCCAGTGACGTGATGGTCGCCATCGTCGAGAATTCGGCGGCGGACTGGAGCTTTGGATACGGCGAAGCTCAATTTTTAACCGGCGAACTTGCATGAGGAGCTATCCGTCGGCTGCGGACCTTTCCGTTTGCATCTCGAATTAAAACCAAACAAAGGAGAGACGAACAATGGCGAACCAAGCTGCAACTCAAGCTAAGGAAAAACCGCGCGCAACGCACGAAACACCAACCGACCTCAGCCGCGAAGGAGTCGCTGAGATCACCACTGCGTTGCGCCAATTGCTGGCTGATACATTCGCGCTGTACATGAAGACCAAGAATTTCCACTGGCACATGACCGGGCCGCACTTCCGCGATTACCACCTGCTGCTCGACGAACAAGCGAAACAGATCTTCGACATGACCGATGATATCGCCGAGCGCGCCCGCAAAATCGGAGGAACCACGTTGCGTTCGATCAGCGATATTTCGCGGCATCAGCGCGTGCAAGACAACAACGAGGAGCGAGTTGTCCCGAAAGACATGCTGGCAGAGCTCAGCGCCGATAATCAGGCGTTGACGCGCTATCTCCGCGCTGCCCATGCAATTTGCGACAAATACAACGACGTCGCGACCGCGAGCGAGATCGAGGTCTGGATTGACCAAACCGAGCGGCGCACGTGGTTCCTGTCGGAAGTCGTGCAAGGTCTCTGACGGCGGCTTGGTCGCGCGCGTTCAGCGATGCCTGCGGAAAGCGCGCGGCTGACGCTATTAAGAAATAGTGGTATCGGTGAGCCATGGGTGCCAACAAAATGAAAGCGCTGCGATTCGCGGAGTTTGGGCCACCATCGGTGTTGCGAATCCAGGAAGTCGCGATTCCTGAGCCAGGCCAAGGGGAAACGCTCGTTCGAGTGACGGCTGCTGCGATTAATCCCAGTGATATCGGTAACGTTGCGGGGCGTTTCAAAACTACGACTCTGCCGCGGACCCCTGGTCGCGACTTTGCGGGCACGGTTGTAGCAGGAAGCGGTCAGAAAGGTGAAGAGGTCTGGGGCAGCTGCCCGGCGCTCGGTATTGCTCGTGATGGAGCTCACGCGGAATATGTCGTTGTGCCCGCGGAGACTCTGTCACGTAAACCGAAGTCGTTGAATATGGCGCAAGCGGCGATGATCGGAGTTCCGTACATCACGGCATGGGCATCTGTCGTGAGCGCGGCTCAAATCCAGGCTGGTGAAACCATTCTGATTGTCGGTGTCGCCGGCGCGGTGGGCCAAGCGGCTACGCAGATTGCGAATTGGAAGCAGGCGCGCGTGATTGGAGCGGACACTTCGTCCGATCCGATTCCGGGCACGGAGGCGGTCGTCAATACCAAGACCGAAGATCTTCGTGAGCGGGTTTTCACACTGACGGCGGGAAAAGGAGTCGATGCGGTCTTCGACACCGTGGGTGGCGCGATGTTCGAGCCGGCGTTGCGATCGCTCGGGGTCGGAGGACGACAGGTGGCAATCTCCAGCAAGGGAGATCCGCGCGTCACTTTCAACCTGGTCGACTTCTATCACAATTCTTCCCGGCTGATCGGAGTCGACAGTTACGGCTTAGCTTCGCGACAGATAGCGGAAATCGAGAATGAGCTGCAGCGCGGTTTTGAAACGGGAGTTTTGACGCCGCCAGCGATTGAAATTGTTCCGTTTGAAAAAGCTGTGGACGCCTACGAACTTATGGCTGCCGGGCAGGCGAAAGCGAAACAGGTGCTCAGTTTCGACTGACTGGATGGACGTGAAGCAAATTCCGAAGATGGAGACTAATCCATGAAGATGCTGCCGATCTCCTTTGCTGTGGGTTTGTTTGTGGGCGTCTTTTATGCAGTGATTCGCGTAAAGAGCCCGGCTCCGCCGATCATAGCTTTACTGGGCCTGCTGGGAATGGTGCTGGGAGAACAGTTAGGCGGTTGGATTATTACGAAAAAGATGAGCGTGACACATGCTGCTTCCGTTTGCCTGGTGGGTATGAACTGGGATCACCTTTCGCCGGTGCAATCCGTAGCACCGACCCAGGATCATGCCGGCCAGTAATGATCGAGAAACGAGTGGGCCGCTGGCGACTCCGCTGCTGCATCCTGCTCGGCGTCCTCATCGTGTTCGCGGCGCTGCCTGCCGGGGCGCAGACTCCGGACCCTCAGCCACCTGGTCCGCCTGCAGACCCGGCGCGTCCACCGTTGAATCCGTTTCCCGCAGAACAGGATTGGAGTTTTCTGGCAGACTCTGCGAAGCGCACGGACTTCTTCGATTCCGTCAAATACATTTCGTTCGGCGAAAACCCGCAACTGTACTTGTCACTGGGGCTCGAATACCGCGTTGAATACGAGTATTTCGACAACTGGATGTTTGGCGCCGGAGCGCAAGACCACAATGGATACGTCATGAACCGGGCGATGCCCCATGTCGATTTCCACGCGGGTCGGTACTTCCGCCTATTTTCCGAGTTCGAGTTTGATTTCGAAGACGGGAGGAACGGTGGCCCACGACCCCAAATTGACGAAGACCGCGGTGACGTTCATCAAGCGTTCGTCGAGATCGGGTCGCACGTGAGCAGTCCACACGGACTCAGTCTCCGTGCGGGACGTCAGGAAATCGTTCTTGGTACGGGCCGCATGCTCGACAACAACGAAGGCCCCAACGTGAAGCTGAGTTTCGATGGATTTCGCTTTATCGCGGAAAACTCGGACGTGAGGCTGGATCTCTTCGCCGTCAAACCCGTCCTGAATAATCTCGGTTTTTTCGACGATGCGCCGAATCACGCGCAAGGCCTATGGGGAAGTTATCTCACTGTTCCGGCGTCCATCGTGAGCCGCGGGCAAGCCGACATCTATTACATCGGATTGGACACGAAGTCCGCCACCTACAACAGAGGCGCGGCCCACGAAGTTCGCCACACCATCGGAACCAGAATATTTCGGCCAATTGGGAAAGGCTGGGATTACAACTGGGAACCGAACTACCAGTGGGGAAGTTTCGGAAGCGCCTCGATTCACGCTTGGAGCGTGTCAACGGAAACGGGATATACGTTCGATCGTGCGCGCTTTCATCTTCGTCCCACGCTACGCGCAGACGTTTATAGCGGCGACGGCAATCCCGCGAATCAGGCTCTGGGAACTTTCAACTCCCTCTTCCCCCGTGGCTGTTACTTTACACCCAAGATGGTGCCCACGTTTGGACCTCAGAACCTGATCGATTTGCACCCGCTGGTTCAATTTCAGCTGCGAACGAACATCACCGGCGCCTTTGCCTGGGACTGGTACTGGAGAGAATCAACGCACGATGGGATCTACGCTTTTGGAAGCGGGGCCCTGATTGACCCGGCTGGCGCCAGCGGCGCGCGCTATCTCGGCGCTCAAGGAGATCTCGAGATTCGCTGGTCTCCCGCGCCACACGTCATCCTTGCGTTTAACCTCGCCGGCTTCGAGCCGGGGGCGTTCTTCCACTCGCTGACCTACAACGCGGCGCCTATCTTTGGCAATGTGGGATTTACGTATCGATTCTAGTTGCTGGTTCGCCACAGCTGAAGAACTGATGATCGTTTTGACCGCGGTCACTTGCTCTCGCTGCCGCCGGATGCGATCTGGGCGTGTTTTTCCATTTGCAGAATCACCGCCGAAAAATCTTGCTCCTCTCCCTGTTGCGATTGTTGTGCGTTTATTTCAGCAGAAGCTCGCGCGGCGGGCATGCGCGCGCCAACCGCGGAGGCGAGATTGAGAATCAGCCCGAAATCCTTGCCCATCAGCCGGATCGGAAATTGTGGGCTGTAATCTCCTGCTATCGCTCGCGCCAGTTTCCCCACATGAGCCGGGGCGACGACCGCGGTCTTGGCCAGCACCTCCAGCAACCGCTTGCGATCAAGACCTGCCTTTTCGCCGAGTGCGACGGCTTCGGCAATCGCCTGCATTCCAATTCCCAGTAAAGTATTCACCACGAGCTTCATCTTTGCTCCGGAGCCGCTGGGACCCAGATAAAAATACTGATGCGCAATTGCCCGAAAAATCGGCTCGGCGCTGTCAAAGCGCTCCTTGTTTCCGCCACCGAACAGGGTCAGCAACCCCTTTTCGGCGACGGGAGTGCTTCCCGAAATCGTCACATCCAGGACCTCAACGCTGTGCTGTGATCCCAGCTTTGAAAGTTCCTGCGAGGTATCGGGATATACCGTGCTCGTATCAATCACCAGCGAGCCGGGCAGCACACTCGCGAAAACGCCGCCGGGTCCTCTATAAATGTCCAACACGACTTGATCGTTCGGCAGGCACGTCAACACCACATTGCAACTGGAGCAAAGTTCTGCAACGCTCTGTGCGACGCTGCCCCCATATTGAATCAGCTCCTCTGCTTTACTGCGGTTCCGGTCATACGCCATCAGCTGGAAGCCGGATTCCAGCAACCTCCGCGCGATAGGGTGTCCCATGAAGCCGATCCCGATAAATCCAAGCTTGTCGTTTTCCTGCGTGATTGGTTTCATTGCGAGCCGCCTTTGGTCTGAGTTGCGGATTCGATCTAGACCATCCTCTACTAGTTAACATGCGCCGTGCCGTTCGGCAACGCGAACTGAGTATGCACGCAAGATATTGGCGGCAAGGAGGATGCGGCATTAAGCGTGGGGAACGTAACTCTTGGTCGGCGGGGTTCTCCTCTCGAACCGTTGGACACTGTCAAGCTTTTAGAAATTCGCTATTACTGGCGCGGGGTTCGCGAGCGACCGAGGCTCACGCCATCCGTGACCGGTCCTTTGCCGCATCCGGCGAAAGTGCGAAAGCATCGAACACCTGGGTGGATGTATATTTGAGCTGGATTTGTAAATGAAAAAGGAGGCTCTCATGTCAATGCACATTTATGTTCTCGCAGCAGGCCTTTTGTGGGCCACCACAGGGTTTGGCCAGTCCGCGCACGCGGATATCGTGAACGCACAGGGACAGAAAATAGGTACGGCACAGATTCATTCAGCCGGCAGCGGCATTCGGATTGACGTCAAGGTGTCGCAATTGACGCCGGGGTTGCACGGCATTCACGTCCACAACGTGGGCAAATGTGAAGGTCCGGCTTTCGCCAGTGCGGGTCCGCATTTCAATCCGACTGCCAAGCATCACGGAAAAGACAATCCAGAAGGGCCGCACGCGGGAGACTTGCTGATGCTGAAAGTGGGTGCAGACGGGACCGGCAAGGCGTCGCTGCTGGACCCAAACGCCGCACTTGCTGACGGACCAAATTCCATTTTTCACGACGGCGGCACCGCGCTGGTGATTCACGCAGATCCTGACGATTACAAGACGGATCCCGCTGGGAATTCCGGTGCTCGCATCGCCTGTGGCGTGATCGAAAAGTAGGCGCGGCCTGAAGAGGCAGAGGTGGCTCTCATGGATTGGAAGGAGCACGGAGTCAAGATCGTGCGTGCCGGCGAACTCGACACGGACACGCCGCAAACAGCTGGCATGACGCGAGCCGCGGCCATCACTCACGCACGCACCGGCGCGAACCAGCTATGGGCTGGCACCGTTGTGGTGCATCCTGAAGCCAAAACCGGACCGCACCATCACGGGGCGTTAGAGACCGTGCTCTACATTGCGAAGGGCCGCGCACGCATGCGCTGGGGAGATCACCTGGAACTCAGCGCAGAAGCTCAGGCAGGGGATTTCATTTACGTGCCGCCTTACGTGCCGCATCAGGAGATCAATGCCAGCCCGGACGAGATCTGCGAGGCAGTGGTGGTCCGCAACGGGCGAGAACCGATCGTGGTGAATCTTGACATAGAAACGCCAGAGCCGGCAAGCGAAGGGCATCCTGGGATGCCGTTCCATCCAAACGGCTGACGCCGCGCCATCTAATTTACGTCGGGCAATCGCATTTCTGCCGCGATTATCCGCTGGCAAATATCTCAATCAACTCAATGACACATGCGATCTGTGCGGGAGCGACAGCTTGCCCGGCTCTTCCCTGCCCCTCTTTCCAACGGCTCCGTAGCTCGGTCCGCTGCGCCGCAGAAAGCGCCACCCGTTTTCCTTGGGTCATACACACCACCTTTGAACACAGGTTTTATGTTAGATGGTGTTGCATCGACCCATGGAGACCACCGTGTTAGACGGACAGGTGTTTTTTTTCGGAGCTAGAGGGCATCCTCCATTCGATATGCCTTGCGAATTCGCTTTGCCGGTGATCGCAGGGTCCGTCACTGTCACGCACGGCGGGTGGGACACCCTTCGACACCGCCCAAACGCGGGCAGTTGAATTTCCGGGTGGCCCATCCTTCGCGCCTCTGTTTCATGCGAAGAGTGGGGGTTTAGACCCAGCGTCAGGAACCCCCGCACGCCAGCCGCTCCATTGGGAGATAATCCTTGCGGGCAACAGGAGCAAAGCCCATGCGGATTCTTGCGTTTTTCTTTTTTGCGTTCGTCGCTCTACCCTCGATTTCGCAGCGAGAGCGAAGCGCGCAAAAGCCGGCTGTGCCTGGCGCGCCATTTACATTGACGCAGGTTTGGACGCTGGATGCGACGTACTCCGACGAGCAACACGGCGTAACCTTTCGCTATCCGCGTATCTGGAAGCCCAGGGCGCAGTTTGGCTATAATCCACCCGCATTGAGTGATGCGACGCCAAAGCCAATTGCGGGATTTGGATACGAGGAGGGTGGCTTCCCCCGCGGCCGCGTGGTGGGCCCGTATTCCGCAACGAACCTCGAGGGCTTCGGCATCGTTTACTCGGCCGCTGCGGCGGCGAATGCGACGGAATGTGATGCCAGGGCGGCCGAAATATCGCAGACGGCTGAGCATCGCACTGTGGTGTTCGGAGGCCGTACGTTTTCCGAGCGCGAAACCGGCGAGGCAGGAATGTCGCAGTCCAATTCAGGGAAGCTCTACGCAACGTACGCGCATCCGAATTGCTATCTATTCGAAACGGATGTGGCCGTAGCTTCGCTGGACGACATCGAAGGCCTCACGCCGGCACAGCTGCGTTTTATAGATACGCACCTGTTGGAGATTATGAAATCCGTGCGGATCGTGCCGAGTGAGGGCAAACCAGAGTGACTAGAGGCAAGGCACCAGGGGGTGGGCATCGCGATCACCAACCGCCCAAGGGCGAAGGCAATGGCAACGTGATGGTGGTGGCGGATTTTCGTTGACTTGGAATTTACATAAAAGAAGTTGACGAGATATAGGCACGGTGATAGTTTGCGCGCATCCGAAGTGACGGAGCCTGCCTATGACCGTGCGTAGCCGAGTCAAACAAGCGCTTTCCGTACTGCTTCCCGCCGGTGTTCTGGGAATTTCGACGTTGCTGGCGACTGTGCAGGCGGAAGCTGCGTCGGTGAATCGAAAAGATGACGCGCCTATAGCGAGCGTCGCCGAGCGGCTGAGCGAGATTCGCGCGGGAGTTTCCGAGATCGAGTTCAAGGACCGAAAGGATGGTGCGACGGACGTCGCGCTGCTGGGAGAATGGCCGAACTTCGGTTGGGGAAATGGCGGCGGCTGGGGATGGCGCAATGGCGGTTGGCGCAACGGGGGCTGGGGTAACGGGGGTTGGGGCAACGGCGGCTGGCACAATTGGCATAACGGCTGGCACAACTGGCACAATTTCTGGCATAACTGGTAATTTTCGTGGATGCGCCGGGGCGAGACATGCCGACATCCTCCGATGCGGCGCCGCTGATCCACACCGTCGTACTGCAACCGACGCCGTTCTGTAATATTAATTGCCGCTACTGCTATCTGCCGCAGCGGGATGCAAAAACCGTCATGCCATTGCAGACGGTGATTGCGATATTCGAAGAAATCTTCGTGTCGGGCTGGTCGTGCCCTTATCTCACAGTAATATGGCATGCGGGTGAACCGCTCGTACTGCCGACTTCTTATTATGAAGCCGCTTTCGACGCCATTGAGGCGCTGCGTCCTTCCGGGATTGAATTGCGGCATTCCATTCAGACCAATGGAATGTTGATTGACCAGGACTGGTGCGACTTCATCAAGAAATGGCGCGTTGGCGTGGGTGTGAGCATCGATGGGCCGCGGCACTTGCACGATGCAAATCGGGTGACGCGCGCCGGCAAAGGAACGTTTGACCGCACCATTGCCGGGATTCGGTTGCTGCGCCGCGAGAGAGTTCCCTTCCATGTGATCACCGTGCTTTCGGAAAAAAGCATGCGCGCGCCGGATGAGCTGCTTGACTTTTATATTTCCGAAGGGATCGACGACGTCTGTTTCAATGTGGAGGAGTCCGAGGGAACTTATGTGTCGGGGCTGCTTTCGAGCAGCAATCCGGCGGAGGGCTTTCGCTATTTTCTGGATCGGTTCTGGACTTTGTCGCGCAAGACTTCCCGGATTCAGTTCATCCGTGAGATTGACGGGATGATCCCGCGAATTTTCCGGCCGGAACAGAGCTGTGCGGAGAATGCACAGGTGGAGCCTTTTGGCATGGTGAACATCGATTGCCATGGCAACGTCTCGAGCTTTTCTCCGGAATTGCTGGGCTACAAGGAAGCCAAATACAACGATTTTATTGTTGGCAATATTCTTTCGGAGTCGCTGCAAGACATGCTGCGCAGTCCGGCGATGCAGGCGATGACGCGCGATATTGCCGCGGGCGTCGCGCTGTGCCGCAAGGAGTGCGATTACTTTTCGGTTTGCGGCGGCGGCGCGCCGGTGAACAAGCTCGCCGAGAACGGCAGTTTTGCGAGCAGCCGCACGGCGTTTTGCAGCCTGGTACAGATTGTGCCTACCGACCTAATTCTGCATGCGCTGGATCGCCTGGAAGGCGGCATTGATGGCGCGATCGCCCGTGGAGCGCAGCTTGCGGCGGTGGCCGCGGCAGACAAGTTTCAAGGCGCGCGTTAATGACATTGGCGGCACGGCACGCGCGCGGCGCAGGCCTGAAAAAATTCGGATCAGATACTCCGGATGTTGCAATACACCTGATTCAGCGAGGTTCGCGATGAAAAAGTGGATGATTGCCGCGGTGGTATTTGGCGTATGTCTCTTCGGTACTTGTGCGTTTGCGCAGACGGGCTCTACTGCGCCGAAAAAAGGTCAAGCGCCGCAGACGGCTCAGAGCGGAGCACCTCCAGAAGGATCAGAAGAACCGGAGCAACAGGAAGCAGAAACGCCGAAAGTGGCGCCGGTGCTTTGGGTGACGAGCGTCGAGGCGATGAGCAGCACGCATGCACCGACGCTGGACGTGATACGGGTGCGCGGAATAACCAGCACCGACGGTTGGGAGGAAGCCGAATTGGTTCCGCTTACCAAGGGAACGCCGCCGGATGGGATGCTGGATCTGGCGTTCGTCGCACAGGCGCCGGCAAATTCCACGTCGCCATCGAAAAGCCCGGTGATCGAGGCTGTTTTCACGCTCGAGCCTGGGCATCCGTTCAAGGGCGTGCGCGTCCACGGGGCGACGAATCGCGTTACGCTGAAGGCGATACCGGGCTACGCCGAAGCACCGCCACCGCCAGCCGATTGCACGGACTGCGTTGGCAAGTACTTCGTGGCGAAGGGCGAAACTGCGCCCTCCGGAGTGAGCGCCAACGAAGTGATTCACGAGGAAACTCTGCCGAAGATTTTGCACGTGGTGAAACCCACGGAAGGAATTGGCAAGCTCGATTCTGACCCGAATCGTCTGACGATTGTGATCGGAGATGATGGCCGAATCGTGATTGCGGTGTGGGATTAGAAAAGCCGAAGAGGCCCAACCACATGAATGTGAAAAAAATAATAACCGGCGGATTGATCGTTGCCGCCGTGATCGCCGGCCCGTTGCTCGGCGCGCAAGATGCGCAAGCGCCGCAGGCCCCGGTCGTGACCATCGATCCGAATCGGCATGGGAACCTTGCTGCGGCGCAAGGCGATATCGTGGATGCGTACCAGCGAATCGATATGGCCCAGAGCGCTAACAATGATCAACTGGGCGGTCATGCGCAAAAGGCGAAGGATTTTTTGTCGCAGGCGAACATGGAGCTTAGCCTGGCGGCCGACTTTGCAAATGCCAGGCAGGACGCCCAGCAGCAACAACCGGAGCCGGGGCCGGACAACGCTTCAGGAAACTGGACAATCTACGCGCAGAACATTGACCAGCCCGGCGGTTCCACAAAGTTCGTGCAAATCCAGCAATTTGGGAACCAGCTTTCCGGACATTTCAAGGGCCCGCATCAGTCTGGCGGAATTGAAGGCTTCGTGAATGTTCATCACATCGAATTCAGCACCCATACTCACGACGTGCTCACGTTCCGCGGAAAGATCGACGGAAACACGATGTCCGGCCTCTACGGAATTCACGGCCAACACGCTCCGTGGAACGCCGTCCGCTCGGATTAATCTACTTCACAGGCTAGAGTCTGCAGCGCTTGATCTACGAATGACCCGCAAGCATTGAGCCGCGAAAGTTCAGAGCTGATTGTCTATGCGACACCAGCAGGCAAACGCGGCCTGACCTCGCTTTAGGCGCGCATTACGATTGGAATCCCTTCCAAACAAATACCGTCGTGGCTACGCGCTGCCCCCTTACAGCCTTCAGGGTCATGCGAGGAATAGCAGCGCCCTTCCCAAAGTGGTGTTAGATGCAGACGAAGTCTCTGTCAAATCACACGGTGCAACGGGCGTTCGGTTCCGCCATTGTGGCCTTACTGATTGTAAGTGCGATTTCCAATCGCGGCATCGCCTTATCCAGTGAAAGCTACGATCGGGTGCGGCAGAGCCACGAGGCGATCGAGAATCTCCAGGATTTGCTCCTGGAGATGCGCCGGGTGGAATCGAGCGATCGCGGTTTCTTGCTTACCGGTGATGAGAATACCCTGCAGAGCTATCGCGACGCGGCCGCCCACGCCGACCAGCTCGAGACCACCGTTCGAAATCTGACAGTGGATAACGCCACACGGCAGCGCAACATTACGATCCCGGTGCAACTGGCCGGCCAAAAGATTCAGTTCGCGGAATCCGCCATTGAGCTGCGGCGTACCAAGAGAATGGAGGTGGCGGCGGACTACATTCGAGCGGGAGACGGCGAGAGGATTATGGGCGAGTTTCAAGACGTGCTGCAGAGACGGAGGCGGAGGAGTTGCGGGTGTTGGAACTGCGCGACGCGGGTGCGAAACCGCGCTTACTCCAGACTAAGACGACCCCGATGATCGGAACCGCCCTGGGCCTCTTGATCGCCGCAGCCGCCGCTTGGAGCGTGCAGCTCGACATCTCGCGATTGCAGCTCGCGGAGGAAACGCGCAGCGAGTCGGGAGCGAAGTACCGCGGATTGCTGGAGGCGGCTCCGGACGCGATGGTGGTGGTGAATCCAGGCGGCGAAATCGTGCTGCTGAACCTACAGGCCAAGAAACGATTCGGATACCAGCGCGAGGAATTGGTTGGACAGAAGGTGACAAATATCATTCCCGAGGGTTTCGCTGAACGCCTGATCGCAGACGGCACGCGCAGCGCGGCGGAAGCGCTGCCGCAGCAGATCGGCACGGGCATTGAACTGACGGCACGGCGCAAGGATGGCAGCGAGGGAGTGGAAACTCTGGAAGAACTGACATTTCTGCAGGCTCACCAATGCGACGAGGCGCAAGGCTACTATTTCAGCCGGCCCGTGATTGCCGGCAGTTCGCCAGTTACTGAAGAACGGCATATCGGAAGCAATCCTCAGCTGAACGCAGCGATTGGCTCTCGCGAAAAATTACTGTGAGGCGGGCTCAGGTTCGCCGGATTGTTTGCTGGGAGCCGGCAGCTTGTCAGGACGCGCAAACTCGTAAATTCCCGCGGGATCGGAAACTAGCAAGATGCGATCGGGTTCCACCAAGATACCCACGGGTTGCAGCGCGGCGCCTTGGGTCGTTGCCACGCGATAAGTATCCAGCAGATTTCCTTCGCGATCGAAGCGCAGCAGCATATCTGCGATGCAGGCCCACACTTGCTGGTTCGCGCGATCCACGCCCAGTGCGCGAATCACCGGCGTCACCGAGGTATTCGGCTCGCGTTCGGTGAATTTCACGACTCCGGCAAAACTGTTCAGGCCCTCTTGCCGGAAGCCGTGGCCGTAATGCTCGCCGAACTCGCCGTGGCCCGCTCCGGGATTTTCCGCTCCGCCGCCTGCTCCAGGTCCGCCAGCATGGCCGCCGGGAAAACCTCCCGGGGCGCCGTGACCAGCTTCGTCCGCTGCGCCCGCCGCGCCTGCGCCGCCGGGTGCGTCGGCGCCAATCATATGATGTTCAAATCCGCCGCCAAATCCGGGGAAGGCTCCAGGCCCAAAAATTCCTGGCGCGCCGAAGCCTCCACCCGGTCCCCCCACGCCCAGCAAGGCGTTAAAGTCCGGAGTCGTGCTGGAGGTGTAAGTGGTCGACGAGCTGTTGTTGTTATTGCTGTTTGCCGATAATGAGCCGGTCAGGTCGGAGCCATCCGCTGATCCTGACGCGCTGCTCGTCGTCCCGCCCGTTGCGGCATCTGTATCGCTGCTGCCGCCGGAACCCGCAGCGCTGCCAGGCGCGGCACCTCCAGTGCTGGCTGGCGCCGCCGAGCCGCCGCGGCGGCCACCGCCCGCGCCACGCCCGCCGTTCGCCGTAAACATGGGGGCGCCGCTTCCGACCGAGTACATGCTGCCGAACGAAAACATTTCGCCCGGCCCCGCCATTCCCGAAACGCGCATGCCCAGCTGGACTTGGGAATTATCGCGAGTGATATCGGGAATTAATTCCTTCGCGGAAACTTCGGCTTCGTAGCCTGCGTAGCCGAAGCGATCGTATTTTCGAAATTTCGGATCTTTCAACAAAGTGAACGCGAAATAAATATCACCCGGCGCGCCGCTGTAGAGTTTTCCGATATCCATGGCGTAGGAGGGCGGAGCGCTGGTGGAATAACCCGCCGCGTAGCCTGCTGTGGAATCCGCGGAAGCGCTGAGCGCGGGCATCGTCAGCTGGCTGGGATCCCTTACCGCGTCGGAAATGTTGCCGAAGCTGCGCAGCAATTTGCCGTGCTCGTTCATCACGCGCACCAGGTGATCGCTGCGCAACGTGACCACCGCGAATTCGCCGTTCGCCAGCGCCACCACGGACATCGGCGCGTTCACCGCGACGCTGGCTTCCAGCGCGCCCTCCGCCGTGAAAATCTTCACCGCGTTCGCGCCGCGGTCGGCGACGAAAATGCGGCCGGACGCGGCGTCGCGGTCGAAGTCCACCGCGTATTTGATGGCGGCGTCGCCAGCGGCTTGGGCGCTGGGAATTTGCCCGATGCGTTTTCCGTCCGCGCTATAGATCCAGATGACGCTGGCCGGGGCAGCCAGCACATAATAATGACCGGCCGGATCGCGTTCGATGGCTTCCGCGCCGCGACCGACCTCTGGAAACACCCTCCCGCGCGCGTGCAGCACGGTTTGCACGCCCTGGGCTTGCGCGGGTCCGCCCAAACAGCCGAATAGCAGCGCGCCGGCGCAGGCCACAAGAGCTGTCGCCGAAGTGTATCTCTTCGTTAACCTCTGACTTATCAATTGCTGCCGCATCACCCGTTTTTCCCCGCCATTTTTACCGAACAGATGCAGTTAGAATTGTTAAAGGTTGCCAGCAGCGTTTACAAATATATGGCTGATGGTGCTCCGCGGCCGCTGTGCCACCCTACCTTTTCCCTAGTTCTGTTTTTCGTCTGCAAAAGTTCCGCGATTTTGTGGGAAGTTCCCTTCCTCGCGTTTCGGTGTGGTCGCAGACACTTGCAGGCGTCCGTGTCCCCGGAATTCTGGAACTCTCGCGCCATTGAAACTGAATTAGTTAGCAGCGCGGGCTTTCAGATTTCGTGAGAAGTGCCGTCATTTGCCCATACAATTGCGGTGTATACGCGTAAGGCTATCGGCTCGAGGGAACGTCATTTTTAACCGCCACCAAGGGAAGGTGCTGGCGCTGCTGCTATTTTGGCTCGCCTGCGGATATTTGACTGGGGCGCAGCAGCCTGGCGGTGCGCTGCAGCAGGTGAGTGGAGTGGTGCGCACTCCGGAAGGCACGCCAGTGCCCGCTGCGACGGTGCGTCTGGTGAATACCGAAACGAATAAAGCGTGGCTGAGCTGGACGGACGAATCCGGGAAATTCGAATTTCCGCAAATTCCGGCAGGGTCTTATCGCGTGGAAGCAAACCAGCTGGGATTTGCGAACGCCTCGCTGGTGGTGAAGATTCCGGTGGTGCCGCCCGGGCCGATTCCGATTGTGCTGCGCGTCGCAACTTTGGCGGAGCTGACCGGGAAGCCTGAAGCAGCGCGCGCGCCGCGAAATCCCCGTCCGTCGGGTGACGCGGCGAATGCCAATGCAGGTGCGGACGCAAATGGGGGCGGCGGGCGCAGAGGTGGCGGCGGAAGAAGCCAAACGCCCGCGGGCGTCACTAATGCGATTCGCGCTGGACTGGCGGGTGGCGGGTTCGAACAGACTGATCTTACCGACGAAGGCGCTGGCGGCCCGGCCGGCGCAAACAATGCTCCCGCGAATGAAGGAACGCAAATCGCGGCCGAACTACCCTCCGGTCTCGGTTCCGGTGCGACTTCTGATTCATTCTTATTGCAGGGAACGGTTGGCCAGGGTCTGTCTGGAAATGGCCCGGGTGGATTTGGCCAGAACGGTTTGGTACCCGGCAATCCTACCGGAGAAGGTGGACAAGGTCCGGGCGGAGGACGCGGTGGGCCTGGCGGTGGGGGAGCCGGTGGCGGACAAGCTGGCGCGGGCGGCTTCGGCGGACCCGGTGGCGGAGGAGGCGGCGCAGGCGGAGGAATGTTTGGCGGAGCTCCTGGTGGCGGAGGAGCAGGCGGCGGTGGTGGCGGGGGAATGTTTGGCGGGCGCGGCAGATTAAATCGCCAGGCGGTGAATCGCATCCGCTTCAGTTTCTACGACCACTACGAAAACTCCGTTTGGGATGCGAAACCGTATTCGATTACCGGCAATCAGGTACCGAAGCCAAGCCATTACGACGAGCGCTTCGGCGGCAATCTGGGCGGGCCGCTGAAAATTCCGCACATATATAATGGCAGCGACAAGACGTTTTTCTTCGTCAACTACCAGCACGAAACGCAATCGAGCGCGCTGGACAACTATTCAACGGTGCCCACGGCCGCCGAACGCAGCGGAAATTTCTGCGGCTCGGGAGTCACGCTGTTTGATCCGTTTTCAAATTTCACCGGACCGCGCACCCCGCTCGGAAATGGCTGCCAGATTCCCACCATTAATACAGCCGCGGCCGGGCTGCTGGCTTTTTACCCCATGCCGAATCTGCCCGGCACGGTGCAAAATTATATTCTGCAGACCACGGTGCCGGTAAATAGCGACACATTGAACCTGCACGTGCTGCACACCATCAATTCCAAACTCAGCCTGAACGGCGGCTACAACCTGAATTCCCAGCGGCAGAATACGTTTGGCAATTTCTTGAATACCGCCGGCACTTCATCGACGCTGAACCAGTCCGTGACGCTGGGGCTCGCGCACAACTGGACTTCGCACCTAGTGGAAACTACGCAACTGAACTGGAGCCGCAGCCGCGCGCGCGTGCTGAGCGACAATTCGTTCGTGAATAATGTGGCCGGAGATCTGGGAATTAGCGGCGTCTCCACCGAGCCGATCACGTTTGGCATACCCCAGGTGAATTTCACCAGTTTTTCAGCGCTGAACGATCCGGTGCCTTCGCTGGTGCGCAACCAGACGCTGCGCCTGAGCGACAGTTGGAAGTGGGTTCGCGGGAAGCACACAATGACGGTGGGCGGGGAGATGCGCCGCATCGAGCTGAATTCCGAAGCGAATCCGGTACCGCGCGGGTCATTTAATTTTACGGGCGTGATGACGTCGCAACTGACCGCGACGGGCCAGGTGGTCCCCGCGACGCCACAGACCGAGCCTTTCTATGAGCTCGCCGACTTTCTGCTTGGCCTGCCTTACAGCACCACCGTGCAATTCGGGCCGAATATTTATCTGCGCAGTTGGGATTTCATCGGTTACGCGCAGGACGATTGGCGCATGACCAAACAATTTACGCTGCTCTACGGCGTGCGTTATGAGGCCGCGACGCCAGCAGAAGATAAATACAATCAGATCGCGAATCTGGACCTGAATTCCACGGCCACCGCGGTGGACGTGGTGACGCCCGGCACCGTGGGACCTTTCAATGGCCCTTTCCCGCGCGCGCTGATCCACGGCGACTACGGAAACTGGGCACCGCGGATCGGATTCGCGTGGCTGCCGCGCGGAATCAAACCGAAGACGGTGATTCGCGGGGGCTATTCGATTTTCTACAACGTGGCAATCTACAATTCGCTGGCGCAGAAATATCTGTCATATGAGCCGCCCTTCTCGACTTCGGAAAACCTGATCACTTCCGGCACGCAGGTGCTGACTCTGGAGGATGGTTTCCCCAACACCAGCACAATTATTTCCAATCGGGGCGGGGTGAATCCTTTTTACAAGGATGGCTACGCACAGATCTGGACTCTGGGGACGGAGACTTCCTTCTCGCAGAATTGGATCCTGGATTTGACCTACACCGGGACGAAAGGCACGGACCTCGACTTGTTGCGCGCTCCGAATCGCGCGCCGCTGGGCACCAGTCCCCTGGATACGCAGAACGCATTGCAAATTCCCAACGCCAACAGCTTTTACTACGATCAATCCGGCGCGAATTCGATTTACAACGCGCTGCAGGTGCGCCTGGTGCATCGCTTCACGCGCGGCGTTTCGTTTCAGGCGTTTTACACTTTCGCGAAATCGCTGGACAACGCCAGCAGCATCGGCGGCAGCTCCGGCATCGTAGTGCAACAGGACGGCAACTTCGCCGCAGAGCGCGGGCTTTCGTCGTTCGACGTGCGGCACCAACTGCGTTTCTTGAATTTGTACGAACTTCCGTTCGGTGAACACCATCGCTTGGCGACGCATGGCTGGGCCGAAAAAGTGTTGAGCAACTGGCGCCTGCAGAATATTGTGACGTGGCAAACCGGAACGCCCGTTACGGCATATCTGGGCGGCACGGCATCCGATAACGGCACTGGCGCCAGTTTTTCGCTGCGTCCCGATCAAATCGCTAGTCCGGACCTGGGAATCTGCGGCGG
>Ga0070762_10000293_pt1 | contig 20003 bp, 16 predicted proteins | sample HubBroMetageREF2_FD_66726 | JGI IMG/M metagenome (GOLD analysis project Ga0070762, IMG submission 66726) | Reference soil microbial communities from the Hubbard Brook experimental Forest, New Hampshire, USA - Hubbard Brook CCASE Soil... | ecosystem: Environmental > Terrestrial > Soil >...
CCACCGCGAGCGAGGTCACCACATCGATGCTGGTCTGGGTTGTTCGCTGTGGTTCTTCGGTGCCTGAGGTGAACAGGTTGCTGCCGAACAGCGCCTGCGCGAAGCCGGTTTCACGAAACAGCAGCTCGGAGGATGCCGAGTACTGCTTGGGCGAGCGCAGCGACAGGGCGACCGCGACGGCAACGCTGATGATCACGACCGTGACCATGATCAGCCGGCGCCGCCATAGGACGGACAGCAGCTCAAACGGCGAAACCGTAGGAGCAGCGGGAGCTTTGTTGAGGGGATCGAGATCGGCCACGGCTAAGCGGCTGCTGCGGTCGTATGGTGCACCGGGACAATGATACGTCGCTCCCGGCGGTAAGCCATGACAGTTCTCATACCTATGGCCGTATCGACTAGGCCGCTGGAACTCTTGAAGACCGTCCACATCCGGCAGAACCGCTCTCGAAGTAGGCGGTCCGGGCGTGTCGATCCTTTCGAGAGCGGTTTTTTCGTGCTCAGGCGCTAATCTCCGCTTCGAGCAGGATCCCAAGATCGCCAGCCATCCCGATGACCCTTCCCCTGCCGTTGCGCGTTGGCTTCGCCGCACCTTCCGATCCGCGCGATCTGCTGGCCGACTCCGGCGTGAGCAACTCCGTGTTCACAGCGATGGCTGACGTCGTCGCGGAGGTCGTCCCGATCAGCGGCGAGCTGCCGCCGCGCCTGGCCAGGCTGGCGCACCTCGGTAGCGTCGCCACGCGCATGCGACCGCGCGATCTGGGAAATCCACGCCGCGCAGCCAAGCATGCCCACAGCGCCGCGCGGCTGGGGCGCCCGACGATCGCGGCACGCAACCGTCTGATGCGTAGCCGTCTCGCGGCTGCAGGCGGCCTGGACGGGGTCGTGCAACGCAGCTGCGACATGCTGCTGGCGCCGGGCCAGCGGGTGGTGACGTTCGAGGACTCCACCGTGCTGCAGGCCCGCGAGAGCTACCCGTGGCCGCATCTGCAAGCTCTGACAGCGGCGGATTTCCGCCGCTATGAGGATCGCCAGCGCAGCGCCTATGCGGCGGCCCTCGCATGCTGTTGCACGACCCACTGGGTAGCTGAGAGCATCACCGGCAGCTATGGGGTCCCCGCGGAGCGCGTGTTCGTCGTCGGCAATGGCCAGAACCACCAGGCGGTGGAGGTGGCATCGCGCGAGTGGAGCAACCCGCGCTATCTGTTCGTAGGAGTCGACTGGACGCGCAAGAACGGCGATGCTGTCGTGCGCGCGTTCACCCGCGTCAGAGAGCAATGTCCCGACGCCCGGCTCGACGTAGTTGGCGGGCACCCGCGCCTGGATGCGCCTGGTGTGATCGGGCACGGATCGCTGTCCCGCGCCAACGCCGACGATCGCGAGCGACTCGCCGTCCTGTATCGCTCCGCGACTGTGTTCGTGATGCCCTCGCTGCATGAGCCTGCTGGGATCGTGTACATCGAGGCGGCCAGCGCTGGCGTGCCGTCGATCGGCGGCACCAACGGCGGTGCTGCAACGCTGATCGGACCGGGCGGGCTGACCGTGGACCCGCTCGAGCACGAGCAGCTCTACGCGGCGATGTTGCGCCTGGCCGACGCTGAGACGGCGCGGCGGATGGGCTCGCTCGCTCGCGAGCACTCGCAGCTGTTTACCTGGCGCAAGGTCGCGGAGCGACTGGTCAGGGCGCTGGCGATACCTGGCGTGGAGTGCGGCGCGCTGGCCGATTTTCTGTGATCAACGCTGCGTGCGCGTCGCTGACGAACTGTTCCTGCTCGTCTAGGTAGGCGCCGATCCTGAAGATCTGGGCACGCTCGCGGGCACGCTCGACGCGCGCCGCCGTCTGCTCGGCTTCCGTGAACGTCCGTGCGAGCGCGGCGGCCGCCATGCGCGCGTCCCCGCGCGCAAACAGCAGTGCGTGCTGCTCATCGTGCATCCCCTCGCCGATGCCGCCCACGTCGGATGCCACGAGCGGCACGTGCGCGAGCGCACCCTCGATCGTGACCAGCGGAAACGGCTCTTCCCAGACCGATGGCACGATCAGCGCGTGCGCGCGACTGAGGCCCGCGGCGACCTGCTCGGGACTCGACGAGCCGCGCCAGATGACCGCATCGGTCACCCCCAGGCGCTCCGCGAGCTCCCGCATCTCAGCGCCATGCTCGCTGTCCTCGGGGCCGACCACCACCAGCCGCGCACGGATGTCATGCTCGCTGCGTAGCAGCGCAAGCGCCTCGATCGCCACGGAGATGCCCTTGTAGGGAGTGACACGGCCGATGAACATGATCTCGGGCTCCGGCGCTGGTTCGCGCACCACCGCCGCGTAGAGGTCTCCGTGGCGGGGGACCGAGTGGCCGACACGCTCGAGCACCGGCTCGACGAACGGCGGCATCGGAACCAGGCGCCTGATCGCTTCGGAGTTCCACGAGATCGCCGTGCGCATGGGCGCCGTTGGCTCCAGCCGCAGGGCCGACAGCCGGTTCAGCGTCCGGCAGCCGGCGGCCCATGCCGCGCGCGCCGGCGTGCGCCGCGCGGGCAAGAGCTCGCGCATGAACTGATCGTTTACGAAGACGACCCCGAACCAGTGCTCGCAGACGCGAAAGGCGAGCGGGACGTTGCTGTCGGCGAGTACTCGCAGCGCTGCCTGCGGCACTGAGGAGCCATTCCAGCAGTACACGAGGTCAGGGCCCCATGCCAGCGCACGCCGCGCGGCGGCGACCGCCTGTAGCGACGCCCGCGGCGCGCGTATCGCTCCCCGCCGATCGGGCGTCAGGCAGGCAAGCTCACGCCTGACGTCCGTGCTCTCGCTGTGCGTCAGGCGCGCGCTGTCCTCGTCGCTGGTCAGCACGAGCACCTCGTGGTGCTGGCGCAGACGTTCGACCACGCCCGAGCACTCGACCTCATAGCCACCGACGGCTATGGGCGGGTACAACGTGGATAGGACAAGGATCCGCATCGACTAGACGCTAGCCGCTAGAAGGCTAGCTACGACGCGTGCCCGAAGCCACGCGCTGTGCCGCGGCCGGTGATTTCATAAAGGAGGAAGTGATCCACGCCGACATAAGGGACATGAGCGCAGCGGAAAGCCGTGATCTGACGGCGGCGATCGAAGCGGCCAAGCGGCCGCTGCAGCCGCCCGCGATGCCGCGTGCGGAGCTGCGCGTGCGCCTGCGAACGTCGACGGGGCTGCGCAGCCTGCTGCCGACGCGGCTGGTGCTTCGTAGAGCCGCGGCCAAGGGACGAGCGGCATGGGAGAACCCGGTGGCGCGTGCGCGCGCGCTGGCGAGCATGGAGGCGATCCTCGGCGGCACGCCGCGTGCGGGCGAGATCGAAGCAGGCGCACGTCGACGCCTGATCGAGGAGGAGGTGCAGCGCGCGCTCTACTGGCAGCCTTGGCGAACCTCGAGCGTGGACCCCACCTCCGCCGCCAACCTCGAGCGAGCCCTGTCCGCAAACCGTGGCGTGCTCATCAGCGCGTGCCATCTCGGCCCATATTTCCTGCAGATGTCAGCTCTGACGTCGCTGGGTCGCCACCCGTGTGCGGTTGCGGCACCATGGTTCTTCGAGGACCCCACCCCGGATTACTGGGGTAGACGCCTGGCACGCTGGTGGCAGGGCATTGCCAAGCGCGACGAGCGACTGGTGTACTCGGTGGGCGCCTTCCCAGTGATCCAAGCACTGCTCGAGCAGGGCGAGCTCGTGCTGATCTACTTCGACATGCCGGGGGGCACGCGTACGGACTTCCTGGGTAAGCCGGTGATGCTCTCCAGCGGTAGCGCAAAGCTCGCGTTCAAGACGCAGGCACTGGTCCTGCCATTGCGCGCTCGGCGCGCTGGCGATCGCGTGTGGACGGACGTGTTCGAGCCGCTCGACCCGCGTGACTTCTCGGGAGCTGACGAGCTCCACAGGGCGCTCGCGGCGGTACACGAGCGTTCGATCTTCGAACTGCCGGAGACGATGGAGGACCCCAATCGTGCCGGTGCGTGGGAGAACGGTGCGACGGAGAGCGAGTGGGTCCGCCGCAAGCCGGACGAGCCGGTACAGCCCCCAACCGGGCGCGGCGTCGAGCGATCCGCCCTCGGTACGAGCTGAGTGCGAGTCCTGTTCCTCAACGAGGGCAACCTCGGCACCCACATCCTCGGGCAGGGGCAGCTCGAAGAGGCCCTGAGCACAGGACTACCGCTCGCGCCGGAAGTGCAGGCCCGCTTCGCGGGAATCGGTCCGATGGGAAGACTCGCGCGTGCGGCGGCCACGCGGCCGGTCGAGGCGCTGGCGGACAGCGGCTTGGACTTCCGCACGCTGCGCTGGCATCTGGTGCAGGCGCTGCGCGCACGCCGCGCCCTACGTAGCGAGCTGCGCGCGTGGCCGGCGGACATCGTGCACGTCCACAGCCACTCGATCGCCCTGGCGATGGCGAGCACGATGCGCGCCGTACCCGTGGCGCTGTCCGTGGACACGACCGTGCACGATTGGTGGTCGATGCCCGCTTGGCGCGACGCGCAGACCCGCCATGGCGCGGTCACGATCGCGCCAAGTGCCGCGCTCGAGCGTCGGGCTCTCGAACGCGCGGCGCTGGTAGTCGCCTGGACGGCGTGGGCGCGTCGCTCGATCGAACGCTCGGCGGCGGGCGCGCGCGTGATCGAGCACCACCCGGGTCTCGACCTCGAGCGCTACCGCCCGGCCCCGCGCCGCCCGCGTGAGCGACCACGCGTGCTGTTCGTCGGCGGGCGCTTCGCGGCGAAGGGAGGAGAGGACCTGCTGGATGCGCTCGCGGGGCAGCTTGGTGAGAGCGTGGAGGTCGACCTCGTTACACCCGCGGACGTGCCTGAGCGTCCAGGTGTGCGCGTGCATCGGCTCGGCCCCTCCGACCCGCGGCTGCTGGATCTCCAGCAGCAGGCGGACCTGTTTTGCCTGCCCACGAAGGCCGACGCCGTGCCGTGGGCGGTGCTGGAGGCGATGGCGTGCGGTACGCCGGTCCTGTCGACCCGCGTGGGCGCCATCCCGGACCTGCTGGAGGACGGACGGGCGGGCCTGTTGGTCTCAGCTGGCGATCGGCGCGCCCTGCATGCAGGCCTGCAGAGCCTGCTTGGCGACCCGCAGGCGCGTATGTTGCTGGCTGCGCGTGCGCGCGAGCGCTGCGAGGAGCGCTACGACGCGCGCCGCCAGCTGCCGCGGCTGATCGCCTGTTTTCGCGATGTACTCGCGCGCACCGATTAGGCGGTAGGCGCACCGATTAGGCTGGTAGCCCCCGCCGCAGCAGCACTTGAAAGTCGCCCGGCCCGAACGCTCGCAGCAAGAACAGGAGCAGCGGGTAGCACACGCATGCCGCGAGCACCAGCCCTCCGAGCGGCGCGTGCGCCAGCCGCAGCGCCTCCAACACACCTGTCAGGACCGCGGACGCAGCCACGGTCCGGCCGATCCGCCCTAGCTTGGGGATGGGCCGTTCGAGCGTCCGCAGAATCAGCTGGAGGCTCGCGGCACAGACGACCACCTCGGTGAGGAGCGTCATCCACGCGGCCCCCATGAAGCCGACGAGCGGCACGAGGATCAGATTCCCGATCAGGTTGACCGCCAGCGCGATCAGGCTGATCCGCAGCAGCCGCCGCTGGAGCCCGAGGACGACGAGCAGGTTGCCGTTCAGGTAGCCGAAGGAGATGAAGATGAAGGCCGCGGCGAGCACTGGCAGCGCGGGCGCCGACGGCACGAACTGCTGCCCGAAGATCAGGCGCACGAGCGGCGTCGAGGCGACGATCGTGAACGCCAGCGCACCCATCGAGGTGATCGCCAGCAGCTCCGCCGTGAGCCGCGCGGTCCGCAGCAGCCGTGCGGGATCCGCCGGCCAAGACGCGGCGATCACCGGCGAGAGCGTCGTCAGCACGGAGATCGGCACGAAGTGCGCCTGGTCGAGGATGTTGTAGACGGAGCTATACAGGCCGGCGGCGTTGCTGCCGGCGATGACGTAGACGATGATCTGGTCGATCTTCGCGTAGGAGATGATCAGCACGCCGGCGATGCCGATCGGCAGTCCTACGCGCACCACCTGGCCCAGGCGCTTGCGGGAAGGGCGCGGCAGACGCACGTCTAGTTTCAGTACCGCCACCACCTGGAAGATCGAGCCCAGTGCGTTGGTACTCGCCATCGAGAGCGCCAGCACGATCATGCTGCCGTGGTCGAGGAAGATGAACAGCACCGCGATCCCCCACAGCACGCTGCGCAGCGTCAACACCAGCATTGGCACGCGGTTGTCGACGCGCAGCTGGAAGATCAGGCCCAGCGCGCCGACGCCGTCGAACGGCATCGTCATGACGAGGATGACGCCGGAGATGAGCATCTCATGGCTGCGGTGCAGCAGCACGATCACGCCGAGCGAGATGACGATCAGCGGGGCCAGCATGATCAGCCGCAGCATCATCACCGCGCCGAGCCACTCGTGCTCGTGCTCGGGGTCGCGCGCGGCTTCGCGCAGCGCGACGCCCTGCATGCCGAAGTTGGCGAAGTAGCCAACCAGGACCAGCGTGGTGAAGGTGATCGACCATTCGCCATAGCCGGTCTCACCCAGCGTCCGTACGACCAGCGCGGTGACGACTGTTCCGAGCGCGAGGTTGCCAATGCGCACGACGACCTGCATGGCGATGTCGCTGGCGGCACGATGCCGCGTGGTTTCGCGAGCTAGGGTCGGCATTCAGACGTTCTCACCGTTCGCGCCACAGTGACAGAATCCCTGCCCTCGCTCGGCACTCAAGCGGACCGGGGCGACTGCCGATGCGCTTGTACGATGGCGTGACCCCTATCGCGACGCCCCGAAGACGAGCGCGACCGGACAGCAGATCGCCGCGTACTCACACGGCGGGCCAGCGGACAACAGAGAGAGGACCATCAGGTGGCCAAGACGACACTAGTGACCGGCGGCAGCGGCTATATCGGCGCACTGCTCGTTCAGGAGCTGCGCGAGGCGCAGCACGAGGTTCGCGTGCTGGACTCGCTGCTGCACGGCCAGGAGGACATCGCGGCCGAGCAGGAACAGGCCGGCGTGCAGGTAATCCGGGCGGATATCCGCGATGCCGACGCGCGCCGACGTGCGCTCGCGGGCGTGGACGCCGTCGTTCACCTCGCCGCGATCGTCGGCGACCCCGCGTGCGGGCGCGATCCCGAGCTCTCCGACGAAGTCAACGTCCAGGCGACCAGAGGCCTGGTGGCAGACGCCGGCGATGCCGGCGTGGAGCGACTGGTGTTTGCTTCCACCTGCTCCAACTATGGCCGCATGGCCGATCCCACGGTGCCGATCACCGAGGATGGCGAGCTCAGCCCCGTCTCGCTGTACGCCGAACAGAAGGTCAGCATGGAGAAGCTGATCCTCGGGGGTGGGGAGAGCAGCGTCAAACCGACGTGCCTGCGCTTTGCGACTGTCTACGGCGTGGGTCGGCGCATGCGCTTCGATTTGACCGTCAACGAGTTCACGCGCGACCTGTGGGGCGACCGCGAGCTGGAAGTCTTCGGCGAGCAATTCTGGCGCCCGTACATCCACGTGCGTGACGCAGGGCGTGCGGTTCGTACGGTGCTCGAAGCACCTCAGGAGAAGGTCGCCAACAACGTGTTCAACGCCGGCCGCTCGGGCGAGAACTACCGCAAGCTCGATCTCGTGGAGGAGATCGGCAAGCAGATCGACCGCGGCAAGGTGTCCTACGTCAAGCGCGACGAGGACCCGCGCGACTACAAGGTCAGCTTCGACAAGATCCGGGCGGAGCTCGGCTTCGAGACGCTGATGACGGTGCCAGACGGGATCGCCGAGATCATCGCCGCGCTCGACGCAGGCAAGTTCGGCGACCCATACGACGCCCGCTACCGCAACATCCCCTGAACGCCGAGGAGTCTTCGATGGAAGGGACGGCGCGATCATGAGCGAGTGGCGGGTCCCGCTGACCGACATCGCCATGCCCGAGCAGGACGTGCAGGCGGTCGCCGACTGCCTGCGCTCGGGCTGGCTGACGCTTGGTCCGCGCACGCAGAAGTTCGAGAGCGCACTGGCTACGCATGTGGGAACGCCGCATGTGATTGCGGTTTCCAGCGGCACGGCTGCGCTGCACCTGGCATGTCGCGCCGCGGGGCTCGGAGAAGGCGATGAGGTGATCGTGCCGGCGTTTACGTTCATCGCGAGCGCCAGCGCCGCGCGCTACGTCGGCGCGACGCCGGTGCTGTGCGACGTGCGTGGGCCGCACGACTTCAACATCGACCTGGAGGATGTCGCCGCGCGCATCACCCCGCGTACGCGCGCGGTGATCGCTGTGCACTTCTGTGGCTACCCCGCGGATGTGCTGGCGCTGCGCAAGCTGTGTGACGAGCACGGCCTGACCCTGATCGAGGATTGCGCACAGGCGATCTGCGCACAGGTGGACGACAGCGGCCGCCAGGTGGGCACGGTCGGCCAGCTGGGCGCGTTCAGCTTCTTCTCCAAGAAGCAACTGTGTGTCGGCGAGGGCGGCATGGTGAGCACCGCCGATGACGAGCTGGCGGCAAGCGTGCGGCTGCTGCGCTCACATGCGATGACCAGCGGCACGTGGGATCGCCACAGTGGCCGTACGGACACCTACGACGTGATCGGCCTGGGCTTCAACTACCGCATCGATGAGCCGCGCGCGGCGCTCGGCCTCAGTCGCCTCGAGCGACTGGACGACGACATCGCCAAGCGGCGCGCGATCGTTCGCGCCTATCGCGAGCGGCTTGCCGAGATACCCGGGCTGGAGCTCCCGTGGGATGAGCTGGCGGTGGAGCGCTCAAGCCATTTCGCATTTCCTGTGCTGCTTGCCGACCGCGAAGCCCGTGACCGCTTCCGCGACGATCTGAAAGACGACGGCGTGCAGACCACGTGGTATCCGGCGCTGCATACGTTTACGGAGTGCCAGCACCTGGCACCGGCGGGAGGACTCCCGGGCGCCGAGCAGGCAGCCGCCCGGCACTGCGCGCTGCCCCTCAGCTCGACGATGGACGAGGCAGCTGTCGAGATCGTCGTCGCGGCAGTCGCCAAGGCGCTCGCGCACTGAGGCGATGGTGGACGCGCAACCAGTGCCGCTGGTCGTTCAATACCTGTATGTGCACGGTGACGGGGAGGCGTTCTTCTACCCCACGAGCCGCTCCAGCCGCTCGGCCGCACAGGTGGCCAACCGCTACCTGGAGTGCGCGCTCACACAGGCGGCCTCGTTGCGGCTGCGTGAGATCGACTGTGATCTGGCACTCGTCACGAACCTCGGCGATCCGTCGTCCTTGGGACGCGTGGGCGCCAGCTTGATCGAGCGGCTCGAATCGCTCGGAGTACAGATCCTGCCCACCGAATATCGCCACCGCCCGGTGGACACGGGCGAGAACTACAAGGACTACGTGTCTTCGCGCTACGTGCTCGACGCGATCCTCGCCGCCGGCGAGGGACAGCCGGCCGAGCGGCAGTTGTGGCTGACCGACCTCGACTGTGTGTGGCCGGACGCTGCACGCGTGTTCGCGGCCACGCCCGCCTCGCCTCAGATCGGCTACGTGCGGATCCCCTACCCACCGGACTGGGAGGTGGTCGGCTTTGGGCCGCGCGGCGGTACACGCACGGCGATCGGCGAGCTGGCGCTCAGCATGGGCGGCTCGGAGAGCCTCCCGAGCTGGGTGGGCGGCGAGCTGCTGACCGGTACCCCACAGGTGTTGCGAGAGCTGGTCGATGCCTGCGTGCAGATCGACCAGCGACTGGCGGCGCAGGGCGCGATGCTTCCAACCGAGGAGCAAACCCTGACGCTCGTGGGAGCGCTGGGACTGGCGCAGTTCGCAGACCTCTCTGACGTGGCCCGCAGAATCTTGACCGGCCCTCGCCACGGCGCCCCGAAAGTCGAGGACCCTCTGAGCTACGGTCTCTGGCACCTGCCATCGGAGAAGGGGTTGAGCTTGCGCCGCGCGGCCAATGAGATGCTCGCCGGGCGCCCAACGAGGCTGCGCAGGGACTTGGCTGAGCCAGCGCGAGCCGCGCGACGCTTCAACGTCGCAGGGACGGGGATTGCCCGCCGCGTCCGCGACGACGGCTGGCTCGCCGCCCAGCGCATACGCTCGCGGGTGCTGGCCCCGCTCGGCATCGCCTGACGATCCCCTCGTCAAGCCCCCAGTGCCGCGAGCTCGGCATGGGCGGCCAAGCGTAAGCGTGCGCGGCGGAGCCTAAGCCCGCTCGGCGAAGCCTACTAGGCATGCGCGGCCGAGCCTAAGCCCGCTCGGCGAAGCCTAAGCGTGCTCGGCGGAGACCTGCGCACTCTCCAAGGCCCGCAGGTCTGCTTGCACCATACGCTCGACCAGCTCCTCAAAGCTCAGCTGAGGCTGCCAGCCAAGCGCCTCACGCGCGTGGCTGGGGTCGCCGATGTTGAGGGTCACCTCGGGTGCGCGCACGAGCGTGGGGTCCAAGCGCAGATAGCGCTCGGCTTCTAGGCCGACGCAACTGAACGCGACCTGCGCGAATTCGCGCACTGTGCGTCCAACACCGCTCGCCAGCACGTAGTCGCTGGGGTGCTGCTGCTGGAGCGTCAGCCAGGCGGCGAGCATCATGTCTCCCGCGAACGACCAGTCGCGGACCGCGTCGATGTCGCCGAGATGCAACTCGCCTTCGAGTCCCAGCTTGATTGCGGCTGCGCCGCGCGTGATCTTGCGCGTGACGAACTGCTCGGGTCTGCGCTCGGACTCGTGGTTGTTGAAGATGCCTGAGCACGCGTACAAGCCGTCGCGCTGGCGCAACGCGCCCAGCAACTGGTGAGCGGCCAGCTTGGCGATCGCATACGGGCTGGTGGGACGACAGGCGGTGTCCTCGCGCTGGGGACTTTCCGGCGCCTCGCCGAAGATTGCGGTGGAGCAGGCGACAAACGCCCTGATCGACGGGTCGATATCGCGCACCGCTTCGAGGATGGCGGCGCTCGAACCGGCGATCGCCTCGAGCGTCTGTAGCGGCTGCTCCCAGGAGGTTGGGACGAACGACGGCGAAGCCAGATGATAGAGCTCATGGGGTCGTATCTGCGCAATCGCATTGCGCAGGCCATCGACGTCGAGCAGGTCACACCACAGCAGCTGCAGGCTCTCGCGCAAATGCTCCGAGCATCCAAGCGGGCGATCGGGGGCGCCACGCACGACCCCGGTGACCTCATAGCCCTTCTCGAGCAGCAGCTCCGCTAGGAACGAGCCGTCCTGTCCGGTGATCCCGGTGACGAGCGCGCGTCGCGGCTGTTCGCCTCCGTCAGCGTCGTCAACACCTTTGCCGCTCGACTCCCACTCGGGGTTATTTGGCGAGGAAACGCCCACGAATCGCACCTTATGCCCTGTTTCTAAAAATGGCTTTATCTCTAAGACGCCTACGCCACAATGGTAGGCGCGGCCACGCATGCTGCGCGGGCTCCCTGGCCGGCGCCAGGCCTTGGCTCAGTCTGGTGGGATCAGCCGGTCGCGTACCGACTCGAACTCCTCTTGGGCCTGCTCGTAGTCTTCGTGGCGTCCGATGTCCAGCCAGTAGTCGTCGCTCGGCCACGCGCGCACGACCTCTCCGGCGGCGATCAGGCGCAGGATCAAGTCGGGGAAGTCCAGGCGCTCGCCTGGCTCGATGAACGACAGCGCGCGCGGCGCGAAGCAGTAGACGCCCATGCTGGCGGTGTAGTCGATCTTCGGCTTCTCGTCATAGCCGGTCAACCGTGTCTGATCGCCGTCGTCGCCAAAGCGCAACACTCCCAGCGATACCTGGATTTGGCGGGTCTTGGTGGCGATCGTCGCCGCCGCATCGCTCGCGCGGTGGCGCTGTATCAGCGCCCCGTAGTCGATGTCGGTGAGCACGTCACCGTTCATCACCAACACGTCGTCAGCCGCCAGCCCCTCGATCAGAGCGAGCGCACCGACCGTGCCGAGCGGCTCGTGCTCGCGGTAGTAGTCGATCGCTATCCCGTAGGCGTCGCCGTCGCGGAAGAAGGCCTCGATCAGCTCTGCCAGGTAGCCGGTGGCCATCGTGATCCGCTCAAAGCCATGCGCGCGCAACTGCCGCACGACGATGTCCAGCACCGGACGATCGCCGATCGGCATCAACGGCTTGGGCAGAACGGTCGTGTACGGCCGCAGACGAGTACCCTCGCCCCCGGCCAGGATCACCGCACGCCCCATGCTAGATCGCCGCTCGCGCAGGGAAATCGCTCACGTCGGGGAAATCGCTCACGTCGGGGAGGATACGGACGCGCCTGGACGATCCCAACGGCCGAGGCGATCCGTCACGCATCCGCGTCGCTGCCGGATGCTCGACTCAGGTCGCTGGCGCGCACGGCTGCGAGGAAGTCATCCCAGTGCGCGGTGTGGGGAGCGATCGCCTCCAGCAGGCGTTCCAGTGCCGTCCACTCCTCATCGCCCTCCCAGCCCCAGTGCAGTGCGATCGGCGCCCACAGCCCCATGCGCCGCTCGATCAGCCTGCGCGCCGCGGGCAGAACCTCCCGCGCATGCCCATACAGAGGGTGATATGAAGGCAGATAGACCGCCTCTCCGCGCCACAGCGGCGTGCGTTGAAAGCCGATCAGCCCGACCGACTCGGGGCCGCCGCAGACAACCGCGAAGCGACGTGCCAGCACGTCGTACTGCTCGACATCGAAGCGGTTGTAGGGCGCTACGAACACCTCAGCGGAGATGCCGAGCTCAGCCAGCTCGGTGAGCCCCGTATCGATCCGCGCGCCCGTCGCGGCCTGGTCGAGGCCGCTGAGCTCGCTGTGGCGACGCGACGAGGAGAATCGCGTGCGGTGATCGAGGCCGTGCAGCGCGAAGGAGACCCCCTCCCCGGGGAGCTCCGCCAGCAGCGTCCGCTCAGCGTCGTCGAGTGCCCGCCAGCGGCTCTCCTGGGGATTCAGCGGCGCGTGGCTGACGCGCGGCGGCACAGCGATCAGATAAGGCACCCCTGCACTGGCCATGATCGTGTGAAAACGGCGAAAGCGCTCCGTTCCATAGCGGGCGGGCTCGTCCCAGGCAAGGTAGTGCGGAAACTCATCGACGCGCACCAGAAAGCGAGGCGCCCCTGCCGCCTGTGCCCCGAGCGCCGCACGACGGGCTGCATCCAGCGGCTCGGCTACCGCGCGCTCGTACTCGAGCCTGCCGAGCTTGCGCTGCACGCGCTGGGCAAAGCGAAGCGGCCGCGGCGGGGGGCGACGCGAGCGCACCGCGGAGCGCACGGCGCGCAGGCGCAGCAACTCGACACCAGACGCATCAGTAGCGCTAGCGCCATCGTGGCCGAGTAGCAGTCGCGCGCTACGGAGCTCATCCGCGCGCGAGCGCTCAGATGTCGTTTGAAATGGGCTCTTAGACACCGGCCAGCACCTCGCGGTAGAGCTCGTCTGTGCGCCGCGCTATCGCCGACCAGGAGAAGCGCTCGTCGGCAAGCCGCGCTCCCTGCTCGCCACGGCGCAGACACTCAGCCGCGCCGGCATCGATGCTCGCGCAGAGCGCATCGACGAGCGCGTCCACGTCCGCGCGCGCACACAGCCAACCGGTCTCGCCGTCGATGACTGCCTCGACCAGGCCGCCGACCGGGTAGGCGATCACGGGCCGGTGAAAGCCATAGGCGAGCAGCAGCACGCCGCTTTGACTGGCGCTCGGGTACGGCAGGGCCACCGTGTCTGCAGCGGCGAACAGCTGCGCGGCATCGCTCATGTCAAGGAATCCCTCGCGGATCGTCACGCGGCCTGCCAGACCAGGGCTGCGCAGCCGCTCGGCGAGCGCGGTGAGAGCACCAAGGTCCTGCCCGCCGATCAGCAGGTGCAGAGAGGGAACTCGTTCGAGCGCTGCGACCATGTCACCGAGGCCCTTGTCCGCTCGCAGCTGGCCGAAGATCAACGTGACCGGCGCCTCAGCGGCGATGCCCAGTTGTGCCCGCGACGCACTGCGCTCGGCTTCGCCCCCGGAGCGCGCCAAGCCGCCGTACTCGCCGTGAGGGACCACAACCGTCCTGCCACGCACGGCGGACGGCAGCAGCGCCAGGTCGGCCTGCGTGTGGACGATCGTGCGGGCCGTCAGCCGCCCCTTTGCGCGCGTGATCAGTCGCCGCGTGCGCTCCAGCCTGCCCGATCGCTCGACGATGCCGTGCAGCGTCTGTACGACGGTTGCGCCACCCAGGCGCAGGCAGACGATCGCCACCAGCCCGATCTCTGGGATCTCCCAGCCCTGGCTGTGAACGATCCCCACGCGCCTTGACAGGCGCACCAGGCGCGGCAAGCTCGCGAGGAAGCGCAGGCCGTTGACCACAGGACCTAGACCCAAGCGGCGCAACGCCTGCCCCCGCCGGGTGTCGTCGCGCATGTAGTGAAAGACCGGGTGCACCACCACGCCAGGGATCGCCGGGTAGAGATGGTCATCGGCGCTGGCCAGCTCAACCGACCAGCCAACCGCCACCAACGCCCGTAGGAGCTCAGCGGTGTAGTCGGCCACACCTCCGCGCCCACCCTGCTCGATCATCAGCAGTCGCCTGCGCGCGGGTGCGCTCATTGAAGTCCGGGCGAGCGCACGCCCCGGGATGCAATCGCGTTCTCCAATAGATCCTCGATCGTCTGCGCCACTATCGGCGCGGCGTAGGTGCGCTCCGCGTGCGCGCGTGCCGCAGCGCCCTCGCGCGCTGCCCGCTGCGGGTCATCGAGGTAGCGAACGAGCAGCGCACGCAGCGACGCTGGGTCGTTCTCGGGATCGGCGATGCCGCCGATCTCCGGGGTGATCATGTCCGAGACGCCCTCCGCGCCGGTCGCGAGACACGGCCGTTCCGCGAGCATCCCCAGGATCACCGCACGCGGCGCCCCCTCGGTCGGGCTCGGGCAGAAGACCGACACGTCGAAGGCGGACAGCACGTCAGGGACCTCTGGGCCAGGCGTGGAGATGAAGTGCGCACGCCCGCCCAGCGGCGCGGCCAGCGAGCGTAGCTGCGCTTCGGTCTCGCCGTCGCCCGCGAGGATCAGGTGCACACGCTCGTCGTCGAGGTCGCGTACGGCATCCACGACCACGTCGTTGCGCTTCTTTGGGTGAAAGCGCGATATGCAGCCGACGACGAACGCATGATCGGGGATCCCCAGCTCCCCCCGTACGCGCGCGCGCCCCTCCTCGGTGTAGCGAATCTCATCGGTGCGCAGCACGTTCGGGACCATCACCACCTTCTGCGGATCGACGCCGACTTCGATCACCGACTGACGCGTGCCCTCCGAGACGGCCATCACCAGGGGCGCTTGCCGAGCCGCGGCAAGATAGGCCAAGCGCGGCAGGCCCTTGCGTAGCGGAAACGGCACCGGACCCCACTCCTCCCACACGACCGTCTTGCGCAGGCTCGCAGGCAGCATCGGCACGAGCAGCTGCTCCTTCTTGTAGTGCACCAGCAGCACGTCGTAGGGCGCCTGCGCGAGCAGCGCGGCGCGCAGGCGTGCGACTAGCAGCGGCCAGCGCGCCGCAAGCCCCATCCAGCTGCCGACGGACAGCTTCGGTCCGATCGCGATCGGGCGAACCTCGATCTCCGTATCGCGGCCGATCCCGGGCGCGTCTGTGAGCATCACCGTGTCGTGGCCGCGGCGTCGCAGCGCCTCGAGCATCTCCACCGCGGCGAACTCGGCGCCGCCGCTGGAGTCCGTAGTCATCACGCTCACGATCTTCACGCGAGCCATTATCTCTGTCTGGCAGGATGAACACCTACCAGGGGCCCTAAAGGCTCAGGTAGTGCGAATAATCAGCACCGAACAGGGCGCGTGATGGGACACCTTGTTTGGCACCGAACCCAACAGGAAACGCTTGGCTCCGGTCATGCCCTTGTTGCCGACCACGATCAGATCCGCTTCGCGCTCCTCCGCGATGTCGAGGATCGCGTCGGCAGGATCGCCCTGGCGCGGATACACGCTGACCTCGAGTCCCGCTGCACGACCGATCGCGGCTGCCGCCTCGAGCGTCGCATCCACGTCCTCGCGGGGATTGATCGCCCATTGCAGATCCTCGGGCGCCTGAAGGCGTTCCTCGCTCAGACGCTGCGCCGGCACCGGCTCATAGGCGCTCACGAGCTCGAGCTTCGCCCCGAGCGCACGCGCGACGTCCACGGCCTGACGGACAGCCTGGTTGGCGGTATCTGAGCCGTCGGTTCCAACCACGATCGATTTGAACATCGCTTCTCCCTTGCGTTCTCGCCACAACCCATTGCCACCGGCTGGCCGAGCGATCATACCCGCCCGCAAGCGATCTGGCTGGTATGCATCCCTCGCGGGAGCGTACGCTTCGCCTCACCAATGATCGACTTGCATTGCCATGCGCTTCCGGGCATCGATGACGGCCCTGAGACGATCGAGGACTCGCTCGCGCTGATGCGAGCCGCGCTGGCCGTGGGCATCGACACCGTGGTGGCTACCCCGCACGTGAACGCCCGCACTCCGAACGACGCCGGCACGATCGCCCGGCTGACAGCGGAGCTGAACGAGCGGCTGGCGCAGGAGCAGGTGGACGTCGAAGTACTGCCCGGCGCCGAGATCGCGGTCACGCACCTCGCCGAGCTCGACCAGGCTGAGCTTTCGCGGCTCACGCTCGGCGGAGGTGGATGGCTGCTGATAGAGCCTCCGTTCACGCAGGTGGCCACAGGGCTGGAGAGTCTCGTCATCGGTCTCCAGCGCCAGGGCCACCGCGTTGTGCTCGCTCACCCCGAGCGCTGCCCGGCGCTTCAGCGCGACCGGCGGGTGGTGCGCTCGCTGGCGGATGCAGGGGTCCTGATGTCGATCACAGCGGGGTCGCTGGTCGGACGTTTCGGCGGCGAGGTTCGCCGCTATGCGCTCGAGCTCGCGCGGGACGGACTGATCCAGAACGTCACCTCTGACGCGCACGACAGCGCGCATCGCCGCCCTGGGCTGGCGCAGGAGCTCGAGCAGGCGGGCCTCGCGCCGCTGAGCGATTGGCTCACGCGGGCGGTACCTGCCGCGATCCTCGGCGGCGAGGAGATCCCGCCTGCGCCCGCACGCGCACTGGAGCGTTCCAGGAAGCGCCGCCGCTGGCACCTTGGCCGCTGAGACCCGCGCCTCCCCTACGCCAACTTCGTGATCGCCACGATCATCCCGATCACGACGAACACGACGATCGCGATCTGCATCCAGATCCAGGTGGGCGACATAGCTCGGGTAGCGTACTTCCAGCAACCAGCCGTTGGTGGCGAGCTCCGCTGCGCCGACGACTATCGTATTCGCCATGGGCCGGCGCATCCACATCGCAACGACCGGTCTCGCGCTTGCGTTTTGCCTCTTTACTTCGGCAACTTCGGCTACCGCCGCGACGGCCGGCAAGAGCACGTCCGCGTCAACCGCCCTGCTGGGCGGGGTCAACGTCCTCGGCATCGGCGACTACACGGTGCCGTCGCAGATGGACAGCGCAATCGCCGAAGCTCACGCTCTGCATGCCAAGGTCATCCGCACCGTTGTCTCGTGGTCTGCACTAGAGCCTTCGGAAGCTGAACACATCGATGCGAGCACGCTGGCGGTGGTCGATCGTCTCCTCAGCGACGCGAGCGCCGCGGGCATCCGCGTGATCATGTCCGTCGACAGCACGCCGTGTTGGGCATCCTCCGCACCCGGCCCGCTGCTCGCGAGCTGTAAGCCTGGCGGCGAAAGCAAGGCCAACGCGTGGCCTCCAAACAACCCCGCTTATTACGGTGCGTTCGTCGCCTATCTGGCGAAGCGCTACGGCACGCAGCTGGCTGCGATCGAGGTTTGGAACGAGCCCGATCAGGCCAATGAAGCGTATCTCGCAGGCCCAAGCAAACCAGAACGCTACGCCGACCTGCTGAGAGCAGCGTATCCCGCAATCAAGGCCGTCAATGCGAGCATCCCGGTGCTTGCCGGCTCGCTGGTCGGCTCCAACGGGGCATTTCTACGCGAGCTCTACGCGGCTGGCATCAAGGGCTACTACGACGGCCTGGCTGTCCATTACTACAACCTGACGCTCGGCTCGCTGCGCTCGATCCATGAAATCCAGCTCGCCAACGGCGATACCACGCCGCTGTGGTTGGATGAGTTCGGGTGGAGCAGCTGCTGGCCGGCGCAGGCAATACAGCAGGAACAGGCGTGCGTGACCACGCAGACCCAGGCGCGCAATCTCGCCGATACGTACCGTGAGCTGGTGCGCACGCCGTGGGTGGCGGCGGCCGTCGTCTACAAGCTGCAGGACTCCTCCTTCGAAGATTTCGGCCTGACTTCCTCCAGCGGGGCGCGCAAGCCCTCGTTCGCCGCGTTCGCCAACGCCCTGGCATCTCCGTTCGGGAGCATCAGCCCGATCGTCCTCAACCTGCGCCGCAAGGGCACACACGTGATCGCGAGCGGGTCCGGGCCGGTCGGCGACTTCATGCAGCTCGAAGCGTTCGAGGGCAAGCTGCTGCGCTACCGCGCGCTGTTCAAGCTGGACCGCTTCAACCGCTACTCGATCGCGCTGCCGTCGGTGCTCGGCACCCACGGTCTGCGCGTTCGCGTATATCAGTACTGGAGCGGCGTCGGCAAGGCCGCCCACGAGCGCATCTGATCACTCGGCGTTGCGGAACAGCGCCACGAGTGTCAGGGCCAGGATCTTCAGGTCCAGGCCGAGCGACCAGTGGGCGATGTAGTAGTTGTCCCACTCGACCCGCTCAGCCAGAGATGTCTGCCCGCGCAGTCCGTGCACCTGAGCCCAACCGGTGATGCCCGACTTGACGCGGTGACGGTCGCCGTAGCGGATGATGTCCTGCCTGAACAGTTCCACGAACTCAGGGCGCTCAGGACGCGGACCGACGAGGCTCATGTCGCCGCGCAGCACGTTGAACAGCTGCGGCAACTCGTCCAGCGAGGTGCCGCGCAGAAAGCGCCCGACGGCGGTCCGCCGATCCTCGCCCTCCACGCCGCCAGGCGCGATGTCCCCGGCCAGCAGGAAATCCACAGCGCTGGAGCCCTGCTGCTCGTCCTCTTCTGCCGACACTGCCGCCACACGCATCGAGCGGAACTTGTAGAAGTCGAACACCTTGCCGTCGCGCCCGACGCGGCGCTGGCGGAAGAACGCGGGACCGGGCGAGCTGAGCCGCACAGCGATCGCCGCCAGCAGGATCACGGGCGAGAATGCGATCAGCAGCAAGAGCGCGAATATGCGGTCGAGCGCGTGCTTGACGGCAAACTGCAGACCCTCGGGGTCAACTGCATTGAACGACAGCAACGGCAGCCCGCCGACCGTGTCGTAGCCGACGCGATCGTTGATCGTGTCGAACATTCGCGGCACCACCGAGACCTCCACGCCAAGTTCCTGGCAACGCTGGATCAGACGGCTGACGCGCGCGTCGGCGACCGACGAGAAGGCGACGATCAGGTGCCTGACACCCGTGTGCGCGACGGTCTCGTCGAGGTCGTCGATCGTGCCCAGCACGGGTACGTCGCGCCCGCCGACCTCGGCGACCGAGCGGGGGTCCTCGTCCAGGAAGCCGATCGGGACAAGCCCATACTCTGGATGTGAGTCGAGGCGCCGCGCGACCTGTGCGCCGACGACGCCTGCGCCCATGATCAGCACAGACTTGCCCACGAGATGGCGTTCGCGTGCCAGGCGCTGCGCAAAGGACAGCACGATCCGCCCAAGGCCCACGCCGAGCAGCGAGAACAGCCATGCGTGCAGCCAGTCGCTTTGACTTGGCAGCTGGCCGTTGAAGAGCATCCCGAGCGTCGCCACTGCCATCGCGGCCACCGACACGCCGCTGAGGACGGGGACGATCCCGTCGAGCACCAGAGCGCGTAGGCGGGTGCGATACAGGCCACGCAGATAGAACAGGCCCATGACCAGCGGGGGCAGCACAAGCAACGGGGCGCGCGCGGAGGAGACGTTCAAGGTGGCGCTGACCCCGCCCAGGGCGATCACGACAGCCGTCCACAGCAGGATGAAGTCGACGCTCGGACGCACCACCCCCCAACCCGGGCCCTCGAGCGCCCACTGCAGCGGGCCGGTGAAGCTCCGCCGCCACAGGGCCCTCGGGACCGGCGCGTCGT
>Ga0070762_10000294_pt1 | contig 19948 bp, 18 predicted proteins | sample HubBroMetageREF2_FD_66726 | JGI IMG/M metagenome (GOLD analysis project Ga0070762, IMG submission 66726) | Reference soil microbial communities from the Hubbard Brook experimental Forest, New Hampshire, USA - Hubbard Brook CCASE Soil... | ecosystem: Environmental > Terrestrial > Soil >...
GGCTTCCATGGCATCCCGCTTTCGGCGTGCTCCAGAAATGCGGTCAGGCCCGGTTTGCCCTGGGTGTCATAAATTTCCACGAAATTGTCAGCGATCAGCGGCGTCATGGTTCGATCCATCTTTTCGTCGCGCACTTGCGAGGAGCGCGACTCGCTGATGTAGCCGGAAATTAGCAGGGTGAGACTGACCAGCAGCATGGCCAGCCAGAACCACAGGAAAATTTTCAGGAAGAGACTGCGCACCAGCAGCTCACTTTGCCTTGGATTTGTCGGAAAGCACATAGAGATACCCGATGCCGCGAATGGCCTTGATGCGCTCGGCACCGTCTGAATTGGGACCTAGTTTGCGACGCAGATTGCTGACGTGAACATCAATGCTGCGATCAAAAGGCGCAAGGTCTCGCCCGAGAACCTGCCGCGCTAGTTCTTCGCGTTGCAGCACGGTTCCGGCCGACCGCAGAAAAAGTGAAAGAAGATCGAATTCCACGGAAGTAAGTTCCAATTGACGGACGTCCCGTTTTACTGACCGCGACCGCGGATCTAACTCAATATCTGCCAGACGTACCGGCTCGTTCGAGGACAATGCTTCAGCATTGTCGGTGGACGTCGTGGAGGCCCGCCGCAAAATCGCCTGGATACGCGCCGCCAGTTCCCGCGGATTAAATGGCTTGGGAAGATAATCGTCGGCGCCAATTTCCAGGCCCAGGATGCGGTCCACTTCATCGCCGCGCGCGGTCAGCATGATCACCGGAACGCGAGACTTGCTGCGAATCTGCTGCAACACTTCGAATCCGCGCGTGCCCGGCAACATCACGTCCAGAACCAGCAGCGCATACGGGTTATTCAACGCCAACTCGACGGCGTGCGTGCCGCTGTGCAACGCATCCACCTGAAATCCTTCGGGCGACAAATATTCGCTAAGCAGTTCGCACAGCTCCACGTCATCATCAATGATCAGAATGCGGCGAGCCGCAGCATCGTGTGTAGGTTCAGCAGAAGTCTTACGCGGAGCGGGCATCGGGCTAGTTTCCACCGCACAAAGTCGCACTGTTACTGGCATGATGATGCATCAGTGTAGCGGCTCGACACAAAACGTTGCGTAAAGAAGTGTAAGCCAGAGCCGTAGTCCCTTCACAAGTCTTGACTACAACTTGATGCTTCTTGACCGCACCCGGGCAGAGGCGCAGCTAAGGTGAGGGTGTCGTTGCTGGCGGCGAACCGGAGTTGGGGGGACGCCACAGCGGCGACAGACAGCGGCCCCGGATGCAAGTCTGGGGCTGCAGAAAACCAAGGAAAACAACAATGAAAAAAATGATGATGATTGCCGCCTTGATGAGCATCGGAGCTACCGCCACCGTTGTGCCTGCGAATGCGCAGAAGACCGCCGTGAAAGTGGTGAAGGTACCGTTTGCGTTTGTGGCCGGCAACCAGGTTTTACCCGCGGGAACCTACAAGATTGAAATTCTGACCAAGTCCAAGCCCGGCCCAGATACCGCGGAAGTGATAGCGCTGCGTGGCACCGATGTACATGGCTATGCGTCGTTCGTAACCATGCTGGGCGTAGCCGAAACCGAATCGCCGAAAATGACCTTTAAGCGCACAGGCTACAGCGCGATTTTGACGGAATTACAGTCGGCAGGGAAGCGCTTCGTGCTGCCCCGGTCGCGCTACGATGCGACCATAACCGAAGCGCAGTATCACTTCGAAGTAGTCCCAGCAGACGAAGTCGCCAGCGTAACAAGCGACAAGATCTAACCGCCAGCCAGTTAAGTTGCACTTGCGAGTCTTCAAAGTAGCAGCACGGCCCGGTGTCGCAATAACTTGTTCTGCCAACAGTCGAAGGAGCAGAACGCCGCGACCCGGGCCCCATCTTTCTTTGCAATCCAACGAATCCAGCGCCGGAGGCGCGACACAAGTTAACCAGTGCGTAAGCACTGGGTAACCGGGCCATGCTACCGAACGCGGTAGATGCGGCACGTCTTCCAGTCGGTGCTCCATAGCGCACTTGCGTGGGTTCCTCTCGCTCCGGCCACGCAACAGCCCTGTCATACTCTCGACCCGCAGCCTCACCAAGCTGTCATCTCGACCGGAGCACTCTTCGTGCGCAGTGGAGGGATCGCAGCAAGTTCGCCCGCATTTAGGCGCCTTGGGACCACCGACTTTGTAGGTCCTTGCAAATCTCAGCGCCGGAGGCGCGCAACAAGTTAGCCCAGTGCGTAAGCACTGGGTAGCCCTGGCCTACGAAAAGAGCGCCGTAGGTGCGGCACGATCTCCCCGGTTCCATACCGTCACCTCGTCCCGCACTCGCCTCCTAAAAAAATAATGGACTCTCCGCGACTTTTCCCAACCACCTGGGTTGTGGGCCGTGGGAAGGTGTCGGAAGGTACCCGCCAGCCAGGCGGTCCTGCCACGCTCATCGGGGTGGAGCGGCTCAATCCTTGAGTCGTTGAGATTGGTGTGTCTCTACAGGAGTAGCTATGAAGCGCAAACTTCATTTCATATGGGGACGTTGTGTGCTCGGAGCGGGAGTGTTGCTGTTGGTCGCCGGTGGGATCCGTGCTCAGGATCTCCTGGTGCCGGCCGGCACTCTGCTGCAATGCACCATGGATGAACCGAACTTTTCGTCGGCAACCGCGTCGGTCGGCGATCCGGTACTGTGCCATCTCAAAAGTTTTCAGGAGTTTGGCCGGACCGTGTTCCCGCGCGGAAGCATGCTGGCCGGGCACCTCGAAGACTCCAAAGAGCCAGGCCACTTCGTGGGAAAAGGCTATCTGAAGATTACATTTGACCGCGTGATCGTGCCTACCGGCGATGTCCCGGTCCCAGCCAAAGTCATCAGCGCCAAGGGCTACAAGGTCGACAAGCAGGGTGACATCAAAGGCAAAGGCCATGCCACCCGCGACGTCGTCGAATGGATGATTCCCCCTCTGTGGCCGTGGAAAGTGTTGATGCTGCCTGCCAAAGGTCCACGCCCCACACTAAAGGGTGAAGAACCCATGAAGCTGCGTTTGATGGACGACATCGTCGTCCCGCAAGCGGCCGCGCATGCCTTCCAAGGAAATCCGAACCGGCCTCCGTATGCCTCGAACACCAAGCCAAGTTCGTCCTCGCAGCAGCAGTCGGCGGCTCCAGCGGCGACGTCCCAGGAGACTCAGGCCGTACTAGTGGCCTCGCCGATGTTGCTCACGTCCGCATCCACATCCGCTCCCGCAACTCCAACGGATACCAAGGCTGAGACGTTACCCGTCAGCACTACGAAGCTGACGACCGCAGAGCCAGTGTCGCGCTTCACCATTCTGGTCCTGAAGTCGAATCAGGTCTACGAAGTCACAAAATACCGCGTCGATGGCGGCACCCTGCAATTCCAACGCGTCGATGGCACGCCCGGCTCGGTAGCAACCGCCAATGTGGATTGGCGCAAAACGTCAGAACTTACGGAAAAAGTCCAATCCGTAGATCTGCCGTCCGCCCCAAGCCAGACCCACTAATTCATTAGCGCCGACGCCGTTGCGAGGCGTAAAAACCAGACGCGACGCGGCTTACCAGAAAACTGGTACGAGCCTAAAGCTGCGTCTTGGTAGCGCCGGCTTGCCCAGAGTGTCGAAGGGCAGCTTGCCGGCAACAACAACAACGAAGCCATCTCCAAAATCGCCTTCGCCTCTTCCTTGAGGTTCGATCGCTAGGCCAGTTGCCGTCACCCCGCGCGGGGTGTGCCAAAAGCACCTCATTTCCGTCAAGCCCGGTTGCGCTCCAAGGTTCCTGTATAATTACAACTGGGGGAATCACAGCCACATGCCCGCAAAGGGAAAAGCTTCGGCGCAAACGCGCCGCCGCAAGCGCTTGCGTTTCTATCGCACGCGTCTGCGCGAACTGCGGATGATCGCCAAGGCGCTGGTGTCGACCAAGCACCCCATCCTGGTGCACGTCATCCCGATGCGCCGCTGCAATCTGGACTGCACCTATTGCAACGAGTTCGACGACGTCTCCACGCCGGTGCCGCTCGACGAAATGAAAAAGCGCCTCGACCGCCTCGCCGACATGGGCACCTCGATCATCACCATCAGCGGCGGCGAACCGCTGCTCCATCCCGAGCTCGACGAAGTTGTCCGCCACATCCGCAAGCGCGGCATGATCGCCGGGATGATTACCAACGGTTTTTTCCTCAACAAAGAACGCATCGAGCGCCTCAACAACGCGGGTCTCGAGCACCTGCAAATCAGCATCGACAACGCCGTCCCGGACGAAGTCTCGAAGAAAAGTTTGAAAACCCTCGATGGCCGCCTGGAGATGCTCTCCGAATGGGCCGTGTTCCAGGTGAACATCAATTCCGTCCTGGGCAGCGGCGTCAAGAATCCCGAAGACGCCCTGAAAATTGCCCATCGCGCCGTGGAACTTGGATTCACCAGCACCGTGGGAATCATTCACGACCACGATGGCCAGTTGAAGCCGCTAGGCCAGCGCGAGCAGGAAATTTTCGAAGAAATTATGACCCTGGGCAAGCGTTCCTACTCGCGCTTCAACGAATTTCAGCACAACGTCGCCCGCGGCCGCGAGCACGATTGGAAATGTCGCGCCGGTTCCCGCTATTTGTACATCTGCGAAGATGGATTGGTGCACTGGTGTTCGCAGCAGCGCGGCTATCCGGGAATTCCGCTCAGCCAGTACACGGACGAAATGCGCCACAACCAATATTTGACGCACAAGGGATGCGCGCCAAGGTGCACCGTGTCTTGCGTCCAGCAAGTTGGGATCCTGGATAATTGGCGCAGCACTCAGACGCTACAGCCCACGCCGTTAGCCGCTCCCGCCAAAGGCGATCTCGTCCAAATCGCGAAGTAGGGAATCGCGAATTTATTGAGTTGATGCTTTGAATTGCCTCCGCGACTGGAGGCTAAAGGTTGTTGGCTGTTTTACTGAACCTATAAACTACTTCTCGCGCACAATCACTTCGCCGCGGCCCACCATCTGATCATTAAGCCATAGCCGGTACTTGTACGATCCCGGCTTCGTTCCGCTCACCGGAGGCCCGCTCAGCAGCCGCATTCCCACCGGCGCCTGAAAAATGTTCGACGAAAACGGGCACCGATTCGTATCAAACTCCACGCGCAATGTTCCCGCGTCAGAAATCCAACTCACCTGGTCTCCAGGATCCAGCACCACCGCTTGAGGTATCAACCCCACCAATACAGGACGTTCCGCCATTCGCCTAACCACTCCTCATGTGAATCGTGGGACGCTAGCATTCGTGCCAGCACGCCGTGCATCGTTCAAAAGGCACGATAACACACCCACTCCGCACTTCCTAACCGTGCCTCGTCTTCTCTGCGTCCTCTGTGCCTCTTCCTCCGCGTCCTCTGCGTTAAATCTTTTTCTCTTTGCCGACCACTCAATCCCGCCTCGCACGTTGTACTCTACCGTTTCGCCTCACGCGATCCAGGGAGACACATCATGACTTGGTTCATCTGGGCCTTACTCTCCGCCTTCTTCGCCGGACTCACCGCCATCCTCGCCAAAATCGGCGTTGAAAACGTGAACTCCAATCTCGCCACCGCCATTCGCACCGTTGTTATCCTCATCTTCGCCTGGTCCATCGTGCTCTTCACCAAGACGCAGCCGCTCTCCACCATTGGCCGCCGCACCTGGATCTTCCTGCTCCTCTCCGGGTTTGCCACCGGCCTCTCCTGGCTCTGCTATTTCCGCGCACTGCAACTCGGCGAAGCCTCCCAAGTCGCGCCCGTAGACAAGCTCAGCGTGGTCATCGCCGTCATCCTCGCCGCCATCTTCCTCCACGAACACATGACCTGGCACCACTACCTAGGCGGCACCCTAATCTTCACCGGCGCCGTAGTCCTGGCCTACGCGTAGGGGCACGATATATCGTGCCCAAGGCCCGCACGATCTCAAATCCCTCCACTCCGTTCCTTAGGGATCATCATCCCCGCCACCACGACACTCGCCAATGCCAATCCCACGCAAATCCCCGTCACCATCCGAAATCCAAACACAAACGCCTCCCGCACACTTTCCTGAATCGCCACCCGCGTCGCATCATCCACTCCCGCCGGCACCGGCAGCCCAGCCAATTTCGTTTCATTCCCCCGCAACTCCTGCAAAATCTCCGGCGGCACCGAAACATGCGCCAACAACGCATCCAGCCTCGCGCCAAACGCCTTCGCCATCACAATTCCCAACACCGCAATCGCCAGCACACTCGCCACCCGCGCCACCGCATTATTAATTCCAGACGCCGTCCCCGCCCGATCCTCGTCCACCGAATTCATCACCACGGTTGTCAGCGGCGCCACCGTCACCGCCATGCCCAATCCCAAAATCATCACCGCCGGAAAAAATTCTCGCCAGTAACTTCCTCCCGCGCCCGGCACCGCAAATAAAACAAATCCCACCGCCACAATTAGCGGACCAACCATCAGCGGCGCTCGCGCTCCATATCGCGCCACCAGCCCGCCACTCCACCGCGACAACACAAACATCAGCAAAATCATTGGCAGCATCGCCGCGCCCGTCGCCACCGTCGAGTAGCCCTGCACCTGAATCAAATTCATGGGAAACAGAAAAAAGAAAATGCCAATCGCCGCATACAGCAGCAGCGTCAGCAGATTCGCGCCACTAAAGCTCCGCGATTTAAACATCGCCAGCGGCACCGTGGGCGCGCTGACTCTTTCCTCCACAAACAAAAACGCAAGCAAACAGCCGCCGCCCACCAGCAAACTTCCCACGATCAGCGGATTCTTCCAGCCCAGCTCCACCGACTCCACAAATCCGGTAACCACCCCGCCCAGCCCCGCCGTCGCCAGAATCGCGCCCAGCCAATCCAAACGATTTACGCTGGCGCTTCGGCTCTCCGGAATCCGCCAAACGGAAATCGCCACCACCGCCGCCGCAATCGGCAAATTGATGAAGAACACCCATCGCCACGAAGCGTGCTGCACCAGCCAGCCGCCCAGCACCGGCCCAATCGCCATGGTAATCGCCGTGAATCCCGACCACGTTCCAATCGCCGCGCCGCGACTCTGCTCGTCAAACGACGTGCTGATAATCGCCAGGCTGCCCGGCACCAGCAGCGCCGCTCCAACCCCCTGAATGCTCCGCGCAATAATTAATTGTTGAATGCTCGAAGCCAGCCCGCAACCCGCCGAGGCCGCCGCAAAGATTACCACGCCCAGCAAAAATATCAATCGCCGCCCGAAGCGATCTCCAAACGAGCCACCCACTAAAATCAGCGCGGCCAGAAATAATCCATACGACTCCACCACCCATTGCAGATCCACCACCGTCGCCCGAAAATTCGCTTGCAGCGCTGGCAACGCCACATTCACCACCGTGCTATCGATAAACGCCAAGCTCGATCCCAGTATCGTAGCCACCAGGATCCACGTCCGCGCCTCCGCCGCACACGGAACGCCGCCTCCCGCCGCCCGCATCACCCCTTCATCACAAGCCGTCCTCATCCCCGCTATGGATGCCCGTCCGCACGCTTTAGGTTCACTTCATTTCGGATCAAATCGATTTGCAGGTACCAGCGCCGTAGGCGCGGCATAAGTTAGCCCAGCGCGCCTGTCCTGAGCTTCGATGGGTAAGCGCTGGGAAAACAGAAACGCGATATAAAGCGCTGTAGAGCCTGCCCTGAGCCTGTCGAAGGGTGCGACACGATTCCCATTCGATCAGACACGTGGCCGCTTTACTCCCAATTATCGTTTTGTACTTGTCACTACAAAGTACTTGACAATAAGAAGCACGGGCGTACCGTAGCACTGTTAGGCTCTATGATCGTAACAACTCGACTCGATCTCCTCGGGTCGCATAGGAAGTGACGCCATGCCCGTTCAACAAATCAATCGCCTGAGCAGCAAAATCCTGATCCTTCTCTCGCTTCTAGCGTTGACCGCGGTTCTCAGCGGCTACACTCACCCTCCCCAACCCGACGAAGGCTCCGCTGCACACATCTTCCAACTCTCGATCGTGTTCCTGGTGCCAGTGGCCTTCCTCTTCTTCGCAACTGCCGATTGGAAACAGCCATTGAGAAGTGCGCGTCCATTGGCATTTCCTGCCGTACTCGTCGCTCTCGCCTTCGCCGCCCTCTATTACCTCGAACATGTCCGACAGGTCGCCCAACACTAGTCCCACGGTAAGATAGTTGCGTTATGACCGCATATAGCACCATACAGCCGCCTTTCACTCTAAAGTTCCCGCAGATGTCCCGGAAGGAGTTGAGGGCCTACTTCCAGTGGTTTCAGGAGATAACGCCGGAACGAGCTGAGCGATTAGCCTGCATAGCGCGGTCGTCTCCGGGGTTTGAAAACTGGCAAGCGGACTACTCCCCGCAATCTTTGAATGCGTTGGGCGATTGGTTTGCCACGCAAACTGAAACGCGACCCCGAACGCAGGAAGAGATTGACACGTTCAACGTGCAAGCTCCTTTTCCCATCGAGATTTCAGATCGCGAGTTGACCAATCGCACGTTCTCTCTAGCAATGGATATTGCCATGTACCTCAATCAAGTGTTCCTGCGGAACAACCCGGAACTAAAGTGGGACCAACCCTTTGGCGGCAAAACAAACAGCGATTATGGCCAGCCAGTTCTGGTGGGTTTCCAAGGACGTGATCTTTCATTGAATTCGGTCCGCGTACTTATCACCCTCGCCTACAGCCTGCAAAGCAAGGACCGCTCAGGAGGGCGGCTGCGAGAAATTTACGACCTGCATGCCCAAGAGCGGCAGGAACCCTTCGAAGGGTATGTAAACGCGAAGTTCCAATGCAGAGCGGGACGCTCAACCGGCACTGGTTATCTGTCGGATTTGCTCGCTCGGATGAGGGTCAAGGAAACTTACGCCAGCTCCGACGATTCCATTTCCTGGCATGCATCACAGGGAAGCGGAAACTCTAGCCGACGCATGGATGGACGACGAGTTAGCGGCCTATCTGCCGAAGGAACGTGATCAAGAACGCCGCAGGGCTGCGCACTTCGTTCTTGGTAAGCTCGGGCTGAAAATTCGCAATTCCGATTGCGCTTCGATTCTCTTTCTCGAGCCGGTCAGGAACAGAACAAGTATGTACTCTCGGACCTTTTGGACCTCTTGAGCAAATTACACAAGCCCGGACATCTTGACTTGGGGCCGCTGTACCGCCTTCTTCGCGACGATCGCTGGCAAGTTCGTCATTCCGCGATTCGTGCACTTAGCCGGACGAATTCGCCAGAAGCCGAGGACCAGCTGATCGAGGTATTGAATATATCGACCAAGCCCGATGACATGTGCGTGCCTGGGTATGCTAGGTGCAATTGGCAGTGTGAAATCCATTCCGCATCTTGAGAAAAATCTCACTTCCAAGAAAACAAGTGTGAAATCAACGGCCCGGGCCGCCATCAAAGCAATCGATGGTCTGGAACGCTCGTACTTACTACTTGACTTTAGGTCCACTTTCGTACCAAATTCCTTTCCCTCTATCTCACTTCATCTAAATCACTTGCACGTCTTTACCAAAAAACACCCCGGGTACGTACTGCGCGCTCGATTTCTGTACGCTCAAAGACCACGGTCCAACTTCAGCTAAGTCCAATCCCTGCGTCTCCTACCAGCCACCTTCTCCTAACCCCTTTGTTTACGTCTCTTACGAAAAAAACTCTCCGCGCAACGTGCACTGCTCCACTCTGTGCCCGGTTCCAATTCGGAACGACACACCAAGCCCGAACCATCAGAACTTCACCAATCGCCTACCCGAAACCCCTGTCACTACTCAACAATCCCTGCCCTTTCGGACCATTGACCCCTCCCACCCCGCACCGTAGACTGGTCTCTAGCTGTTCCGCAGCGCTGAGCATCGCTCGACTCTTGCGCGCAACATCAACAATCAGTGCGTGTAACCCACGCGTAGGAGCTGAGCAGGATGGCATCGGCAGCAAATTCTCTATCTATACCCTTGCCCAACGGGGCTCGTCTGCAAATTCTTTCGTCTATTCCGTTCGCAATCATTCATATCGCGGCTCTATCCGTTCTTTGGATTCATTTCCGCTGGTCATACCTCATCATCTGCCTGGCCGTGTTTCTGGTGCGCATGTTCTTCGTCACCGCGGGCTATCACCGCTATTTCGCGCATCGCTCCTTCAAGACCAGCCGCTGGTTCCAGTTCGTCATCGCGGTCATGGCCACGTCTTCCACCCAGAAGGGCGTGCTCTGGTGGGCCGGGCATCATCGCCATCATCATCGCTTCTCCGATCAGGAAGAAGATCTCCACTCGCCCACTTTGTTCGGATTTTTCTGGGCGCACATCGGTTGGATTCTTTCCGACAAGTACAATGGCACACGCACCGAGTACATCGCCGACTTCGCCAAATTTCCCGAGCTGCGCTGGCTCAACAAAAACTATATGGTGCCTCCCGCCATTCTCGGCATCGCCCTGTGGCTGATTGGTGGCTGGGGACTTTTCGCGTGGGGCTTCTGCCTGAGCACCGTGATTCTGTGGCACGACACGTTCACCATCAATTCGCTTTCCCATCTTTTCGGACGCCGCCGTTACGAAACCTCCGATACCAGCCGCAACAATTGGCTGCTGGCGCTCATGACGCTGGGCGAAGGCTGGCACAACAATCACCACCACTACATGGCTTCCGCGCGCCAAGGCTTCTACTGGTGGGAAATCGATCTCACCTACTACGTGCTCAAAGTGCTTTCCTGGTTCGGCATCGTCTGGGAACTGCGCAAAGTTCCGACGCACATTCTGGGCGAAAACCAAGTCCAAGTCGTCGCTCAGGCTTAACGCTTGGCCGCTCGGTGCGGCTTCCATCCAATTTGACCGTTGCGCGAGCCTACCTCCTGCGGGAGACTAGAACTTGTTTGTTTGTCGTTTTCCCGCCCCATCCTTGAGGAGCATCCATGACCAACCCGATCGGCGAACTCAATCCTCCCATGCGCTTAATGATGACCCCGGGTCCGTGCTCCATCGACCCGCGCGTCTACCGTGCCCTGGCTAGCCCCATTGTTGGGCACCTTGATCCGTGGTTCCGCGGCTGCATGGAAGAAACGCAAGTCCTTCTGCGCCAGATATTTCAGACGGAAAATCGGGTCACGTTTCCGCTTTCTGCTTCTGGCTCCGGCGGCATTGAAGCGTCGGTGCTGAATTCGCTGGAGCCCGGCGATGAGGCGATTTGTTGCGTGAATGGTTTGTTTTCGCAGCGCATGCACGTCATCGCGCAGCACACGCCGGCCAAGCTTCATTTGGTCGAAGTGCCGTACGGCAAGCCCATTGATGCCGAAGAAGTGCGGAAGATATCGAAGGGCCGCAACATCAAGATGATTGGTTTCGCGCAGGGTGAAACTTCCTCCGGCGTGGTCACCCAAGTCGATCCACTACGCAAAGTCGCGGATGAATGCGGCGCGTTGCTGGTGGTGGATACGGTTGCGTCACTCGCCGCCGAACCGCTGCACGTCGATAAGCAACGCATCGATATTTGTTTCAGCGGCTCACAAAAAGCCATTAGCGCGCCTCCGGGCATGTCGCCCATCACGGTCAGCCCGCGCGCCGAAGAAGTTTTTCGTAATCGCAAAACGAAAGTGCAGAGCTGGTATTTCGATCTTTCCACCGCGATGAATTATTGGGGCAAGGATCGGCTGTATCATCACACCCCGCCAATTTCCCTGATTTACGCGTTGCGCGAAGCAATGCGCATCGTTATGGAAGAAGGACTGGAAGCCCGCTGGGAGCGCCACAAGCTGAATCAGCTCGCACTGATTGCCGGCGCCGAAGCTATGGGACTGAAACTGCTTGTCGAAAAGCCGGAAGATCGCCTGGTCACCGTGACAGCGGTCATGATTCCCGCGGGGATTGATGACGCGAAACTGCGCGGCCAGCTTCTCGATGAATTCAACATCGAAATTGCCGGAGGCATTGGCGCGCTGAAAGGCCAAATCTGGCGACTCGGCTTGATGGGCTACTGCAGCCAGAAGCCTTTTGTGCTGCAATTGCTCGCCGCTATGGAAAAAGTTTTAATCGATCAGGGCCATCGCATGACGCCAGGAGCCGGTGTTGGCGCGGCAATCGGCGTCTACGTAAACGCGGAACGTCCTGTCGCCGCCGCCCGCTAAGCGAGTGGTGGGTGCTTTGAAACAAAATATTTGGTTTCAGTTTTGGAGTTTTAGAAGTTGGAAAGAAGTTCGCGAGCAGTATGTGACGAATCGGCGTACCGATTACGGCCCGCCGTAATATCCCTGACGCGCTTGCACTCGTAAATCTTTCTGCCTCGTCGCAACATGGATTTTGTGGTACCCAGGTTCAGCACCTTTGTCGGGCGTGTAGCCCAAACTGTATTGCGCGCTGAGCTCTTCGGCAATTTCGGAATAGATTTTTTCGATCGGCTCTTTCTTAGAGACTTCAAAAAACCGCCCGCCCGTTTTTTCGGAAATTTCTTCGAGAATCGATTTTCCGTCCGGACTTTCGCGCGACGTGTCGCGGCGTTTTGGAGCGCCATACGGGCCGCCATGATTCTTGTGTCCTTCGGAGAAGCTTTCTTCGTCGGAAAATAAGACAGAATAAATCAGAGTGTCCGAGCGCTGCGCCCGTTCGATCGCTTCATCCACGGTTTCTTTGCTGCCGCGATCCACTCCATCCGATAAAAGAATCAAAGCTTTGCGTCCTTGCTGTTTGCTCATCAACTCATCCGCAGCAAGAAAAATCGCGTCGTACAAAAGTGTTCCGCTCCCCGGCCCAAAGCCTCCGGAGTGTCCGCCGCTGGCGCTGCTGGGGCGAAATTCCGAAGTTTCCAGCAGGCTCAGAGAAGATTGTAGTTTGCCGCGGTCCGCAGTGAAGTCGCGCAGCAACTCCACTTCGCGATCAAATTTAATTACAAACGCCAGATCTTTTTCTGCGCGCAATAAATGGTCCAGGAAGCTGTAACTTGCAGTGCGTTCCTGGTCGAGCAAATTGCTTTGGCTGAGACTGGTGTCGACGAGCAGTCCGAGACGCAAAGGCGCGGTATTTCCGTGGGCAAAGTAATTTATGGTTTGCGGGCGCCCATCTTCGTCGACGACAAAATCATCCTTAGTTAAATTCGCTACCACCTTCCCGTGCTTATCGCGCACCGAAGCCAGAATGCTGACGGCTTTCACTTGTAACGCCACCTTCGGATCTTGCGAGCCGCGCACGTGGGAACTGAGAAAAACAGAAATGAGGAATGCGGCGGCGAGGAATCGCAGAGGTTGGTGGAGGAAACTGTGGGAGAAGGAGTGGGGAAACGCTTGGCTCATTCGGTTGTGGCTCGCCTGGGCTAAACAGAATGTTCTCAAGCGAGGTGGAAGAAATCAAATGCAGCTGATTTCAGCGCGATTATCACACTGGCCGGGCGCGCACTGCTTCGCTCGGAATGAAATTGGTGAGAGGCCCAGCATGGATGGGGCGAAGGCACAGGTCAGCTTCGGCGGGGCCTCATTGGAAAATCTGCCAGAGCGGCAAATCGTCGTTTTGCACGACGTAATCGCCAATCATCATGTGGGCAGCATTCAGCGGCGCAGTCTCTACAAACCGATTTTTCGGAGTGGCGCGCAAACGGAATTGTTGGAGGAAGCTTCATGAGCGGCGCGAGGAGAAGGACAATCGGATAAAGGCGACGATTGGGTTGCCCGAGAATGGCGAGCCCGACGAAGGAAATTCCCAGGGAAAAATAAAAATTGAGGAAGCCCATGTGGAACGTCCAGCCATAAGCCAACATGGCGAGGAACGGAATAAGGAACCAAGGCAGTTTGCCGCTTGAAACGGTGGCCAGGGCGAAGGCACCCCAGAAGAAAAGCAGAACGGCTAGCGCAGCAACAATTTTTTCGGCGGCCGCAAAGCCGAGTACCGTTCCAGTCTTTAACAAAAGAATGTCGGCAAGAACATTGTTGTGTTGGGGAGCGATCCAGAGACCGGGCGCTTGGCCTTTCTGGATAAGGCTGGCGAGCCAGGCATTGTAGGTGTGACTTGGAAGGTCGCCGGCTTCGATTTTGGGCAGCCAGAAGCAAGGAATCAGGATGCCGATAGAAATAAGCAGAATGATGGCGACATGCTTCCGGAAAAAGCTCGAAGATCCGCGCAGGTACGGAGGCTTCTCAGGCGCCGTGAGAGTGACTTGTGGCGTGGATGCCGGGGCTAGATCGGTGATTTGCATGGGCCGCGAATGTGAGCTCCGAAAAAAAAACGCTTTTATCTGATTCATCCAGTATAAGGTGACGCGGGTGGCGAAAATTGGCGCGCCACCTAACCGACAATGGACAATTGTTTGCACATGGAACGGGGACCAGGCCAGAGAGTTGGGGCGTGGGAAAGTCGTTGGCACTGGGCTTGGCTTCAAGTAAACTCCTAAGACTCGCCGAGCTTGCAAGATTAGCTGGGCGGCAGGAAACAAATATGTTCATTCCTCGAATTGCCACCTCGCGGTAATCGCCCCCGGGCGAAACTGTTTTTAATTCATCCTTACTAATAGATTTCTGTTCGCGTGATTCCGAAAAGATTCGCGAATCGCGAGAAATGATTGGGTTTTATGCCGGGCATAGAGACTCTGGAGGCAAAATCGCCGTCGCTGTGGGCGTCCATCCGCGAAGCGGTGCGCGGGTCGCACCAGGATTACACGACGGGGAGCTTGAATCGCGCGATTCTGCTGCTGGCGATTCCGATGGTTCTGGAAATGGTATTGGAGTCGCTGTTCGCGGTGGTGGACGTTTTCTGGGTGGGGCGACTGGGAGCTGACGCGGTGGCGACCGTGGGGCTTACCGAATCGTTGCTGAGTCTGGTGTTTGCGGTGGGATTCGGGTTGAGCCTTTCGACGACGGCAATGGTAGCGCGCCGAATTGGCGAAAAGGATCCGGCGGATGCAGCGGTTGCCGGGGTGCAGGCAATCCTGGTGGGACTGGCAACCTCTGCACTGATAGGAATTCCTTGCTGGTTTTACGCGCCAGAATTGTTGCGACTGATGGGAGCCTCGCCAAACGTGGTAGCGGTAGGGTCGGGGTACGCACGAATCGCGCTGGGAGGGTGCGGCGCGATTGTGATGCTGTTCTTGAATAACGCAATTTTCCGCGGTGCGGGCGACGCAGCGATCGCGATGCGACTATTGTGGGTCTCCAACATCATCAATTTGATTCTCGACCCTTGTTTGATTTTCGGATGGGGACCATTTCCGAAACTGGGCGTGACGGGCGCGGCACTAGCGACGTTTACGGGGCGAAGTATCGGAGTACTTTTTCAGTTTTATCGATTGCTGAAAGGAACAGAGCGCCTTCGGATTCTGAAAGAGCAGGTGCGCGTGGATTGGGAAGTGTTGGTGAGACTGGTCCGAGTGTCGCTGACGGGGATTCTGCAATTTGCGATCGCGGACATGAGTTGGATAGGGTTGGTGCGCATCGTGAGTATTTTTGGATCGGCGGCGCTGGCGGGCTACACGATCGGAATTCGCATCGTGATTTTCGTGATTCTGCCGAGCTGGGGACTAAGCAACGCGGCGGCGACGCTGGTGGGACAAAACCTTGGAGCGAAACAGCCGGAGCGCGCGGAAGCCTCGGTTTGGAAAACGGGTTTGTACAACATGGTTTTTCTGGGGACGGTGGGGGTGTTCTTTTCAATTTTCGCGGAACCGATTATCCGGCTGTTTACGAGCGAACCCGCGGTGATCCCGCTGGCGGTGTCTTGCTTGCGGATTTTGAGTTACGGGAACATCGCGTACGCATATGGAATGGTGATGCTGCAGGCATTTAATGGGGCGGGAGACACGTTAACGCCGACCATCGTGAATTTTTTCGGATTTTGGCTGCTGGAGATTCCGTTGGCGTACGCGCTGGCGATACCGATGGGGATGCAGGCGAATGGAGCGTACTACGCGATCGTGATTGCGGAAGCGGCGATGGCGATGGCGGGTATTCTATTGTTTCGGCGGGGACGGTGGAAGTTGCAGAAGATTTGAGGAATGCGCGCCAAGATGGTGGCGCTACGTCAGCTTTTCGGAATTTGTTGATTCTAATTCTTTGGCGTTGGTGAAGTGGGAATTGATATGTTCGCGGAGCGTGGCGGCGCTCACAGGTTTGGGCAGGAATCCGTCCATTCCGGAGGCGAGACAGAGCTGGCGATCTTCGTCGAAGGCGTTGGCGGTGAGCGCGATGATCGGCACGTGGCGAGTAGTACCCGACTCGAAAGCACGAATCGCTCGAGTGGCTTCCACGCCGTCTAATACCGGCATCTGCATATCCATGAAAACCAAGTCAAAGGGGTCGGCTTGTAGTGCGTTGAGTGCGAGTTGGCCGTTCTCTGCGACCAAGACCCGATGGCCCATCTTTTCCAGCATGCGACTGATGACACGCTGATTGACCACGTTATCTTCGGCAACAAGGATGCGCAGCGATTGTGGCCTGTCGACAGATGCTGATTCAATTTTTTGATCCGCGGCGATCTTGCCGGTGCCCGACAACTCTTGTAGCGACGCTTTGAGGCTTTCGCGGCGAATTGGCTTGGCGAGATGAATAAATCCGGGAGCGGATTGTGCCGCTGCGCCGAGAAGTGCAAAAGGCGGATGCAAGGTAAGAACCGGAATAATTGAGTCGATAAGGCGTGGGAACTCCGCCAACAATGCATCGAACGCGCGATTGTTTACTGCGCGAACACAAATTAAGGCATGAGGAGGGGCGAAAGGTCATACAGTAGGCGCTGAGCATCGTTGCAATCGTTAGCCGGATACACTTCCGCGCCCCCTGTTTCGAGAAGTTGCTGTACCAGTTGCAGGTCCGTTATTTTCTACGAATCGAACCGCCCATCAGGCTGACCAATCTTTCCGAGATGGAAAGGCCGAGACCGGTACCACCGTACTTTCGCGTGGTAGACATATCGGCCTGGGCGAATGCTTCGAAGATCCGTGTTTGTTGATCCTTGGAAATGCCGATGCCGGTATCTGCGACTTCGAATTCAAGCTGCAGATCCGCAGGTTGGGAATTAAGGAGGCGAACATGCACTGAGACTTCACCCTGCTCGGTGAATTTAAGAGCATTGGAAGTGAGATTGACGAGAACCTGACGCAGGCGCATGGGATCGCCACGAAGAAGCGCGGGGATTTGGGGATCGAACTCCCAGCAGAGATCGACCTGCTTGCGTTGCGCGGCCGGAGCCAGCAATTGGAGAGTGTGTTCGAGGCAGTCTTGCAGGGAAAATGTGGTGGTGTCGAGGTCGAGCTTGCCCGCTTCTACCTTGGAGAAATCGAGGATGTCGTTGAGGAGGTGGAGCAGGGATCCGCCGGAAGTTTTGACCAGTTTGAGGTATTCGCGCTGTTCCGGGTTCAAAGGCGTGTCGAGGGCCAACGAGGTCATGCCGAGGATGCCATTCATGGGAGTGCGAATTTCGTGGCTCATGTTGGCGAGAAATTCGCTTTTGGAGAGATTGGCGGCTTCCGCAGGGTCTTTGGCGCGTTGCAGGGCTTGTTGTTGCTGCTTGAACTCAGTGCGATCAACGAAGGCGACAACCGCATCTAGCACTTGATCTCTGCGCATGAGTGGGTGGGCCCAAATCTCTGCGGGAAAGAACATGCCGTTGGTTCGGCGCATGGAATCGTCGGTGTCGTGGTAATGCTCGCCGCGCTTCGTGGCCTTCAGCAATTTGCATTGTGAAGCGGGGACGCGAATCCCGTCGGATCCGGCGTGATGGCAAAGCTCATGAAAGTTTTTTCCTAAGGCCTGGTGCGGAGAGAGAAAGCCGAGAGCCTGCAGGGCAGCACGGTTGATAAAGGTGCAGATACCGGACGGGTCGACGCCGTAAATACCTTCGCCGGTGGATTCCAGAATGAGGCGAGTGCGATCTTCTTCCTCGCGCACGCGACATTCGGCTTGGCGGCGTTCGTCGATGACGGCGCCAAGAATGAGGCCGCTGAGCGCGGGGATCAGCATGAGAAATTGACGAAGGCGAGGCTTTCGAGCTGTTTAGAAGCGAAGCGCATCATGAGAGCCAGACCGGAATCAAGTAGGAGAAGGGCCGATGATGGCGCCGCGCAAGCCGCGCCGTGTGGCGATCCAGACGATGGGAAGGAAAAAAAGATAGAAGAGATGAGCGCTGCGAGCGAAGGAATTTCCAAAGGTTACGAAGAAGGAAAGACAGAGAGCAGCGAGGAAGCCGAGATTTTCGAGGATCCGCCTCGGAGAGGAACTGGCGAGTGTAGTGGGTTGATCGACGGTGGCTTGCCCGGCAGGGTGGTCTAGAAATTTGCGGACAGCGGGCAAAACAAATTCGAGGAGAAATGGCGTGACACTGAAGAGCGCGACAACATCGGCGATCCACCAGGTAAAGGCTAGTGAAATGCCGAGCAGGCGGAATACCTGATGGATGGAATGAAGGCGATAATCTGGCGCGAGTTGTTTGCGAAGCGCGAGACCGGTGGCGGCATAGACGGTGGGCACCAAAGATTAATTAAGAGGAAGGGCAGGCTAGTGAACGTTTCTTGATAGTTGATGATGCCAGCGAGATATCCGGCAATGACGATGGCGGGAATCGCCTCAACACCCAGACCGATGACCAGTAAGAGAGACAGGCCGACGGGTGGATACCAGGCACTGATGGCGGGCCAATTTGCAGATAGAGGGCGGCACGATCGAGTAAAACGAGATGGCAATGGTGGCGAGAGCGAAAGAGATGCGGCGAGCGAAGTGAGTGGTTGGAGGCAGAGGGCATGAGCATTTTTTAATTCTTGCAAAGAGGATTCGAGAGCGAGCAGGAGCCGGCTGGGCGAGAGTGAACGGGCGTGGGAGTGCTGCCGGAACGGTACAGTCTGCCCGGCGAGTGTTCCGCGGAGGTGGTACCCGTTTGGTCGCAGGTAGGGCGCGACGATGTTTTTTCTAACGGAGTCACAACGGTGCTGCTCCTATCCAATTTGTTTTGCGTGGTGTGTGCGTTGATGGCACGCGCAACGCTACGAATGAGTGCTGAAGCCTCCGAAGCAATCGGAGCATTTGTCGGACCAAAGGACGGGAGTGGGTTCGCGGAAAAGCGGGGTGAGGATTGACAGGGGCGGGAGTCTATTGAACACTAGAAATTCAGATTAATTGGGAAAGAGGAACCTGTGCCGTCACTGCCGGTGTTAGCGAATGCGGGTGCGATGAACCAGTTCATCGGGCCATTTGAAGTCACGTCGAAATTGACCGGTCACGTTTACGATTGCCGGTTCTCGCATATCTGGAATGCGATCGCGACGAGGCACAGCGATACGATCGACGCAAAATTTACAGTGGATGGGACCGGGCGAATTGTGGGCCTGGCGCATACGGCGTTTGTGGACTTCCGGGCGAAGAATGGGCGGGACGTTACGGACCGCGAGGCGAGTTTCGTGGCTGCGGAATATTTGCGGGAGCGGCTGGAAGAGGAAGACGAGCGGCCGCTGTACGATGTGCCGCACGAGGAAGTGACGCGGCTGATTCAATTGGCGGGAATCAAGTAGTCCTGAGTAGTTTTTCCTAAAAATTGAAGGGAATTGAGCGTAGGCGGGCAGGAGGAATTTCGCGTATTCGCGGCTAGGTGGGGGTGTGCACGGTGGGATCGGGCTCGGAGCGGAATGCGGGGAGACGCGAACTGTGCAAGCCGTCGCGGCGCACAAAGTGGATTACCAGCAGCATTAGCAGAGAGCCCATGACCATGACGGCAACAGCGGCTTGCAACCCGATTTGCAGATCGCTGTTATCGGAGATGCGGCCGATCAGTTGCGGGCCGAGTGCGCCGAGTAACTGGGTGACGAACATATAGACGCCGATGGCGGTGGCGTGGGAGCGCTGCGGGGTGAGGTCGTGAATGACGGCGGTGGTGGGGCCGTGATACCAGGACATGAAAAATCCAGCAACGAAGAGGCCGGTGAGCACCACCCATTTTTCGTCGGACTGAATGGCGAGCAGGAGAAAGGGAGCGGCAACGAGAAACGCGAGGGCGATGACGATGATGCGGCCGTAGAC
>Ga0070762_10000295_pt1 | contig 19945 bp, 17 predicted proteins | sample HubBroMetageREF2_FD_66726 | JGI IMG/M metagenome (GOLD analysis project Ga0070762, IMG submission 66726) | Reference soil microbial communities from the Hubbard Brook experimental Forest, New Hampshire, USA - Hubbard Brook CCASE Soil... | ecosystem: Environmental > Terrestrial > Soil >...
GAACTGCTTCGGCTGGAATTTCGATGGTCGGTAGGCCGTGCCCGCTGATGAGTGGCTCGGAGACATCTTGGAAGTCTTTGTTGTTGCCGGTCTCGACTTCTCCGTAGGATTCGAGCGTGGCGTAACGGTCCTGGCCGGGGTAGGGATAGCCGCGCAGCTGCTGGATCGCGCCGAAGATCGATACGGCGCACACTGGAATCGCGAGCCATGTCCACAGCTGTACGCGCCATGAGCGCTGCTGGGCCAAGACGAGTGCTGCGAGTATTGCGCCACACAGTGCGAGCAGCACGTAGGTCTCGAGGCGATAGCTGAACTGGATCAGCGTAAAGGGGCGTGGTAGCGCTAGCAGCAAGCCGACGTGGGTCATCACGACGGTGACGAGAACTGCGATTGCTGAGCAGATCAGCAGCATCCGCACCCATGCACGATTGCGAGCACCCCACGGTAGGACGAACAGTCCGGCGAGCACCCACACGATGGCGAGCACGGGCAGCGACAGCGCTAGGTAGTAGGGCGGCGGCAGACCTGGTCCGTATGTGCGGGAGAACGTGAACAGATGCCCTGTGGAGACCAGCCCGACGGTCGATTTGAGGGTTTCACGTGCATGGCTGAATTCACTGCCGATACGGGTGCTTGAGTGGTAGGCGAGCGCGGGCAGCAAATACCAGGCGCTGACCAGCGCGGAGGGAATGACCACGGCTGCAAGGCGCATGACTCCGCGCAGCGTGATGGCCCGCCGGGCGTCTGGCACACACACGACAACAGCCAGCGCTGTGATGGCGAGTGTGGTGAGTCCGAGCAGGATGGTGATGTTGTGCGAGCCGAAGAACAGGATGCTGCTCATCGCTAGGACAAGGCCGGTGCTCACACGCAGCCGGGCGGCGCGCAGCACGCTCAGCCCTGCGGCGACCATCAGTGAGATCATGGAGATCCCGGTGAATGCTGGCCAGTCGCCTTGGACGTAGACGACGACGAGATAATAGGTGGATGTGACGAACACCAGGCCGGGGACGAGCGCGGCCCAGCGGCTGAGGCCGGCGATGCGTCCCAGCCAGTACCAGCCCCCGAACGCGGCGACCAGGTCGAGCAGGTAAATGAGCACATATGCCTGCACGGGGGCTTCGCCCAACGCGAGTGACAGCAAGCCACCTAGCGCGAACAGCGTGCCACCGTAGAACGCGTACATGGGGTAGAAGACTGAGTAGGAGCTGTTGAGGTAGAGGCTGGGCAGGCCTGCTGACTTGATGGAGAGGCTCTGGTGCCATACGAGCCAGAGCTGGTGCTCCCAGTCTCCGGAGAAGCCTGAGTAGGTGAACACGAGTGGCCAGGCGATGGCGCTGAGCACCAGCAGCGCGACACCGAGGACGGGGGCGTTGCGCGTTATGGAGGATCTCGGTGGTAGTCGGCTCATTGCGCTTCCCGAGAGGCGAGGAGCCTGCCGGTGCGTCGGCTCTTGATGCGGCGTGTGCTCTTGATGCGGCGTGTGCTGGCTGTGGAAAGTACTGGCAAGCGTGGGACGTCCTGGCGGCCGGGCGGGCGCTGCGGCGCACTGGCTTGTGGCGCGGTGGTTGGCGGCGCGGCAGGCTGGCGCTGGTGTTTCCGACCTGGCGTGCGCGCCGGATCGGCCCGCTTCCAGCCCCGGGCCTAGAATGAGCCGCCCTGTGACGCCACTGGCCCGAAATCCCCTGATCCCGGCTCGCCCGGTCGACCCGCGGCAGGCACTGCCGGCGCTGGAGCTGGAGGTGCTTGAGCGCTGGCGTGAGCGTGATGTGTTCGCGCGGTCGCTGCGCCAACGTGAGGGCGCGAAGCAGTGGGTCTTCTATGAGGGCCCGCCGACGGCGAACGGCCCGCCGGGCGCCCATCATGTGCTCTCGCGCGTGTTCAAGGACATCTACCCGCGCTTTCAGACGATGCGTGGCTACCGCGTGGAGCGCAAGGGCGGCTGGGACTGCCATGGCCTACCGGTGGAGATTGCGGTGGAACAGGAGCTGGGCATCCATCACAAGTCGGAGATTGAGGAGTATGGGATTGCGCGGTTCAACGCGAAGTGCCGCGAGTCGGTGTTCAAGTTCCTGGAGGAGTGGAACCGGCTGACGGAGCGGATCGGCTTTTGGATTGATCTGGAGCACGCGTATCGCACGCTGGATGAGTCGTACATCGAGTCGGTGTGGTGGGCGCTTCAGCAGATCGATGCGCGTGGCCTGTTGTATGAGGGCCGCAAGGTGGTGCCGTACTGCCCGCGCTGTGAGACGACGCTGTCCTCGCATGAGGTGGCGCTGGGCTACCAGGACGTGGTCGATGCGAGCGTGTTTCTGAAGCTGCGGGTGACTGATGGCGAGGAGCGACTGCTGGTGTGGACGACGACGCCGTGGACGCTGCCGGGTAACGTGGCGGTGGCGGTTTCGCCGACGGCTACGTATGTGAGGGCGCGCGTGGATGATGATTATTTCGTCGTGGCTGAGGCGCGCGTGGCGGCGGTGCTCGGCGAGGGCGCGCAGGTGACAGACCGCTTTACTGGCGATGAGCTGGTGGCGCGCTATGGATCCTATGAAGGACCGATCTTTGCGGCGAGCGACCGCGAGCGGGGCCCGCTGCCGATTGTGGCGGATGAGTTTGTGACGACTGAGGACGGCACGGGCATTGTGCACTTGGCGCCGGCGTTTGGCGAGGATGACTATCGCGTGGCGGCGGCATCGCGTGAGGTGCCGTTCGATGCGACGCGCGCGGAGACGCTGTACAACCCGGTGCGCGCGGATGGCACGTATGACGCTCGCACGCGCGACCGTGACGGCGGCTCGTATGAGGGCCGCTTTGTGAAGGACGGGCAGCTGACGCGAGATCTGATTGAGGACGTGGATGCGCGCGGGCTGTTGCTGCGAGTACAGGATTACGAGCACTCTTACCCGCACTGCTGGCGCTGCGGCACGCCGCTTTTGTATTACGCGAAACCGTCGTGGTACATAGCGACGTCGAAGCTGCGCGATGAGCTGCTGGCGGCGAATGAGACTGTGAGCTGGTACCCGCCGCACGTCAAGCATGGGCGTTTTGGTGACTGGCTGAAGAACAACGTCGACTGGGCGCTGTCGCGCGAGCGCTACTGGGGCACGCCGCTACCGGTGTGGCGCTGCTCGAACGATCATGTGCATGTGATCGGTTCGTATGCGGAGCTGGCGGAGCGCTCGGGCGGGGAGCTGGAGGATCACCATCGCCCGTACGTGGATGAGGTGTCGTTCCCGTGCCCTCATCCAAAGGACGGCGGCTCGGCCTCCAGCGGCGCAACCTCGGGCGGCTCGGGCGTTGACGCTGGCGCGACGTGCGGCGAGCCGATGAAACGCGTCCCGGAGGTGATTGATGTGTGGTTTGACTCGGGCGCGATGCCGTTTGCGCAGCATCACTTCCCGTTTGAGCACAAGGAGACGTTTGCGGCGAGCTTTCCGGCGGACTTCATTTGTGAGGCGCAGGATCAGACGCGTGGCTGGTTCTACTCGCTGCTGGCGGTGGCGACGCTGCTGGAGCGCGAAGCTCCGTACGAGAACGTGGTGTGCCTGGGCTTGATCTTGGACGAGGACGGCCAGAAGATGTCGAAGTCGAAAGGCAACGCGGTGGAGCCGTGGCAGGTGCTGGATTCCTACGGCGCGGATGCGTTCCGCTGGTATTTCTTCACGTCCAAGCAGCCGTGGGATGGTTATCGCTTCTCGGCGGACACGATTGGCGAAGGCGTGCGCCTGTTCCTGAAGCAGCTGTGGTCTACGTACTACTTCTATGTGCTGTACGCGAATGCGTCGGCGAGCGAGCTGAGCGGGACTGGCGAGCGCGCTGCGAACACGGGAAATGGACCCGGTCGGGCAACGGGACGGGCGCGGGCGACGATGGCAGCTGGCGTGGAGGCAGACGCCGACGAGGGGGCAAACGCGGACATGGACCGCTGGGCGCTGTCGCGCACGGCTGCGACGGCGGACCTGGTGGCTGAGCGCCTGGACTGCTACGACGCGACGACTGCGGGCAGGGCGATTGCGAGCCTGGTGGATGAGTTGTCGAACTGGTACGTGCGCCGCTCGCGCAGACGCTTCTGGGATGGCGATCGAGCGGCATTCGAGACGTTGCGCACGTGCTTGCTGACGGTGGCGAAGCTGCTGGCGCCGTTGTGCCCGTTCATTGCGGATGAGATCTATGAGAACCTGGATGGCGAGCTGGCGAGCGTGCACTTGTGCGACTTCCCGACGGGCGCGGAGCTGGCGCCACGCGACGAGGACCTGGAGCAGGCGATGGCGCTGGCGCGCGAGACGGTGCGCCTGGGGCTGGGCGCGCGCGGGCAGGCGAAGATCAAGGTGCGCCAACCGCTGGGCGAGGCGGTGGTGGTGGCGGACGGCCGCGAGCGCGCGGCAATTGAACGCTTGACGGATGTGGTGCGCGAGGAGCTGAACGTGCGCACGGTGCGCTTTGTGGCGGCGGCGGATGAGCTGGGTAGCTATGAGGTCAAGGCCAACTACCGCACGCTGGGGCCGCTTTTCGGCAGCGAGATGCCGCTGGCGGCGAGTGCGATTGCGGCGCTTGACCCGGCGCACGTGGCTGCGGCGCTACGCAATGGCGGGCAGATTGGGATTGAGGTGGCTGGACGCGAGCACACGCTGACGGCGGATGACGTACTGCTGAGCATGCACGCGCCGGACGGCTACAGCGTGGAGCGTGAGGGTGCGCATGCGGTGGCATTGGATCTGACGATTGACGAGGATCTGCTCCGGGAGGGGCGTGCGCGTGAGATCGTGCATGCGGTTCAGAACGCGCGCAAGAGCGCGGGCTTGCAGGTGGAGGACCGCATCGAGCTGGCGCTTGACGGCGAGGCGGCGCTGATCGAGGCAGCACAGGCGCATGGCGACTACATCGTCGGGGAGACGCTTGCGACTGAGCTGAGCATGGGTGACGACGTCGCGGACAAGCTCGCGGCGCTGGACTACTCGGAGCGGACAGAGGTCGATGGGCTCGAGCTGAAGCTGGCTCTGTCGCGCGTGCAAAGCATCACTCCTGCCTGACGTGTGAGCGCGATGGTTGGCCTGTCAGGCGCGAATGCGCTCGTCGGCGTGTTCGCTCGCGGTAGCTGCGTGCTACGAGCGCGACGAACCCGAGGGTCAGCAGCACCCCCCCTATGAGGGCGAGTACGCGCCCGAGCACAACGGGGAAGCTCTGCGCCTGGCCTATTGAGATGTGCTCGACGGATACCGGCGTGCGAGGATTGGCGGAGCTTGCTGAGGCGGGGGCTCCGATTGCGAGCACCAGCTGAGAACGTTCGTCGGTTCCGGCGACGCTGGCTCCGGTGATGTGCAGGAGATTGGGACCGCCGCCGATGTTCGTAGCGACGAGCTGCCCGGGGCGCGCACGAATGGTGAAGGAGGCGCGATTGTGGTGTATTTGCTCTGGTGAGATATAGAGCTTGGGGAGCTGTCTTTCGGATACGAGCGGGAGCGGCAGGTAGGCGTAATCCGTGTATACCCGTGCAAAGATTTCACCTCTGCTGGTGAGAGTTTCATCCCGAGGTAGAGCGGTCCGTGGATAGGCACTCACCTGCTGGACGGCTCCAAGCACGGAGGCGACCAGGATCGGTGCGATCGTCCAGCGCCAGAGTCGCAGTCGCCCTGGCGTCGATCCGATCGACACGAGAATCGCGAGGACGGCTGCGGTTACACCCACCAACACATAGCCCTCTAGTCGATAGCTGAACTGCAGGAGGGTGTAGGGCTTGGGCAGGTCCAGCAGCAAACTTTCGTGTGTCATCAACACGACGATCCCGGCGGTGAGGACTGCGAGGATTACGAGAATCCGTAGCGATGGCCCCTGGCGTACGCGCCAAAGCAACACGACGATGCTCACGAGCACCCAGGCGATCGCCAGTGTAGGTAGGGCGAGCGGGTAATCGAGAACTCCCTGGACGGTGCTCGCCCGCGAGAGCGTGAAAAGGTGGTGAAAAGCGACAAGATGCATGGTCGAGTGCAGGATCGCGTAGGCGACGCTGTACTGACTCCCGATCCGCGTGTGCGACGCGTAGGCGACCATCGGCACTAGAAACCAGGCGCTGACGAGCACTGCGGGGATCGTTACTGCAGCCACGCGGATCAGGCTGCGAACGCGAATCTGCGACCGCACCTCTGGCACGCAGGCGGACATTGCGGCGCAGGCGAGAGCAAGGAGCGTAGAAGCCCATAGAACGGTGAGAATGTGGCTGCCGAAGAACACGATGCTGCTGACTGCGAGGGCAAGCGCGGGGCAAATGCGCAGCCGCTCGGCACGCAGCACGCTCAGCCCTGCGGCGATCATCAGCGGCAGCATCGAGAGCGCGAGAAACTCGGGCCAGTCTCCCTGCCCGTACACCAACGTCAGGTAACACGCGGAGGTGACGAAGATGAGGGCGGGGACGTGGGACAGCCAGCGGCCGAGCCCAAGGATGCGCCCCATCCAGAACCAGCCGCCATAGGCGGCGAGGAAGCCAAGGAGGTAGGTGAGGATGTAGGCGGTGAGCGGCGAGTCGCCGAGGGCGACTGTCAGCGCGCCGGCGAGCGCGTAGATGGTTCCGCCGTAGAAGGCATACTGCGGGTAGAACACCGAGTAGGCGGTGTTGATGAACATGCTCGGCAGGTGGTCGGCGCGAATGGCGAGGCTCTGTCGCCAGACGTACCAGAGGTGGTGCTCCCAGTCGCCGCCCAAGCCGGAGCTGGTGAACAGCATTGGCCATGCGAGCGCGAGCACGATCAGCGCCATCCCCGCGAACACGGCCAGGCGCGCGCGTGCGATGGATCTCCGTGGTCGTCCGCTCATGGCGCTCGCAGCGAGGCGCACGCCTCCTGCGGCATCTGCGCTCAGGCGGCGTCTCTCCCTGCGAGGAACCTACCGGCAGCCTGCGGGACGTTTGCGGGCACTTACCGGTCTGAGCGCGTTACACACCGCTACGCCTGCGTTTGCGGGCTGTGAAAAAGCGAGCGGTGTTTCCGACCCGCGACGCGGATCGCAGGTCGGGCCCACTTCGTCCTCGGTCGCGGGCGGGAACTGCTTCGTCCTGGGAACCGTTAGGCCAGGACCGATTAGGCCAGGACCGGCTAGGCCAGGACCGGCTAGGCCAAGACTGGCTCCAGCTCGGCCTCGAGCTTCTTCTTCGGGTAGGCGCCGACTACGGTCTTGACGGGCTGGCCGGCCTTGAACAGGATCATGGTGGGAATCGAGAGCACCTGGAAGCGGGCTGCGGTCTGTGGGTTCTCGTCGATGTCGAGCTTGACGATGCGCAGATCGGGGCGCTCTGCGGCGATCTCCTCGAGCACGGGCGCAACGACGCGGCAGGGACCGCACCAGGGCGCCCAGAAGTCGACGAGCACGGGCCCCTCGGCCTCGAGCACCTCGGCGTCGAAGTTGGTGTCGGTTATTTGCGTGAGAGTGCCTGCCATGAGATCTCCTTGGGTTGCTTGCCTACCACTATACAAAGTAAAGGGGTGCGGGCACGGCTCGACGCTGTGGAACGCGAGACCGTCGACCTGCTCACTGATCCGACGCGCCAGCCGCCGATCTGGGCGCTGGCCGACATCGACCGCGAACTGGAGACCCACGACCCGGAGGCGATCGTGCGCCCACTGGTCGACGCTGGGTTGGTCAACCGCACGAGCGAGGATCTTGTGTTCGCCACGCGCGGTGCCTCCACGTGGGTGCAGTTGGTCGGCCACGCCGTCTGATGTCCCGGGCAGGGGCGCCACGTCGGTATAGCGGACATGGCGCTTATGTCAAGTAATAGGGATGGGGTCAGTGGTACCCTAGCCGAGCAATGCCGGACCGCTCACGCAAGCGCCCGCGCGATCCGAATCAGCTCGGCAAGTTGATTGTGGACATCGCTACGGGCAAGATCGAGGACAACTCCGACGACTCGGGGAAGGACCCGGCAGCAGTTGCTCTTGCCTATTTGGTGCAAAATTTCGACCCCGCCGAGCTTTATCGATACGAGCAGGAGCGCGAGCTTTCGATCGCCCTCCTGAAGGAATGGCTAGTCCAATACAAGTTCAAGGACTGGACTATCACAGAGGGGCGCAAAAAGCCGGTCACGAAAAAGATGCGGACGGATCGCGCCCGGATCATCGCTGAGAAGCTCAACAAGACCGACCATTGGCACTCTCATAGTCGAGGCATCCCAATGGAAGTCCTGACCCGTGATCTCAAGCTGCTTATCGATGACTTCGGAGAGAGTCCTACGCTCGGGCCGCCGATCCGCGACTACTACCACCTGCTCCAGGACTACACAGGCAAGCGAGGCCACGACATGCTCGTATTGCATATGAAAGGACTGTATGCCGGATTCGGGTTCTAACCCACGACGCTCTGAGATCGAGAAGCTGATCGACCGAAACCCGAAAGTCGATAAGGCGGAGTTCGACGAGACGCGCGAGATGTTGGAGGGGCTGCGGAAGGAAGGCGTCCCTCGGCGCCCCTACGGGATCATATCTCCCCATGAGCGTGGGCGCTTGCGCTCTGGTCGTCGCCGCTCTGCGAACTAGTAGCCCTTTAGCCGAATCTTCTATCTCGCACACGAGCTCGGGATGACGGTGTCGCATCAGTAATTGCCCGTCGCGAGGTTGACGTTGACCGGGAGTGGAGCACTCCTTGGCGCCGCTTGGTGCCATCTACAGCGACCGGATTGCTCACGGAGAATCATCTTCATGTGCAGTAGTCGTACTAGGAGGGTCCGGCGAAACAGCTAGCGAAACTCGCCATGCTCCTGCCGGGATGGCATAGCGTCGGCGCCTCCTACAAACGCGTTCTAGAAAGCGAAGCGCTTCTGAGGTAGCCGCCAGCCAAAGTGAGGTACCACCAATGCCAGAACTGCCACACCCCGCGCTAACAGAGGTCTAGCGAAGCCTCCTAGGCACTATCTCTGCTGAGTCCTCGTCTTCTTCCCTCGCCGCAATCCCAAGCTGAGACACCACCGGCGCAGGTATCGTATGCGGATGCTTCCGCTCGCCTCCGCCAGCGGGCCCGCGATCATCGGCGTTGTGGTGATTGGTGCGGCGCTGTTCCTGTCGTGGCTGCTGCGCATGGACGCGGGCGAGGAACCAGAGGGTGCGGAGGTAGGAGCCGGCCGAGACGGCGCACCGCTCAACGACGGCGCACCGCTCGATGGATCCTCGCGACCAGGCGCGTCAGACCCTGCGTAGACGCGCGGGCAGCAGCTCGAGCAGCTCGCCTGGCAACGCCCGCGTGAGCGCGATCAGTAGCCCGTAAGCACCGAGGGCGAGCAGCGCCCGCAGCAGTGACGGCATGCTGGACGCAAACGCAAGGGCGATGCCGGGGGTGGCGGCGAGCGCGACCTTGGGGATGATCGCGAGCTTGAGGCGAAGCTCGGGAAAGCCGTGCAACAGCGCCAACAGCGACCCCAGCGCAAGGACGCTCTCGCCGCCGAGGGTGGCGACAGCGGCACCCTTCGCGCCGTGGCTGCCGGCCAACACGATCGTCAGCGCACAGCTGGTCGAGAAGGCAACGAGGTTTGTGAGCAGCAGGCTCTTGTAGCGCTTGAGGGAAAGCAGGGCAAAGCCCCAGCCGCCGAGCAGGAACGACGCGAGCAGTGCAACCCCCTGGATCTGTAGGACGGAGGTCGAGGCGGCGTATTCTTGGCCGGCGACGACGTGGATCATGAACGACGCGCCTGCGAGCGTGCCGATGACCGCGGCCACCCCCAGGACCAGCGACACTTCGAAGATCCGCTGTACAGCGTAGGCGAGACGTTCGCGATCGTCGCGTGCGGCACGAGCCAGTAGCGGTAGCGCGCCGCCGACGAGCAGGCTGGGCACGGTGCCAAGCACGATGTAGATGCGAAACGAGGCTGCGAACAGCCCGCTCTGGTGGGCGCTTGATACCAGGCCGGTGAGGATCTGCGCGGTGTACAGGTAGACCGTGCCGACGGCGGTGGCCAGCGAGAACGAAACGGTGAGCTTCAACAGCTCGAGCCAGTGGCGTGGGCGCAGGCTCACTCGCAGCGAGATCTGGTGGCGCGCGAGCGCTGCCGTGGGAGCTATGAGCGCGAGGTTGACTGCGAGCGCGACGGCGAGCAGCGGCAGTACCCCGGCGCCAAGTACGACCAGCACCACGATCGCGCCGACGCTGAGCGCCTGGCGCGCGACTTCGAGCGCTGAGAGCGTGCCCAGGCGCAACCCGGCGGCAATCGGGATGGTGTGGGTGTGCTGCACCACCAGCGCAACGGTGCCGAGGCTCGCGAGCGCCGCTCCAATGAGTAGCGCCGGGCCGTACCCGACTGCGATGCTGAAACCGACGACCAGCAGCACCCCGACGGCTGTCAGCAGCATCCGTAGGCCGAGCAGATCGCGCATCAGCCCATCGCGCTCGGCGCCCTCGCGCACGGCGAACTCGCGGGTGCCGATTGTGGACATGCCGGCGTCTGTGATCGACGCGACGATCGCGACGAGCGAGAGCACGGTGGTGTAGTACCCGAAGCGGACCACGCCGAGATGGCGGGTCAGTAGCGCGGCTGACAGCACCGACAGCGCGGTCATTGCTACATAGCCGCCGAAGCGCACGGCGCCGCCGCGGACGATGCGTCCGCCGGCTGCGGTGCTGTCGAGTACGTCGGCGGACCCCATCAGCACCTCGACAGATCCGGTCGGCTGCTCCTCGCGAGCTCGTCCTGGGGCGCTCAGCTCATCCACGCGGACAGCATCGAGCATCTGGCGCCCGTTGGCGCGATCTGTCAGCGCACGACCACGAGCCAGCCGCCTGAGCGGCGGACGATCGGCGGGTGGATGTGCGTCAACGCTGTGAACAGGTGCGGCGAGACGTACACCTCGATGAGCGCGGCCACCACCAGCATGGGCACGGCCAGCGCAACCGTTACGACGGTGGCGGCCAGCAGCTGCTCCCACTCCCCTTTGCGGCTGGCGATGATCCAGGCGGCCAACGGCAGGAACAATGAGGTCAGCTCGAGGACGGCGTGCGGAAGCACGCCCAGCAGCAGCAATGCGGGCGAAACGTGGAGGAAACCTGAAACGCCGGCGAGGGTGTGGCCGATCACATACGCCTGCGTGCACAGCGAGAAGGCGGTGGCGCAGACGACGAAGGCGATCGCCAGGCGCGCGCCACGTTCGTGTACCCAGCGCGAGATACCGCTTTGATAGCGAGCCTGCAGCGGCAGCGAGCTGCCGGCAATGAAGCCAGCTACGCAGGCCATCGCGTGCAGGGCGAGGACCAGCAGGTTGCTGGCGAGAATGTGCAGAACGTTTCTGAGGTTGCCAACGGCGAACGGCGGCTGTAGCGAGATGACTTGCTGGTAGCCGTGATCGAGCCACGCGACGAGCAACACCGCGCCGAGCAGGCCGGCGGCGGCCAGCGCCGCGCCGGCGACCCAGCGGCCGGCGACTGCGCCTGGGGCGCGCTGCCAGACGCGGAGCGTCGCGCGTGTTTGCCGCACGCCGTGGGCGAACGCGTACGCCGAGGCATCCATCCCCTATGCATCGACGCGGGAGCTTGTTACCTGAAGCGTAGGAGCGGCACCAGCCACATCGCCTCGGCGGCGATCCGCCATGACATCTTGCTCGTGCCCAGCTGGCGGTCGCGAAAGACGATCGGCACCTCGACCACGCTGAAGCCCGCCTGGACGGCTCTGTAGGTGAGCTCGACCTGGAAGGCGTAGCCCTGCGAGCGCACCCCGTTGAAGTGAATCGCCTCGAGCACCTCGCGGCGAAAGCACTTGAAGCCGCCGGTCAGGTCGCGCACGTGTAGACCGAGCACGAGCCGTGCATACGTCGAGCCACCCTCGCTGATGAAACGCCTCACGATGCCCCATTCGCTGACGCCGCCTCCGTGTATGTAGCGTGAGCCGAGGGCAAGATCGGCGCCGTCGTAGACGGCCTGCAGCAGCCGAGCCAGGTCGGCGGGATCGTGGGAGAAGTCAGAGTCCATCTCCATCACGTAGCCCGCTCCACCGTCGAGCGCACGACGAAAGCCTGCGAGATAGGCGGGTCCGATGCCGTTCTTCTCGGAGCGGTGTAGCACCTCCACCCAGTCGTGCTCTGCAGCCAGCCGGTCGGCGAGCTGGCCCGTACCGTCGGGGGAGCCATCGTCGACAACCAGAACCCGATATCCGTCGGGCGCAGCGCTGGCAAGCGCTTTACCGGCGGCGGCGATGATCGCCTCCAGGTTCTCGGCCTCGTTGTATGTGGGCAGGATCAACCAGGGCGGGCCGGACATCGGCCGGAAACCCTAAAGCGTGCGGAGGTTGTTCGTCTTGACCGTCGCGCTCTGGACGCGCGGGTCTCTACGCTGAAGGGAGTGGCTGAGCAGGAGCTTTCCAACGCTGTGACCGCTGATGCGCTGGAAGAGCTGGGCGACCTGTATGAGCTGGACGGGGCGATCGTTCACCGTGTGTTGGCTTACCGGGCTGGCGCCAAGGCCGTGCGCGAGGCGTCCGTGTCGGTTGCGGCGCTCGCGCGCGAGGGCCGCGCGAGCGAGCTACCGGGGATCGGTAAGACGCTGCAGGAGAAGATCCTCGCGCTGGCGCAGACGGGCGCGATACCGGCAGCTGAGCGACTGCGGGCGAAGTTCCCGCCGGGGCTGATCGCGATCACGCGCCTGCCAGGCCTGGGCTCGAAGCGTGCACGGCTGCTGCACTCAGAGCTTGGCATCGACTCGCTGCAGGCGCTGCGCGAGGCGGCGCTCGCCCAGCGCCTGCGCACAGTGCGCGGACTCGGCCCGAAGCTCGAGGAAAGCGTGCTGGCGGCGTTGGACGAGCTGGACGCGAACCCGACTGCGGGAACGTCGCCGCGCATCCTTCTGCCACGAGCGCTCGAGATCGGCGAGACGCTGCTCGCTGGCCTGCGTTCGCTGGCGGGGGACGGCGCCCACATCGAGCTCGCCGGCTCCGTCCGCCGGCAGATGGATTCGATCAAGGACATCGACCTAATCGCCACGACCACGCGGCCGACGACGCTGGCCAAGAGCCTGACCAAGCTCGATGAGATCGAGCGGGTGAGCTCAGCCGGCAGGGCGGGCGCGCAGGCACGCACCCATTCGGGCATCGCGGTGGACCTGCGGATCGCACGTCCCGGACAGCTGGGCAACCTGCTGCAGCACTTCACAGGCTCGGGCGCGCACAACGCGGCGCTACGCGAGGCAGCGGTGCGCCGCGGACTGCACGTGTCGGAGTACGGCATCCGCGATGACGCCACGGGCGCCGACGACATGTATGAGACCGAGCGAGAGGTCTACGAGCGCCTTGGCCTCGCATACATAGAGCCGGAGCTACGTGAGAACTGCGGCGAGCTCGAGGCGGCGCGCACGAGTGAGCTGCCTGCGCTGCTCGAGCTGGGTGACATCCGCGGCGACTTGCACAGCCACACGGTGGCATCTGATGGCCACAACACGATCGAGGAGATGGCGCTGGCGGCACGCGAGCGCGGTTACGAGTACTTGGCGATCACCGACCACTCGGCGAGTCACGGCTTCGGCAACGACGTCTCGCCGGAGCAGCTGCGCCGCCAGATCGAGCTGGTGCGCGAGACGAACGCGCGCTTGCACGGTGTCGAGCTGCTGGCGGGCAGCGAGGTGAACATCCTGCCGGACGGCTCGCTGGATTACGAGAACGAGCTGCTGGGCGAGCTCGACTGGGTGATCGCGAGCGTGCACACGTCCTTTGGCATGGGCGAGCAGGCGATGACAGAGCGGATGATCGCGGCGATCGAGCATCCACTGGTGGACGCGATCGGCCACCCGACGGGCAGACTGATTGAGCGTCGCGAGCCGTACGCGATCGACCTGGGCGCGGTATTCGCGGCGGCGGCGCGAACGGGGACGATGCTTGAGATCAACGCCAACCCCAACCGGCGCGACCTGTCAGACATCCACGCGCGTGCGGCCGCACGCGCGGGCGTGGCGCTGGTGATCGACTCGGACGCCCACCGCACGGCTACGCTGGCAAACATGCGCTGGGGCGTGGCGACAGCGCGGCGCGCGTGGCTGACGGCTGCGGACGTCGCCAACACGCGGACATGGCGAGAGCTCCAGCAGCTGCGCAAGCGGGCTGCTCCCGACGGGGCTAAGGGTTCGCGCGGCCGTGTCAGCGATTGAGCCGCACAGCTGTGCCGTACAGCCATGCCACACAGCCTCAGTGCACGGCGCCGGCGTCGTAGAACTGGGGGCGACGGGTCGGGCAGTAGAAGGCGAGCTTTCCGGCGACGGTGTCGTAGCGCGCGATCCAAACTCCGGTGCGGTCGCTCAGCCGAGTGCAGGGCGCGGCAGTGCTTGCGCTCACAGATTCGTGGATCAACGTGGCAACGTTGGGCGAGCGACTGAATTCGAGGCTGGGAGTTATGGCGGGTGAAAGCCGTGCTATTTGCGCCAACGGTATGAGTCCGGCTGAGGAGAAGTCGGGGAGTGCGCTCTGTTCGGCGCTCCACACGACGGTGCGCACCCCCTCACGATGCAGCGCTTCGAGCAGGCCTGGCACGTCACCGTCGCGACTGGGGGCAGACGCGAGGAAGCCTGTTGTCGTAGACACGACGATCCGATCGGGAGCCTGCTCGGTGCCGGGCAGCGGATTGGCGAGGGCGATGGTGATTTCGCGGCCGACGCCAAAGGTGATGCCGAGCGTGTTGGCGGCCACGGCGAGCACGAGTACGGCGATCGCAGCCAGCCGCAACGTGCGAGACATGGAGACGATCCAGCCGGTTGCAATCACGGGCAGGAAGGCGAGCAGCGGCAGGCCGTAGCGAATGTCGTGGTGAGGAGTGACGAAGGTGATCACCAGCCAGGCGGCGAAGCCACCGGCGAGGAACTCGAGCCGCGCGGCATGCTTGCCGCGCTCGCGCACGACCGTGACCAGCGTCCACACGATGCCTGTGACGGCGAGGATGAACAGCGGCGCCAACAGCTGTGAGTTGAGCACGCTCCAGAAGTACCACGTGAGGTTGTCCAGCGACAGCGTTGGCGGGATGTTGCCCGGGGGCGTTCCGCCGCCGGAGCTGGCGAGTTCGAACATTTCTCCCAGCTCGGAGAAGTGAGCGATGTACCACGGCAGGCCGACGACCAGTGCGACGACTGCGAACGTTGCAAACCCGCGCCAATTGCGCCACCCTCCGTGCAGCAGAACGATCAGGATCAGCGCGGCCAAAAACAGCGCGAACTGCACCTTTATGTTGACGCCCAGGCCGATGGCCAGGCCAGCAAGGCCGGCCACGCCGGGACGACTGAAGTCCTCGCTCGCGAGGACCAACCAGACCGCGATGGCTACAAGCGCCGTGAGTGGAGCGTCGAGCAGGAAAACGTGAAACATCGATATGAGTAGCGGCGAGCCGAGTACGAAGACGACTGCGAGCATTCCTGCGAGCGGCCCGAACAGCAGTCGCCCGGTCTGGTAGCAGCCGAGCGCCAGCAGCGGGACGAATACGACGTTCTCTCCAATGATCGGGGCGGCGACGTTGACGCCGCCGATGAGCGCCGCGACCGCCCCCACGACGTGCGCGAGGATGGGATAGATGTTGTTGTAGGTGAACGGGCCGAACAGGTTCCCGGACTGGAGCATGTTGTGGTAGCGAATCGCCGTTTCCAGTTGGTCGCCGGCGTCGTAGATGGGAATGCTGCGATCCTGCGTCAACCACCAGCAGGTGATTGCGATGAACACTGCGGTGGCGCCGATCGCGCCCCATGCGTAAGCACTCCAGCGCGCGATACCGAGGTGCGATGCGACAGCGGCTCGTGCGTCGATTTTCAACCGCCCGCGCGCGGGCTCACGCAGCTCGGTTCGAACGCGACGGCCACGACGAGCCGGGGCGTTGGCTTGATCCGGGGCCGACACCGATCGAACGTAACCCAGGACCACCGCGAATTCCACTTAACTCGTCGATTCGAGCGGTGATGTCTCCGTCTTAGCCTGGCGTCGCGGCGAGCAGGCGCGGCAATAGCTGCTCGGCTACCAGCCGGTCGCTCGCATCGCGGAGAAATGGTGCAATCGCGCCCTGCGCGCGCGCAGCGTAATCAGGCAATGGATCCGCGAGGGCGATGCGCAACGCGCTCTCCAGGTCCTCGCTCACCAGGCGCGGGTCGAGCAGGCGCGCGATCGACAGGGCTGCGTAGGGACCTGGTGCGGGGCTGCTCACAAGCAGGCAACCGTCGGCGAGCGCCTCTAGCTGGGCGATCCCGTAGTCCTCCCGACGCGGGGCGCACACGAACACGCGGGCGCGGCGCACGAGCGTGCGGTACTCCCCCGGGGAGAGCGCACCGACGACGCGTACACCGTCCTCGCGAGCTAGATGAAAACCTGCCTGCTCGAGATCCTGGAGGGACGCGCCGGCCACGACCAGCTCCTCCAATCTGCGCTCGCTGCGCACACTGCGCCAGGCGGCGAGCACGCGGTCGAGACCCTTCTTGGAGGGATTGGCGGCATATGTGAGCGCTGCTATGTCGCGCGCCGGCTGCGGCGGTCGGGAAGGCTCGACGGGCACCGGTAGTACGAGCGCGCGGGCACGTGCCTCCGTTGCGGGCGCTTCGCTCAATCCGCCCTCGCTCCAGGGCAAGAGCAGTGAGGCTTGGGCCAGCCTGCGACGCTCGAGCGGGCGCTGCCACAGCCCGTGGCGGCCGGGGCGATTGCCTGCGGATGGGGCATCGAAGCGGATTGCGCCGGGGCACGGCCACAGCAGCGCGGCGGTGGTGCTCGAATAGATGATCGGCGGAGGTGGCGAACCATGTAGCTGCGCGAGGGCGGCGCTGGCCGCGGCACGAGCGGCACGCGCCCAGGCGAGGTCGGTGAGCATCAGCGTGCGTGTTTGTGCGGGCGCGCTCGCGCGGGCGATTGCTACGCGCGCGCCAGCCCGCTCGAGCGAGTCGCGCAGCTCCTCGTCGGCGCGGCGCAAGCCTGCGGTGGAGCCGAGTGAGACGATCAGCACCTCCAGCTGGCGACCAGCTCGCCCTACGGGGCTCATTTCAGGTGACGGCGCCGCCGACGTGCTCCGGGCGTGCGGCCTTGAAGCCGGGCGTGCGCACGAGGGCCATGGGCCGCACGGGAGAGGTACGGCGGACGTAGAAGCAGGCTCCGTCGCGCTCCTCGATCGCCCCTACGGCAGCATCCTGGCGCCGCCAGGCGAGCGCCCATATGATCGCGAAGCCGGCGGCGATGCCAGGTATCTGTGGCGCGAGGAAGGCAAGGCCGCCTGACAGTAGCGTGAACGTCAGCAGCGGCCAGAGACGGTTGATGAGGATCGCGCTGGGGCGATGCTCGGGCAGCGTGGTGCTCGCCTGCGCGCTTGACAGCAGGCGCGCGATTGGCGGATTGGTGTGAGCCCGCCTACCCATGCGCAGGCCAACAGCTACGGCGATCAGCCACCAGCCGACGGCGATCTCGGCGAGCATCGTGTCGGATTTGGCGCTGGCGGCGAGCACGGTGATCCCGGCCAGCGCGGTGGCAGCGCCAGCGCTGAGTAGCACTGTGGTCCTGAGGAAGTCCACGAACCGCACGGCGCTACAACAGCGCCTCGAGCAGCTCCCGCACGCCACCGGGGCCGTCGACCGTCAGATCGGCCTCCTGTGCGAGGCCGGGTGGCGCTTCGTCAGAGCTGACGGCAACGCACAGGGCGCTGGCGAGCGCCCTGGACTCCACGAGCGAACGCAGCCCGCGAAACGCGTCGAGGTCGGTCGTGTCGTCGCCGACGTACACGGCCGCTGTGACCTCGCTGCCGCGCAGCAGCGTGGCGATCCCAAGACCCTTGTCGAGCACCACCACGGGCGGGCGCACCTCGAGCACCTTGCGCCCCCAGTGCACGGCGAAGCCAGCTTGCTCGGCGCGGCGCGCGATCTCCCGCACCGCCTGCTCCGCCGCCTCCTCGTCTGGCGCTCCGCGCCAGTGGAATGCGGCGATTGTGTCCTTGTCCTCACTGCGCACGCGCAGGCGCTGGTGTTCGCTTGTGTAGACCTGGCTGGCGAACTCACGCACGCGTACCGTCCAGGCGGCCAGCTCGGGGTCGACCTCGGGGCTGGTTGCGCGCGGACGCAGGAGCTCACCGCCGTGATTGCCGACGTAGGCGATCGTTCCGATGGCGACGATCTGGCGGGCGGTGCTCGCGCGCCGGCCGCTCACGCAACCGACGACGTGATAGCGGCGAGCGATCTCGATCAGCAAGCTGCGGGTGGCCTCGGGAACATGGGCGTCGGCGGCGTGGCGCACGATCGGCGCCAAGGTACCGTCGATGTCGAGGAGCACGGCTGAGCGGGCAGGATCGGCGCGGATCGGCTCGAGCGCCTCCACGAGCGTTGCGGCTGGGGACACGGTGTCTAGTATGGCGATCATGGTGGCCGGCCCGTCCGCTCGTGCAAGTGGCTGCTGAGCACTGGCGGTACCGCCGGTGCAAGCTGGCGACGATCGGCACGCTGGCCGGCCTTTTCAGCGGACTGTTCGGCGTGGGCGGCGGCAGCGTGATCGTGCCGCTGCTGGTCCTGTGGCTCGGTTACGACGAGCGCGCCGCGACGGCCACGTCACTCGCGGCGATCGTGTTCATCGCGGGCTTCGCGGCTGCTGTCCAGGGCTTGTACGGCAACGTGCACCTACTGGACGCGGTGCTGATCGCTGTTCCAGCGCTCGTGGGCGTGCTGATCGGCACGTGGCTGCAACAGCGGCTGCAGACCCGCTTGATCGCGCTGCTGTTCTCGGCGCTACTCATGGCGAGCGCTGTTGAGCTGGTCCTCAAATGATCGGCGTGCTCGCGGTGGGCCTGGCGGCGGGGATCGTCGCAGGCCTGCTGGGGGTTGGTGGGGGCGTGCTGTTCGTCCCGGGCCTTGCCATCTTCCTTGGGCTCAACCAGCATCACGCGGAGGCGACGTCGCTGCTGGCGATCGTTCCCGTGGCGATTCTCGGCACCTACCGACAGGACCGCTATGGCAATGTGCGCCGCGCGGATGCGCTGCTGTTGGGTGTGCTCTCGCTCGCGGGAGCGGCTGGGGGCGTGGCGCTGGCGAACGCTCTCTCTGGTGTGATCTTGCGGTACGCGTTCGCTGGACTGATGGTGGTCGTGGCAGTGCAGCTGGCGCACCGATCGCTAGCTTCCAAGCACGTCGCTCATCTCGGCGTGGAAGATACCGTTGCGGAACACCAAGAAGTTGATCAGCGTCACGAGCATGGCTGTCCCCAGATAGACGAGCTCCGCGGAAACGCCGAGCACTGACGGCAGCACCGCCGTACTGGCGGCGGTCACACCGAGCTGGGCCACCGCAACCAGCAGGTAGCGACGCACCTGCCGCCCGAAGGGCAGCGCAAACGCCGCTTGGCGCCGCCAAACGAACGTCCGCTGCAGCGTGAAGTGAACGGCTATGGCGGCACTCCAGCCGATCACGAGCGCGATTTGGAAACGTAGATGTGAAACTTGCGAGAGCACCGTGGTGACGGTTATGTAGACGATCGAGACCACCGCACCGCTGAATGCGAATCGCACACCCTGAGCCAGAACGGCGTCTGTTCGCAGCAGGCGCAAGTTGCGGATCAGCGCCCGCCGCCACGGCTCACCGTCCGCCCTCAGTCGCCCGTAGGTGGCCATTTACGTTTGATCTTATTCGCACACGGGGCTCGTGGCATCGTTTGCTTTCCAAAACACCCACACCCCCACTGGGCATAACCCCATATTGCAGTTAATGTCTCTGACTAGCGCAATCGACTGGCTAGCTGACGTGCGGCCAGCCGGTCGCCGCGCTCCCGCCTATTCGCGGAGATTATTTGTCCAACTTGCGGATACCTTCGATAGGCTCTGCGCGTCCCAATCCCAGCATGCCGTTCATTCGACTCCTGTGTACATCAATGCGACACGCCTATCGATGGAAGCTGCGCTCGAGGCAGAAGTGGCGATCGTTGGTGCTGGCCCGGCTGGCATCACATTGGCGCTCGAGCTCGCGGAGGCTGGCCATCGTGTCCTGTTGATTGAGAGTGGCGGGGATTCCT
>Ga0070762_10000296_pt1 | contig 19871 bp, 16 predicted proteins | sample HubBroMetageREF2_FD_66726 | JGI IMG/M metagenome (GOLD analysis project Ga0070762, IMG submission 66726) | Reference soil microbial communities from the Hubbard Brook experimental Forest, New Hampshire, USA - Hubbard Brook CCASE Soil... | ecosystem: Environmental > Terrestrial > Soil >...
GCTATATCGATATGGTGATCGCCGTTCAGATCACCTGCTGCAAGTGCGCCGGGAGTATCTGGAATCTTGTACACTGTGGGCTTCAGCAGGGTTCCTTTCCCTGTTCCCCGAAATATCCTCAGCACTCCCTCCGACCCGTTGCCCGCATCCGTCTCAGCTACGTCCAACTTTCCGTCACCGTCGAAGTCAGCGACAGTGACAAAGCCAGCTTGTGAACCAACCAAATACGAACTCTTAAAGCTGAATTTTCCGTCTCCATGCCCCACGTAAACAGCCAGCGTACCTGCGCCCGTGCCGCCTGATTCTACGATAACTAGGTCTTCGTTGCCGTCACCATTCAAATCTCCGACAGCCACTCCAATCGGTGTCGAGACAGTGAACGACATTGGTTTCTGGAACGTGCCGTCTCCTTTGCCTAACAGCACCACGATCTGACTACTCAAATAGTTAGCCACAACTAGGTCAAGGTTCCCGCTTTTTGTCAGATGAGTTGCAATCAGTTGATACGGCCTCTGACCAGCAGGATAGTAGACGGGGCGCTGGAACTGTCCGGCTAGCGCGTCGGCTCCTGTGAGCACGAGAGCCGCGATTATCAAGGCGGAGGCCAACCGGACGCGCTTTGTCATGAAACCTTTTCGCATTGCGTTGCAAGTGTCTCCCGGAAGCGGTGGTCCGTCAAGAATGCAAGGTTTTTCACTGTGTGAAGGGGGCACATATGAGGATGGGCGTCCTGCTCTTTCCGGCGCAACCAGGGGAACAGAAGGCCGATTGTCAGTTCCCCCCGGATGCGCGCCGGTGGGATTATCGCGTCCCACCCTTTCCGCAAAGGGCGCGGAAAGAGTGGGGCACCCGCATTCTTTTCTCGTCCGCGACTCGGCCGAACGAAACTGCACGGTCCTGACTCCCGGTTCAGGTGAGGGCTACACCTAGTTTTTGCAGGTCTGCGCGTAGCTGGTCTGCGGTCTTCATCTGGATGACTTGCATGCCAAGTCGAGAGGCGCTGTCAAGGTTCAGCTGGCGATCGTCGATGAAGCAGCACTCTTCTGGCGGTCTTTGCGTGATCTCCAGGGCGAGGCGGTAGATGCCTTCCTCGGGCTTGCGCAATCCGACAAAACACGAGCTTACGAAGAGGCTGAAGATTTCGCGCAAGCCGAACGTCTGAATGCGGTACAAATTCAGTTCTTTCGATTCGTTGTTGATGGTCGACATCAGGTATTTGCCCGACCGGCTTAGCTCTCTCCCAAGCTGCAGGGACTCAGGCTTGGGTTTCGACAGAGAGAGCATGTGCTGGGTGAAAGCTTCGCTGGTAAAGGAGCGCGGGCGATAGAAAACGGTGCGCTCGAGATAGTCCTGCAGGGTGATTTTGCCGCGCTCGAAGGAGGAGACCAGCATTTCGTGGCGGCTCTCGAATTCGACGTCATCGAGATCGAATTGTTTGAGGGTTTGCTCGCGCTGCTCGTGGTCCCACGCGTCGCTGAGCAGGACGCCGCCGACATCCCAGAAAAGAGCGGTGATTTTGGGCAAGAGGATCCTCCCGAGTTTGATTGAGTACGAATGGATATTTTACAGCGGCAGTGAGTGATTCTTGGGAGCTGGGGCTTGTGTGTTTGCGGGCTTACCCACGGCTTGCGTCGTGGGCTGCATTCTTGCGCCGCTCCGCGGCTACGCTGATATCTCTCGACGCATACAGAGTGAGTAAGGATGGCAACAGCTTCTACTCGCCTTGCACGGGCGAGGACGCCGCGCCTACATGGAAAAGCCCCGATCCTGCGTGGCAGGACCGGGGCGGATTGGGTTACGGCTTGCTTTAGTAGCAGCCAGTGTGCGGCGTAAAGCTCTGCCGGTAGCTTAAGTTGTCGATGTCGCGGAACATCGGGGTGGCCGGCGGCAGCTGCGACGGCACGGTGAAATCCGGATCGAAGATGTAGTTTCGAGCCGGAGGCACGTACACCGAGTAATTGCAGCACTTGAACAGGCCGGTGGCGTAGGTGGCGTAGTAAAGGCTGACGAGTGAGCCTTCGTAGTTGAGAGTTGCATTGCTCCAGTCCTCGACGAAGCGTATGAAGTTGTGTACGCCGCCGTCGGTACCGAAGCCGTAGTCGTTGTTGTTCTCCCATCCTGGGAAGGGGAAATTCATGTTCTTACCGCCAGCGATCGCGACTCGATAGTAGGTCGTCGAAGCGGTACGGGCTGGGGCGGGAACGTTAAAGCCGACCGAGTCCACGCCGGTGTAGGGGTTGGTGGGCCAGACGTTATACAAGCTGTTAAGGTCAAGCCAGGAGTCGGAGAGCACGGTGACGGCATCGGCAACGATGCCAGCCGCAGCCATTCCCGGCTGATCGGCTCCAGCAGGAGTGTTCCAGATGGGATCGCCCGCGTTGGTGTTGTAGTCTCCGTAAATGTAGACGGGGTTTTCCGAGCCCACGGTGAATCCGCCTTTACTATTGTCGGGACGAAGGGGCAGATTTCCCAGTGCGCCGTCCACTAGTTTCAGCACGTGGCGGGCGCCGCTAACCCAGTTCTTCTGGCCGATGGTGCAAGCCGGCATGCGTTTGCCGGTAAGGTAAGGATCCGGGGCAGGAGCTGCGTTGATGATCTGGCGGTTCACGCTGAAGGTGATGTTGTAGGCGTTGCCAGTACCGTTGTTAATTCCGTAGCCAAAGCCCAGTCCGATGTTGCCGGCTCCGAAGTTGTCGAGCAATCCGTTGAGGTTGACGTCCTCCGGGGAATTTGGTTTGGCCGGAGGGAGTGGGTCGAGGTGGCCGTCGGGATTGCCCGCGGCGCTGGCGCTGTTAACGTCGTCTTCCAGGCCAGAGTCGCCAGTTTTGGTATTGGCGGCGTCCACCTGAGTGCCGTTGGGGTTAGGCAGCATCCCTCTGCGATCAGAAAAATAGAGAACGTAGCCGTTCTGTGAAATGTAGTCGACCTGAGGGCCGCTGACGCCAGTCGCGCCAGAGAGCCAATTCTTCAGGTTACCTACGTCGAGTTCGACGGCGTTCATGACTCCGTTAGGCGTACAGCTGTTGTTGTTTTGCTGGGTATCGCGCGATTCGCCTTCTCTCGGATCGTAGAAGTTGATGGGATACCAGTTGTTCATGCTGACGCTTTGCACTCCGGCTTTGCTGTCGCCATACCAAGGCGAAATGGTTTTTTGGTCGACGGTAACCTCGGGCGGTTTGGCTTTGACGCATTTCCACCCGCTGGAATTTACGCAACCGGTAGGTCCAGCGCCTTTTTGATCAGGCCATCCGCCGTTCCCGTTGCGATCCGCGGGCTCCTGGAAAACCAGGATGGCGTTGGGATTTATGGCATTGGTGCCGATTACGGTGGTCGGAACCGGGCCGCGGGCGAATCCCAAGGTCAACCATTCCGCGGTGATCGGATGATAAGCGCCGCCGGCGTCGCGATACTCGACGCGCAAGTAGCCGTCGATGAGGTTCCAGGTGTTGGTCTGGGCCGCAACCGTTGGCGTGAAATATGGGTACGGGGGATTGTAATAAGGATTCGGCACCGCCGGACAAACAGGGGGATTGGTATTGGTGCAAGGCGTAAGGACGAGCGGGGCCGGTGCTGCGGTCAAGCCGAAGTTGTTGGCAACCTGTGTGGTCAACGGTGCAGCGGGCGGACCCTGATCATTGGTAAAAGTAATGTCGGCCGCAATGGGTTGCAGAGGTGCGTAAGGCCAGTCGGGAGGCAGGGTCGGGCCAACGACAGGGAAAATCGCGTTGGTCCACTGGCTGGTGTCCGGGTACGCGGTGGTTCCAGATGCGAAGTATGTGTTGTAAGAGCCGCCACTGGCCAGGGCAGGCAGTCCATTTGGGACCGACGCTGGTATGCCCCAGGGATATGCTCCTCCGATGGTATTGGCCAAGCGAATGTTGTTGGGATCGCCAACGCCGCCGGGAAGGTCCGCGGGAGTGTCGGAGAGCAATACGCGAATTGATGCCTCATTGTAGAGTCGTGATGCGCCCAGAGCTCCACTGGAGATTTCTCCGGGTGGCGGCCGGCGAACGATTTCGAAAGACTGCGGGCCGGCATTGGTACCAGTGGTGCCGTTAACGAAAGGCAAGGTAAGGTTGGTGGCTCCCGTACCCAGCACGGTGTTGCCGTAATCGCCATCTTCGATAAAAGTGTTGTAGTAGGCAGCGCCGAGAGAAATGGTCTGCCACGACGGGGGGCCGACGGTTGGTCCAGAAGCGGGAGGATTACCTCCTGCTCCAACGACGCTGCCCTCGGTGGGTTGGATGGCTCGGCAGGCTGGCTGCAAGGGAAGATCGCATCCTCCGCTCTGCTGCGGGATCAGTACCGTACCCGAGTCATTGAACGCATTGGCGGCCAAGCCATTCGGAAGTACTTGGCGGATGACGTTTCCCCACGCGGTAAGCTTGTCGTGGAAGGTGAGGGTGTAACCGTTGGCTACGCCCAAATACAAATCACCGTTGGTGTGAACACGGCCGGCAAAGTTGAGGTTCGGGCTGCTGTAGAAGCCCAAGTCGCTATCGGAGAACACCCCAAACTGAAAAACGGGGATCAATGCCACTTCGATCGTTCGTGACATGTTGACCTCATCGCCCACCGTTCCTACTCCCGCGAGCGAAGTGGTTGCGGTGACCTGCAGGTTGACGGGAAGCAATTCCGCGTACAGACCCTGGTAGGTCCCGCTGGCGATTTGCCCCCAGTTGGTAGCGAGGCTTCCGTTGGGATTGGTGGCCGGAGTCAAAGTATAGATCGGGTAACTCATGGTGCTGTTGCTGGCGGGCGCATCGGAGCTGAGGGCCTCGATTTGCGACGCCGTGGGCGATTCGATGTTCTGAAACATGTTGGCCAAATCCGAGGTCATGTGTTCAACGCCACCTTCGGCGGCGTGGAAGGCCAGATTGTTTTGCGTATCCTGACCACCCACTTTGCCTTCGGTATTAACCATCATGAGCAGACCAATCGCAATTCCCGACATAATCAGCAACAGCATCAGGGTTGCAATCAGAGTGAATCCTCGTGAATCAAGTCTCGTCCTACGCATCGTGTCGCTCCTCATTGCCATACAACCTTCTACGTTTCCACTCCTGGTTTCTTCCCACTCGACTTACGGAGTGAGGATGTAGCGATTCTGGTAACTCAGATTTCGCGCGCTGATGGAAGTCTGCGTGTCGAACGTCTGGTAGCCATTTGTAATCATGAGACTGCTTCTGCCGCCGGCCATCTGGCTCCGGGTGGTCAAATGAATAAGATTGATCTTGCGAATCAGGTTGAAGGATGTTCCGGTTGAATATCCTCCATCGCCCACCGCGTTGAGCAAAGTGCCGTTGGTGTTGTACGTGTCGTAAGTGAACTGCAGATTCACGACGCTCTCTTGCACGGGCACCGGGGTTTGCCCATTGACTTGCCGCATGAGAGTTGGCGTTCCCGCGCCAACGCCCAGGGGATCGGGCATCATCCAAAGGTAGTAGCTGATTACAAAAATGCGAGTCGCGGTAGCGGTCGTAGGCGGCACGCAAGGCGCCGAGCACTTCAGTTGCGCCAAATCGCCAGAGGCAGCGCCGGGCTGATTAATATTCAGCGGATCTCCGGCAGCAAATGCGACGGTATAGTTGTTGCCCCCGTTGGCGGTGACATTGGTGACTTCGCCGACTGCGGTGGCGGAATTTCCGCCCACTGTGCTTTGCATCAGGACCAGGTCGCCGGGAACTAAACCGACGGCTGCGGCGTTGACTGCCTGAGGCGCCACCAGGGGTGGGGTCAGAATGCAAGTGGAGGGCAGGACAGCGGGCAACTGCAGCGTCACGGAAACGGTGGTGATGCTGGTTATGGTATAGCAAGGCAGAGCGAATACAGTGTCGGTATAGACCACTGAGATCACATCAGTCTTGCTCGGACTGCCCGGTGGCTTGATGCCCATCTGGAAACCGGGAATGAGTCCGTACAAAGTTGGATTGCAGGGATTCGCTCCTGCTGACGTACATGGGTAGGCAATTCCGCCTCCAGGAACGCAGTTGTTGTTTGCGGCGCAACTGGGGGCGTAACCATAAATGGGCTTCGTTCCCGACTGGGGTAAGGCGATGCCGGTCGCGGAGGGCAATCCGGCGCCCGCTAAACTTATGTCTTTCAGGAGCAAGTCGGTGCTGGCTCGCAGGTCCTGCTGCATCTCGGCTCGTTGCGAAACCACAAAAGTCGCGTTGACGCCTTGGCTGAACAATTTCACCGCCGCACCGACTACGATGGTGCCTACGGCGAGTGAAACCAAGAGTTCGATCAAGGTGAAACCGCGGCTCGAATTTGCAGACGTCCGACTCATAGTTTTCCTCGTTTACCGATACGGCGAAATGAACGTGGTAAGGATGTATTGTTTGGGGACCCGAAACTGCGGGAGCGTGTACTGAATTGTGATCGTGACCGAACGCAGCGTAGGGCTCGGCGGACCACCTCCGGCGGGGACGACCGGGGAAATTAAGATCTGGCGCGTGAAGGTGCTCAAATTGTTGCACGCGTCCGGGGGGCAGGTTCCTACGTAGACTCCGCTGGGGCCAGGCTGCTCGAGAATTTGAGGACCGCAGGCAGCGTCGTCGGCCGTGCCGATGATTCCGTCGACTCCCGCACAATCGATCGGCAGAAAGCCAGGAAGGAAAATTCCGCCTGACCCGGTGTTGTTAATCTGGGTCCAGTTTATGTTCGAGGTTTCGCGCGCGGTTAAAATACCTTCCATCGCTTCGTCGGCCAATAGCTTGGCCGTGTTGTTTTCCTGCGAGCCCTGCGTGGCCGCCATTGCATACCCGAATATGCCGAGCAGGCTCAGCAGCCCGATGGTCAGGAGGGCCATCGAAATCATGACCTCGATCAGACTGAACCCTCGAGACACTTTCCTGCTGTGTAGCCGGAAAGCGTTGTCGATCTGAATTTTCACTGTTGCCTCCAGTACCACTTCGCCGCGTTCTGGTAGATGTGCCACCCGCGCAGACGTCCGGTAGCGCCCCACAAGGTAATGGCTCGCGAAGTACTAACGAACCCGGTGTTCCCAGTCAGCGCTATATAAACCACTCCGTTGTTGACGTTGCCATTGACGTCCTCGGCGGACCCGTCGGGATAGAAATAGATCACGTTTTTTGCGCCGCCAGCCACACCTTGGTCGAAGTCAATCGCGGTTCCACCGATACCAAAACCATCCGGAGTCATGGGATAGACCACCGGCGATGTTGGAATGCCCGGCCAGGCCAGATAAGCCACATCGCTGGGTAGAAAATAAGTAGCAGTCACCGTTCCTGTGGACCCCTGAGTGATGGTGATCGAGTTTGGATTGGCGACGTTGCTCAGAGTCACGAAGTAAATCTGGCGCTGGGCCACGGAGAGGTCGCGGGCCTGTCGCATTGCCATCAGAGTCTGGTTGAAGCCCTCGGTCACGTCGTTCTGCCGCAGCGAGGGCTGGATCGTCATGACGGAGAAAGCGAGCACGATCATGATGAGCGCGACCACCACCATCGTCTCGATCAGCGAAAACCCGCGCATTCTGCGTGAAAGCATGAACCCTTTCTTTCTCCGGGGAGTTTGTCCAAGGCCAGCCTCAAAGCAAAGGCTTTTGCGGCCTTGTGTCGCTGCCATCTCGGGGTTGAGCCTGGCGTCCTTCATCGCGTGTTACGCCGAAGGAGGGCTTTTCCGTCTATGGGAAAGACCGTTGGCTAACCCGCATGCAAGCTCATCGTATGGAGGGGAAGAGAGAGCGTCAAAGTACTAAAGGACGGGTCTGCGTTGCTGGACCAACGTAACGTAATTGGGCGAGGTAACTCCAGTAACTTTGGCATTGCAGCTTGCCAGGACGCGACGCGAAGGACGAGGGTGGTTATGCGCCCCGGGCATGAGCCGCGGTGTTCCTGCCCGCCTTGTTGGTGGCCGTGCGGGTGGTGGGGACATAAGCGCAGGAGCGAACGTCGTAGTGCTGGGCCAGACAGTTACCACAGAGATGAAGCTGATGGACTTTGCATTGCACGGCGGGAGCTTCGGTACCGCACAAATCGCAGCCGCCTCGAACCCGCTGGTTGGAGCTGGCAGCCTCCTTCCGGGGTTCCCCGGCGGCGATGGCGAATTGCAGCAATCGCGCCTTGGCATAAAGACCTGCGCCGACGACGAGCGCACCCAGGGAGAACTGGCAGGCTCCAATCTCCAACATATCTGGCTCGGGATGCTCGCCGAAAACAGCAGGCAGAAAGCAGAGCCCAACGAACATCATGAGAACGCCCGCTGCGATGATCCAGTTGGCTGTCTTCGAAGACATGAATCTCAATCCTTGAGGCGGACAGGAAAAAAATGCTGCTGCCGAACTGTGTGACTTCTTCGCTACTACATGCCGAACATAACGGGTTACTCGCTGAAACTCCAGATGACTAAAGTCATGTCCGGGACAGCGGCGTGACTCCTGTAACTTGTGAGCCAACCTTGGGGCACCTAACATGGCGGTGACCATGGCGCTGACGTCGCTACTCGTGTGTTCCGATGCCCAGGCGGTGCAGGTACTCAGAGCGATTCTGCAGGACATGGGCATCCTGGTGGAATCGTGCGGCGACCTGCGCATGGCCCGAGCCCGGCTTGCGGATGGACACTACGACGCCGTGCTGGTTGATTGTCAGAACGAACCGGCTGCGACTGAATTGATTGCTCAAGCCCGAAATAAGCCCAGCAACAAGACTACGGTCGTCATCGCCATCGTGAGTGGGGCAAACGATGTGCGCGCTATTTTCGCGAAGGGCGCGAGCTTCATGCTCTACAAACCGATTTCGCGGGAGCGTGCCACCCACAGCATGCGGGCGGCGCGCGGTTTGATGCAAAGCGAGCGGCGGATCCGGCCGCGCATTCCGGTGCAGGCAAACACTTCGATCGCGTACGCGGGCAAAGAAAATATGCCGGCAGCTCTCGTGGATCTGAGCGAAGATGGAATTGCCTTTCGCGCTGACAGCAAATTGCCTCCGCACTGCAAAGTTTATTTTCAGTTTTCCCTGCCCGGAAACACTTCACTGGTTCGATTGGCGGGCGAAGTCATGTGGCAGGATTCGTCTGGCCGGGTCGGAATTCGTTTTTCGCAGGTACCACAAAGCTCGCGCCGCGTACTGAACGATTGGCTGCAAGCGAATGTCGCAACCGCAACCGAGGTCGTGCTGCCGGAGTCGCAGGTTCCGAGCGGCGACGACGACTCGAGCCAGTTGCTTTCTGCCGGCCTCGGCTTGCTGGCGGATTCGGCCGGGGATCGCCGCAACCTGTCGCGGCGGTCGTGCCGTCTGGGGGCAGAAGTCTTCCGCTCAAACAGCCGGGCTGCCACGCGCTGCACCTTGAGCGACATCAGCCCAGGCGGTTGTTACATTGAAACCATTGAGACGTTTCCCGCCGGAACGGTTCTGGACATCGTGGTACGCACGGAAGATTTAAAACTGCGCGTGCACGGAAAAGTGCTGAGCACGCATCCCGGATTCGGCATGGGAGTGGAGTTCGGTCTGAGGACCGACGAACAGCGGAAGCAAGTGCAGCAGTTGATCGCGTCTGCCCAGTCGGAACCCAAGCTGATCTAGGGTTTGGACAGCAGCTTGTTCAATGCCGCGATTTCCTCTTGCTTGGCATCAATGCTTTTTCGGTAATCCTCTCGTTCCTCAGGAGTAGCATCCGGTGGGGGGGCTGTGCTGCAATAGGTCATTGAGTTCTTGGCGATGATGGGGTAGCGACTCGTTCTTGCAGTAGTCAAGAAACTCGCGGTCCGATGGCACGAGGTTGCCATCCTGATAAACATAGATGTGTTCCAGGTAAGGAGTCGGCGCAGCCGCGCCGGCGAACGGTTCCAGCGCATCGCTCAACATAACTTCGTTCCTTCCGTTGTGCTTGATGTTCCGGATAATCGCGCTGAGCTCGCCCATGCCCAAACCGCCTTCCCGGCCCGTCAGGTAGGCCGTTTTGAGATGGCCGTGATCGTTTTCAACTGCCATTAGTACGGTTGGACGCATGCGACCGGTAATGTCCAACAGGCACACAAACTGCACGCTGGCATCCCCTTTCAGGTCAACAAGCCTGTAGTCCACCACGACCTCCCCATCAACGAGCTTATGAATGTTGTCAGAGTCCTTATGCGGCTCCGGCCATGAGGACCGCTGTCGCGAACTGCTGAGCGGCTTTCTGATCGGGAAGAAGTTTTTCGAGTTCTGCGAGCGATTGCTGGTGCCAGTTCACCCTCAAAATTTCCTCCATAGTGGTGGCTTCAGATTGTGAGGCCACCATGAAAGTCAACGCCATCGTGAACGCAAGTCCAATGTGCTTCAGCATTGCGGTCTCCTACTAATAAATTGGCAAATCCACTTTATCCGCAATGCGGCTGGATAGCGGAGAACTTATTCAGAGTCTGCCTAGATGGATTTCAGAAAAACAGGATGAGAGGAGAGTTTTGCTTCAGCTCTGAACCACTTTTTCTTCGAACACTGCCTTCCTAAAATAGTCCAGCGACATTCGCAGCCCAGTCTCGAGATCGATCTTAGGTTCCCATCCCAGCAAGGTTCTGGCCTTGGTGATATCGGGCTGGCGTTGCTTCGGATCGTCTTGCGGCAGCGGTTCGTAGCGTATCTTGCTTTTCGATCCGGTCACCGCGAGCACGCGCTGGGCGCATTCGAGGATGGTGAACTCGGTGGGGTTTCCGATGTTGACAGGGAGGTGTTCCGAGGATTTCGACAAGCGAATAAACCCGTCGATTTCGTCGCTCACGTAGCAAAAGCTGCGAGTCTGGCTGCCATCGCCGTAGACCGTTAAGTCCTCGCCGCGAAGCGCCTGCTTCATGAAGTTGGGAACGACTCGGCCGTCGTTGAGTTGCATGCGCGGGCCGTAGGTGTTGAAGATGCGCACAATGCGCGTGTCTACGCTGTAGTAGCGGTGATAGGCCATGGTGACCGCTTCGCTGAATCGTTTGGCCTCATCGTAAACCGAACGCGGGCCGATGGGATTCACGTGTCCCCAATAAGTTTCTTTTTGCGGATGCTCCAGAGGATCGCCGTAGCACTCCGAAGTTGAAGACGTCAGATATTTCGCTCCATACTTGCGCGCGACATCGAGGGCGTGAAAAGTACCCAAGGAACCCACTTGCAGGGTTTCAATTCCGTGCTCGGTGTAATCGACCGGACTGGCGGGACAGGCGAAGTGGAATACGTAATCGACGTGGCCGCAGTCGAATGGCTGGTTGATGTCGATCTGCTGAAATTCAAACCGCGAATCGGTGCGCAGGTGATCGAAGTTGGATTGACGCCCAGTCAGCAAATTGTCGACAACAATTACGGAATAGCCCTCAGCCAGCAATGCGTCGCAAAGATGAGAACCCAGGAAGCCGGCTCCGCCGGTCACCAGCGCCCGCGGTTTGCTCATGAATGACTAGCTTTCCTAGGCGGAGCGCTGGCCTCGATGGGCAGAGCTTCGGGCGTCGCCGCTGGCCGTCCGACGCTGTAGTAGGTGAATCCATGAGCGGCCATGGATTCGGGATCGTAGAGATTGCGTCCGTCAATCACGATGGGATACTTCAATTGCTGGTGCAGGCGATCCAAATCCAGGCTGGCAAATTCGTCCCACTCCGTGAGGATCAGGAGAGCGTCCGCTCCGCGCGCCGCTTCATAGGCGTCGCTGGCGTATTCGATGCTCGAATTCAAAACTTCCCGTGCCCGCTCTTGCGCGGCGGGATCATAGGCTGCAATCTGGCAGCCCTCCTGTAGCAGCGTTCTCACCAGCAAAATGGCAGGTGATTCGCGGATGTCGTCCGTCCCACCTTTGAAAGCGAGGCCGAGCACGCCCAAACGCTTGCCGCGCAGCGTCCACAGAGCGTTGTGCACTTTCCGCAAGAAACGTTGGCGCTGGTCTTCGTTGATGCGCATTACTTCATCGAGCAAGCGGAACTCGTAGCCGCACTCCCGGGCGACGTTACGAAATGCCATCAGATCCTTGGGAAAGCAGGAACCGCCGTAGCCGATTCCGGGATTGAGGAACCGCGGCCCGATTCGGCCATCGGTTCCGATGCCCTGGCAAACTTGCTGAACGTTAGCGCCCACCGATTCGCACACCGATGCGACCGCGTTGATGAACGAAATTTTCATCGCCAGAAAAGCGTTGCACGCGTGCTTGATCAGCTCTGCGCTCTTGGTACTGGTGATGATCAACGGGGGCGGAATGTGGGAATTATCTGGACGCGGGATGGCATCTGGCCGTTCGTAGTATTTTCCTTCGGTAAGCGGCGCATAAATCGTACGCAGCACGGAAGCGCAGCGCTCGTTGTCGGCACCCACCACAATACGATCGGGGTAAAGGAAATCGGTAACCGCTGTTCCTTCCCGCAAGAACTCGGGATTGGAAGCTACGTCGAACGAATTCGGGGCCGCGGCATTGCGCAGAATAATCTTACGAATCCATTCGCTGGTATAGACCGGAACCGTGCTTTTCTCGACTACGACCTTATAACCGTTGATCGCCGACGGGATGATTCGGGCTACAGATTCGACATAGGAAAGATCCGCATGACCCTGCTCGGTCGGCGGGGTTCCGACTGCGATGAAGACTGCGGCACTGGCTTCGACGGCGGCGCGCAGATCGTCAGAAAAAGTGAGACTGCGGCCGCGGTGGCGCTCCAGCAGTTCCGGGAGAAACTTCTCGTGAATCGGGACCTGTCCACTGTTGAGCGCCGCCAGTTTGTGCTGATCGTTGTCAACCAGGATGACTTGATGGCCCATGTCGGCAAAGCACGCCCCAGCCACCAGTCCGACGTAGCCTGATCCCACTATAGCGATGTGCATCCAAATCTCCCGAGAACCGCATCAACCGCAAAGAATCCGCCGAATCGCAACTCCAAAAAACTACTTTATCAGTTTTTTTCGAAGGACAGGGATTTCGCAGATGGTTCCGCGCAATCCAGTGCAGGAATGGGAAGACGATTGGCGCAATGTGGCGAATTGAAACGAAAGATAGAGAGAGCAGAATCCCACGTGATTGAGCCCAAGTCGAGCAACTCCCGCTTACACGTTCTTGCGAAGTGGCTTCACGGCTGGGTTCGTCGGGCTTTGCACATTGGGTTTGGGTGGGCCCGCGTCCACATTGCCCCCGAGACTCAAGTCGCTCGACCAGCAGTCCGCGAGAATCTTCCAGTCGCCCGCCTGTCGCGCCAGGGTTAAGAGATATTTGCCACGCTCTTCGCGGCGTTTGCCCATGGTGAATGGAACCAGCATTTTGCAACGGCCAGCTTCGTAGGCGACGTCGCCAAACACTTCCGTTCGCAGAGCCTCGAAATCAACTTCACCTAGTCCGGCATCGAGCACACCGAAGAAGAATTCGCGAATCGCCGCTGTACCACGCACCGGCGGCACATTCGGTCGAAGCACGACGGCGTCGGCTCCGTAGAGATCGACCAGATCATCGAGTTGTTTACCGTTGCAGGCGAGCGCCCAATCCTGCGTGAGCTTACGCACCGCAGATTCTGCCCGGTTCAACGAGAGGCCACCTGCAGGATTCCGCGGGCGAACATCGCGGGCGGCAGCTGCAGTGCCCGATGGCCGCAGCTCAGAGCCGGCCGGCGGCGCGCCTCCTTCAGAAGAAGAGGGGAAATAATGATGATGGTAATGGTGATGATAGTGATGCTGACCTGCCGCCGGCGTAGGCTGTTTCGACCTGGGCGCGACTGGAGCATCCAGTTCCGGCGGCGGCGAGCCGTCTTCCAGGGGAACGCCACAGATCGCGCAAAACCGGTTGTCCGCGGGGTTTTGGCTGCCGCAAGAGAGGCAGGTTCGAGACTCTAAGTTCTCAGCAATGGCACTGCTGGAACCGTCCGCGTCCACTTGCGAAGCCAGGCGCTGCACAGCCTGCAACGCGGCAGCAATTGCTTCAGTGCCGGGCTTGGGATGCAGGTCCTGCTTCAGTCGCCGGAAGAAATCGTCGACGGCGGGGTTGGGAGCGAGTTCTCCCTCGGATGCAGGCGCGGGCAAATTGCGGATCGGCCCAGTTGGTTTTTCAGGATCCATAGCGCTGGCTCACCAGCGGTCATTCTAGTCGAAAAGAATCTAGTCGAAAAGAATGCCTATTGGCTGGAGAACTCGATGTTACCTTCAGTTTCGGTGGCGGCGCCATTGCACATTGCGGGACGATAGCGCCAGGAACGGACCGTATCCAGGATGGTGCGGTCTTCTGCAGGACCGGCACTCTCGAGAATGAGAGCAGAATGAACGCGGCCATCCGTTCCAATGATGAAGCTGACGCTGATCTTGGCGCTCGGCTCGGCAATATCAAGCAGTGGATTCGGAGTGGCTAAAGGCTCGGGCGGCTGTGAAGCCTCGCAATTGTTGCCGGCACTGGCGCGCAGCATCGCGGCAAATTTCGAGTCACGCAGCGGCGAGGACCAAATCTGATTTTCGCGGGCGGCTAGTGTTAAGGACGTCGGTCGCGCGGAATCTGCGAACCCAGGTACGCTCGTTGAAGCCAGAGAGGCAGTAGCGGCTAAAGCCACCACTAGAAGAACCGAGCACATTCTGCGGATTCGCATATCGAATTTTCAAGAGCGTGGCGTATCGGAAAAACCCGCTAGCTCAGAACTCGAGTTGATAAGGGGCAATCCGCTTGCCAGCCAAGGATTAGCTTATTTTGTTGATAGTTAAGATAGTTAGAGAATGAATAAGGGACGAATGAGCAGGCTGGAGTGAAAACCATTGCAGCTTCGAGCCGGGAACGTAGGGAACATAAGGACTTAGGCAGTGGAAGCTCGAAGATCGAAGATCGAGGCCTTGTCCGTGCGACCTCTTCTTCCTGGTATCTCCCTAGTATTAAGGAGCGCGGACTAGGAGTCCGAATAGCTGGGAGCGGGGTTGCCCACCTTCAGTGGCCACTTATTTCTCGACAGTGCCGGAGTCCATATCTGGTCGGGTTGGTCCATGACATGATCATCGCCCGCGTCGGCGCTCCGGTCGGTAAGGAGGGGGACGACGAGCCGAAGCGCATCAACCTCGGTGCGCAAGCGCGCCAGGTGCATCTCTTTTTCTCGCAGCACTTCATAGATATTTTTCATGGGCCGCCAAGCGGGGCTAATCGAGTCCCCAAATTTTTTCGCTTTTGAAATTGACTGCTTCTTGCTTCGGCTGGATTAGGGCAATTCTAATACACACTTTGCCCAAATCGCCATCGGCAAAACCGTTACTTTGCAGCTTCACGCTGTCCGTGATATTTAAGCCTGTGGGCCCTGAAGGATTGCTGCATCTCGATGGCATCTTGCCGGATGATGAAGTTCACGTCTGGCAGGTTGATCTCGTCGCATGGGATAAGGAAGCCGACTGCTTGCTTGAGTTGCTCGATTCGGAGGAGCGAACTCGGGCGGCACGATTCAAATTTCCGGAGCCGCGCAATCAATTTATTATCAGCAGAGCCTCGCTCCGGCAATGTCTTGCGCGTTACCTGCAGATCGAAGCACGGGAGGTTCGTTTCCGGACAACCACGAATGGGAAGCCCGAACTTGCGGGGAACACTGGTATTCATCTCGACGATCTTCATCTCGACCATCTTCATCTCGAGCATCCTCGCGTCCACGACCTTCGGTTCAATCTGTCGCATACGCATGGGACGACCGTCTTTGCGATGAGCCGCGGTCGGCAGCTCGGGATTGACGTGGAGAAGATTCGCGAGCAGACAAATACGTTGGAGTTGGCCGAGCGCTTCTTTTCTCGTCCCGAGGTGGACTGGTTGCGAGCGCAGCCGGCTTCTGAACACGTTTCGTCGTTCTTCGGTTGCTGGACAGCGAAAGAGGCTTACATCAAAGCGCACGGGCAGGGCCTCTCCATGCCGCTGGGCAGTTTCGGCGTGCTTCCGACGGGCGAAGGCGGCTCCAAGTTGCAGTTGAGCGTATATGACAATCCAGAAGAGGCCCAGCATTGGTCGATTTGGCGATTGAACCTGGGATCAGAGTTACGAGCCGCACTCGCGGTCGAAGGCGAGGGTTGCCGAGTGCGACTGGGGCAGTGGCCATCGCCGGATGCGGACACGAGTCGAGAGGGATAGCCGACCCCTGGAATGCTCCGCACGGGAAGAATTCCGCGGCAAGCGATTGTGCGATTATCCTGACGCTGACTTTTAGCCGCCAACTTCGGGGCGGGAACTCAGGAGAAAATAAAACGCCGACGCGCACCGAGAAATCTCGAGCGCTGGATTCGAAGCTCTCGTGCTCACTTTAATTCGGGTAATTGTCCGGTTGATGCGACCTGAACAGCGCTGACCTGTGATGGTCGCGGCGCCTGGCCAAAGCGGCACAACAAGAATGCGCTTCCGCAAACTGCCGCCGCAACCGAACCCGCAAGGGTCCCGATTTTGGACAAGTCGAGCAGACGCCCTTCTCCAAACGCCAGAGTTGCGATGAATAGCGACATAGTGAATCCGATTCCGCAAAGCCAACTGGCGCCGAATATCTGTCCCCAGGAGACCGAGGCTGGCTGAGCTGCCAACTTAGCCTTGGTTGCCAGCCAGGCAAACAGCGAAATCCCTATCGGCTTGCCCAGAAAGAGTCCGAGCGCAACTCCGAGGCTTACAGAATTTTTGGCCGCCGCTCCGACATTTCCGAAGATGTGTACCCCCGCGTTGGAGAAAGCGAAGATGGGCATGACAAAAAAACCAACCCAGGGCTGAAGACGATGTTCAATACGATGCAATGGCGACTCGACCAGCTCGCATTGCGCTTCCAAAGTGTGAATTGCCGCGTGCTGTTCAAACGAGTCCGGAGCTGCAGCTTCGAACCGGTTAAGCAGCCAGCGTCCTTGTTTCAGAAAATGAGCGCGATCGATATAGGTCCGCGCCGGAATGGTGAAAGCAAACACAACGCCCGCCACGGTCGCGTGTACACCAGATTGGAGCACTGCGCTCCAGACAAAAATCCCAAGAAACGCGTAAATGGCAGGTTTGCGGATACCGAGGAGATTTGCCCCGAACGATAGAGCGATGCCGCCGAGGGCTACGGCGAGGCTGACGAAGTGGATTTGCGCAGTGTAAAAAAGCGCGATGACCAGAACCGCAATGATGTCGTCCACGATGGCCAGAGCGGTCACGAAGATTTTGAGGGATACGGGAACACGATCTCCCAGCAGGGCGAGCACTCCGAGGGCAAACGCTATATCGGTTGCCATTGGGATGCCCCACCCTTTGTGGGCAATCCCGTCGCGATTGAGCGTCACATAAATAAGGGCTGGGACAATAGTTCCACCAATGGCCGCAATCAGCGGGAACGCCGCGTGCTTCAAGGAAGACAACTCGCCGATCAGGACTTCGCGCTTGATTTCGAGTCCCACCAGAAAAAAGAAAGCGGACATCAGCCCGTCGTTGATCCATTCGTGGCGCGTTTCAGATAGAAAGAAGCGGCCAAAACCAATGTCAACCTGGGTCGTCCAGATCGCGTGGTAGGCATACTCCCAGCGCGAGTTGGCCCAAACGAGGGCCGCAAATGTCGCGGCCAAAAGAAGAATACCGCCAGCCGCTTCCAGCCGGGCAAAGCGCACGAAGGGGCTGGTAATTATCTCAATCGGCAGAGCGGCCCTCGAACCTCCGGTATCCGTCGATATTTCGGCTCTCATGTGTCACCAACGATTTGCCCGGCTGGGAGCTTGTCGTTTTTGCAATTTAAATCATCATCGTTTTTGCAACCTATCCATGCTAACTGAATCTGAGTCTATAGGTTTCAAATCTCGGCCAATGAATGCATGGTCAAAATACAGTAATCGTTGTGACCCGATTCAATCGTTCTGAACCTGTGCCTCCACTGCGATAGAGTAACGAAACAACCTGCGCAAGAAGTGATGTAATCTCAGACTAAGGATGTGGTGATGAGCACCAAGCCTGTCAGCAAAGACCCGGTAAAAGAAAAAGCTTCGTCAGTGGTCGCTATGCCAGCGGCGTCCGAGGACCTTGCGGACATTCGCCGTCGGTATTTCGTTGGTCCGATTCACTTGACGGGGACGGAAAGCGCGCTTTATGAACGGCATCTGCTGTTCGACAACATCATCGATCTTGCCGATGCCGGAGAGAGAGAGCGTTTTGAAGCTGTGGCTCACTCTGTGCGGGATGTTCTCTCGCAGCGATGGATTTATACCGACAAAATCTACGACCGCGCGAATCCGAAACGTGTCTACTATCTTTCGATGGAGTTTCTCATTGGCCGCTCACTGGCCAATAATGTGATGAACCTCCGGCTCGATCCCGTTTTGAAGCAAGGCATGAAGCAGAAGAATCTTGACTGGCCTGATGTGCTTGAGCAAGAACCTGACGCGGGCCTGGGGAACGGTGGCTTGGGGCGGTTAGCCGCGTGCTTCCTCGACTCGATGGCCACCATGCAACTGCCCGCGATGGGCTACGGTCTACGGTACGAATATGGCATTTTCAAGCAAACCATACAGGATGGCTGGCAGCGCGAGCAGCCGGACAATTGGTTGCACCGCCCGGACCCGTGGGAGATCCGGCGGCGGCACGAGCACATCGAAGTCAAGCTGAACGTTTCGTTCCAACTGCTTGGGGGCAGCCTGCGCGCGATGGAGGGTCGTCCCTCAACCCTGCTAGGTATCCCATTCGATCGGCCTGTCATTGGTTACGGCGGCGAGACGATCAATACGCTGCGGCTTTGGAGCGCGGTGGCTGCGGACTACTTCAATTTTCAGGAATTCAGCAGCGGCGATTTCGTCGGAGCGTTGGCCGAGACTCTCAATGCCGAGTCGCTTACGCGCGTGCTCTATCCTGACGACTCCACGGCCCAGGGGAAAGCTCTGCGCTTCGTGCAGGAATATTTTCTGGTGGCGTGCTCGCTGGGCGATCTGCTACGGCGATTCCGGCGCGACAACTCGGATTGGAATAAGCTACCGGAAAAAGTCGCCATCCAGCTTAATGACACGCACCCGACGCTGGCCGTTCCAGAGTTAATGCGGATTTTGATGGATGACGAACGCCTGGGCTGGGATCAGGCCTGGAATCTTACCAACAAGACGTTGGCGTATACGAACCACACTCTGCTGCCCGAGGCGCTTGAGAAGTGGCCGGTGGCGTGGTTTGAAAAGATACTGCCGCGTCATCTGGAGATTATTTACGAAATCAACCGGCGCTTGCTGGATGCCGTGCGGACACGCTTTCCCGGCGACGAGGGCCGAATCCAGCGCGTGAGTTTGATCGAAGAAGGCCCGGTCAAGCAGGTTCGTATGGCCAACCTGGCAATCGTAGGTTCGCACAGCACTAACGGGGTGGCCGCGATTCACTCCCGGTTGCTGCGCACGATGACGGTCAAAGATCTGGCGGAAGTGTTCCCCGAGCGTTTCAACAACAAAACTAACGGGGTCACGCCGCGGCGGTGGCTGCGGCTGGCGAATCCGCCGCTGGCGCAGACCATCACGGACGCAATTGGCGATAAATGGATCACTGACTTGAGTCAACTCAGCAAGCTGAAGCCGCTTGCCGACGACAAAAACCTTCGCGCCGCTTTTCTCAAGGCTAAGCGTGACGCCAAGACAGAGTTTGCCGGTTGGCTCAAATCGACATCCGGCCAAATGGTCGACGTCGACACCATTTTCGATTGCCAAATCAAGCGTATTCACGAATACAAACGGCAACTGCTAAATGCGCTTCGGATTGTGGTGCTCTATAACCGGCTGCGGAAGAATCCGGATCTCCCGATGCCGCCGCGAACGTTCCTGTTTTCCGGTAAGGCCGCGCCCGCGTATCAACTGGCGAAGCTCATTATTAAGTTCATCAACAATTTGGCGGTGACGGTCGACGATGATCCCATGGTGCGGGGACGGCTCAGAGTTCTGTTCCTGCCGGAATACAATGTCTCGCTGGCGGAGAAACTCATTCCCGCGAGTGACGTTTCCAACCAGATCTCGACT
>Ga0070762_10000299_pt1 | contig 19788 bp, 12 predicted proteins | sample HubBroMetageREF2_FD_66726 | JGI IMG/M metagenome (GOLD analysis project Ga0070762, IMG submission 66726) | Reference soil microbial communities from the Hubbard Brook experimental Forest, New Hampshire, USA - Hubbard Brook CCASE Soil... | ecosystem: Environmental > Terrestrial > Soil >...
TCCGGGCGCGCGCGCATGCCGAGGGATATTCATTCCTACGCAAACGCTCGCCCACACTGTTGCGCGATCTGCGGCGTTTTCTTACTGAGCAGTTTGGATTCGGCGACTTCGCATTTCGTCTACCCGACGGCAGCGAGGTAGCTCGGGCGAGTGATTTGAACGAGCTCGAGGCTCGCCTTCACGAAGTTCCGGCGGAGAGCATTGCGTATCACAGTGAGCGAAACCATTTCTCACGCTGGCTGCGGGCGAGGACCGAGTTCGCCCTGGCGCAGAAGCTCAGGCCGCGGAAAGTTTCCGATTTCAACACGCTCGAACACTTGCGGCGCGATCTGATCGAATCCATCGCAGAGTATCGCAGTGAGCAGAGCCAGGTTCTGATCGGGGATTTCAACGCCTCTACTTTCAAAGCGACTGACGCCTTCTTTCTGCGCATCGGCGGCGGCTCGCTCGGAGGCAAGGCGCGAGGGCTGGCTTTCATCCGCCACCTGCTGCACAAGTATCAGACGGCGCGCCGGTTCGCCGATGTCCGCATTGCCGTGCCGCCGAGTGTCGTGCTGGCGACCGGCATTTTTGATCGTTTTCTCAGCGAAAACAATCTGCTCGACTTCGCCATCAGTAGCAGTGATGATGCCGAAATTCTGCGCCGTTTTCTGGAAGCTTCCCTTCCGGCCTCGCTGCGCGACGATCTGCTGGCATTTCTGGCGGAGGTCCACTATCCGCTGGCGGTACGTTCGTCCAGCTTGCTCGAGGATTCGCAATACCAGCCTTTTACCGGTGTGTACGAAACCTTCATGCTGGCCAATCAGCATCCGGATTTGTCCGTCAGGCTGGAGCACTTAATGGAGGCGATCAAGCGCGTCTATGCCTCGACCTTCAGCCAGCACGCCAAAGGTTATGTGCGCGCAACACCTTACCGCCTGGAAGAGGAAAAGATGGCGGTCATCCTGCAGCAGGTTGTGGGTACGATTCATGCTTCTCCAAACAATGGGAAACGTTTCTATCCCGATTTTTCCGGGGTGGTGCGATCGCATAACTTCTATCCGGCGCCGCCGATGAGCTATGGGGATGGAATTGCGGCCGTGGCATTGGGCCTGGGACGGGCGGTTGTGGATGGTGGAAAATGCCTGACCTTCTGTCCGCGTTATCCGCGGAATCTTTTGCAGTTTTCCTCGGTTGAAGATATTTTGGCGAACTCGCAGCGGGAATTCTGGGCGCTGGAGCTTGATCACACCGAACGCCGCGATGATGCCGTGTCCGATCCACTGCTTGAGCTTAAAGAATCTCGCTTCGGGCTGGACGTGGCGGAGAGCGATGGGACTCTAAACAACCTGGGATCGACTTACTCCGTCGACAACAATGTGATTTATGACGGGATGAGCCGGCCCGGCACCCGCGTTGTGAGCTTCGCCCCCATTCTCAAGCACGGAGTGTTTCCATTGGCATCGATTCTCGAACGGCTCACAAAAATCGGCGACGACGCGTTCGGGCGGCCTGTCGAAGTGGAGTTCGCAGTGCGGCTGGCGCGTGCAGAGGAACCGGCCGAGTTTGGATTTCTCCAAATACGTCCGCTGGTACTTTCCCGCGAAGGCGAAGAGCTGCGAATGGAAGACGTGAATCCCGAGAGATTGGTGTGCCAAAGTTCCAAAGTGCTGGGCAACGGACGCATCCGGGATTTGCGCGACCTGGTGGTAGTCGACTTTCACCGCTTCGAGCGGGCCCGAAGTCAGGAAGTTGCCGAAGGGGTGGCCCACCTTAATGGCAAACTTAGCGAAAGTGGAACGCCGTATCTGTTGATCGGAGTCGGCCGTTGGGGGTCGAATGATCCCTGGCTGGGAATTCCGGTTGAATGGGACGAAATCTCCGGAGCCCGCGTCATTGTTGAGGCGGGCTTCCGCGACTTTCGAGTGACTCCGTCGCAGGGCAGCCATTTTTTTCAGAACCTCACGGCGTTTCAGGTCGGATATTTCACCGTTAATCCCGACGCAGGCGAAGGTTTCGTCGATTGGGAGTGGCTGAGCGCACAAGCACCAACAGAGGAGCGAGGATGCGTGCGGCATCTCCACTTCGACGAACCGCTGGTCGTGGTGATGAATGGAAAGACCAGTCGGGGGATAATTTTCAAACCTAGTTGATTTTCGCCGTATGTTCGCCTATAGTATTGGTTCTGTAAGTTTCTAACTTCCAATATCCAAGGAGCAATCGAATGTCTCTCAGTCAATCTCTTCTCCCCGAGTTCGATCAGGAAATGGCCAATACTCGCAAAACTCTCGAGCGGGTTCCAGACGAAAAATTCTCCTGGAAGCCGCATGAAAAATCCGGCGCGATGGGCTGGCTGGCCGGCCATCTGGCCAACATTCCAGACTGGGCGGTTGAGACCATCACGAAAGATGGCTTCGACATGAATCCTGGAGGTAAAGGATTTCAGCCGCCCCCGGTACCGAAATCACGCAAGGAACTGCTCGAGCTATTTGATAAGAACGTGGCAGCGGCGCGCGCGGCTTTGGCGAAGGCCAGCGATGCTGAACTCGGCAAGAACTGGTCGTTTCTGAACAACGGCGCGACCGTCTTTTCCATGCCCCGAATTGCCTGCCTGCGCACATGGGTGATGAATCACAATATTCATCATCGGGCGCAGTTGGGGGTTTACCTGCGGCTGAACAATATCGCGGTGCCTGCCATCTATGGTCCGTCCGCGGATGAGAGTGGCATGTAAGAAAGGAACGGCGGCGGCGGTCGCTGCGGAACTTGGATAGTAGGCGCGAACTGGGCCCTGTACGAGGCAACAGGGCTTGTGAACCGGATGCCCGAGTTATGGCGTAATTTCAAACGCCACGTCACAACCACATGGGACGCAAACATTATTGGTACCGCCGCCCACGCTCGCCGATCCGTAAAGGCTGCCGGCTTGATCGAGGATTAGACCACCGAAGGGCTCGCCTCCGTCGCTCCCTTCGAAATAACGGAGAGTAATTGCGCGCCAGTGCCCTCCCGAGTCGAGCATCAGTTTGAAGACGGTGCCGCAACCGGCGGGGCCCGGTCCATCCCGGTGCAATCCCCCACCACCGACCCAGGTAGTGCCGTACAAATTGCCGGCTCCGCAATTGAAGTGACGGAGCGCAGCGTCAAAAACCAGACTGGCCACGGGCTCGTACCCACCTGGGAGAGTGGAGGGTACCTTATAGAGCGCACCGGCCGCAGAAGCCCCGGATGCAAACAGCAGAATTGCGGCGAAGAACGGTTCGGCGAGAATCGTTTACAATCAGCAGCCGGGCCTCAACTAAAACGTTTTAAGGAGGTGGTCTTGAACAACCGGATGCTGGTCGTAGTGTCCTTGATTGAGTGTTTTTTTCTTTCGACTATTTGCGCGGCACAGACAATTCAGGTGGACATAACGCCGTTGCACTCGACCAATCGATTCGTGCCAAATCAAACCTTGGGTGCGGGGATCGATCGTATTCCGGCGGCAGCCATCGACAAAGATCTGCTCGAACCTACTCTGAAGCAGGTGTTTGCTTCGGGATGGCAACCGGTAACCTATCGGCAGAACACCGAACTCGCAATCGAGGCGTGGCACTGGAATCCGCAGGGCACGTGGAGCGATCCCAGTGACAAGGGATATTTCACAGGCTCGGGCACGCCAACGGAGACGATCCGATACTCCTATGGATATTCGCTTCCACGCCGCGGGACCACACGCAATGATGGTACTGACAACGCCGGTTTCTCGCGGCTTACCGACGGCGATCTGAATACTTATTGGAAGAGCAATCCGTATCTCACAGAACGCTTCACCGGCGAAAGTGATGCGCTGCATCCGCAGTGGGTAATTCTTGACCTGACGCAGAATCAGCAGGTCGACAGCATCCGCGTCGCGTGGGCGAACCCGTATGCGACTCGCTACGCTGTGCAGTACTGGACGGGAGACGATCCCATCAAGGCGCAAACGAAGGGCGTGTGGGAGACGTTTCCCCACGGCGCGGTTACTGACGGCAAAGGTGGAACTGAAACAATCCGGTTGTCCGATAATCCAGGACCGATTCGATTCGTACGAATACTAATGACGGAGTCGTCGAACGCGTGTGACTCTCATCAGCCGGCCGACACAAAACTCGTTGACCCCAGAAATTGCGTAGGCTATGCGATCCGCGAACTCTATCTCGGAACGACCACGGCCGATGGCGACTTCCACGACATTCTCCGGCATACACCCGACCAGGAGCAGACAGCCACTTACGCTTCTTCAGTCGATCCATGGCATGAGCCTTCTGATCTGCTCAGCACCAGGCAGGCACAAGTGGGATTCGATCTGTTCTACACCAGCGGCGTTACGCGCGGGCTGCCGGCGATGATTCCGGTCGCGCTGCTTTATGACACGCCGGACAATGCCGTCGCTGAAATTGAGTATCTGAAGAAACGCAATTACCCGATCGCTTACGTGGAAATGGGAGAGGAATCGGACGGGCAGTTCATGGTTCCGGAGGATTATGGCGCGCTCTACCTGCAGTGGGCGACGGCGCTTCATCGCATCGATCCCGCGTTGAAGCTCGGCGGACCGTCATTTCAGGGTGTAAATAAGGACATTGAAGTGTGGCCTGACGCTAACGGCAAAGTTTCGTGGCTCGGGCGTTTTCTTGATTATCTCAATCGGCACGGCAGAATGAACGATCTCGCGTTCTTTTCCTTCGAACACTATCCGTACGACGGTTGCAAGACTCCATGGGGCACCCTTTATGACGAACCGGAACTCGTGAGCCACATTATGCAGGTCTGGAGAGAAGACGGCGTACCGGCGAGTCTTCCCATGTTCATTACTGAATCGAATCTTTCCCCTGCGGCGAGCGAAACCTACATGGACATGTTTGCGGGCATTTGGCTGGCGGACTACATCGGATCGTTTTTAAACTCGGGCGGAAACGGAGTTTATTTCTTTCACTATTTGCCGTTGCAGATGGAACATGGCTGCAACGATTCTCCGGGGACCTTCGGTATGTTCACGGTCGATGCCAATTATCAAATTCAGCAGCCACTGACTCAATTCTTTGTCTCGCAGCTGATAAATCTTGAGTGGGTGCAGCCCGTTGCGGCGGAGCATATCGTATTCCCCGCTAAGAGTGACGTCGATGATGGTGCCGGTCATGCGCTAGTGACGGCATATGTGGTGAAGCGTCCAGACGGCCAGTGGTCGGTCATGGCGGTAAACCGCGATCAACAGAATGCGCATCGAGTACGAATTTCGTTTCTGGATCAGGCGACTCAGGCGACGAACGTTTTCTCCGGTGCGGTCGAAATCTCGACTTTCGGAAAAAACCAATATCAATGGCATCCCGCGGAGACTCAGTTCTTGGCGCACTCGGAGCACGCAGCGGAACAACCCGTAATCGCGATTACCAAAGGTAAAGCGGAGCCGGACGGGCCAGTTGCGCACTCCAGGCAAGCTGGAGGAAAAGATGCCTGGTACGATTTGCCGGCGGCATCAGTGACAGTCGTTCGGGGCAAGCTGGCGCAATGAGGGTGAAGCGAAACTATTGTACGCTCGGGTCCGCTGAACTCCGGTAAGCTTGCGGGGCTTGATTTACAGCTATAATTGAGAAAACTCATGAAGTCCCGCACCGCCATTCTAGTTCTCGGCGTTTTATCTTTGTGCAGCTTGAATCCGTGCGTCGGCGCTCAGGCACAGGATGCAGGGCAGGCAGAACTACCATCGGCGCCTTCTGCCTCTCAACAACAGAGTCAAGCGCAGACACCGGCACCGAAGCCGACTGCTCCGACTGAGCCGACAGCTCCGTCGTCGACTCAGGGAACTCCGGTTTCATCTGATTCCGCCAAACCGGACGCGGCGACGCCGACCAAACAACCTGCTGACAATGCGGGAAAGAATCAGCCGCCGAAGGCGGGAACCGCTTCGGCCCCGACCTCCACTTCACCGGCGGGGACGATTTTATCGGACGATGAATCCCTCACTACGATTCGCAGCACGGTAAACGAGGTCAACGTAGTTTTCACGGTTACCGACAGACACGGGCGTTACGTAAAGGATTTGAAGAGAGAAAATTTCAAGGTCGTCGACGACAACAAGCCCGCGCTGGATGTACGAAGCTTTCATGCCGAAACGAATTTGCCTCTGGAGGTCGGACTACTGGTCGACGCCAGCAATTCGGTACGTGACCGTTTCAAATTCGAGCAGCAGGCGGCCATTGAGTTTCTGAATCAAAGCGTCCGTCCAAAATACGATGAGGCTTTCATAATAGGCTTCGATGTGACTCCAGAAGTCACGCAGGACTTTACCGACAATACGGAAATGCTCGCGGTCGGAGTGCGTTCCTTGCGCCCCGGTGGTGGCACCGCGATGTACGATGCGCTGTACTTTGCCTGCCGTGACAAACTCATGAAGGCGCAACACAAAGGGCCGGTGCGACGGGCGATCATTCTGCTTAGCGACGGCGACGATAACCAGAGCCACGTGACGCGCGAAGAGGCCATCGATATGGCGCAGCGGGCCGATGTGATCGTCTACACGATCAGCACCAACCTGAGCGGCGCGGGGCACCATGGCGATAAAGTCCTGGAACGAATCGCCGATGCCACGGGTGGCCGCGCGTATGTTCCCTTCCAGATCACCGAAGTGGCCAATGCATTCGCTGCAATTCAGGAAGAGCTCCGCAGCCAGTACGCGATTTCTTATAAACCTGCTGACTTCGTCTCTGACGGCCGTTATCGCAGCGTCGAAATTCTCGCCCAGGGTCAGAAGGGTCTGCGGGTACGCAGCCGCCGCGGCTATTACGCTCCCTCGCAATAGGTCGTGGCATGGCGGGATACTCTGGAACACCTTTATCTAAGAAACTTGGCATCAAGGAACAGTTCCGCGTCATGCTGCTTGATCTGCCGGCGGATGTGAACACGGAATTGAAGAGCGCGCTGGCAAATTGTCACATCGCCAAAGGTGAGCCAGTTGACTTCGCGATGATCTTCGTGAAGACGGCGGCTGAACTAAAGAAACAGTTCCCACGATTCGCGAAACAACTGGCTGCTACAGGGATGCTGTGGGTGAGTTGGCCGAAAAAGGCTTCTGGACTGGCTACCGACCTCAACGAGAATGAAGTACGAAGGACCGGGTTAGAAGCACGCCTGGTCGATGTGAAGGTGTGCGCGATCAATGAGATCTGGTCGGGGTTGAAGTTCGTGATACGGGTAAAGGACCGTTCAAAAAACTGATCGGGTTTGACGCCGGGCTAAAACAACGCTCCTGCGAATTTAATGCGCGAGACCCCGGAGCACCGGCGAGTATTTAAAGGTTACTGTTTCGCCGCCGGTACCCAGACGCTGTCCGCAGCGGTGAACTCGACACCAGCAACTTCCGTACTGATCTGCACACCTTGCAAGCCGGCTTTATTTTTCGGCTTGGCGAGGAAGCCGAGAATATATTGGCTGTTGATCATTTTTTGTACATCATCCAAATAGGGTCTGAAACTCACCGGGCTCTGGACCCCGAGATAGTAGGACTCGCCGCCGGTTTCTTCCGACAGTTTTGAAATGCCGATCTGGCCGTTATTGGCTCGCCAGAAACTCCGGCGCCAGTGACCAATCCCGGGAGAATAGATGGTGTAGATAATGGTACCGGTGCGCTGCGCGACGTCACTAGCGGTGTCCACATCTGGATTAATACTGGGGAAATGGCTGCCGATATTGCGCCGGGCACGGTCAATTCCATCCGTCACCATCACAACTTCGCGGCGGTTAGGATGCTCGGGCCAGCCCTTCATGAGAGCAATGACGGAGAGGTACGGGCTGCCGAAAGCGCCGGCGGTTTGGAGGGGTAGTCGCAACGCCTTTGCCGCCTGATCGTGGTCGGTGGTGAAATTCTGCACAATTTGAACCGTGGCATTGCTCATGTAGCCGACGCCGACTGACGTGGTCGACGGTTGAGCGGTGATGAAGGCGCGCAAATCCCCGAGTTGGGAGCCAAGACTCGTGTCGCAAGCGTCGTCGATGAGAATAAACAGATCCAGTCCTGCCTGGTCGCCACGGGCTGGAGTCCAGTCAGTCACCTTCAGGCGATCTTTGCCTTGCTTGACCATCACATCGTCGCGAGTTAGTTCGGGCATGGCCTTATCGTTCAGCGGGGTTGCCGTAACGGTCATGCGAACAGGAACGGTCGCGGCCGGTGCTTTGTCTTGCGCCTGCAAGTAAAGCATGCCAGTGATCACCATCGCGAAAACTGCGAGAGCGTTGAGCACGGTGCTGCGTTTTGGCATTGGGTCTACCATTTTCCATCCTCCGTGTTGAGATCGTGCGGAAACAGACAAAGCTACCCGGCTCTTTGAACTCGATATGTCTGATCAGGAATGTGCGAACATTTTATACCGAATCAGAACCAGTGGACAGTGCGGGCCCGAGTTCAGAACTGGAAGCCAAGAAAAGCCGCTGTACTCCTGAGCGCCGCGAATTGTTCGCAACGCCCACGCGTAGGATTAAAGAGCATAGTTAAGATGAGAAGTGTAATTTAGGGTAACGGAGTGCAGTTCAAGGTGACCGCGCGTAGTTCAAGATCACGAATGGGTGTAAATACGTATTACATTCTCCGTCATTCTCGTTTGGGAATGGCATAGTATCCCGCGCGGGATTGAATCTTGTAGTCTTTGTTCGAGGCGTGAATTTCTACTTTACGAAAAGTCCCGTCGAGGGCCGCGTTCGTTGGAGTGTATCCAATGTTGTACTGGCTGCGCAGTTCGTTGGCGATCTGATCGAAGCCCTCTTTCAACTTTTCATATTTGTTTCCAACGTCGATAACCCGGCCTCCGGTTTCCTGGGTCATCTTCTTCATTTCGCCCTCACCGGAGTAACCTCCGAAGCCGCCGTAAAAACCACGGTCGGCGCAGAGCAGTACGTAGACAATGCTGTCAGATTTCTGGGCTGCTTCAATGGCATCTTTGATCTTGAGCTGACTGCCTTCATCCTGACCATCGGTCAAGAGAATCATGGCCTTGCGTCCCACCTGCTGGGCTAATTCGTCGTGCGACGCCAGATACACGGCATCGTAAAGCAGTGTGCCTCGAGGAGCACCCTGCGTCGGAACCGTACCTCCGCCCAGACCCGGAATGCCAGTTCCGCTTCCGCCGGCGGTATTGATGCGGGCACCGTTTAGGGCCGCTTTCAGCAGCCGCACCGAACTGGTGAAGTCCTGCAATAGTTCCACGTTCACATCGAAGTCGATGACAAAAGCTAGGTCTTTATCGCGCAAGATTTGACTAAGGAACTCGCCGCCGACTTGCTTCTCCATATCGAGCACGCGAGCCTGGCTGCCGCTGGAGTCGATCAAAATACCGAGAGTGAGCGGAAGGTTGGACTCAGCGGCGAAATATTTGATGGTCTGTGGCTTCCCATCTTCAAGTATCTGAAAATCGTTCTTGGTGAGATTGGGGATGAGCGCCCCACGTTTGTCCTTGACATTGTAAAAGAGCTGGACAACATTCACATTGACCTTGAGGGTCGCCGACGACTGGTCCTGATCTTGATCCTGATGATTCTGGTCGGTTGTGGGAGCCGATTGCTGGGCGTTGGCGGCCCCAAGCCCCACCATGAAAAGGAACACGAGTGACAGAACAGGGAAGACCGGAAGTCTACAGGCTTTGGGCATGAAAGTATTCTCTCGTAGTTTTTGTTAGTCTAGTCCATTAAAGTTAGATGCACCAGATCGCCGGTCTTGGCATCCCAATAGACGATAGTTGCCGTTGAGGCGGAGAGGGTTTCCCCAGTGCTGCGAATGACAGGTAAGCAGTGGAGGGCTTCTGGAGCGGCAATCCTATTGTTTTTGCTGACTTTGGTGGCTGCGGCGACGCCACAGCAGCAAAGCGATCAAAAACAGAACATTCCTGACGCACCTTCAGCCAGCCGGCCTCCACAACCTTTCCCGCCTGCTCCCCCGGCGGAGCCTCAAGGTTTACCTCCGAGCGAAGCCCCGACGGCTGACCAGGTGCCTGGAAACGAAGTACCGCCTTCGACTGCCAATCCGGCCGCGCCCGCTGCCGATACCAACCCGAACCCGCCTCCACATCCGCTTGATGTTAAAACGGTTCCAGAAGGCGGAGCGACCCCCGACGCGGGAGGCAGCTCGCAGGACGAGCTCTTCAAGATTACTCGCAACGTAAACCAGGTGATTGTACCCGTGCGGGTAACGGACGACTCGGGGCGTCTGGTCAGCGGACTATTGCCCAAGGATTTCTCGGTGTATGAGGATGGTAAGAAGCGGACGATGAACTTTTTTACCAGCGATCCCCTTGCGATTTCGGCGGCCGTGATTTTCGATCTGGGTATGTCGGATATCAATGTGCAGAAGGTAAACCAGACTCTCCCGGCGCTAGAGGGTGCATTCAGCCAGTTTGACGAGGTCGCAATCTATACCTACAGCGGTACGGTCGGAAGAATGGCCGACTTCGGAGCGGTCGGCAAGCGCTTGGACGCGGTGCTCAATCAACTGAAAACCGACCACGGCGAGAACAACGGAGTGCCGGTGCTGGGCGGTCCTTTGGGTCCGCAGGGCCCGATGATCAATAACATCCCTGTAGACCGCAGCACACCCCCGCCGATTTCGCCGCCGAAACAGGCTCACGTTCTGAACGACGCCATTTTAGCCGCCGCCCTGGATCTCGGCCAGCGTGAGAGAAGCCGCCGCAAAATCATCTTCGTCGTTAGCGATGGACGCGAATACCGAAGCACCGCTAGCTATGGCGACGTGTTGAAGGTGCTGCTCTCGAACGGGATCTTGGTGTACGGCATTGGCGTGGGAGGTTCAGCGATTCCGGGATACAAAACTCTGGAAAAGTTGCACATTCCAGGGCAAGCCTATGGCAATATCCTGCCCCGGTATGCGAACGCAACCGGCGGCGAGATTCTTAGTGAATATTCGAAAGACGCGATTGAAAGCGCATATCAGCGCGCCATTGGTGACGCCCGCAATCAGTACACGCTCGGCTATGCTACCGCCGCCACTCCGAGCAGCACCTATCGGGAAATTGAAGTCAGGGTTGGCCGGCCGGGCTGTAAGAGCTCGGATCTGCGTCCGTGCGTCCTGGTATTTGCCAAGGCAGGATATTATCCACTACCGGTGAGCCGCTGAAGTTGGCTGTCTCGCCTTCGGGACTATGGGGGTCCCGCTAGTAACCAGGGTAACCTGCCGGTAGAGCACGGCTGTGTGGTATAAAACCAGCAGTACCAAGCCAAAACCTACAGGTGGGGCCGCTAGGGTTTTTGAGCGTCCGCCGCGTGTCTTGAGGAAAGTCTTTGAGTTTCATCAACTTTGCAGCCCGCGAGATTAATTGCAAGATTGTGTACTATGGCGCCGGGCTGGGCGGCAAAACCACGAATCTGCAGTACATCTTCCAGAAAACTGCCGAACAGCAGAAGGGGAAGATGATCTCGCTTGCCACGGAAACGGATCGAACCTTGTTCTTCGACTTCCTGCCTCTGGATTTGGGCTCGGTGCGCGGTTTCAAGACCCGAATCCATCTTTATACCGTTCCGGGGCAGGTGTTCTACGACGCCAGCCGCAAGCTGATTCTGCGCGGAGTAGACGGCATTGTCTTTGTCGCCGATTCCCAGCAAGAGCGCATGGACGCCAACGTCGAGGCGCTCGACAACTTGATGGACAACCTCAAAGAACACGGCTACGACTTCAAGAAGATTCCCTACGTGCTGCAGCTGAATAAACGCGATTTGCCCAATATCCTCCCGGTCGACGCGCTAGCCAAAGAGCTGAAACGGAAAGATGAGCCGGTGATGGAAGCCATCGCCTTCCAGGGAAATGGCGTCTTCGAGACCCTGAAAGAAATCGCACGGCAGGTACTGCTGGAATTGAAGCAGGGCGGGTAGGAGCGGATCGGGCCTCAGGCTTTAGGCTTGGAGCACCATATCTCTCACCGGAGGGCATTCGCCGCCCACAATGACGACTCCGAGCAATACAACCGCACCGAAGCCAAACGCTCCCAACCTTGCCTCGCGGACGTCCAATCTCCGGACTGCGATAATTGCGGCATTTGTAACGGCTTGTGTGTTCTTCTTCTTTTCCGCGAGCTCAGTCGCACTCCAGCACGATCGAAAACAAGGCCGACCTTCTGCACCGATGTGGGTTTTTCTGCTTGGTACTGCTTTCTTCTTGGCGCCCTACATAATCTCCTGGCTTCTTCTCTCCAGGAGAGAGCAAAAGTCGATTGCGACAGGGGCGGGCGTTGCTTGCGCTTTTTTCGGCGCGTGTGTACTGGCTTCGCCGTTCGCCGTCATGGCAATGTTCCTGTTTGTGGGAATGTCTGCCTGGAATGGCCCGCCAGATGGCGGATTGATGGCGGCGGGATTGACCATGCTTGTGTACATGGCAATCAGTCTTTGGATCGTGTGGTCGGCATTCAGAATCGGAAAGATTCAGTGGAATGCGTTCGGTATGGCGCTGGGCGCAACCGCCTTCTATCTTTATTTCGGCTCTCAGTCGCTCAGTTTGACGGCGTCCAGAGGCCAGCGAGGAGCGGAGCAGAAAAAAGTGGCAGGCGAGATGGAGCTGTACAAGCCCGCCATACTTGCGCGTGAGACGGTCATTGGCCTAACCGGTTGCCTGCTGCGAAACCACATGCTTCATCCCGAAGCGGAGTATCCTGCAATGATTAATCCGCGACCGGCGGATTGGAATTGCGAAACAAAATTCGCCACCGACGCGGTTCCAGAGTTCACCCTCAACTACGAACCGCAAAAGGATGCGGCAACCGGGCGGGTGACCGATTTTCAGCTGACCGCCATGCCGGGCAGGAGGGGAATTCGAGGCCGCGAGCCTTTGTTGATCGATAGCCGTGGAGTTGTTTTCGTCGACTATCCGTGGGAAATGGAGACCGTCACTGCAAAGGTCATGGTGATGCCGAGCGATTTGTCGAACTCGCAAATGGATTTTCTGAAGTTCAATCTCGATCGCTATATCAAAGAAAAAACTAATGGATTGCCGCCAGCGACGATCAATGCCGACATTGACGGCAGCGCTGCATACGAGACTCCGATTGTGGAAGATGGCCGTACGCGCCTGGAGGCCAGAGATTACGAAACGCTCTATTTCCCGCCCAAGGAGGGCGATCCGAATCGGTTCGCCCTTTCAGCGCAGTGCAAACGTTATGGAGAGATTTGTCTGCGAAGCTATTTTGTCGATTACGATGGCAGCCTTCACGCTACGGGAGAGCCGCGCCCGGCGACAGCCGATGACCCGGCTCCGCTTCGCTGCGAAAATGCCAGCTCGGAATGCGAAGACATCATTTGGGACCCGATATAGCCTACTGATCTGTGTTCGATAGCTCCCCGTAAGTTAACCAACCAGCGTCCTTCTCGTCTAAAATGGCAGGCTCAACCACCAGCGCTGACTCCGGAGAAAGAACCTTAATGCGCATCCCCAAAGCCACGTTATGTGTCCTCTTGCTTTCGCAATTTGTGCTTTCGCAGACTGCCGCGCTGCACAGCATCGACGAAACCGACCTCGACCGGAAAGTCGACCCCTGTACCGACTTCTACGAATTTGCCAATGGTTCGTGGCGCGCCAACCATGCCATTCCCGCTACCATGGTGCGTTGGAGCAAGCGTTGGGAGTCCGGCGAAACTACCAAACACAAGCTGAAAGATGTGCTCGAGGTCGCGCAGGCAGATACGACCGCGGCGAAGGGCAGTACTGACCAAATTATCGGCGACTACTACGGCGCATGCATGGATGAGACAAAGGTAAATGCTCGTGGCATCGAACCACTGAAGACCTGGTTTGCGAGGATCGATGCCGTCAAGGACACCAGCGGCTTACAACCGGTCATCGCCGATATGCAGGATATCAACGTCGCCGTTCCTTTTAATCTCGCCTCTGCGACCGATCCCCACAAGCCCACCTGGGTGCTGGCGGACCTCGGCGCCAGCGGTTATGCCCTGCCCGATCGCGACTACTATTTGAAGCCTGATGCGCGTTTTAAGGAGGCCCGCGAAAAATACCTGGAACACATCGCCAAAATGTTCGTGCTAGTGGGTTGGGACCAGAAATCAGCAGCCGCAGCCGCACAAACCGTCATATCCATGGAAACCAAGTTTGCGGAAGCTTCTTTAGACAATGTCGCTCTTCGCAATCCCAGCGCCACTGACCACAACACGACCTTTGTCCAACTGCAAACTATGGCTCCTCATTTTGACTGGGCGGACTACTTCAAGCACAACCAACTGGCTCAAAATGTTGACCTGAACGTCGATCAGCCCAAATACGTGCAGGAATTTGACCGGCAGCTGCAACAGAATTCCTTAGCGGACTGGAAGATTTATCTCAAATGGCAAATCCTGAACTCGGTTGCTGAGGGGCTCTCTGCGCCCATCGAGGAAGAAGACTTTGCCTTTTTCGGCAAGTACTTGAGAGGCCAGAGTGAGATGAAACCCCGCTGGAAGCGGTGCGTGGAATCGACCGACCAATTCCTGGGCGAGGCCTTGGGGAAGAAATACGCTGAAAAATATTTTCCACCTGAAGCCAAAGCGCGCGCCCAAGAAATGGTGCGGAACATTCTTGCCGCCATGCGAGACGACATTCTTAGCCGGCCGTGGATGAGCGACGAAACCAAAGAGCGGGCGATGGCCAAAATCGCCACCTTCAATCCCAAGGTTGGCTATCCCGATAAGTGGAAGGACTACAGCAAGGTTGATATTCGCCGGGATGCATTTTTCGAGGACTATCTGGCGGCTCGGAGTTTCGTTGTGGAAGACGACCTTCAAACCATCGGAAAGCCGGTTGATCGCGGTCGCTGGGGCATGACGCCTCCTACCTCGAATGCCTACTACAACGCCCGCTGGAACGAGATCGTATTCCCCGCCGGCATTCTGCAGCCCCCAGGATTTGATGTGAATGCTGTCGATGCCGTGAACTACGGATCGATTGGGGTGGTCATCGGCCACGAAATTTCTCATGGCTTCGACGACCAGGGGGCGAAGTCTGACTACCTGGGTAGCCTGCGAAACTGGTGGACGCCAGACGATCTGGCCCAATTCCAGCAGCGTGGCGCGTGTGTGGCTGATCAATTCGACAACTACTTCATAGAACCCGGCATCCACCACAATGGCAAACTGGTACTCGGCGAGAGCATCGGCGACCTGGGTGGCGCGAAGATTGCATTTCTGGCTTATGAAAAATCGCTTGAGGGCAAACCGCGCCCTCCCGATATCGACGGTTTTACCCCCGAACAACAATTCTTCATCGCCTGGGGACAGTGGCGCGGAGACGCCATACGGATCGAAGAACAAAGAGTCATGATGCAATCCGATCCGCATCCGATTGGGAAATATCGGGTGATCGGCCCGCTGTCGAACCTTCCTGAGTTTCAGGCGGCGTTCAGCTGCAAGGCTGGTGCGCCGATGGTGCGGCCGGCGGATAAACGCTGTGAAGTTTGGTGATGGGACGTCTGGCGGTTCGACTGGCCGGATTGCGGATAGTATTTTTGCGAGATTGCATGAAGAAGCGGTTGCCTTGCCTCGGCGCTATGCTGATTTTCCTGATCAGCAGTTTGTGCGCCGAGGATGCTCATCACCACTTTGATCCGAACCAGAAGCTGGGAACGGTTTCGTTTCCTACTTCGTGCGCCAGTTCCGTTCAGAAGTCCTTTGAGCGCGGCGTCGCCTTGTTGCACTCGTTCTGGTACGACGAAGCCTACAAACAGTTCGAGCAGGTTGCCAGGCAAGACCCGCAATGCGGGATTGCCTACTGGGGCGAGGCGATGAGTCTGTTTCACCAGTTGTGGTCTCGCCCTGAAGAATCCGATCTGAAAGAGGGTTGGGATCTAATTCGTAAAGGCCAGGCGATTGGTGCAAAGACGCAGCGGGAACGCGATTATATCGATGCGCTAGCCTTCTTCTATCGCGACTACGACAAACTCGATCACCAGCAGCGCTGCATGGCGTATTCGCAAGCCATGGAAAAGGTTTACCGCGACTACCCCAAGGACAACCAGGCGGCTGTGTTCTATGCCCTGTCTTTGCTGACGTGGGCGCCTGACGCGGACACGGCGCTGGCCAACGCGAAGAAGGCCATCGGCATTCTGAACCCGCTATTTAACGCAGACCCCGACGATCCCGGCGTCGCCCACTATTTAATTCATGCGGCAGATGATCCGCGATTGGCGCAGCTCGGATTGCCGGCGGCGCGTCGTTACGCGCAAATTGCTCCGGCGTCTCCGCACGCTCTGCACATGCCATCCCACATATTTGCCCGGCTTGGGTTGTGGCAGGAGGATATTCAATCGAATCTCGCGACCATCGCGGCCACGCAGCAACCATCCGCCATTCATTTTGGCGCCGAGCATCAAGTCCATTCGATGGAGTTTCTCGAGTACGCATATTTGCAAATCGGAGAGGACGGCAAGGCCGAAACCATTGCAAACGGATTGGGCAATGTACGCGAGCAAGATCTGGACAAAGGCCTCGATGGTTATCTCAACCAGAAGCGCGCGTATTTCCCCGCCATGTATGCGCTCGAAACGCATCAGTGGAAAGAGGCTGTCGCACTGCAACCGCCTTCGGGAGCCGAACCGGAAAACGGGCAAATCACTTATTGGGCGCGGGCCGTCGGCTCTGGGCATTTACGCGATGCGGCCGCGGCCCAGGACGCGGTGAATCAATTTGATGCCATGCTCGACGCCACGCGAAAGGGCAAGCATCCTTATCGCGCTGATCGCATGAGCACGAACCACGATGAAGCGCACGCCTGGCTCGCGTTTACGCAGGGACGAAACGACGACGCATTGAAGTTGCTGCGCGCCCTGGCGGACAAACAGGATGCCGAGGGTAAAGGGGAGGTCGAACTCCCCGCCCGTGAAATGCTCGCCGACATGCTTCTGGAAATGGCGCGGCCACAGGAAGCGCTGGCTGAGTACAAGAAATCCATGAAGACCGATCCCAACCGCTTTAACGGCCTGGCCGGCGCCGCTCGGGCAGCGGAGTTAGCTCACGAGCCTGAGAAAGCCAGAACTTACTACGCACGATTGCTGAAAAACTGCGACAACGAGGCGCACTCGGATCGTGTGGAACTCGTCCACGCGCGATCGCTAGCTCAATAATTCGCAATTTCTCAAGCAAGAAAAAAGCACCGCGGGTTAGCGGCGCTCTTTTCCTGTCCGGACGTTACAAACTTACTTTGTATCTGCGGTTGGCGTGGCTCCGAATTCGCGCCGTCCAATGGTGCGCGCGGTGCGGGCCGCCATCGGAGGCATTCCCGCGGCTGCGCCATAGCGCTCCATAAGCATGGGCACCATCGCGCCTTCGGCTTCTTTCACAAATGTCAGCGAGCCCTCGGCAGCCATGTCGATGCGAATGAAGTCTCCCAGCCTGACCTGACCGGTAGCCACCAGATTCGCCAAAGGAAATACCAGGTGACGTTCGATCGCACGCTTCAAGTGCCGCGCTCCATATTTCGGATCTGTGCCCTCATGCAACAGGAAGCTCTTCACTTTGTCCGTGCAATTGAACACAAACTGGTTTGCGGCTGAGGCCATCAGGATGCGTTGCTGCACCATGCCCAGCTCGATATCGAGAATCTGCTCAAGGTGCTCCGGCCGAAGGGTCTTGAAGACCACGACTTTGTCGATGCGGTTCATGAACTCAGGCGTGAACTTGCGCCGCGCGGCTTCGATCGCGGTGCGATCGATCTTGTCGTCCAGGCTCGAGTCCACGAGCTTGGGCTTGTGGGTGAAACCCATGCCGCCGTCCACCAGGTTGCTCATTTCACTGGTCCCCAGGTTCGAGGTCAGAATAATGATGCACTGCGAAAGATCGACGCGGCGGTTGTCTCCCAAAGTCAAAGTCGCCTTATCCAGGATGCCCAACAGCAACTGCCAAAGTGCGTCCGAAGCTTTTTCGATCTCATCGAACAGCAGAATCGAGAGCTTGAGCTTCTCGGTATGCCACTGATTCAGCGCTTCCTGGGTAAGCAGCGGATGAGTTTCGCGATGGCCAAGGTATCCGGGAGGCGAACCGATCAGCTTGGCGATCTCGTGAGAGTGCTGGAACTCGGCGCAATCGATCTTGATGCAGGCCCGCGCATCCCCGAACAAAGTTTCGGACATGGCCTCGACCACCCGGGTTTTTCCCGAACCAGTGGGCCCCAGAAAGAGCAGATTGCCAACCGGACGTCCCGGAGGATTCAGTCCCGCCAGAAACATTTGATAGATTTCGACCACCTTTTCAAGCGCGGCGTTCTGGCCAACGATCTTGCGACGCAATGTGGTATCGAAATCTCGGGCGTCGGTACTGCGTCGGGTAGGATCGAGCACTGTGTTAAGGACGTTTTTCATTCCGGGCGGTTCCCTTTCCTGGCTTTCCGTTGGCTGCTGCACTCTGGCTAATTCGGGAGCGACAAATTCTGTCACTCTCCGGACTGTTTGTCGATACCCCTCACTTACCGCATCGTCCCTCAGTGCAAATGACTCGCCATCCCCGGCAAACAGCCAATGGCTTATTCCTCCATAACTTAGATGCTGGTTATTAGTGAAAGGGGAGTTTTTCAGGGCAGGGAGAAATCATGGAAAGGGAAATACTTTGCGCAGGCGCGGATTTTCTCAGTAGTTAGCAGGAGCAAGAATCAACCTCCACGGCCTTGACCGGACGTAACTAGCACGAGAATTGGACGCCCGCTAGCATCCGGAGAAAGCGTTAAACGCGTTTTCACGGAGAAAAACTTGCGCCGCTCTAGCTCGATTCTAGTCATTGTTTTGTCTTGTCTTGCTCTCGGATTTGTTTCCTGGCGATTGGCATTCGAACTACCGGCCTCGGCCGCCCAGTCCGGGCAGAGCCCCGAGATCGTGCATACTTCGAGCCCGGTGCAGCGTGCCCCCAAGTTTGAAGAGCCGCCTGCCCTCACTCAAATCGCCCCTCCGGGCAGCGCGATGTATGTAGCGAAGCGAGGAGACACCGTCTCTTTGGTGGCCCATCGCTTCTTGCCGCAGACATCCTACCTGACCTCCAGCGAATTGGCCGATGCCATCCGTCAGGCGAGTGGGAATCCGCAGGGCACCTATCTCAAGCCTGGCCAGGAGTTAGTGGTTCCAGGGATTTTGCCGGCACCGATTGTGGAAAGGACTATTCCCGTTCCCCGCGATTTTGAAGTGCGCGCTGTTTATTTGACCGGAGTGATGGCGGCCAGCGATCGCGGATTGCGCATCATCAAGCGCTGGCGCGAGTTAGGCGGAAACGCCGTGGTTTTCGACGTGAAGGACAGCGACGGAAGCGTCAATATTCCTTTTGACCATCCCCTCGCTGGCGGACACCATATTGCTATTCGTGACCTGCCCAAGTTCACCCATTTCCTGCATTCGCAAGGCATGCACGCCATTGCCCGAGTGGCCATCTTTCGCGACGAGCGGCTGGTAGTTGCGCATCCGGAACTGGCGGTAAAGTCCCACAAGACCGGCCAGCCCTGGCACGAGAACGGAAAGCTGGTATGGACCGACCCCTCGCAACCCAAAGTACAGGAATACGATATTGCGCTGGCAAAGAAAGCTGCCGAAGCCGGCGTGGACGAGGTTCAGTTTGACTACGTCCGTTTTCCGGCTGAGGGAGATCAGAAAGACGCTAGCTTTGTGTTCCAGACGGAGCATCCCACTTGGCACCGTTCCGACGTGATTGCGGATTTCCTCAAACATGCCTATGGCGAGTTGCATCCTACGGGCGTGCTGCTTTCGTTGGATGTGTTTGGGATCATGGCCTGGCAGCGGCCAGTCGACTTGGCGCACACTGGGCAGGACATCGTCCAGATGGCAA
>Ga0070762_10000304_pt1 | contig 19700 bp, 18 predicted proteins | sample HubBroMetageREF2_FD_66726 | JGI IMG/M metagenome (GOLD analysis project Ga0070762, IMG submission 66726) | Reference soil microbial communities from the Hubbard Brook experimental Forest, New Hampshire, USA - Hubbard Brook CCASE Soil... | ecosystem: Environmental > Terrestrial > Soil >...
AGGCTTCGTTTTCCCGTTCGGTACCTCCGCAGGTCGGGGACTCGTAATCCAGGGAGTAGGGCGCCAATTCAGGCGGGTTGCGCAATGGAAAAACTTTTCTTGAATCGAAAAATATGCCTACAATGAGAACGAACAAGAAAATATGGGGATGTTTATGCGCACGCGCTATTCAGGAATCTTCTGTGCCTGCATGGTAGGGATAGGTATTGCCGCAACGGCGACCAACCCTGCAGTGGCCGCGGCCGCGGAGGACACGACTTCTCCGAGCGAGTCGGCACTGACCGAAATCATCGTCACGGCGACGCGGCGGGCCGAGCGCCTTCAAGATGTACCCATGAGCATCACCGCACTGTCCGGCGTGGAACTGTCGAGACGCGGCGCAACGGATGTCAACGATATTATTGCCAACTCGCCCGGACTTTCGAACCCTGCGCAGGGTTTGGGCACTGAAAACAATCTGATCATCCGTGGAGTCGCCACGGGCGCGGGATCCACGCTTGCCCAGGCCACCGTGTCGTTCATGCTGGACGATATTGATCTGAATCCCGGCGCGGTAACTTTCGGCACTGCGGATCCGAAGATCGTGGATGTGCAGCAAGTGGAAGTACTGCGCGGACCGCAAGGCACGCTCTTTGGCGCAGGTTCTTTGAGCGGCGTCGTGCGCTTCATCTCCAACAAACCCGATCTGGATAATTTCTCAGGTACGGTGCAAACCACAGGATCGTCAACCGATCATGGCGGAACCTCGGAAGATGTCTACGGCGTGCTCAATGCGCCGCTGGTCGACGGCAAGCTCGGCGCGCGACTCGTAGCCTACTACGACAATGATGCCGGCTGGGTCGATGACGCCGGTCGTGGTCTCTCGAACGTCAACGAGGTGCATACCTATGGCGTGCGTTTTTCGCTGAGCGCGAAACCGATCGATGAGCTCTCGATGATCTTCACGGTAATGGACGATCGCACCAATGAAATGGGCAGCACGGCGACGTATTATTACGCCCAGCCCGGTCTGCCGAACTACCAGACCGAGCAGCCTTACTACTCCATAGGCAGTGCAACACTCAATACCCACATCTATAACTTGCTGACGACCTGGACGCCCACCTGGGGTACGCTCACGTCGACGACCAATTATTTCGATCGATTTATCGACGGGACGCAAGATCTCGGCGCCGTTCTTCCGGCGCTGGGCCTGCCATTTACCGGGCCCAATGCCTCGGCGCCGAGCGTCGCCCCCAATACCGTTCACGACATTTCGCAGGAATTCAGGTTCGATTCCCCGCAGATGGGTCCGGTTCGATTTACCGCGGGTGCGTTCTATCAGCGGGTCGCCAGCGATCCGACTCAGATTGTCACGTCCAATTCTCCTGAAGCGCCGCTCATCTTGGCCGCCAACGTCAATGCTGTGCAATGGCAGGCAGCGCTGTATGGCAGCGGGACCTATACCCTCGCGGACCGCATCGATTTCACGGCCGGCGTGCGCGTCAGCAAGGATGTCGTTCACTTCGACACGCTGGAGAGTGGCGTGCTTGCCGGAGCGAACTCGTTGGGAAACGAGGTGGATAAGCCCGTGACTCCCCGTGCCGCCATCACCTTCCGACAGACCACCGATTTGACCTGGTACGCGCAGGCTGCCAAGGGCTACCGAGTAGGTGGGCCGAACGTGACCGCCGGCAACGAGGCTGCGTTATCCTCTTATCACCCTGACAGCCTGTGGAACTATGAGCTGGGCAGCAAGGTGCGACTGTTGGATGGCATGCTCAATCTCAACACCTCTGTGTACGATATCGAGTGGAGCAACATGCAAGTGGGGCTGGTCACGGCTCAGGGTTTCAACTACATCGGCAACGGCGGAAAGGCCAGGATTTACGGTCTCGAAGAGGAGATGACCTTGAGGGCGACTCGCTGGCTGGAGATCGGCGGCACTGTCTCCGTTGATCATGCCGCGACCACCTCGGCCGCCGCGATCAGCCGAGTGAGCTTCGGCGCTTTCGGACCGGCGCCCGATTTGGAACCGAACGCGGCGACCACGAACGGCGTGCTATCCGGATATCGTTTGCCGGGATCGCCGGAACTCCAGGGGTCGCTGTACGCCGAAGCGCAGTTCCCCGTTCTCAGCTACCAGGGGTACGTCCGCCTCAGCGGTCAGTATGTCGGCTCCGCCTTTACGGATTTCGATTCGCAGGGCTTGGAGTTCGGAAACTACACGGTGGGTAATTTGCGGGCGGGTGTGAAATTTCCTCACTTGGACGTCACCGCATTCGTCAACAATTTCACCAACAGCGCGGCCCTCAGCTCGGCCGAGGACCTGTCGCTGTTCAATGTTCCGACCGCGTTCAGAATTCGGCCGCGCACGGTGGGTTTGACGCTTCGCGCCAGTTTCTAGTCGGAAAAACATAGCAGTGAGCCCACGGGGTTTTGATCTTGACCGCGCGTGATCGACGTGCTCGCGGGCGCCATCTCATTTTGAAATGTATTCGGCCGATGACAAACAAATTCAAATTAACAGCGAGCGGCATCGGCCTTGCAACGGTCGCCGCCCTATTGGCGCTCCGTGCCGCCGGCGCGGAGCCGCCGGGACGCGCGGGTGACAATCCGATTGTCGACCATCACATGCACATCTTCTCGCCGGAGGCGGCCAGAGTGCTGAAGATTTCCTGTGCACGGGTTGGGCCGGTCAAATGCCCGCCGGAGATTTCGAAGAACCCGTCGACGGGGCGAGATGCGGTCCAGGCCTTGAATGATGCCGGCATCCAGACGGGAGTGCTGCTATCGACGGGTTACTTCTTCGGATCGCCGACATTGGCCGACTTGAAACTCGATGTCCCCGCTAAAACACGTGCGGAAAACACGTTTGTCGTCGATCAGGCCAAGGCCCAGTGCGGCAGGCTGATCGCCTTCATCAGCGTCAACCCGCTCTCTACAAACGCACTTGCCGAGATCGCCTATTGGGGGCAGAAGGGCGGGGCGACGGGGCTAAAGCTGCATCTGGGGAATTCCCACTTCGATTTTCGATCTCCCGAGGAGGTTAGAAAACTGGCGGCAATCTTCCGGCTCGCCGCTCAACTGCACTTCGCCATCGTCGTCCACCTCGAGACGCCCGCATCTGATTTTGGCGCGCGAGACATCCACATCTTCCTGACCGAGGTTGCTCCATTCGCTCGCAGCGTTCCCATCCAAGTCGCCCACGCCGGGAGCGGCGGCGGCGCTGACGCCCATACGCTTTCAGCGCTCGGTGAATTCGCGGACGCATTCGAGCATGACCCGGAGGCCGCGAAGAATGTCTTTTTCGACCTGGCGATGGTGCCGGACGAAATATCCAATACTGCAAAGATTGCAGCATCGGCGGACAATATCGCGAAGCTCAAAGCCTTGATGGAGCGGATTGGACTGAAGCGCTTTGTGCTCGCGTCGGACTGGACCTACCCGTTGAAGCTGGAAAAATACTATGCGGATGAGAAAGCCGCCCTGAATTATTCGGAAGACGATTGGCGATTGCTGGCGTCGAATGTTGCGCCCTACGTCCCAACACCCAAGGCGCGCCCCGGCAACTGCGCCAACTAGAACTAAAATGCTTCGGACATGGAGGAACGCTTGTGAAGCACATGTTGAACGGTCGTCCGCTCGTAAAACCGGGCGCCGCGCTTAAGGCACTACGTGCCGAGCGCGGATGGAGCTTGAGTGACGTGAGCAAGCGCACCGGGCTGCCATTGTCGAGCCTGTCGAAGATCGAGAACGACAAGATGGATTTGACGCTCGACAAACTGCTGCGCATTACAGTAGCCCTCGAGACGGATATCGCCGCGTTGTTTACGCCGCCCAGCCCGCCCTATTCACAAGGTGAAGTGAGTGGACGGCGCAGCATTACGCGAGCGGGTGAAGGAAAACCGATTCAGACGCACATCGGTTTATACCGTTACTTGGCGTACGAATTACTCAATAAACATTCGATTCCGATGATTATCGATGTGACCGCGAAAAGTCTCGAGGAATTTGGAGAATTCAACCGCCATCCAGGCGAGGAACTGCTCTACGTCATTGATGGAGAGCTGGACCTGTACACGAACATGTATCTGCCGGTGAACTTGAAGAAAGGCGATTCCATGTACTTTGACAGCAACATGGGCCATGCCTACATCGCCGCGGGCGGCGAACCCTGCCGGGTTCTGTCAATTTGTGTCGCACCCGAATCGGAACTGGTGAAGCTGATGGAAGGAAAGTCGAAACCCGCGCAAGATGTGTTCGAGTCGGGCAGGAAGGGCCTGAACTTGTCGAAATAAGTCTGATCGCATCTGCGTTCAGCAGATCGTAAGCTGCGCCATCCTGCTACGTGTCTGCATCGCTGCGGTCCGGCTGACGCAGAAAGCGGTTAGCGGCTTCCATCGGACAGGGGTCGTATGTCGCGCGCCAAATCAAGCAAGAAGATTCCCGGTCTTTCACTGACGACATAGTGCGCGGCACCTTCGATCTTATAAAACTTCTTCTGCGGCGCCTGGATACGATCGAAGAATTCCTTCGCGAGCGTTTGCGGCGTGGTGCGGTCTTCCGCGCCGGCGAATATGAACACGGGACATTCGAAACGCGTGACCTTGTCGAAATCGATCTGCGGAAGCTGGGACCCGAGCACCTGGATCGTGCTCTCTTCGCCGAGTTGGCCCGATTTGATGTCATTGCTGTCGTAATCGGGGCTCATTGACCAGCGCAGAGATTCCCTATCCGTCTTGTGTCCGTACCTCATGCCGCCCAGCGCCACATCCCACTTGCGCTCTGTCACCAACTTCGAAAGGGGAATAGTCCCGTCGGGGTTCGGATAAGGTGCGATGGACTCGAGTTCCTTGATGGCTTGGAGATTGTTGAGGGCGTGCGCCTTTTCCAAAGTCTGCTCATAACCGACGGATTCATTGCGCCGAATGCTGACCACTTGGCCCACTCCAATGTAAGCGTATAGCCATTCCGGATGATGCTGCGCAACCTTGACCCCAAGAATGCTTCCCCAGGAATGGCCCAGCAGGAAAATCTTCTCCTTGCCGTAAGTGCGCCGCAGCCATTCGATCAGCGCCTCGGCATCGGCCTGCATCTGGTCAACGGTCATGGAGCGATCAACCTTGCGGCCCGATTCTCCGAAGGTCTTACCGGCGCCGCGCTGATCCCACTGCACTACCGTGAAGAAGTCCTCCCAAGGCTTCTGAAAGGTCCAGCTGTCGGCCATCATGGGTGAGCCGGGGCCGCCGTGCAGGTATAGCAGTATGGGATTGCGCGCATCGTTGCCGCGGACATGGATCCACTGCTTGATGCCGCCGATCTCGACCGCTTTGAGTTCATCGATGCCCCCGGGAGTAACCTGCTGCGCATCGGCGACGGCTTCGCGGGCGGCAGAGCGTTTCGGTTCTGCTGAGATTGCGGTCGTGGCGAGTAATGACATTGTTAGAAGCGGCAACAGAAGGCTGTACATCTCGACTTACCGTCCTGAAGGCAGTATGCCGATATCGATGCGGGATGCGTGGTCCGGCGAATGAAGGACACGCTGCGTCGCCTTACGGAAATCCTCCGCCTTCGCGCCGTAGATGTCCTCGAATTGCTGCGGGTTGCGGTCCACGAGCGGGAACCAGCTGCTCTGTACCTGAACCATGATTCGGTGGCCTTTTTTGAACGTGTGGTAAACGTCCAGCATGGTGAAATCGATGCTCGTGGCCTGACCCGGCTGCATCGCAACCGGCTTGCTGAGGCTGTTGCGGAATTTGGCGCGCATCACATCGCCTCGCACGAGCTCTTGAATCGCGCCGGCGTCATCGGGATGGACGTCGATGACTTTAACGACCCAATCGGAGTCCGTTGCGCTCGATGAAACGACGAGGCGCGGTAGAATCGGGCCGATCACGGTGAGATCCTCGGTGAGCGGGGCGGTCTGATACGTCAGGACGTCGGAGCGGTTCGCGGCAAATCGTTGATCCTGCGCCATGTAATCCGGGTCCATGTCAAAGCCGTGATCGCGGACAAACGGGACAGGGTGATCGGGATCGCTAATGTACTCATCGTAACCGGTGCCTGCCGGTGGGGGCGGCTCGAACCCAAGCGCGCCTTGCGCGCGCAAATAAAGCGTCTTTTTTTCGGCCGCCTTCGGCGGCCACGCATCGAAAGAGGACCAGGCATTGCGACCGGTATCGAACACGCGCGCGACGGGCAGATTCGGGCGCGCATCCCCTTTCAAGTAAGCTTCAAAGAAGGGGAGTTCAACGGTTTCGATAAAGTCCGTCGACGTCGCAGACCCGAAGCGCAGGACACCGAGCGATTCGCCTTTGTCGCGGACCCACCGGCCGTGCGCCCAAGGACCCAGCACCAACGTGTCAGGAGTCCTGGGGCTGTTGCGCCGAACGGCGTCAAACACGTGCAAAGCCCCGTACAAGTTATTAGCGTCGTACCAGCCGCTAACGGCGAGCACCGCCGGCCGGATGTCGCGCAGGTGGGTCAGAATGTTGCGCGCTTGCCAGAGCTCATCATAGGTCCCATGGCTCATCATGACGTCCCATTCGGGAGACTGGCCATGGAGATAGTTCGCATCCGCGTTGCTCAGCGGCCCCATGTCCAGAAAGAACTTGTAGCCATCGCTCGCAAGCGGCGCGGCCCACGCGCAAGTGTGGGAATTGTCGGCACGGCGATCGCACATGGAAAAAAAGCTGAAGGCCGAGGCGAGCATAAACGCGCCGTTATGATGAACGTCATCCCCCGCGAACCAATCGGCTTGGGGCGCCTGCGGCGAGACGGCCTTAAGAGCGGGATGCGCATCTATCATGCCGGCCGCCGCGTAGAAGCCACCGTACGAGACGCCGCGAAGCCCGACGCGTCCATTGTTGCGCGGAATGTTCTTCACGAGCCAATCAATCGTGTCAAAGGTGTCGCTGCTGGCATCGACGTCTGTGCGTGATCGTTTCACCTTCTTGTGCGGTGTCATTTGAATGAAGTCGCCTTCGGACTTGTAGCGACCGCGAACGCTTTGCATGACAAAAATGTATCCGGCCGCCGTGAATGCGGGTTCGAGGTACGACCAGCTGCCCACGATCTCGTAGGGTGTCCTCACCAGCAGTATCGGATAGCTTCGCGTCGTATCAGTGGGAGCGAGCACGATGGTGTCGAGACGCACGCCGTCGCGCATTGCTATTTGAAAGCGGCTCTGCCCATATCCGGCAGGGAGCGGCGGCATCTCCTTCAAAGAATTCGCGGCAATTGCGGGCGCGCCGGGCGCGCTAAACAGGATCAGCGCCGCGAATGCGGTACAGAGCGCTGACGTGGCAAGCCCGCGCGACTTGGGGTCAATGCTTGTCGTGCGTGCTGCCATATTAGTCCCCACTCCTCTATTTTTAGAGACGATGGGGCAAGCCGAACGAGGAGTCAAGGCGACGGGGCTTCTAGGCGTTGAGATTGCGACTGAGGCTAAGCGCTCTCCAGCCTCTGCGCATACGACACTGGCTTTCGCACGAGGGTGCTTTTTCCGAACAAGGATCCGATCAAGTCGACCGCGAGCACCGCGGTCTTATTGCGCACATCCAGGGCTGGATTCAGCTCCATAATATCCAAGGACGCCAGCTGACCCGTGTCCGCGATCATTTCCATGCACAACTGCGCCTCGCGATAAGACAATCCGCCGGGCACCGTGGTGCCGACCCCCGGGGCGATTTCCGGATCGAGAAAATCGACATCGAAACTAACGTGCAGATGAGTATCGGCGTCCATATCCTGTAACGCCTGCTCCATGGTCTGCCGCACGCCCATCTCGTCAATGAAGCGCATGTCGAAGACCTCAAGTCGTTGTTCATGCACGAAACGCCTCTCGCCCGAATCGACGCTGCGGATACCGATTTGCCGAACCCATTTCGGCGATATCGCCGGCGTCGCTCCGCCGATCTGGAGCAACTCGCGAGGGCCGAACCCGCACAGGCACGACAGTGGCATCCCGTGCAAACTGCCGCTCGGCGACAATTCACGGGTATTGAAATCGGCATGCGCGTCGAGCCAAAGTACGCGCAACGGCTTGCGCTTGTTGCGACAATGCCGAGCGACAGCTGCGATGGAACCAATACTCAGGCAGTGATCGCCTCCCAGCAAGATCGGTAGGCGCTGCTCTGTCAACTCTCGATACACTGCATGATGGACTTCCTGATTCCAGGCGGTGACTTGCGTCAAATTACGGTAGCCATCGACCTTGAGCAGCCCGGGGTTGGCCGGGCCACTGACATTGCCGCAGTCCACCACGTCTAGTCCACGCTGCGATAAAGCCGCGTGAATTCCAGCGACTCGCAGCGCTTCAGGTCCCATTGAGGCGCCGCGATCGCTGGCGCCAATGTCCGTGGGCGCGCCGATGAGGCTTGCTGTGCGTTTGGCGGCGCTCATCAGGCAAACCGCCGTTGCCGTGCACGCACAGTCTCGTTCGCCATACAGGCAAATAGATCTTTGGGGTCTTCCATTTCAGGGATGAGGTCGATCCGCTGACCGCCGTCCGGGTACTCGCCATTCAGTCTCAGTAGATAACGCAGTGCGGAGAAGTCGCTGAGCGCAAAACCGACGGAATCGAAGATGGTGATTTCGTGGTCACCCAATCGGCCAGGCCGATCTTCCAGCAAAACATGCGCCAGTTCACTCACTTGAACCGCACCACCCAATTGCTGAATCTCGCCCTCGATACGGGCCTGCGCTTCAAACTCCACCACAATGCGAGCCGCTGCGATGCGCAGGATATCCGGATGCAATTCCGTCTTGCCTGGGCAGTCACCGCCGACAGCATTCAAATGCATTCCCGGCTCGATCATCTGCGGCGTTAGGATGGTGGCGTTGCATTTATCGGCGGTAACGGTGGTTACGATGTCGGCGCCCCGAACGGCCTCGGCGGTGCTGTTGCAACGAGTTACCGAGAGATTCGGAAGTTGCAATCTCGTGAGATTGCGAATCAGTTTGGCTGTCGCCTCGGAATCAGTGTCATAGAGCCGTACTTGACGAACGCCCATCATCCGGTGGAACGCGATGACTTGAAATTCACTTTGGGCGCCGTTGCCGATTACTGCCATGACACGGCTGGAGGAACGCGCCATCCTCGTCGCTGCCAGCGCAGAGACGGCCGCCGTGCGAAGTGCGGTCATAAACGTCATCTCTGAAAGCAGCACAGGATAGCCGGTGGCGACATCAGCCAGCACGCCGAACGCGGTCACAGTGAGCAGGCCATGCGCGGTGTTTTTGGGGTGTCCGTTAACGTACTTGAATGAATAGAGACGCCCATCGGTCGTGGGCATGAGTTCAATCACGCCCATGGACGAATGGCTGGCGTGCCGCGCCGATTTCTCAAATTCGTCCCATCGGCGGTAATCAGCCGCGATTTCCTGAGCCAGTTCCTCAATGAAACGGCCAACACCGATTCGCGATACCAGCGCTCGGAGGCGCTCAGTTCCAATGTAATTAACCATGATTGCTCCCACACACCAGATTCCTAGTTTCACGGCGGCCGGAGCCAATGAATAGCCAGAAATCTGATCAATAAGCGGTTAAAATTGTGCAAATAGTCATGGACAATTGGCGTTTTGCACAGATTTGGCGTTTTCGGCAGGGCGCGAGAGGAAATTCTCATGGATTCGATTGACCGGAAATTATTGTCATTGCTGCGCGAGGACGCGCGCGTGCCCGTAGCAACCTTGGCTAAGACCCTTAAAGTCGCTCGCGGCACCGTGCAGAATCGGCTCGCGCGCATGGAGGCCGACGGCACCATTGTTGGCTATACCGTCAAACTCAAGCCAGAGGTTGAGGAGCAAACGATTCGCGCTCTCATGACAGTGGCGGTCGAGGGCAACCGAACGGACGAGGTGCTCCGCTCACTGCGCGGCGATCCTGCGGTTTGCGCGCTTCACACCACGAACGGCCGCTGGGACATCGTGGCGGAACTTCGCACCGACAGTCTCGGAGCGGTCGATCGTGTCCTAGGTCGCATCCGTCTCATCGATGGAATCTCGAACACCGAAACGAGCCTGCTACTGTCGACTCATAAGTTTTGAGTCACCCGCCTTTCTCGCCATCGATGCGCGATCTAATGCCAGAAGAACTTAGGCGGCGGCTCTTCGCGCGGCCACAGCTTCTTCATGGTGTCTGCGTCCCAGAGTTCACCGTTTTTCGCGACCCAATGAATTTTGACCGTATTGTGAATGTCATCGAGTGGGTTGGCGTCGAGCACTACGAAATCGGCGAGTTTGCCGACCTCGATGGAGCCCAAGTCCGGCGCAAATCCGAGCTTCTCGGCGGCCAGCAGCGTCGAGGCACGCAGCGCCTCCATCGGAGTCATCGCAAAGTGACTCTGCGCGGCCCCTTCGCCCGCCATCGCCCATAGTTCCCAATGCGGCCCAAGCCCTTGCAGCTGGCCGTGCGCGCCCAGCGACACATTGCCGCCCGCTCGCAAAACCTCGGCGGCACCGTGCGCAACCATGGGGAACCAGTATTCAGTCGGCCAGATCCAGGGATGGCGCCGCGCCATGCGGTCGAGCGAGTCGTGGGGCACGAAGCGATTGAGCTTTGCGTCATCGTGCGGATTGGCTGTCTGCCAGTAATAAAGCTCGCCCCACGGGCCACCGTACGCGACCAGCAACGTGGGCGTGTAAAAGGTCTTGGACTGCGCGACAAACTCGACAACATCGTGCTCGATCTCGACCGGCAGTGCGTGCTCCCAAGCGGTGTAGCCATCGGTGACCATCGTCAAATCGGTGTCCAACTCTCCGGCACCTTCGGCGGTCAAAAGCATATGCAGTTCTCGGCACGCCTCGGCCAACCAGATCCGCTGTGTGCGTCGAGGCTGCTGATAGACCTTGATCATGCGCGCGCCATAAGCCTGCATGCGCCGCACCTGGCGCTTCGCATCTTCGAGACTATTGACCTCGGCAAAGATGCCGGTCTGCTGGCCCCCATAGAGAATCGTCCCCGAGGAATAGACGCGAGGTCCGATCATCAGTCCAGCCTCGACGTCCTGTGCCTGGCCGAAAACATCCAGCGACGGTGCCGATGGGTCATAAATCGTTGTGACACCGTATGCGAGATTCGCGACATACTGCCACTTGGCCTCTGGAAAATTCTCAAAGCCGGAATAATGCATATGCGCATGCGTATCGATGAGGCCGGGAATGACGGTTTTACCGCTGCCGTCATAAACACGGGCTCCCGCAGGGACGGAGACCTCTCCGGTCATGCCGACCGCGGCGATCCGATTGCCCGTCACGACCACGTCAGCTCGATCGATCACTTTATCGCCTTGCATCGTAATGACGCGAGCGCCGCGCAACACGTACGAGCCGTCCGGCGCGGGACGCGGCATGGTGAGCGTCACGTCAATCGATTCAGATTTCGGCACCTTAAGTGTGTCGGCCAATTTCTTTTCGCCGTCGCCGGGCTGGGCGCCAGCTTTTGCGTGCTGTTCCGCCTCCCGCTGTCGAGCATGCGCAAACTCGAGCGCAGATTCCAGCGGTAGCACGGAGAGGGAATTGGCGAGTCCCCATGTCAACACCGCGCCGCGGTCAGCCCAGCGCACATAGCCACCGGCATCGGATGAGAGGCGGTAGACGGGCACTGCACTGTCCTTGAGGCTGATTTCCGCCGGCTCTTTGGTGAGTATTGAGGGCAGCGGCGTGACAAATACGTTGTCCTGCAAGGTGAAGGCAGCCCACTGTTCATTGGGCGAGGGGACTAATTCATCGACAGCCGGAAAGCGCAGGTGGCGCTTGAGATCCGTGCCGTCGAGGCGTATCGAAACAAGATCCGTCTTGGGGTCGTCGGAGGGTTTCTTGGCCTCTACGGGCTCTCCATAGTAGAGCCGATCGCCACCCGCGCTCCAAAAGGCTCGCGGATGAAACATGATTCCCTGCGGCGATTTCACAGCCGTCACGACGCGCAGTTTGCCGCCTGTGGCGTCCAGCACGGCGAGCGTGAAGTAGGTATCGTCCTCCGGCTGCCGCCCGCGAAATTCCAGACCGGATCCCATGATCACTGCGATCCGCTCGCCGCCCGGCGACCATACCGGATTGGCATAATGCCCCGCTTGCACCGTGAGCTGCGTCGGTGCCGAGCCCGGCGTGGCCCGCGCCTTCCAGACCTGGCCGCCTTCGGCGTCGCTCCACGATACGTACGTGATCCAGCGACCATCGGGCGAGATATCGGGTGCGTATTCGCGCTTCGGCAAACGCGCGTTGTCCGCTGTGAGCCGGCGCGGTGCCGCCACCGCCTTACCGTTGCTCAACTCCTGCAGCCAGACACGCCCGAAGGCCTCGAATGCGATGAACTTACCGTTCGGCGACCGGATCGGCCAGCGCAGAATGCGCGCCTTGACAGGCCCCTGTTCAACCTTTTCCTGCCAGGCGACTCGTGGAGCAAGATACTGATCGACGTGGGCCGTGAACGGAATCTCACGGGTCGCTCCGCTCGCGACTTCGGTCAAGCTAAGCTTGCCGTGGTTCGAGTATACGAGCGCGTTCCCGTCCGGCGTGAAGGCGTAATTCGGCCAGACGTCCATCTTCGCAAAGCCTTCCTGCTCATCGCGAGTCACGGGTCGGACGAGAATGCGCTCGGCACCGCTCTCGAGATTGCGCGCAATCAGCACCGAGTCATCGTCACGCCGTGAAACGTAAACGAGAGTTTTACCGTCCGGCGAGATCACGGGGCGTGCCGCACCGCCAAACCCCGATGCGATCAATCGGGTTTCGGAGTTGCTGCGATCAAACCGCAGGATTTTCCACAACCCATCGGTAAGATCCGGGACGTAGTTGAACTTGCGGGCGCGGGCAGAAAAGTAAACATAGCGACCGTCTCTCGAGACCACCGCGCCCCCGGTATAGGCAAAGTCGTCGGAGGACGTGAGTTTGATTCCGCCGCCGCCTTCCCGGTGATAGATCCACAATTCGTCCGGCTCGATGCCAGCGCGCTTAGCATCTTCCTTGCGTGCCACGAGATAGTTGCCTTCCGGGGTCCACGCGGCGCCGCTCACGTAGGCATCTTTCTCCGCGGTTACCGGTCGCGGGTTGCTGCCGTCGGCATCCATCAGCCAGATGTTATCGATTCCGCCGCGATCGCTCGTGAAGGCGATCGTGCGGCCATCGGGCGAATATCGAGGATGCGAGTCGAACGCAGGTCCGGTGCTCACTGGCTTGGCTTCTCCGCCCGCGATTGGCAGCGTATAGATGTCGCCAAGAAGGTCGAATACGAGCGTGCGGCCGTCGGGCGAAACATCTACTGAACTCCAGGTGCTCGTCGTGGTCTCGAAGCTCACTTTGCGTGCATCAGCCCGTGGCTTGTTGATGTCCGCGGCGACATCCACCTTCTCGGGTGCGGACTGCGCCGTTACCGGCTCGTCGGCGTATCCCGCATGTGCCGTGCCGAGCACGAGGCAGAACAAAAACAGAGTCGAGCTTGCTTGCATTTTTTTATCACCGTCGCTACGTATTTGTCCCGGCCTCTTCCCATTCTGCCGGATTCACGCGCGGTTTTACCACGAAGTGACCGCGGACAGTGTCCGCGGACAATGCGGACAGATGGTCCGGACCAAGCACGGGGGAGCAATCTCAGGTAGGGCGCTCAAAAGGGCCAATTCACGGTCTTTTGGCGTGGCACGATCGTTGCTGCGAATTCAGGATTAGCTCCTCCCGAGGTCGTGCCATGCTCAAAATGACCGGTATCTGCAAGGCGTATCGAACCGAGGTATTGGAAATATTCGCGCTTCGCGACCTGTCGATTCACGTCAGAGAGCGTGAATTCATCGCGGTGACAGGTCCTTCCGGCTGCGGAAAAACGGCTTTCCTGACGATTGCGGGAATGCTGGAGAGCTTTAACGAGGGAGAATACGAACTCGACGGTGTGAACGTCTATCGCATGAACGATCAGGAGCGCTCGTGGCTGCGCAACGAAAAGATCGGGTTCATCTTTCAGTCTTTCAATCTGCTCAAAGACCTGACTGTTCGTGAGAATGTAGAGATGCCGCTGCGATACCGGCACCTTAGTGTCTCGGAGCGGCGGCGGCGCGTGGAGTCTGCGTTGTATCGAGTCGGGCTTTCGGACCGAGCCAATGATTATCCCGAGGAGTTGTCGGGGGGTCAGCATCAAAGCGTCGCCATTGCTCGGGCTCTTGCGGGCTCGCCGCGGCTGCTGTTGGCTGATGAGCCGACCGGGAATCTGGATGAGGAGATGGCGAAGCGCGTGATGGATTTGCTGCAGGAGCTGCATCGAGGTGGGGCTACGATCGTGGTGGTGACTCACTCAGCGGAATTGACACGGCGCGCTGAACGAGAGGTGCACATCGTCGATGGGAGTATCGTGCAACATCCGCTGCTGGGGCCGTAGCGGATGCATCGGCGGACCGCGGACCGCAGTGAATCCGTCCACGGGTCGAACTCATGCGTTCGACGGGCGGCCTAAAAGATGGGCCCGGAAGGCCGGAGTCGCGCCTGGGCCGCCGCTGTCGGGCGAACACACGGGCGTGTGAATCGCCCGACCGACGAAGAAGGCTGAACAAACGTCAGTGGACGCTGTCAACTTACTGAAATGTGCTGCGTTGTTCGATAGGGTAACTTTCGAGGACTCATCAATGCCGTCCAAATTCTTATGCGCATGTTTGCTGTTTACGGTGTCCGTATCGGCCGTCGCACAGTATGCACAGCAGCCGGCAGCCCCCTCGGGCGAGCCCGCGATTTCGCCGAACCACGGCCAGGACCAAAATCAGCTGCAATTCGACAGATACGAATGCTACAGCTGGGCGAAAGGGCAGAGCGGCTATGATCCTTCGCAACCGGGTAATGGCATGAACCGCGACAATTATCGGCGGGCCTTTTCGGCCTGTATGAGCGGTCGCGGCTACACGGTGAGCTCCAGCGCGGCGGCCCCCAGTTACTCCGCACCCGCCGCTCCGCCTCTTCCGGCACAGCCGATATATATGAGGCAGTCCTGGTGGGAGTCGCCTGAGCTCGTGTACCGCCCGGTTCATTTCGCCATCGAGGGGGGATTTACCGCGACTGCCGGATCGACCGGCGACAATTTGAACGATGGCGGCAACATCGGTGTGGGGATTAGTTTCTTTCCTTCTCGCTCGTTGCCCGTCGGACTGCGCATCGACGGCAGCTGGAGCCGGTTCGATGCGAGCCACGCCTTTTTCGATACCGGGACTGGCTCCTACTTGCACAGCCACGAGAACATCTACGGCGGCGATGCCGACCTGCAATTCAATTTGGCGCATCCATCCTCGCGCTATCAGTTCTACTTGCTGGGCGGCGCAGGTTGGTACCGCGAGCAGTCCGTTCTCGACCAGTTCGGAGGAGGTTGCGGCTTCTATAATTGCGGTCCGGTCTACGGGGGCGAGCAATCGAGCACCACCACGGGATGGCGAAGCTCTTGGAATGCGGGCTTTGGCGGCGAGTTCGCCATGCCGGGAGGCACTTCGTTCTTCGTGGAAGCGCGCTATCAGCGCATTGCACCCAGCAGCAGCGACATGCAACTCGTACCCGTTCGATTCGGAATACGCTTTTGAGCCGGAACGCTTACGCTACGCGTCGTAGTCAGTGAAGGAGTTTTGATCGCGGAGAAGCCTCAAGCTAGCGACAGATGCCAGTTCAGCTGAATCATACGATCGTCTGGTGCCGCGACAAGAAGCGATCCGCTGCGTTTCTGGCCCGAATTCTCGGCTGCTCCCCGGCAGTTTCGTTTTATCATTTTATGGTGGTCAAACTGGCCAACAACGTTTCGCTCGATTTCATGGAAAAGGGCGGACCTATCTCGGTTCAACACTACGCATTCCTTATCGACGAGAATGAATTTGACGCGACCTTCTCGCGAATTCGCGATGAGGGGCTAAGTTACTGGGCTGATCCGGGGAAATCTCAGCCTAACGAGATCAACCATAACGACGGCGGTAGCGGCGTTTATTTCGAAGATCTTGATGGGCACATGCTCGAGGTCATCACGCGCCCCTATGGGGGCGGATGAGAATACCCGCAGACTCCGTTATACAGCAACCGCGACATCTCAATACTGGATGGACGTGAGCACTCCAGTTCTGTAAAAATATTCCGTCATCCGAATGGGAGAGAGGAATGATGAACAAGGCGGTGGGCACCTTCCACGTGAAAATCAACTCGCTACCTCCTTACAACACCTCGGCGGACGCGAAACTTGCACGCATGTCGATCGACAAGCAATTTCATGGTGATCTTGAAGCGACCAGTCAGGGGGAAATGCTGAGTGCAGGCACTGACACGAAAGACTCGGCGGGGTACGTTGCGATCGAGCGAGTTACTGGAACGTTGGATGGGCGCAGCGGTGGGTTTGTTTTGCAACACAACGCGACGATGACTCGTGGTGCTCCTTATTTGAACATCGTCGTCGTTCCGGACTCCGGAACGGGAGAGTTGGTGGGGCTCGGCGGCACAATGAACATTGTCATCGAGAAGGGAAAGCATTCCTACGAATTTGAGTATGATTTCTCAGCCGGCCGATAGGTCGGTTACGCGAAGCCGCAAATCGCTAACGCTTTTTGCCAGCTGACTCGCTACTCGACCACGATCGTCACAACCATTCGCGGATGAATGGAACACGTGCAGTGATAGGTACCCGGTTTGTCGAACGTAAGCGTAAGGCTCTCGTTCGTGCTCACGGTTGATTGAGACGGCCCGCAGTCACTCCACACGATGCGTGGCTTATCATCGGTATTCGTCCAGGTCACAACGGCACCTGCCTTGATCGTAAAGAACATGGCCATGACCACAGACTCCGGGACGGGCCGGTTTATTCCGACTTCACGATCCAACACGGATCCAAGGCTAACCGCCCCCTGTGGCTCGTTATGGAACGGTACAGTTGCGTTGCATTACGAATGAGGATACTGTGGAGGCCCTTTCGATCCTCCTGAGGAGCGAGCGATGCTGAAAATTAAACAGACGATCTTCGGTGTCACCGCGGCCGTAGCGCTCGCGCTGCTTCCGATGGCGCCCGCGATGGCCGGTGGTCATGGATTCAGACCGTTCCATCCGTTTGGGTTCGGGCACGGCATTGTTGGCGCGGCCGTTGCACTCGCGACATTGCCGCTTGCGATCGCCTCAAGTGTGGTGTCGGGTGCTGGCGAGTCCGCCGGGCCGTATCCGTCAAGCGGATACGGCAGCGCTGCCTACGGCTATGCGCCTCCGGTTGCTTACGCGGCGCCGCGGCCGTACTACGCTCCGTACCCTGGTTACTATGCGCCGCGCGTCGCTTATGGATCACGAGGTTACCCGGCGCCCCATACGGGATACTACGGTCGCGGGTATTATCGTTCGGGTGGCAACTCGTATCCGCGCCGGTAAGAAAGAACCCCTCAAGCAGGTAAAGACCGTCAGAAAGAGTGGCCGCCCGGCGCGGGCGGACGCGCTCAAACTGCGCGAGCGGATTCTTCAAGTCGCGACCGAGTTGTTTCTAGAACAGGGCTACGGCTCGACATCCATCGAATCGGTTGCGGCTCGCGCGGGCGTCTCGAAGCGCACCTTTTACGATCGATTCGACGATAAGCCTGCGCTCTTCGCCGCGGTGGTTCATTACATTATCCAGCACATCCGTCCCCCTGCGGATGTGCCCTTGCTTGCCGGCGCGAGTTTGCCCGATATCCTGCGACGTCTTGCAGGCCTGATTCTAAAAGCGGCGTTGTCCCCACAAGCGATTGCCCTGCATCGGTTGGTGACGGGGGAATCCAGCCGCTTTCCGGAACTGGCTGGCGCCGTCGAGAACGACGGCGGTCAGGCTGAGGCAACGGCACTCATCGCTGGATTGCTGTCGCGGGAATTGCCGAGCATCAAGTTGAACATCGAAGACCAGGCATTCGCCGCCCAACAATTTATCTACATGCTCGTGGCGGTGCCGCAGCGTCGCGCGACCGGGTTCGGTGTCCCAATGACGGCCGCGGAGCTGGATGTGTGGACGCAGAAGGTGGTCACGCTTTTCCTTGAAGGCTACAAGGGGCCGCGAAAGTGACCTGTGCTCTCGATTTCACAGGCGGTAGGTAGGGCGGCTCAATTCAGGACTTGCAACATCAAATATCTTCGATTATAAATCTGTGATCACAAATCAAGGATACGCCGATGTCCGCTCGTCCCAGTCTCGGTTTAGCGCGTATCGCCCGTGAAACCGTCCAGGAACGGGTGTATTGCGCGCTGCGGGATCAGTTAATGCGCGGCGGCTTCGAGCCTGGGCAAAAATTGAAAATTGCCGAACTGGCAGAGGCGTTTGGCACCAGTGCCATGCCGGTTCGCGATGCCCTCAACCGGTTGACTGTCGAGCGAGCGCTGGAAACGTTGCCCAGTCGGACGGTTCGCGTGCCGGCTCTGTCAAAAGACGCGTTGCAGGACTTGCGGGAAGCGCGGTTTGCGATCGAGGGGCTGGCGATATCACGCGCTGCGTCGAATATGACCAATGAATCCTTGGCGACTCTCCAGCGGCTCATCGTTGCCCAAACCGAAACGGATGAGGAGCATTTCTCCGAAGAAAGCGCGGAACAGAACCGCGCCTTTCACTTCGCGATCTATCGCCAATCCGGCTCAACGGTTTTATTGCCGATCATCGAAAGTCTGTGGCTTCAGTTTGGGCCCTATCTGCGCGAGGCCTCGGAGCTCTTTGACGGCGGAGACGGGCGCGGGACGAACTTTCACCTCGAAATGCTCGATGCACTGTCGCGGGGCGACGCCGTTGCGGCGCGCCGAGCGCTCGAAGCCGACATTGGCCGAGCGTTCGATCTGGTGATGAGCGATGAGTCGCTCTGGCAGCGACGGGATGGAGTCGCGTGACGAGGCCGCCCAATGGCCCGCAGGATCCTGAAGGGTTCGAGCTTTACGATCTGCGTGTCGAAGTCACCGGTCCGTCTGACCGAACGATTTATTGCGGCGCGCGGTTGGGTGATTATTTCGAACTGCAGGGCGAGATGTTGAAGCTTCCGCCGGGCCAAGGATTTTCGATCTATTCCTTGGCGGCACTGTTGCCCTTACTGCCCGCTAAACAACGCATTTCTGATCCCAATGATTGGATGTCGACCGACGCGGAGGTCGCCTGCCCCGACCCGAACTGTCCGACGCGCTTTCGCATTACGCGCACGGGGCGCCGCCGCTTCACGCGCTCGCAGGTGACGGCAACTTCTCTCGCGGGCGAGAATCCGGGGTGATTCCTCGGATCTCCCTTTCCGGCGATTACTCAATTTCGCGGGTCATCAAAGGCGGCTGGCACCTCGCCGGCGATCACGGGGACATCGATCCCGATCAAGCGCGCAAGGACATGGCGACCTTCGTCGATGCTGGGATCACCACCTTCGACTGTGCGGATATCTACACCGGAGTCGAGCGTCTGATCGGCAGTTTCCGCCGAGCGTACCCAGCGCACGCGGAGCAAGTGCAGATTCATACAAAGTTCGTTCCAGATCTCTCCGATCTGCACTCTATTGATCGCGTCCACGTTGAAGCCATCATCGATCGATCCTTGAAGCGATTGGGACAGGAGCGACTGGATCTGGTGCAATTTCACTGGTGGGACTTCGCCATACCTCGCTACGTCGAGACGGCGCTCGAACTGGAGCGGCTGCGTCGCGTCGGGAAAATCGCGCTCATCGGCGTGACGAATTTTGATACGCCACGGCTGAAAGAACTCGTCGATGCCGGGATACCGATCACATCGCATCAGGTTCAATACTCACT
>Ga0070762_10000305_pt1 | contig 19689 bp, 14 predicted proteins | sample HubBroMetageREF2_FD_66726 | JGI IMG/M metagenome (GOLD analysis project Ga0070762, IMG submission 66726) | Reference soil microbial communities from the Hubbard Brook experimental Forest, New Hampshire, USA - Hubbard Brook CCASE Soil... | ecosystem: Environmental > Terrestrial > Soil >...
CCGTCAACCGGGCTTGAACCCGGCTTCCCGGACGTTATCCGGCACACTGCTCTGCGGAGTTCGGACTTTCCTCCCTCGCCGCCGAAGCGCCGAGAGCGACCGTCCGGTCCAGCTGCCTACCAGGTCATTATATGCGATAGCTCACAACTGAGAACTGAGATCCGTTCAATCCGACTCGCGAAGAGCGGAGCCGGCGGGGTCGGTCTATCCTGCTAGACTCATCCCACACGCATGATGCGCTACGCCGCCCAGGTCATTCAGATCCTCGCCGTGTTGGCGACGATTTCGAGTCTAGGCTACTACGCACTGTGCCTCTGGAGCGCCTTGAAATTCCTACGCGAACCACAGGCGGACAAGAGTGTCCGCCCTACAAAAGCCGTGTCGATTCTCAAGCCGCTCCGTGGCACCGATCCTGAGATGTACGAAAGCTTTCGCAGCCATTGTGTGCAAGACCACGAGGACTACGAAATCATCTTCGGGGTGAGCGACGCCAACGATCCCGCGATCCAACTGGTCGATCAACTAAAAGCCGAGTTCCCACAGAGCGCGATCCGCTTAGTGCTTTGCCCGGAGAAACTCGGCAATAATATCAAGGTAAGCAATCTCGCGCAGATGGTACGGCAGTCGTATCGTGAATACCTCATCGTCAACGATAGCGACATTCGCGTCGAGCCTGACTATTTGCGCCGCGTGCTGGCTCCGTTGAATGATGTCAAGATTGGTTTAGTCACGTGCCTTTACCGCGGCGTAGCCAATTCGACGCTGGGTTCTCGTCTGGAGTCGCTTGGCATCAGCAGTGACTTCTGCGCGGGCGTGCTGGTCGCGGAAAACATCGAGCATGGAATCCGCTTTGGTTTGGGTTCCACCCTGGCCTTTCGCCGCCGCGATCTGCAGGCCATCGGCGGCTTCGAAGCCCTCGTCGACTACCTGGCCGATGATTATCAGTTGGGCAGCCGCATCGCCGCGCTGGGGCTGAAAGTAAAGTTATCCGACGACGTCGTCGAGACCTTCCTGCCTCGGTACAGTCTTCGCGCTTTCCTCGATCACCAGCTGCGCTGGGCGCGCACAGTTCGTGATTCCCGCTTCTGGGGTTACGTTGGACTTGGGCTGACCTTCGGTTTGCCGTGGGCTGCGCTCACTTTGATTCTGGCTCGAGGCACAGCCTGGGCGTGGGCGCTGTTCGCACTTACTGCAGCGATGCGTGTCAGCGTCACTCTGGTGGTTGGGAAATCTGTATTGCAGGACCGTCAAGTCGCGCGCTTGCTGGCGTGGCTTCCCCTTCGCGATCTACTCGCGTTGTTAGTGTGGATTGCGAGCTTCGCCGGTCACAAGATAGTCTGGCGCGGAGATCGCTTCCGCTTAGAAAACGGAAAACTAATAACAACGTAGGCGCGGGTGTCCCCGCCCGTGCGGCGCCAACTTGAACTCAGTCAGCTTTTCTCAACCCGCGAGAAATTGTCTCAAGGCTACGTGTTTCACTTTCTTCCAATATCTCGCGGACTTTTCTCGCCAGCATCTTCCCCGAAAAAGGTTTCTGCAAGAAGCGGGAGGCGACGTCAACTCTTCCGTGGCGCAATACTGTGTTTTCAGCGTAGCCGGAGACGAAGAGCACCTTCATGTTGGGGCGCTCATCCGCCAGCCACTCGGCCAGCGCCGGCCCTCCCATTTTGGGCATCACTACGTCCGTGATCATCAGTTCGATCGTGCCGGCGTGCGCCCGCGACAGGCGTAACGCCTCTTCTCCGTTGCCCGCCTCGAGCACGCTGTACCCATTTCTAGTAAGAAACTGCGAAGAGGCCAGGCGCACCGATATTTCATCTTCTACGAGCAGCAAGGTTTCGCTACCACGAGGAGATCGCTCCGCCAACTTTGCGATTGGGACCTGAGTGGTCAGCGGTTGCACCTGGGGTAAATAAACTTTGAACGTCGTTCCAAGTCCGAGCTCGCTGTACACCCAGACAAATCCGCCATTCTGCTTGACAATGCCATACACTGTCGCCAGCCCCAGCCCTGTTCCTTTTCCCGCTTCTTTTGTGGTGTAAAAAGGTTCGAAGATGTGTGCCAGGTGTTCCGGCGCGATGCCCTGGCCCGAGTCGGTGACGGTGAGCAATACGTAATCGCCGGAAGGCACGATCGCATGCCGCTGCACATAAGACTCCTCGACTCGCACGGTGGACGTTTCGATGGTAAGCCTGCCACCACTCGGCATGGCGTCACGCGCATTCGCCGCCAGGTTCATAAGTACCTGTTCGATTTGCATGGGGTCCGCTTTCACTTTGCCCAGATCCTGTCCGCGAACGAATTCCAACTCAATATCCTCTCCAATCAGCCGCGGCAGCATGCCCGTGATTTCTCCGATCACTGCATTCAGGTCGAGAATTTGCAACGATTGCATCTGCTTCCGGCCGAACGCCAGCAACTGGCGAGTCAGATCCGCGGCTCGCCGGGATGCGCCTATAATCTCAGCCACGTTTCGCCGCAGAGGGTCCGTCTCGCCCAGCGAGTCGAGCATCAATTCCGCATATGCGCTGATGACCAGGAGCAGGTTGTTGAAGTCGTGCGCCACTCCTCCTGCCAGGCGGCCGATGGCGTCCATTTTCTGCGCTTGTTGCAGATCCGATTCCAGCTTGCGCTGTTGGGTAATGTCCCGGCCCGTGGAAATGAAGTGCGTAATCTCACCAGCGCCGTCCCGCAGCGGAGTAAGAGCTTTTTCAATGATTAAAGCTTCCCCATCCTTTTTCCGGTTCGTCACAATTCCTCGAAACACGTTACCGGCGCGAACCGTGTTCCACATCTCCTCGTAGAGTTCGTCCGAATGTTGCTCCGACCTGAGAATTGCGAACGGCTGGCCGATAGCTTCCTCCCGCGAATATCCGGTGAGAGTTTCGAACGCGGGATTCACATACTCCATCACACCGGAACGATCCATAATGATTAACGCGTCTGCCATCTGCTCCACCGAACGCCAGAGCTGTGGAAGGGCATCGTCGGGCTCCTGATTGTGCCGCTCGACGTGCTGCCGCTTCGCGGAGTGCGCTTCGACGCTGTCGGCGACCTTTGCGCCCGACCCCGACCGATGTTTCTGAGCCGCACCGCGATTGGCAGCCGCATGAATCGCAGCCTCAAGCCCAGGTTTGTTCACCGGATCGCTTAGAAAAATGAGCGCAACGCCAGAAACATGTTGGCGCACTTCCCGTAGCAACTCATGCGCAGTATGGTCAGTCGATTTGTTACTGCATAGAAGAAGATCAAAGTTTCCTCCCGCAAGCTGATCGCGCACCTCTTCCGGCGAGCCAGCATGCCTGAGGCGAATTTGTCCATCATTGGCCTCCGCAAGGAGCACGCGCACATCGGCGACGTCTTGCACGCTGCCTCCGACCATTAGCAACTGCAATTCCTCGTTGCCCGTCTTCGAGAGCGCTGACTTTGTCATTTTCTGCTTCATCCCGCTGTTGGTTACATCGGAGGCTGACCGCCGGAGCATCTCTGCCAAAGCGCGAATCCTGAAAAGATAAGGTGACTAAAGTTCCAATTCAGGAAGGATGAATGTGGGCCGAGTGTAGGCGCGGGCCTCCTCGCCCGTCCGACACCGCCAAAAAGCGCTCCCGAGATCTTCATCGAAAGCCGCAAAAAGAAATGAAACAAACTCGATCATGCCCGCGTACTACTCCAAGTCGTTCAAAGCTGAACCGGAGCCTGCCGAACTCCGCGATGCCCAGGTAGCCGCGGACGCCTCGTCCAAGCGCTGATTCGCACCGGGGCACAAACCAGCATTGACGATGCCAGCCACAAACACTCAAGGAGAATTATGTTCCAACGATGGACAGCCCATATCCTCGGTCTCGCCGTGCTTGCCCTCACCCCGGCGCTCGCCCAGGAAAACAAATTCACCGATCGCCTGCTGCAAAACCGTTATCAGATCGATTTTCAGGGCGGGCAATTCTCCGGAACCGGCATGCCAGTGCTACAAAGCGCGCTCGCAAGCGCCCAGTTCGTGCTAATCGGCGAAGATCATGGCATCTCGCAAATTCCTCAATTTACCGGCGCTGTCTGCGATCTGATCGGTCCTCAGGGATTTCGTACCATGGCAGTTGAAACCGGACCGCTAGCTGCCAATGAACTTCAGCGATGGATCGCTGCCGATTCCAGCCGCTCAAGTTTGATCGGTTTCGAAACGAAATTCCCGGAGACGATTGCCTTCTATAATTTTCAGGAAGAATACGATCTGCTTTCCCACTGTGCTCGCGCTGCACAAGGCGGCAAGTTCCGCCTCTGGGGACTGGATCAGGAACTTATGGGATCGTCCGGCCTCGTCCTGACCCGCATCCTCGAAACACATCCCGGCAAACAAGCGGCCGCCGAAACGCGACGCCTGCTGCAGAAAAACGACGATGCCCATGCCGCCGCTGTAAAGAGCGGCAGTCCGGGCGACATTTTTATGATGACCGCCACCGACGATGAACTTAATAAGCTGAAAGACCTACTTCGGGCCGAAGGAAATGCGACCAGTCAGGCTCTACTCGACGCCCTGATCAAAAGCCGCGACATCTATCAGAAGAACATGAACGGCTCCGGTTACGAATCCAACCGGGAGCGGGCGCTGCTCATGAAGTCGAATTTCGTGGCCGACTACAAAGAGGCTACCCTGGCCGACGGCGCCCCGCCCAAAGTCTTGCTGAAGTTCGGCGCCTGGCATATGTACAAAGGCATCAATCCCCTGCGAAATAACGATATGGGAAACTTCGTTACGGAATTGGCCGACGGTCAGGGAACGACTTCACTCCACATCATGATCTGTGGTGTAAAAGGTTCCCAACTACGCTTTGCCGGAATCGGGCGTCCATATCAGCCGGGGGACTTCAACCTGGCGGAAGATAAGGACTCCGATTTTCTTTTTCTCAAACCTATGTTTGACAACCTCGAATCCGAAGGGTGGACCATGTTTGATTTGCGCGGCCTCCGCAAAGGGTTACATTCCCTCGAACCGGTCGAGAAAGAAATGGAACGCATCATCTTCGGATACGACCTCCTGGTCCTGATCCCGAACGCAACCCCCTCGAAAGAAATCCAGTAGCTCGCCCGAGGGGGTAGTAACGAGGAAAAGTGCAGGCTTGGTTGCTGCAGAGTTTCTCCGCGAACTCTGCGATTTAGGGTTCTTGGTATGTGGATTTTGTCCGAAGCGATTGGCTATCTCCGCGTGCTCTGTGGCCCGTCGTGGTGCGGAACCCTGCAATTCCACTTTCCACAACCGCCTCGTTTGGAGGACAATAGATTAATACTTCCGGTGTGAGGTGACCCATGCGGCATGGCCTATCTGAACTTCTCTGCGTTGCAGTCTTGGCTCTTACTACATCAGCTTTAGGCCAGCAGATTCGCGGTGACTACGTCGAGACCCGCAGCGCCGATGTCTACACTGGGCAGTGCTTCGCCAATGGCGAGGTGAACCTCGTGGGCGATGAAGCCATTCTCGCCTGGCACGTCCAGAGCGGCAGTTGGGATGGTGTTCCGCTCGACGGCTTGACCGTCGCCGCTGCGGTGCATGCGCACGCCACTCTTGGTGATCCCTACGCGAATCCCTACCCTGCGCAGGCTGTCCTGCTCGTCGACGACCAGGCAACTCCGCAGCAAAGCGCAGCCCTAATCGCCTTCGCGCACCAAATGGGAGGTGAACTTCTGCGTCACCCGCAGCAGGTAATTAGCGCGCCGATGGAGCTCGCAGTTAATCCCGAGCGGCACGGAGTAGCGCTGCTGCGCGCTGGAGAGTTCGCTACGGTGCAGACTCGCCCAGTCAATGACAAAGACCACGTGTGCGGCAACGAAGTGACTTTCTATCCGCCCCTGACCCCACTGACCCACTCGATGCCAGCTGTCGCCCTCACCGATGCCTATCGCGGCCCAGGTCTCGACGTAGATTGGGAGTCGCACGGAAGGCGCAGCGCTTTCGTGGGTACCTTCGCGCGCTAGCTATTCAGACGAGCTCGAAACCGGCTCCCCTGGCCCCTTTCAGCTGTAGAAGCGGGCACATTCACGCGAACCAAGTTCTCTTCATACCAAAGTAATGGCTGGAATTACGAAAGCGCATGCACGTGGGACATCTGTTAGTTCACAGTCGCGGATGAGATGGTGAGCTTGTATTTCTCGATCGAGGAAGCCAGGCGACCTATGGAAAAAGGTGATTTTCTGGATGAGGTTCATGTGCGAATCCTGCGGGTGACCGAAGACCTGCGGGCGATTCAGCAGACGTTGAACTGCGCAGCTATGCAAGCGCCGGGCGATCCGGAGCTGATGGAAGCTCTCTGCGAGTTGCCCGAAATCGAATCACTCCACGTGCTGAAGTCATCTCTCGATCAGATGCGCCACTTCCTCTGGTTCTATATGCAGGTGATGACTAACGAATCCGAGGAGGGTGATCGGCTCCGCCAGAGCCTTGGCCAGAAAGCGGCCGGGGAAGGGATGGTCAGCCCTCGCCTAGCAGCCGCCGAGAAGTTCAAACGCGCCGCCGACACTGCTCTCCTGCAGTATCTCTCCGACGGCAAGGCGCGCAAACCCAACTAGATCGGCTCCTCAAAACTTGAGCAGTGTTCCATGTGGGAACATATTGTGGTTACTGAAATATATGTACATAAATGTATGTATATCACGGAAACCATTATATGTTGCGTGCGCTTAGCAGGAATCAGCCGAGTTGACCCGGTTCTGTGTTCCAGGCTCGCGACTTGCCCCGCCGGACGTGAGAGTTGGCGTCCGACACGGTCCGAAACATCCCGCGAACGATACAAATCTTTACAATCAAAACGCATCTCCGGCTGGGAAACTAAATCGAATAGAATATTAATGATCCGGCGTCGGGCCGCGTAGGGCGCAACGTGAGCTGTCAGCAAGGCAGCGTTCTTCGCATCATTCTTACTTAATTACTCTTACTCTCGATTGAGTCCGCGCGGCCGATGGTTTTGTAGATCCTGAGGGAATTATGTGGATTGTCCGACTTGCATTGCGGCGGCCTTATACCTTCGTGGTAGTGGCTCTGCTGCTGCTGATCCTGGGCCCGATCGTCATTCTACGCACTCCGACTGATATCTTCCCCAATATTAATATTCCCGTAGTCAGCATTATTTGGAACTACCAGGGACTCACTCCCGATGACATGTCGAACCGGATTGTCTTCCAGACCGAGCGGGCGCTCACGACCCTGGTAGACAACATTTCGCACATCGAATCGCAGTCGCTGAACAGTGTGGCTGTGGTGAAAGTATTTTTCCAGCCGGGAGCCGACATCACCAGGGCGATTGCGCAGGTTACCGCGATCTCCCAAACCCAACTCAAGCAGTTGCCTCCGGGCACAACGCCGCCGCTGGTTATTACTTATAGCGCCTCCAGCGTGCCCATCATTCAGCTTGCTCTTTCGGGACAGAAGCTTTCCGAGCAGCAGCTGTTCGACTATGGGGTGAATTTCATCCGCACGCGGTTGATCACCATTCCCGGATGTGCCATTCCTTTTCCTTATGGAGGCAAGCAGCGCCAGGTGCAAGTGGACCTGGACACCAACGCGCTGCAATCGAAGGGGCTATCTCCGCTGGATGTGGTGAATGCGATTAGCGCGCAGAATCTGGTTTTGCCGTCCGGCACCTCCAAGATCGGGACATTTGAATACGCCGTTGACACCAACAGCAGCCCCACGACCATGGAGGAACTCAACCGGTTGCCGGTCAAGACAACCGGCAGCACCACCATTTACATCCGCGATGTGGCGTACGTACGCGACGGGTTTCCGCCGCAGACTAATATCGTGCGGGTGAACGGACAGCACGCTGTTCTGTTGACTGTTCTCAAGAGCGGCCAAACATCGACTCTCGCCATTATCGCCGGCATTAAGTCCCTGTTGCCCCAGATTCAATCGGGCTTGCCGCCCGAGTTGCACATAAGCCCATTGGCCGATCAGTCGCTTTTCGTCCGCGCCTCGATTGAAGGCGTGATCAAGGAGGCCAGCATTGCCGCCTGCCTGACAGGCCTGATGATTTTGATCTTTCTGGGCAACTGGCGCAGCACACTCATTATTGGAGTTTCCATCCCGCTTTCAATTTTGACTTCGATCATCGTGATGAGCGCGCTGGGCGAAACCATCAATATCATGACGCTCGGTGGCTTGGCACTGGCGGTCGGCATCCTGGTAGACGACGCCACGGTCGAGATCGAGAACATCAACCGGAATCTGGCGCAGGGCAAAGAAGTCGAACACGCCATTCTGGACGGCGCTCAGCAGATCGCGGTTCCCGCGTTCGTTTCGACGCTTGCCATCTGCATCGTGTTCGTGCCCATGTTTTTCCTCTCCGGGGTTGCGCGCTATTTGTTTGTGCCGCTCGCGGAAGCGGTAGTGTTCGCTATGTTGGCTTCCTACCTTTTGTCCCGGACGCTGGTGCCAACCATGGCCAAATATTTGTTGCGTGGCCATGAAGCCGAAACGCTCGCGGCAAATCAAAGCCGAAATCCTCTGGTTCGGATGCAGATCAAGTTCGAACTGGCTTTTGAACGCTTCCGCGAAGGTTATCAGCGGCTGCTGGAACGCTGCCTGCATCATCAACGAGCTTTTCTGCTTGTCTTTCTTGGCGTGTGTTTGACATCGGTGGTGTGTCTGATTCCATGGCTAGGCCAGGATTTCTTTCCCGCAGTGGATGCAGGCCAGTTCAAATTGCATTTACGGGCCCGCACCGGAACGCGCATTGAGGAGACGGCGCGCCTTTCTGATTTGGTTGAACAGTCGATCCGCGAGCAGATCCCGCCGAAAGAGATCACCAGCATTATCGACAACATCGGGTTGCCGTACAGCGGCATCAATCTTTCGTACAGCAACTCCGCTCCCATTGGAACGGCCGATGCCGACATTATGGTCAGCCTGGCGGAAGGTCACCGGCCTACGGCCGAGTACGTCCACGATCTGCGTTTACGACTTCCGGAGCAATTTCCGGGCGCAACGTTCTCATTCCTGCCGGCTGACATCGTCAGCCAGATCTTGAATTTCGGCCTTCCCGCTCCCATTGACTTGCAGGTTGTGGGCTTTAACCTCGACGGAAACCGGGCGTTTGCCGACAAGCTGCTGGAGCGCATTCAGCAGGTTCCCGGGACTGTCGATCTGCACGTGCAGCAGCCTTTTGACCAGCCCTACTTGCACGTCAACGTGGATCGAACGAAAGCGCAGCAGGTTGGGTTCACGCAGCGAGACGTTGCCAACAATCTATTAGTCTCGCTGAGTGGCAGTTTTCAGACGACTCCCGAGTTTTGGGTTAATCCAAAGACCGGAGTGAGCTACTCCATTGCAACCCAGACCCCGCAATACCGTGTCGATTCCTTGCAGGATCTGGAGAACATTCCGGTGACGGGGCCGAGCGGCGCCCCAGCCGGCATTCTGGCCAGCCTTGCTTCGATTCGGCGGGACGCTGGATTGGCCGTGGTCTCGCACTATGACATCCAACCCCTAGTGGATATTTATGGTTCGGTGCAAGGCCGGGACTTGGGCGGAGTGGCGCGCGATATTAATAAGATTGTGCAGGATAGCAAGAAAGAACTGCCTCGCGGGTCCCAGTTGATTGTTCGGGGGCAGATTCAGACCATGGTTTCTTCTTATGAGGGACTGCTGGGCGGGTTGGTATTCTCGATCGTGCTGGTATATCTGCTCATCGTGGTGAACTTTCAATCATGGCTCGATCCTTTCATTATTATCTCGGCTTTACCTGCGGCGCTGGCCGGCATCGTATGGTTCCTGTTCGTTACTCGCACCACCCTCAGCGTGCCAGCACTCACGGGCTCGATCATGTGCGTTGGAGTCGCGACGGCGAATAGCATTTTGGTGGTAAGTTTTGCGAAAGAGCAATTACTCGAAGGTAAAGACGCGATTGCCGCCGCGCTCAATTCCGGATTTACGCGTTTCCGACCAGTGCTGATGACGGCGCTGGCGATGATCATCGGTATGGTTCCGATGGCGATAGGATTAGGCGAAGGCGGCGAACAGAATGCCCCGCTGGGCCGGGCAGTCATCGGGGGCTTGTTGTTCGCGACCGTAGCAACGCTCTTTTTCGTTCCGGTTTTCTTCAGTATCCTGCACGGGCGCAGGCAGCGGATGGAACGGGGAGAAGCGAAGCATTGATACAGTTCATATTTATTAATCCAGGTCATGAAGTTGGGGGAGTGTTTTCATGAAGGTTGAATCGCAAACTGAAGTGGAGAAACCGGTGCAAGTTGAGAAGCCAGTAACGGTGCACGAACAACATCTGGCGAGTCCTCAGCAGGGGAAACCCGCGCGTCGCTGGTGGATTGCCGTTCTTGCGTTCGTGATCGTGGTGGCGGTTGTCATCTCTGGAATTCTGCCTCGAATCCATGCCCGCGCAGCTCTGGACAAAGAAACCGCGGAAATGGCGATTCCGACCGTCTCCGTGATACGCCCCAAGCTTGGCGCGCCAGCGCAGGAAGTGGTTCTGCCGGCGAACGTTCAGGCCTATATTGACTCGCCGATTTACGCCCGCACCAATGGATACCTGAAGCGTTGGTACACAGATATCGGGGCGCGGGTGAAGGCTGGGCAATTGATCGCGGAGATTGAGACTCCGGAAGTCGACCAGCAACTGCGCCAATCTAGAGCTGATTTGGCGACGGCGGAAGCCAATCTTAATCTTTCGCAGATTACGGCCACGCGTTACGCGGACTTGTTGAAGACCGATTCCGTTTCCAAACAGGACACGGACAACGCCGCGGGTGATCTGGCAGCCAAACAGGCTACGGTCCAGTCTGGTCAAGCGAATGTACGGCGTTTGGAGGAACTACAAGCCTTTGAGAAGATCTATGCTCCATTCGATGGCGTGATCACGGCGCGAAACACCGATATTGGTGCTTTGATTAATTCGGGGAGCAGCGGCGGGGCGAGGACTGAGCTTTTTCATGTTGCCCAGCCGGACAAGTTGCGAGTGTATGTGAGCGTGCCTCAGGTTTACTCGCAGGCGGCCAAACCCGGGCTGACTGCCGATCTGGTGCTCTCGGAATTTCCCGGACGAGTTTTTCCTGGGACGTTGGTGCGAACGGCGCAAGCGATCGACCAGTCGACGCGAACCTTACTGGTCGAGATTCGCGTGGACAATCCAACAGGTACGCTGCTTAGCGGCGCTTACGCGGAAGTGCATTTGAAACTGCCCAGCGCGACTTCCGCGTTTATCCTTCCGGTGAACGCGCTGTTATTCCGGTCGGAAGGACTTCGCGTAGCCACGATAACCGACGGCCAGCATGCCGAGCTGAAGCCGATTACGCTTGGCCATGATTTTGGCTCCGAAGTGGAGGTGGTCGCGGGGCTTACCGGGAATGAATCCGTCATTGTGAATCCGCCGGATTCGCTGGTGTCGGGGGAAGAAGTCCGCATCGCAAAATCGGCGGCTTCGGGAGATTCTCAATAGTGACTGCCTGGCGGCTAAAGTTTTTCTGTTTCAGAACACCATCGGCATTCCTGCGGGGTGGGGCACTCTTTGCTGGTTTGACCTTGATGTGCGGGTGTGCGGTGGGCCCGCGCTATTCACGCCCCCCGGCACCTGTGCCCACGGATTACAAAGAAACGCCCCAAAACTGGAAGCCCGCCCAGCCAGCGGATCAGGCGCTGCGAGGAAAATGGTGGGAGGTTTATCAGGATCCGCAGCTCAACGCACTCGAAGAGAAGATCAATATTTCGAACCAGAATCTGAAAGCGGCGCAAGCTCAGTTTGATCAGGCCCGTGCCACGGTTCGCTACAACCGGGCGAATTATTATCCGACAATCACGGCCGGAGTCTCAGCCGCACGGGAACGTTTTTCCGCGAATCGTCCGCTGAACTTCCTCACCGGGGCGAATGGGCAACCTCTGAAGGAAACCACGAACGATCTCGTGATCCCCGTAGACATGTCATACGAACCCGATGTGTGGGGCAGCGTGCGACGTACCGTGGAGGCTACGCGTGCGAACGCGCAAGCTACGTTGGCTGACCTGGAGTCGGTACGATTGAGCGTACATGCGGAATTAGCCGTCGATTACTATCAGGCGCGCGAGTTGGACGCTGAAGCCCAGTTGCTCGATGACACGGTAGCGAGTTATGTGAAGCAGTTGGAGTTGACCGAGTATCGCTACAAGGGCGGAGTGGCGTCGCAGGTAGATGTGGCGCAGGCGCAAACGCAGTTGGAGACGGCGCGCGCCGAGGCCATTGACGTGCGAGAGCAGCGAACGCAGTTTGAACATGCGATTGCCGTTCTGATCGGGGAGCCGGCTTCAACTTTCACGTTGTCATTTGTCGTGTTGAATGCCATCCCGCCCGTGATCCCGCCGGGATTGCCATCGGAGTTACTGGAGCGCCGTCCTGACATCGCTGCCAATGAACGGTTAATGGCATCGGCAAATGCGGGCATCGGTGTGGCGAAAGCGGCATATTTCCCTATGTTCAATTTTTCGCCCAGTACGGGATTTGAAAGCACCTCCATTGCGAATTGGCTTTCCAGTCCCAGCACGTTTGCCATCGTAGGTGCTTCGGCGGTGGTGACCGCGTTTGATGTTGGCCGGCGCCGGGCTGCCAGCGATCAGGCCCGTGCGGCTTACGATCAAACCGTGGCCAACTATCGTCAAGATGTGCTCACCGCTTATCAGGAAGTCGAAGACAATCTTGCCGCTTTGCGACTGCTGGAAGATGAATCGAAGACTGAGAGCGCGGCGGTCGCGGCGGCGGAGCACTCGTTGGCTCTATCGAACAATCGCTATAAAGGTGGTGTGACCACGTATCTTGAGGTCATCACGGCACAAACCACAGCGCTTGCGGACGAGCGTACGGCAGTGCAGATTTCGGGGCGGCGCATGGTTTCCAGCGTCCTGCTGATCAAGGCTTTGGGCGGCGGCTGGGACGCGGCCAGTTTGTCGACAGTCAAGATGGAGTCGCGTACGCCCGTTCCACCCGGCCAATGAGACGGTACCGGTAGAGTCTAGGTTGCTTTTTGCTTCTCCGCGGTGCAGGAGTTTTCAGCGATCTCTGCGATTTAAAATTTGCGTTTTCCAGTAATACTTAAATTGCAAGCGCGCAGAGTCACACCTTCGTTTTGGACTTGCTCGGCGACGGACTTCTTTTCTTCTTCTCGCTTCGACGGCGGAGAAGCCTCGCGCGTCTCACTAACTCTTCTTCCGAGTACATGCTTCCGCGACAGTTGGACGCACCGCAGAGGCATGGCGATGGGTCATCCAGATCTCCGTCGTATAGGTTGTAGTCGTAGGTAAGTTCTTCGCCGGCCCGAATGTCACGCGCCGCAATAATCCAGACCCGGCCTTTGATTTCGTCTGCCTCGCAGTTGGGATCGCAGGAGTGATTGATGAACGCCGCCACACCTTCTCCATCAATGACGTGTTTGCCATCGGTGAGTCCGAACAAATAGGTTCGGGGGTGGTCATCGTAAAACGTGTCGGCTTGTTTAATGGTGATCCGCGGACCGGTGTACTCAACAACGACGGTGCCCTTCTTGATGGCAGCGGTTGTGTGGCAACCCTCAGAATCGATTCGGGAGCGGCTGATGACCAGGTGGTCCGGCCCCGTCTGCTTTCTTCTCGCATCACGGTCGAACTTGCGGGGCATGGGTCGGGGCATTGGCAGTGGTGCGCGCGGAAAGTTCTGGGACTGTTTTTGAAATTGAGAGAACAGAATAGCGGCTATCGCACAACTGTGGCAAGCACCTGTTGCTGGGCAAAAAACTTCGTGAGAATTTACACGTTATTCATCTTGTGGTCACGTTTCCGTAACAGAATAGGGCCTAGACTACGACACCGAACAGGATAGACCGACAACTTTCTGCAACGAAGGACTTTCCTTTCGCGTCGTACGAGGTCGAGTCTCAATTGGTTGCGGTATGTCCGCGCGCGGGGCTCTCGGCATCGCGACAATTTGTCGCGCTTCCTTAACTAATGTGCGTTTGCGGCATGGCGTGTGAGCAGTCTAGCGCCCGGAGAGTGAATGGGAACGCGTTCATGAAGCAGCTCATTTTTGTAGTAGAAGATGAGATCGAGGTTTCTGAGCTGGCACAGTGGTGTCTCGAAGAGGCTGGCTATGCTGTGCGTTTGTTTTCGACGTCCAACGTGATTCAGGATGCCGAGGACGGCCATCCTTCCTTACTGCTGATCACCATGATGATGCCTGACGGGAACGGGCTGGACTTGTGCCGGCAGATCCGTGAAAACCGCGCGCTGGCGAGAACGCCAATCGTTTTTCTCATTCCAGAGTCCGCCGAGGAACACCGTGCGCTGGCCCTCGAGTCTGGCGCGGATGACTGCATTGTGAAGCCCTTCAGCCCGCGTGAACTCGTGGCTCGAGTGCAAGCGGTTCTCCGTCGTTTCGCGCCTGCGAACGGACGATCTCGAGTGGACTCGGCAGACTTGGTTATCGACAGCTTGGCCATGAAGCTTTCCGTTCGCGGCAGCGAAGTGCCGATTACAAGTCTGGAGTTTCGTCTTATCGAATACCTGGCGCGACATCGCGGCCAGGTGTTCACTCGCGATCTTCTCCTGGACGCGGTGTGGGGAGACATGCAATTCGTGACCCCGCGCAGCGTGGACGCGTGCATCCGCCGGATCCGCGAGAAGATCGAGCCAGACCGAACGACGCCGACCTATTTAAAAACCATTCGAGGCGTCGGATACCGTTTGGACGCGGTTGCCGCCTGGCAACTCACGCCCAATGACGGATGCAACTGCCTCGCGTGCAGCACCCCGCCCGGGGCGTCACGACTGGCGCATTCGACCGAACGCCGGCGAAGGCCGTCTCAATAGGATCAGCTGGCCGCCAAACTTCGCGTAGCGACCGTCTGGATTAATTGCTACAACGTGTTTGACATTGCGCTTCCATTCGGCGGATACAAACAATCCGGATGAGGCCGCGAGATGTATACGGAAACCAAGTCCGTCTGCGCTCAACTATGAGGTTTGGAAAACCAAACGCGTAAGACTTGATCCGCATCTTCGATCAATCTTCTTCGAGGTCGCATTCCGGCTAAATGCAAAGAGCTGATCGCTCAGGGCTCGCGTCCGGCTGCACCGCTGGTTGTGCAGGAAAATTTCCACTTGCCAGACGGTATTACTCTGGTTACTATTCACCATCTCGGAGAACTCGACTTGGCCGTTTTTTCCATGAACATCGGCGAGACCATTAGAAACTACCGGCTGGGGAAAGGTATGTCCCAGGGCGACATAGAAAAGCGTACTGGGCTGCTGCGCTGCTACCTGTCGCGGGTAGAGAACGGCCACACTATCCCTTCTCTCGACACGCTTTCCAAGATCGCCGGGGCGATGGAACTTCCGCTATCTCAATTCTTTGCGGAGTCCGGCCACACCAATGGAGGCAAGGGATTGCCCCAACTTTCCGATGACGAAGTCCGCTTTCTGAGCCAGATCCGGCGCTACTCCGTGAGCCTGAACGACAGCGATCGGAAGCTGGTTCTGGCGATGGTGAAGAAGATGGCCTCGAATGCGAAGTAGCTAGACTAAAGCTGATCGCTCTCAGCCATCAGCTCTTAGCTCCCGAAGATTAGTCCTCTCGAAGCACGTTGAACTGATAGCTGACGGCTGAGAGCGGCAGTTACTTCCGTTCCATCCCTCCTGTGACCAATGGGTACCTCGCCCGACCGCTTGCCACGCCCTATATTGTGACTTGGAGATCTCTCAGTGACTCTCGACGAAGAATTAACTCTTCTTGAAACCCAACTGCGCCGGCTCAAGATTGAGTATGAAGTTTATTTCAGCAACCCCACCAAGAAGCCACCCACGGATGTCGAGTGGAAGGTGCTCAGCATGCTGCGCAAGTTCAGCGATGGCGGACGGATGAGCTTCCAGCAGCGCTTCCGTTACAACGAAATGGCGCAACGGTATGCCATCTACAGCGACCTGTGGCGCAAGAAAGGCCGCATTCGTGAAGAGGGCTACCGGCGTCCGCAGGACGCGCTGCTCTCGGTACAAGGCGTGAGACCTACGGAGGAACATGAACCGGCGCATCGTCCGGCATACGGATTGAGCCATGCCGCAGCGGCTGCAGGCGCCGGAACCGCGCCCGGTGCGAACGATGGACCGCTCACTATACAGTGTTCCGATGCACGCGCCGAGCATGATCAAGTGGAGAAGCTTTACAATGCGCTCACCGAGGCCAAGAAAAAAGCCGGTGAATCCGTGACTGGCAACATGGAGAGTTTCGCGTCTTTCGTCCAAAAGAAAACCGACCAGATTCGAAAACAGCATGGCTGCCAATCCGTCGAGTACACCGTCGAAATGCAGGACGGGCAGGTCCGGTTAAAAGCGAAAGCCAAGGCCTAGCTTACGCGGTAGGCTACTCGCCCGTCTGACGACACGAACGCCGGACCCTCGTTTGGACAGCCCGGCGAAGCTCGACTCTGCTTTTCCTGCCCCGAGCCTTCAACTGATAAACTTTTATTTCACTGCATCTTGTTATCAGAGGCCTTCATGTCTCCGGGAAAAATCCAGCGCGCCATTCTCAGCGTCACCGATAAAACTGGACTCGTCGAGTTCGCCGACAAGCTATCAGGCCTGGGCGTGGAGTTGATCTCGACTGGCGGCACGGCGAAACTGCTGCGCGATTCCGGCATCGCGGTAAAAGACATTTCCGAGCTGACCGGATTTCCCGAGATGCTCGATGGCCGGGTCAAAACTCTCCATCCCAAGGTCCACGGAGGAATCCTGCACCGCCGCGAGAACCCCGCGCACCGCACGGCAGTTGCTGAACATGGAATTCTTCCGATCGATATGGTCGTCGTCAATCTTTATGCTTTCGAAAAAACCGCGGCCAAACCGAATGTGCCCTTCGACGAACTAATCGAGAACATCGATATTGGTGGCCCCTCGATGATTCGCTCTGCCGCCAAGAACTTTCAGGACGTCGCGGTCGTTACTTCGCCTGCCGATTACGATCAAATCGCAGAAGAACTGGCCAAGTCGGGCGAATTGTCGTCGACGACGAGATGGCGTTTGGCGCAGAAAGCCTTCGCGACCACGGCGGCGTACGATGCCGCCATTGCTTCCACCTTGGAACGCGTCAGCGCCAACGGACGCTTCGAATTTCATGAAGAAGGTGGCTTCCCGCAAACCCTGCGCCTGTCTTTCAAGAAGGTGACGGACTTGCGCTACGGCGAAAATCCGCACCAGAAAGCTGCCATGTATTCCGACGGCTCTGGCAAAGGCGTGGCCAATGGACGCCAGATTCAAGGCAAGGAGCTGTCCTACAACAACATTGTGGATCTTGAAGCAGCTTGGGATCTGGCTCAGGAATTCGAAGAGCCCGTATGCGCGATTATCAAACACACGAATCCCGCTGGAACTGCCACGGGCGCGAGTCTGGTCGAAGCCTATAAGAAAGCTCTGGAGTGCGATCCGGTTTCTGCTTTCGGAGGGGTCATCGGCGTGAATCGTCCGGTCAACGGCGACGCGGCCGAAGAAATGGCGAAGCTGTTTCTCGAAGTGATTGCCGCCCCCAGCTTCGACGATGCCGCCCGGGCAAGGTTCGCATCCAAGAAGAATCTGCGATTGGTGGAGGTGAGCGACGCCCGGCAGAAATGGGTGCTAAAAAATGTTTCGGGAGGAATCCTGCTACAAGATGCCGACGCCCGACCGCTCGCAGAGAACGATTTAAAGGTCGTCACCAAGCGCCCACCTACAGCAGAAGAAAAGCGGGCATTGCTCTTTGCCTGGAAGGTCAGCAAGCACGTGAAGTCGAATGCTATCGTCTATGCTCGCGATGGACAGACCGTAGGCGTCGGAGCAGGACAAATGAGCCGTGTGGATTCCTGCAAAATTGGAGCCATGAAGGCAGTGCTGCCGCTGAAGGGGACGGTCGCGGCCTCTGACGCTTTTTTTCCGTTTGCGGACGGAGTCGAAGAAATTGCAAAGGCTGGCGCGACGGCTATCATCCAGCCAGGCGGCTCGGTGCGCGACCAGGAGGTAATCGAAGCCGCCGACCGGTTGGGCTTGGCCATGATCTTTACCGGGGTCAGGCATTTTAGGCACTGACGGGAAGCATTCAGCACTTGGCACTTCAGGATTCGGCCCCTCGGCAAGCGAATCGAAGCAAGAATCGCAAGTTCGAGTTCCGGCTAACTCGTGACTGCCAAGTGCTAACTGCTGGTTTTTAGTCCATCCGCCCCTGTACCTCCGAATCTTTTTCATGGCCTGTCCGCGGGCAGTTTTTCGCTATCCTTAATTGACGAAGGTTTACAATAAGACAGAGCACCCACCTAAGGCAGTCCAGCATCTAAACGCACTAGGTTTGGGAATCCGATAGGTCCTAGATGAAAAGTATGCGCTGGTATATTTTTGTTTTTGCGTTGTTCTTAGCTACCGCAGCCGTGGGGCAGCAGCAGACTCCCGCCCCATCAACTTCTACGGTCGCGGCGACCAAGCCGGCAACTGCGTCTGCTCCGCGGAAAGCGGATCGGGCCGCCGCCTACTACCACTACACCGTGGCTCACGTGTACGAAGATCAGTTCGCGGTTTACAACCGCAGCGATCTCGCGACCAAAGCCATCGAAGAGTATCGGCTGGCAATAGATGCCGACCCCACTTCAGAGTATCTGACCTCGGGTTTGGCGGAGTTGTACGCCAAAACCGGGCGTATTCGGGACGCCGTGCTTGAGGCTCAGGACATTCTCAAGAAAGATCCCACGAACCTGGAAGCGCACAAACTGCTGGGCCGGATCTACCTGCGCTCTTTGGGGGACGTCCAGAGCGGAACCGGTTCCGATAGCGTGCTCAAACTGGCAATCGAGCAATACGAGGAAATCATCAAGCTCGAGCCCGATAATGTGGACGATCATCTGCTTCTCGGGCGGCTTTACCGCTTGAACAACGATCTGCGAAAGGCCGAAAGCGAATTCAAGATAGCGGTGAAGCTGCAACCCGATTCCGAGGAAGCCGTTACCACGCTTGCGTATCTCTACAACGAAGAGGGCGACAGCAATCGCGCAGCCGAGACCTTGAGTTCGGTTCCCGACGCCGCACGTTCGGCGAAGCTATATTCCGCGCTCGGTTACACCTACGAGCAGCGCAAGGAATACAAGCAGGCGATTACGGCGTACAGAAAGGCGATCGAACTTGATCGCGACAATCTCGACGCCATTCGCGGTCTGGCGCAGAACCTTTTGAATGACGGTCAGACTGACGCCGCGCTCGAACAGTACAAGATCATTGCGGACTCGAATCCCGAGGATGCCCAGACCTATCTGCGCATGGCCGAGATTTACCGCAGGAACGGCCAGTTCGATCTGGCGTTGGACAATTTGAAGAAGGCCGAGTCCATGGTACAGGACTCGATGGAAGTACCTTACAACATTGCCGCCGTCTATCAGGCGCAGGGTCGCTATGACGATGCGGCGCAAATTCTGCAGGACTTAGTCCACAAAACTGAGAAACCTGACAATAGCTACAGCCAGAGCGAAAAGAACAACCGGGCTGTATTTCTTGAGCGTCTCGGCACGGTCTATCGTGACAACAACAACGAGCAACTTGCCATTGAGACCTTCCAGAAGATGCTGCCACTGGGCGATGACAATGCCGAGCGCGGCTATCAGCAGCTTATCGATACTTATCGCGAAAGCAAGCAATGGCAAAAAGCGACCGATGTTGCCAAGGAAGCAACTCAGAAGCTGCCCAATGATCGCGGC